>ERZ1034363.1738-NODE-1738-length-11673-cov-4.015695_pt1 | contig 11673 bp, 13 predicted proteins | sample MGYA00520616_ERZ1034363 | MGnify/ENA primary metagenome ERZ1034363 (study PRJEB33736, sample SAMEA104284506) | Azolla filiculoides | biome: Urban; feature: Water surface; material: Ditch water | place: Netherlands | collected 2015-10-28 | depth 0-0.1 m ...
AGCAAAGCAGCAATTGCATCAGCGTGGCAAGGCATTTAATCCAAACATTCAAGTTGGCGCCATGATTGAAATTCCGGCAGCTGCTTTGATGCTACCGTTATTTATTAATCGCTTCGATTTTCTATCTATTGGTACAAATGACTTAATTCAATACACATTGGCAATTGATCGTGCAGACCATGCTGTGGCGCATTTGTACGATCCTTTGCATCCGGCGATCTTAAATTTGTTATCCAGCATCATTGATCAAGCAAAGCGTGCAGATGTACCAGTTGCAGTTTGCGGTGAGATGGCTGGGGATCCCGCCTTAACTAAGTTGTTGCTGGCGCTCGGATTGACCGACTTCTCAATGCACTTTAGTCAGCTGCTGTTGGTGAAGCGTGAGATCTTAAAAGCAAATGTAGGCTTATTGAAAACCCGTGTGCCCAGAGTCTTACGTGCCTATGAGCCTGAAGAGCAGGCCAAAGCCTTAGAGCGACTGCTCTCTTAAATCCCTAGTGCTGGGCTCCGCATACTTTGCATGCGGTATTTCGGGAAATGCGAATTTCATCAATCTGAGTATTGAGCGCATTCCAAAGCACCATTCTTCCTACTAAAGGCTGACCAAAGCCAATCAATACCTGCAGGGCTTGAGCTGCTTGCATGGCACCAATTATGCCGACTAGAGGTGAGAAGATGCCCATGCTGGCACAGCTCACTTCTTCAAACTGTTCCTCTGGTGAGAAGAGGCAGGCATAGCAGGGAGATGTTTCATTGCGAAAATCAAAGACGCTTAATTGACCATCAAATTTAAGGGCAGAACCAGAGACGAGCGGCGTCTTGTGATTGAAGCAGGCTGCATTAATGAGCTGACGGGTAGCAAAGTTATCCGTGCAATCTAGAACGAGATTTACTGTTGGCAAGAGTTTATTCAGTAAATTTTCCGAGGCCTTTTCAGCGATTGCATTAATTATGAGAGTGGGGTTGATGCTTGTTAAAAATTGTTTACCCGACTCCACTTTACTTTTGCCAATGGAGTTCTGGCTATGCATGATTTGCCGTTGCAAATTAGTGAGCTCAACCTTGTCATGATCGACCAGGCTGATTTCCCCCACGCCAGCCGCAGCTAAATAGGGGGCAGCAGCACTTCCTAAGCCGCCAGCACCAATGATGAGGATGTGCGAGCCAAGTAATATTTCTTGGCCAGCAACATCAATTTCTTCTAGTAGTAAATGCCGCGAGTAGCGAAGTAGCTGCTCATCATTCATATATATGCCTAATGCTAGAAATTACTCTAGCTTAGAGGCTGAGCGTTTTACAGGCTCACCATTGATAAATGCAAGCGCCTGAGTCAGCATGAAGTCATCTGCGCTACCGAGCTCAACAGGTTTCTTAGCCTTGTCTTTTTCTTTCTCTTCGGGAGTTTTCTTGGCATTTTTTTCTTCAATGCGTTGTAACTCTTCTAGGCGGCGTTTTTCACGATCGGCAACCAGTTTTTCTTCTGAAGATTGTTTGTTACGCAAATGCTTCTCGCTATCGATCTCGCGAGTAATTAATACATCATCAGGATCGCCATCTTTATTTTGATCTACAGCGATATCTGGTTTGATGCCGTATGCCTGAATCGATTTACCACTCGGCGTGTAGTAATAAGCCGTAGTGATTTTTAATGCAGAGTCATTAGTCAGTGGGCGGACGGTCTGAACAGAGCCTTTGCCGAAAGTAGTTTTACCAATAATGGTTGCACGTTTGTAATCTTGTAATGCACCAGCCACAATTTCAGAGGCGGAAGCGGAGTAGGCATTAACTAAAACTACCATCGGTAATTTTTTATACATTGCTGGCACGCTAGCTAAGGGATCGCCGGGCTCACTTAGGCGGTACATCGCCGGTGTTGCGTTGAACACCTGCTTAGAGTCAGCTGTTTGACCCTTAGTGGAAACGATCACAGCATCTGCTGGCAAGAACGCAGCAGCTACACCGACCGCACCTTGCAGTAAGCCCCCGCCATTGTTTCTCAGGTCAAGAATGATGCCCTTCATTTTGGGATCTTGATTTGCAAGCTCACTTAACTTCCTAGCAAGATCAGGAACAGTTCGCTCTTGAAAGCTAGTGACTCTCACCCAAGCAATATTGTTATCCACAATTTTGGCTTTGACAGATTGCACTTTAATTTCAGCGCGAGTGATGGTTACTGGAAAGCTGCGCTCTTCACTTTTACGGAAGACGGTCAAAGTAATTTTTGTGCCTGGTGTGCCGCGCATGGTGCGTACTGCTTTGTCTAGCGACATGCCACGAACGGGTTTGTCATCTAAGCGGGTAATCAGATCACCAGCTTGAAGGCCTGCTCGTGCAGCGGGACTGTCTTCAATAGGATTGAGTACCTTAACAACGCCATCCTCTGAGGTGATCTCAATGCCAAGGCCAGCGAACTTGCCGCTAGTTTGTTCCTGCATCTCAGAGAAATCTTTTTTATCAAGATAGGTGGAGTGGGGGTCCAGACTACTCACCATGCCTTTGACGGCATCCGTTAGCAACTGCTTGTCTTCGATCGGCTCAACGTATTCACGTTTAATCTGAGCAAAGACATTGGATAGTGTGCGCAGCTCATCCAGGGGTAGCGTCGTGCCTTGTTGGGCGGTAGCTGACAGTTGGATCGTGGCTGCAACCCCGGCGATGAGGCCAACAGAAATTAGGGCAAAGTTCTTTAAAAATACGCGCATGCTTCTGTTTTACCTTAATCCAAATAAAAATGCTGAATGGGTTTGAGGTTGTCATCGAGCTCATATACAAGCGGGATGCCATTAGGGACGTTGATTTCCATAATGTCTTCGTCAGAAACCTGGTCGAGATACTTAATTAATGAGCGAATGCTATTGCCGTGTGCAACGAGTAATACGCGCTTGCCTGCCTTGAGAGCGGGCGCGATAGATTCATTCCAGAGGGGCAATACGCGCTCGACGTTATCTTTTAGACACTCACCTAAAGGAATATCGGAGTCGCTGAGTTTTTCGTAACGTCGATCATTTTGCGGATTACGCTCATCATCTTTTTCTAGTAGTGGTGGGCGTACATCGTAGGAGCGTCGCCAAATGTGAACTTGCGCGTCTCCGTACTGTTCTGCTGTTTCAGCTTTATTTAGGCCAGTGAGGGCGCCATAGTGACGTTCATTCAACCTCCAGCTGTGGACTACTGGTAGCCACATGAGGTCCATAGTGTCTTGAACATGCCACAGGGTGCGGATCGCTCTTCTGAGGACTGAGGTGTAGGCCACATCAAACTCATAGCCTGCTTTGCGAAGGTTTTCTCCAGCAGCTAGGGCCTGTTCAGTGCCTTTTGGGGTTAAGTCAACGTCCGCCCAGCCAGTGAAGCGGTTTTCAAGGTTCCAGGCGGATTCGCCATGACGAATAAGGACAAGTTGTTTCATAGAGCCATTCTATAATCCGGTGATGAACTTTCTCACGCAAATTGATAATTTAGCGCTTATCGCCCTCCTGCTTGTTTCGGGCGCAGCACTCTTCTTCCCCACATTATCTACGCTTATTAGCGGAAAAGGCTTATCGCCCACAGAAGCAACAATTTGGATGAATCGCCGTAAAGCCGCCGTTTTGGACTTGCGTCCAGAATCCGACTTTAAATCTGGCCACCTGCCGGGAGCAAAACATCTTTTGGCCGAGCAAATCCCGTCCGGAATTGATAAGCTGAAGTTGGACCGCAAAAACCCTATTATTTTGGTTTGCCACTCAGGTATGAGTGCCCGCAAGGTAGTTCCAGAGCTCAAGAAGCTTGGATTCTCTGAGGTCGCAGTTCTGGATGGTGGCGTTCAAGGCTGGCAGGCTGCAGCTTTGCCATTGGTTAAATAATTCAGCGGATCTTCGATATGCCACCAGTCACGATGTATAGCACCCAAGTTTGCCCTTACTGCGTTATGGCTGAGAAGCTATTGCAGAAGAAGGGTGTTGCAAATCTAGAGAAGATCCTCATTGATCGTGATCCTGCGCAACGCGAGATCATGATGACTCGTACAGGCCGCCGTACTGTGCCGCAAATTTACATTGGTGAAACCCATGTTGGTGGTTATGACGATCTGGTTGCGCTAGATCGTGCCGGCCAACTTGATCCACTCTTAGCTTAAAAATTTACTCAGAAAGTTTCCCATGACTGAACAAACTACTTCCGCTCCAGATGCAGCAGATAACTCAAAAGAGCCTGGTTTTCGTATTCAACGTATTTATCTCAAGGACCTGTCTTTAGAGCAGCCAAACGCACCACAAATTTTATTGGTTGCCGCTGAGCCTCAAGTTGAGGTTGAGGTGGATGTTGCAGTTACACGCTTGAGCGATGAAATTTTTGAGGTTGCTTTAATCGCCACAGTAACCGCCAAAGTAGAAAGCAAGGTGCTGTTTTTGGTTGAAGCAAAGCAAGCTGGTATTTTTGAATTTAGCAATATTCCTCCAGAGCAAATTGATCCGATGTTAGGCATTGCTTGCCCAACGATTTTGTATCCTTACTTGCGTTCGAATATTGCTGACACTATTAGTCGCGCTGGTTTCCAACCAATTCATCTGAATGAGATTAACTTCCACGGTATGTACGAGCACCGCATCATGCAGGCTGCGCAAGCTGCTGCAACGGAAAGTGGCTCTACCGATGAAAGCAAAATCATTCTTCCTCACTAAGCCGATTTAATTAAAGCCCACAGATCATGAAAGTGACGCTGCTTGGAGCTGGTTCATGGGGTACTGCTATGGCCGCGCAAGCAGCGCGCCATCTTCAGACTGGCGATGTTTGCTTGTGGTCGCGAAGCGCTGAGCAGTTAGAGGGTATTCAGCAGTCTGGCGAAAATGCAGACTACCTGCCTGGCGTCATCTTGCCAAAGGGCTTGCAATTAGAAGTGAGTTTTGAGCGGGCTATTGAACGCCTTTCTGAAAATGATCTTTTGGTAATAGCTACTCCGATGTCGGGTTTGTCGGAAACGGTGGCGCAAGTACTGCGTCTTGCTAAACACCCACTCAATATTGTTTGGTTGTGCAAGGGCTTGGAGCCCAGCACTACCTTATTGCCGCACCAAGTAGTAGACCGGGAAGATAAGTTGCACAGTCATGGTCTGCACCATTCTTACGGCGCTCTATCAGGACCCAGTTTTGCGCAAGAAGTTGGCAATGGCATGCCTTGTGCATTAACTATCGCTAGCAAATCGAATGCCTTATGCGACATTGTTCAAGGCGCATTTCATCATGGCAATATGCGCATCTATGCCAGCGATGATTTGGTTGGCGTTGAATTAGGTGGTGCGATTAAAAACGTTTTAGCAATTGCAGCCGGTATTGGCGATGGCCTAGATCTTGGCTTAAATGCGCGCGCTGCGGTATTAACTCGTGGCCTTGCCGAAATGATGCGATTAGTAAAAGCGGCTGGCGGCAGACCGGAGACCTGCATGGGTTTAACTGGCGTAGGCGATTTGATTTTGACGGCCACTGGTGATCTTTCACGTAATCGCCGCGTTGGTTTGGCGCTTGCTGCAGGAAAACCTTTGCCTGAAATTTTGGGCAACTTAGGACATGTTGCTGAGGGTGTGCTGTGTGCCTCTGCGGTTGGTAATCTGGCGACACGCCTAGGTGTCGAGATGCCAATTACTGCCATGATGGGGGAGGTCTTATCTGGAAAACTCTCACCACATGAAGCTGTGAAGAAACTCATGGGGCGCGACCCCAAGGTCGAAGTTTAAGTTTCTTAACTTCCGCCAAGCAATCCGTTTTGGCGCCATGCTTCATAAACAACAATCGCTACCGTATTTGATAGATTCAAACTACGGCTGCTATCTTGCATCGCGAGGCGAACTTGATTAGGTGTTGGAATTGAGCTTCTGACTTCTTCGGTGATGCCTTTGGTTTCTGAGCCAAAAACAAAATAATCTGCAGGCAAATAGTTGCCGTCATGAAACTTGCCCGTACCTTTGGTGGTGAGAGCAAAAATACGTTCAGGCTGAGGTTTTTCATCAATGAGAAATTGTGCCCAGTTTTTATGAACCTTTACTTTTGCGAACTCGTGATAGTCCAGCCCCGCTCTACGAAGTTTGGCATCTTCCATTGGGAAGCCGAGAGGTTCAATGAGATGTAACTTTGCACCCGTGTTTGCGCACAGGCGAATGATGTTGCCTGTATTGGGTGGAATTTCTGGTTCGAATAAAACAATGTTAAACATGCTCTGATCTTTGTGATGGACGAAGTGTTCTCAGTACAACCCAATTAATAACACGAGATACGCCATTGTCCTTCAATACGCGGGCGATTTCATTTAAGGTTGCTCCGCTAGTCATGACATCATCAAACACAATGACTGATGCAGACTCTAGCTGACCCCGATACTGAGGGTTGATATAAAACATGTCTTGAATAGCTATCTGACGATTAGCGCGGTTCTCATTGGCTTGATGTTGGGTGTGGTGGTAACGCTTCAAAATATGTGGGTTCTTGTGAATGTGTTTGCCACAGTCAATCCGCCTAGCCAATTCCCAGCTTTGGTTAAAACCCCTTGTGCACAGTTTTTCTTGGCTCAGCGGTACCGGCAGAAGATAGTCTGCTTGGGTTGTTATTAAGCCCTTTGAAAGCAGTGCATTCCATGTCGCAGCCAGGCCATGCGCACATGCAAGTCGACGTTGATATTTCAATTGATGTAAGGCGGACTGAAGTCTGCCATCGTATCTATCGAGGCAGTAAGTTTCATCAAAGTAGGGTGGGTTAGTGCTGCATTCTCGACAACGTTTTTCTTTCAACTCCGTTGCTTGTAGAGTAAGGCCGCATTGCTTGCAGCATTCGTAATTTGATAGTTGATCTGACTGCAGTTGGATTAAGCAATCAAGGCAGAGAGTGCGTTGCTGAAATACCCCGCAAACAATGCATGAACTTGGTAATAGATGAGAACAAATGGATTGAAAAATATTCTCTATTGCGCGCATGGGCCGCTGAGTATACTGAGCCAATGACCCAATCAATCAGATGGCTTCAGGATGAAATTGCAGCTCGCATGTTGCAAAAATTAGACATCGTGAAGTTGGAGGCAAAAGACGTCCTGCTGATCCCAGATTTTCCTGGAGCACATGCCCCTTTTCTGACAAAACGTTTTCCGGGAATTCGTTTTCACAGTGCACCAGAATGCGAGCTATCCGGTTTTGATTTGTTGAAACTGAGGGTGTCTCGTTTTTGGAATTCAAGAATGAAGTCGGCATCCCAGATTTCTCTTGATGACTACAAGAAAACAGGCCGCATTAATCTTCCTAGCAATTCTGTAGATTTAGTAGTCAGCGTTCTCTTGATTCAGGACTTGGCTGATCCCAAGCATTTCTTGCAAGAGTGCTGGCGAGTACTTAAAGAAGGTGGATTGCTGACATTGAGTTATTTGGGCCCCGATACCGCCAAAGAGCTCAACTCTGAAGCTTTGGCGCAGCAATTGCCACTTCAAAAGTTAGTCAGCCCCTGGGATATGCACGATATGGGGGATGCCCTGCTGGGTGAGCGTTTTTCGGATCCGGTAATGGATATGGAGTTTTTGAACTTGGATTACGACTCCGATGCGCTCTTATTGGCTGATGCCAGAGCCCTCAATCTGCTTGTTTCTGAAGATCAAGACATCACCCAAATTACCCAATTACCCAAAAAAATGACCTTAGAGGTGGTTTATGGACATGCTTGGGCTTTGGGCAAGCACCTTGCCAAGGCACAAGATCATGTCGCTTATATTGATCTAAATCAAATCGGACGCAAGACTAGGAGTGATTCTGCTTAAGTGTAAGTGCTCACTATCTTTTAAACCATTACCAAGATTGAGGCTGACATGGTTAACCCGGTTTGTTGTTGAACTTAATTAACCCTATAATCAGCGCTAGATGTATTGGCTTGATACCGCTTTTTTGGGCTTTTTGAGGCTTTATTGCCGCAAAAGTTCATGACAATAAACAGAGAATAAGATGAATTTATTTGGAAAAGTCACTAGGGCTTCGCTCTATTTAGTAGCAGCCTTCGGCACTGCAATTGCACAGGCAGCTGAAAATATGCCAGGCGGCCCAGCTGTCAATCAATTGAATTTTGCCGCTCCAGCGACAAAAATCATGCAAGAAATCCATTGGTTGCATTGGATGATGTTGATTATTTGTGCGCTCATTTTTATTGGTGTTTTTGGAGTGATGTTCTATTCCATTCTCAAACACCGTAAATCTTTAGGTGCTAAGTCTGCATCTTTTCACGAGAGCACTACGGTTGAGATCATTTGGACAGTTATTCCATTGTTGATCGTTATCGGTATGGCTTTGCCAGCAACAAAAACTGTTGTGGCAATGAAAGACACTACTAACTCTGACATCACTATTAAGACCACTGGTTACCAGTGGAAATGGGGTTACGACTACATCAAAGGTGAGGGTGAGGGCATTAGCTTCTTATCCACCATGTCTACTTCACGTGAGGCCATCAATAACTTGGCTCCTAAATCAAATACCTATTTGATGGAAGTGGATAACGAGATGGTTGTACCAGTTGGCAAAAAGATTCGTCTCATCACTACAGCTAACGACGTAATCCATTCATGGACGATTCCTGCATTTGGCGTTAAGCAAGATGCCATCCCTGGTTTCGTTCGCGATACTTGGTTCCGTGCTGACACTATCGGTAAATTCCGTGGCCAGTGTTCTGAGTTATGCGGCGCTGAGCATGCCTTTATGCCTATCGTGGTCAATGTGGTTTCACAAGATGACTACACCAAGTGGGTAGAAGAGAAGAAAAAAGAAATGGGCGCGGCCTCTGATGATCCAACTAAGGTTTACACCTTGGATGAGCAAAAAGAGCGTGGTGCCAAAGTCTATGCAGCCAATTGCGCAGCTTGCCATCAGCCTAACGGTAAGGGTGCAGGCACATTCCCAGCGCTTGACGGTAGCAAAGTGGTTCTTGGACCAAAAGCTGGTCAATACAACATTCTTATCAATGGTAAGGGTGCTATGCCGAAGTGGGCTGGTGTAATTTCTGATGGCGATATTGCTGCCGTGATGACATATACCCGCAATGCTTGGGGCAATAAAACGGGCGAGATTATTCAGACCCAAGATATTGTTTCTGCACGCGCTGGCAAGTAATTTATTTATTAATACAGATCAAACTAAACCGGAGTAATCCATGAGCACAGTCTCTACCACCCACGATCACGCACACGACCACGCGCATGATGATCACACGCCACATGGTTGGCGTCGTTGGTTGTTTGCAACCAACCATAAAGACATCGGCACGATGTACCTCATCTTCTCATTCGTGAGTCTGATGGCTGGTGGTGTGATGGCTTTGGGTATTCGTTTGGAATTGTTCCAACCAGGTTTGCAATTCTTGCGCCCTGAGTTCTTCAATCAGTTAACCACCATGCACGGTTTGGTGATGGTGTTCGGCGCGATCATGCCGGCGTTCGTTGGATTTGCGAACTGGATGATTCCTTTGCAAATCGGCGCATCTGATATGGCATTTGCCCGTATGAATAACTTTAGCTTCTGGATTCTTCCAGTAGCAGCTTGCTTGTTGTTTGGTTCATTCTTAGCTCCTGGCGGTGCTCCTGCTGGTGGTTGGACTTTGTATGCTCCATTGACCTCACAAATGGGCCCTGGCTTGGACATGGGTATTTTTGCACTCCATTTATTGGGTGCTTCTTCCATCATGGGCTCGATTAACATCATCGTGACCATCTTGAACATGCGCGCTCCTGGCCTGACATTGATGAAGATGCCAATGTTCTGCTGGACTTGGTTGATCACTGCTTATTTGTTGATTGCTGTAATGCCTGTATTGGCTGGTGCAATCACCATGGTTCTTACAGATCGTCATTTCGGTACTTCTTTCTTCTCCGCAGTTGGCGGTGGTGACCCAATCATGTTCCAGCATATTTTCTGGTTCTTTGGTCACCCAGAGGTGTACATCATGATTCTTCCAGCATTCGGAATCATTAGTGAAATCGTTCCTGCATTCTCTAGAAAAACCTTGTTTGGCTACAGCTCCATGGTTTATGCAACCGCATCTATTGCGATCTTGTCATTCATTGTTTGGGCTCACCACATGTTTGCAACTGGCATGCCTGTAACTGGTCAGTTGTTCTTCATGTACGCCACAATGTTGATTGCCGTCCCAACTGGTGTGAAGATTTTCAACTGGGTCGCAACTATGTGGAAAGGTTCGATGACTTTCGAAACTCCAATGTTGTGGTCTGTTGGCTTCATCTTCGTATTCACAATGGGTGGTTTTACAGGCCTGATCTTGGCAATGGCTCCAATTGATATTGGCGTGCAAGATACTTATTACGTTGTTGCCCACTTCCACTATGTATTGGTAGCAGGTTCATTGTTCGCAATGTTTGCTGGCTTCTATTACTGGTGTCCAAAGTGGACTGGCTACATGGCCAATGAAACTCGCGGCAAGATCCACTTCTGGACTTCCATGATTTTCTTCAACATTACTTTCTTCCCAATGCACTTCTTGGGCTTAGCAGGTATGCCACGTCGTTACGCTGACTACCCAACTCAGTTTGCTGATTTCAATATGGTTGCTTCTATTGGTGCGCTTGGTTTTGGTTTATCTCAGGTGTACTTCTTGCTATTCGTTGTCTTGCCGGCTTATAACGGCAAAGGCGAAAAAGCGCCAATGAAGCCATGGGATGGTGCTAAAGGTTTGGAGTGGACAATTCCATCGCCAGCTCCACACCACACATTTGAAACACCTCCTAACGCTGCAGAGTTAAATGCTGCAGGAATCTAAGTTAGCCGCACACAAATCCCAATCTGCTAGCAATCGCAGATTGGGTTTTATCCTTTTAAGCGTTGCCCTTGTTTTCTTTGTTGGCATCGTCATTAAACGGAGCGTACTGGGTTAAGGCCCTTCATCATCATGTCTGCTATCGCCTCCATCAACCGCCAAATCTTGCTGAAGCTATTGATCGCTTCTGTGATGATGTTTGGTTTTGGTTACGCGCTAGTGCCGATGTATAAGGCTTTGTGTGAAGTGACTGGCATTAACGTAGTCACTAGCAAGAATGACTACGGTATTCGAGCCTATAGTGCTAATAAGGTTGGCAATACCCAGGTCGACTACTCCCGCAAGGTAACTATCGAGTTTGACTCGAATAGTCGTGGTCCATTTACGTTTCGCCCGGTAAAGAACTTTTTAGAAGTCCATCCAGGCGAAATGACAGAAATTGTCTACGAAGTAACGAATAACTTGAATCGCTCTGTGGAAGCTCAGGCGATACCAAGTTATGCGCCTAAAAGCGCTATGGAGTTCTTTACTAAATTAGAGTGTTTTTGTTTTCAGCAGCAAACTTTGGCGGCTCATGAAATGAAGAAGATGCCGGTAGTGTTTGTGATTGATGCGGGACTACCTGCAGATGTGAAAACGATTACCTTGTCGTACACCTTCTTTGAGTTAGGTGTTGGTCAGCAGCCAGCAGGCTCAACAACCCCTAAATCGAAATCGGTGTCATGAGTAAAAAAAGTACTTTTATGCAATCCATGATCGCGGTATTGTGGGCTTTTCTGGGTGTGCGTAAAAAATCAGGATTGCAGGAAGATGTAGCTTCATTAAGTTTTGTCCACATTGTTATTGCGGGAGTTTTAGGTGCCTTGATTTTTATGGGCGTACTCCTTTTGATAGTTAAAGCAGTTGTGTCCCA
>ERZ1034363.1743-NODE-1743-length-11647-cov-4.557217_pt1 | contig 11647 bp, 16 predicted proteins | sample MGYA00520616_ERZ1034363 | MGnify/ENA primary metagenome ERZ1034363 (study PRJEB33736, sample SAMEA104284506) | Azolla filiculoides | biome: Urban; feature: Water surface; material: Ditch water | place: Netherlands | collected 2015-10-28 | depth 0-0.1 m ...
GCGAGTTGATCAAGTGAAGCTGGTTTTTGCTGAGTTGGCCTGGGAGGATTACCTCTACTGGCAAAAGCAAGACCGCAAGATGGTGGAGCGCATCAACAAGCTGATCGAGGCTACAGCGCGTGACCCATTTACGGGCATAGGTAAGCCCGAGCCTTTAAAGCATGCGTTCGCAGGCTTTTGGTCCCGCCGAATCAATGACGAACACCGCATGGTGTACCGCGTGACGGGCGATCAGTTGGAAATTGCCCAATTGAGGTTTCACTACTGAGTAAGATCACCCCCCTATGAATTGGCTAGACAACATCAAATGGGACGACAAGGGGCTGGTGCCCGTGATCGCCCAAGAAAAAGACAGCGGCGACGTGCTGATGTTTGCGTGGATGAACCGCGAGGCGCTGCAAAAAACGGCTGAGCTCAAGCGTGCGGTGTATTTCAGCCGCTCACGCAACAAGCTGTGGTTCAAGGGCGAGGAGTCGGGCCATGTGCAAACGGTGCACGACATTCGCATCGACTGCGACAACGACGTGGTGTTGCTCAAGGTGACGCAAGAAGGGCACGAGCCCGGCATTGCCTGCCATACTGGCCGCCATAGCTGCTTCTACCAGCGCCTTGAAGGTGAAGCGTGGCACGCTTGCGAGCCTGTGCTGAAAGACCCCGAATCTATTTACAAGTGAACACCATGAGTTCCAACGACACTTTGCAACGTCTGGCCGACGTGATTGAAAGCCGCAAGCCCGCCAACGGTGGCGACCCCGAGAAGAGCTACGTCTCGCGCTTGCTGCACAAAGGCCCAGACGCCTTTTTGAAGAAGATTGGCGAAGAAGCCACCGAAACCGTGATGGCCGCCAAAGATGTGGACCACGGCGGTGACGCCTCTAAGCTGGTGTACGAAGTGGCCGACCTGTGGTTTCACAGCATGATTGCTTTGGCGCACTATGGCTTGAAGCCTTCTGACGTGGTGGAAGAGCTGGCGCGCCGCGAAGGCCTGAGCGGCTTGGAAGAAAAAGCTTTGCGCAAAGCGCAAGCGCGCGAAGCCGCAGGCGAGTGAGGACGGCATGACAGACGACAACTGCATTTTTTGCAAAATCATCGCGGGCAAGATTCCCTCACGCAAGGTGTACGAGGACGACGAAATCTTCGCGTTTCACGACATCAACCCTTGGGCCCCTGTTCACTTTTTGATCATCCCCAAGCAGCACATCCTCTCGGTGGCGCACGCCACGCCTGAGCATGAGGGCTTGCTGGGCCGCATGATGTTGCTGGCGCCTAAGCTGGCTTTTCAAGAAGGTGCAAGACCTTACCCAGAAGGGGGCTTTCGCATCGTGACCAATACTGGGGCTGAGGGTGGCCAAGAAGTCCACCACATGCACTGGCATGTCATGGGTGGTCCACGCCCTTGGCTGCGCGGCTGATTAGAATTCACATAATTACTTAGGAGTCATACATGGGTTCGTTTTCAATTTGGCATTGGCTGATCGTGTTGTTGATCGTCATCATGGTGTTCGGTACCAAGAAGCTGCGTAACCTCGGCGGCGATTTGGGTGGCGCTGTGAAGGGCTTCAAAGACGGCATGAAAGACGGTGGCGCTGCCCCCGCTGACGACAAGGCTGCTGCCCCTGCCGCCGCTGTGTCTGCTGACAAAACCACCATTGACGTTGAAGTCAAGAACAAGTCTTAATTGCATCTGATCGCGTACTTTGTTTGATCTTGATTTTTCCAAAATTGCGGTAGTGAGCGCGGTGGCCTTGGTGGTCATCGGGCCTGAGCGGCTGCCTACCGTGGCCCGCACCTTGGGGACGATGATCGGCAAAGCGCGTCGTTACATCTCGGACGTGAAGGCCGAGGTGAACCGCACGATGGAGCTCGACGAGCTCAAGAAGATGAAAGAGTCGATGGAGTCTGCGGCGCGCGATGTGGAGCAATCGGTGCACACCGCCAGCGCAGACTTCGAGAAAGACTGGGCCGAGACCACGGCAGGGCTCTCTAGCGAGCCTTATGTGCCGTTGGAGTCGCCAGCGCCCAGCTACCAAAACCCCGGCAAGAAGTGGCGTATCAAGCGTGGCTCAACCCCGCATTGGTACAAAGCCCGTCAAGGTGTGCGCACCAAGGCGCAATCTGGCGCTGCCCGCGTGGCGCGCTTTCGCCCTGTGAAGCGTTCTGAACATGTCTGATACCCCCTCAAAAGACGAATTGGCTGGCACTGAGCAGCCGTTTGTGCAGCATTTGATCGAGCTGCGTGACCGTCTGGTCAAAGCCACCATTGCGGTGATGGTGGCTGGCGCTGCACTGGCCATTTACCCCGGTCCTGCTGAGTTGTATGACTTGCTGGCCGCGCCTTTGGTGGCGCAGTTGCCTGCAGGCGCAACGCTGATTGCCACGTCTGTGATTTCACCGTTTTTGGTTCCGCTCAAGATTTTGCTGATGACAGCTTTCTTGATCGCGCTGCCTGTGGTGCTGTACCAAGCATGGGCGTTCATTGCGCCTGGCTTGTATTCGCACGAGAAGAAGCTGGTCATGCCTTTGGTGGTGTCCAGTACTTTGCTGTTCATGGTGGGCGTGGCGTTTTGTTACTTCTTCGTGTTTGGCCAAGTGTTTGCGTTCATCCAAAGCTTTGCGCCCAAGAGCATCACGGCTGCACCTGATATCGAGGCCTATTTGGGCTTTGTCATCAGCATGTTCATCGCCTTTGGTTTGGCGTTTGAAGTGCCCATCGTGGTGATTGTGTTGGCCCGCATGAATGTGGTGACCATCGAGAAGCTCAAAGACTTCCGCTCGTACTTCATTGTGTTGGCCTTCATCATTGCGGCCATCGTGACACCGCCCGATGTGGTGTCGCAGCTGGCGCTGGCCATTCCCATGTGCATCTTGTACGAGATCGGCATTTGGGCTGCGCAACTCTTCATCAAACACACCCAAGCGCCTGACGCCGAATAAGCGTAGCGCAAACACACCATGAAACGTCAATGGTTGTTGTTCTCTCAAGTGGTCACCGTGTTGGTGGCCATTTGGTTTGTGGTGATGACCTTAAAGCCAGAGTGGATCCATCAGCGTTCATCAGTCGCCACCAGCGGCGTGACGCTGATTGAGGCAGCGCCCAACGCATCGGGCGCTCCCATGCCCGGCAGCTATAGCCCCGCCGCCAAACTGGCGTCGCCCGCCGTGGTGAGCATTGCCACGATGCAAGCCAATGCGCCCGCAAACCCCTTGCAAAACGACCCGTGGTTTCGCTTCTTTTACGGCGACCGTGAAGACGAAGCACCGCAGCAAGGTTTGGGCAGTGGCGTCATCGTCAGCCCCGAGGGCTACATCCTCACCAACAACCATGTGATTGAAGGTGCGGCAGAAATTCAAGTCACGCTCAGCGACAGCCGCCGCGCGATTGCGCAAGTCATTGGCGCTGACCCCGATACCGACCTCGCCATTTTGCGCATCGACCTCGAGCGCTTGCCCGTCATCACGCTGGGCAACTCAGACACCGCCCAAGTGGGTGACCGCGTGCTGGCCATTGGCAACCCATTTGGCGTGGGCCAAACAGTAACGAGCGGCATCGTGTCGGCCTTGGGCCGCAACCAACTGGGCATCAACACCTTTGAGAACTTCATCCAAACCGATGCGGCCATCAACCCCGGCAACTCGGGTGGCGCATTGGTGGATGTGAATGGCAACCTGATTGGCATCAACACGGCTATCTTTTCTCGCTCGGGCGGAAGCATGGGCATTGGCTTTGCCATTCCTGTGTCGACGGCACGCCAAGTGCTGGAAGGCATCGTGCGCGATGGCCAAGTGGTGCGCGGTTGGGTGGGCATTGAGCCGATGGAACTGACGGCTGAATTGGCAGAGACATTTGGTTTGCCCAAGCAGTCCGAAGGCGTCATCGTCACGGGCGTGTTGCAAAACGGGCCAGCGGCGAATGCCGGTTTGCGCCCCGGCGACTTGCTGCTGAAAGTGGCGGGCCAGCCTGTGAAAAACGTGGGCGAGTTGCTGACGCAGATCGCTTCACTCACACCAGGTAAAGCCGCAAAGCTAGAGGTGATGCGCCGCAGCCAAACCCTCACGCTAGACGTGACGCCTGCCCAGCGCCCCAAACCCAAACTTCAAAAGTAAGGCCGCCACGATGAGCCACACCGTCACCCGCCAAGCCTTGCTGAGTGCCTGCACCGAGCTGTTGCAGCCCGCACGTTTCAAAGACTACGGGCCTAACGGCTTGCAAGTGGAAGGGGCGGAACACATTCGCCACATCGTGTCTGGCGTGACAGCCAGCCGCGCATTGATTGAAGCTGCGATTGAGGCCAAGGCCGATGCCATCTTTGTGCACCACGGTTTGTTTTGGCGCGGCCAAGACGGCACGGTCACGGGCTGGATGAAGCAACGCTTGCAATTGCTGCTGGCGCACAACATCAATTTGCTGGCCTACCACTTGCCACTCGACGCTCACCCCGAGTTTGGCAACAACGCACAACTCGGCAAGCGCTTGGGCCTGCAAGTGCAGGGCACGTTTGGCGAACAAGATTTAGGGCTGTGGGGCACACGTGCCGATGGCCAAGCATTTGCCGATGTGCATGCATTGGCGGCCACGGTGTCTACAGCGCTGCAGCGCGAGCCCGTGGTGGTGCAAACGCCTGCGCGTGAAATTCGCAAAGTGGCGTGGTGCACAGGTGGCGCGCAAAGCTACTTTGAAGCGGCCATTGCAGCGGGTGTGGATGCGTTCATCACTGGCGAAATTTCAGAGCCGCAAGCGCACTTGGCCCGCGAAACCGGCGTGGCCTTTTTGGCCTGCGGCCATCACGCCACCGAGCGTTATGGTGCGCCTGCAGTTGCTGCACATGTGGCGGCACAACTGGGCATCACGCACCAGTTCATTGAGATTGATAACCCCGCATGACCTTCAAGCCAATGGTCATCACGCTGGGCGATGCCGCGGGCATTGGCCCAGAGATCATCGTCAAAGCATTTCGTGATGCGCCTGAGCAGTTGCAAGGCTGCGTGGTGGTGGGCGATTTGGCAGTGATGCAACGCGCCGCATTGCTGGTGGCCCAGTGTGAATATCACGCGCCACACATGCAGATTCAGCTGGTGCGTGATTTGCACGAAGCGGCGCAAGTGAATGCGCCACACACCATTCCCGTGTTGCAAGTGACGCAGCCTTTGACCACTGACCAACTTCCCGTGTGGGGGCAAATCAGCGCCACTGCTGGCAAGCTGGCGGCCGACTGCGTGGTGTGGGCTGCCAATGCAGCCCTGCGCGGCGAAGTGTCGGCTGTGGTGACTGCGCCTTTGCACAAAGAGGCTTTGTTTGCAGCGGGTGTGCCGTTTCCTGGTCACACCGAAATGCTGCAAGCGTGTGCCGCAGCCCACGCGGGTGTGGCGGTGGACGACATGCCCGTGCGCATGATGTTGGCCAACCCCGAACTCAAAACCGTGTTGGTCAGCATCCATGTGTCGTTGCGCAAAGCCATCGAGGCGGTGACGGTGGACAACATTTTGCAAACCCTGCGCATCACCCATGCGGCCGAGTTGGCGGCTACGGGCCGTGCGCCGCACATGGCAGTGGCTGGTTTGAACCCGCACGCAGGCGAGGGCGGTTTGATGGGGCGCGAAGAGCTAGACATCATCATTCCGGCTTTGCAGCAAGCACGCGCCGAAGGCATGCAGGTAAGTGGGCCGTTTGCGCCAGACACCGTGTTCATGCGCGCACGCGCCAAGAACGGCAAAGCGGGTGAGTTTGATGTGGTGATTGCGATGTACCACGACCAAGGCTTGATTCCCGTGAAGTACCTTGGCGTAGAGCAGGGCGTCAACGTGACGCTCGGCCTGCCACTGGTGCGAACCAGCCCCGACCACGGCACGGCCTTTGATGTGGCCGGTACGGCCAAGGCCGATGCGTCTAGCCTGTTGGCTGCAGTGGCGATGGCGCGGGCCATGCGCCACCACTAAAGCGGCTTACTTTTTCAGGCTGTCGCGGATATCGCGCAGCAACAGCACTTCTTCTTTGGGCTCTGCCGACGCAGCTTCGGCTTCAATCGGGCCTTTGAGTTTGTTGATTTGCTTGATCATCAAGAAAATGATGAAAGCCAAAATCACAAAGTTCACAGCCACGGTGATGAAGTTGCCATAGGCAAACACGGGCACGCCAGCCTTTTTCATGGCGTCCAACGTCATGGCCGTGCCTTCTGGGGCATTGCCCAGCACGAGGAAGAAGTTCGAGAAATCAAGGTGGCCAATGAACGCCGCCACGATGGGCATGATCAGGTCGTTCACGGCGGAATCGACGATTTTTCCAAAGGCCGCGCCGATGATGACGCCTACGGCCAAATCAATCACATTGCCACGAACGGCAAATGCCTTGAACTCTTTCAACATGCTGCTTTCCTTGTGTGTATAAAAGTATTCGAATTATCACTGTCTTACCTCAGCCTTTCAGTGGAAGCACTTCGAATTAAAAGGTCCTGCGTAGCGGTCAGCTACAATAAATGGTTAGCCCAACCAGTGATGATTGTTTGAGGAATCCCATGAGTGACACCCCAGTAGACACCAGTAAACGCACGTGGCTGATTGCCTCGACATGCGCCGGTGCAGTCGGTGGTGCAGCAGTTGCTGTGCCTTTCGTTAGTACATTCCAGCCCTCCGAGCGCGCCAAAGCCGCCGGTGCAGCTGTGGAAGTTGATATCTCTGCCCTGAAACCAGGCGAGAAGATGACCGTCGAATGGCGCGGTAAGCCCGTTTGGATCGTCAAGCGCACACCTGAGCAGTTGGAGTCTTTGAACAAGACTGAATCTCAATTGGCTGACCCTGCGACGGATCGCAAGGCTTATCCAAACCCTGCTTACGCAAAAAACCAGCACCGCTCCATCAAGCCCGAAATCTTCGTGGCTGTGGGCATTTGTACCCACTTGGGTTGCTCACCTTCAGACAAATTCCAAACAGGCGCACAGCCTTCTCTGCCAGATGACTGGTTGGGTGGTTTCTTGTGCCCATGCCATGGTTCAACGTTTGACATTGCTGGCCGCGTGTTTAAGAACAAGCCTGCACCAGACAACCTCGAAATCCCGCCACACATGTATCTGACCGACACCAAGCTGTTGATTGGTGAAGATAAGAAAGCCTGATAGGACACACCATGGCTGAATTTAAAGAAATCTCTCCAAACGCCAGTGCTGGCGAAAAATTGTTGAACTGGGTGGATAACCGCTTCCCAGCTTCAAAAATGTACAAAGAGCATCTCTCTGAGTACTACGCACCGAAGAACTTCAACTTCTTCTACTTCTTTGGCTCTTTGGCCATGTTGGTGCTCGTGATTCAAATCGTGACCGGTATTTTCTTGGTCATGCACTACAAGCCTGATGCAGCTTTGGCTTTCGCCTCAGTTGAATACATCATGCGTGATGTGCCTTGGGGCTGGTTGATCCGCTACATGCACTCCACCGGCGCTTCTGCGTTCTTCATCGTGGTTTACATGCACATGTTCCGCGGCCTGATTTACGGTTCATACCGCCAGCCACGTGAGTTGGTGTGGGTGTTTGGCTGTGCCATCTTCTTGGCATTGATGGCTGAAGCCTTCATGGGTTACTTGTTGCCATGGGGCCAAATGTCCTATTGGGGCGCTCAAGTGATCGTGAACTTGTTTGCTGCTGTGCCTTTCATTGGTCCTGACTTGGCTTTGCTGATTCGTGGTGACTACGTGGTGGGCGACGCCACATTGAACCGCTTCTTCAGCTTCCACGTGATTGCTGTGCCACTCGTCCTGTTGGGCTTGGTGGTTGCACACATCATCGCGTTGCACGAAGTGGGTTCAAACAACCCAGACGGCGTCGAAATCAAAGGCCCGAATGCACCGAAAGATGCCAACGGCCATCCACTCGACGGCGTGCCTTTCCACCCCTACTACACCGTGCACGACATCTTGGGCGTGAGCGGCTTCTTGTTGGTGTTCAGTGCTGTGATCTTCTTCGCACCTGAATTCGGTGGCTACTTCCTCGAATACAACAACTTCATCCCTGCGGATCCATTGAAGACACCGTTGCACATTGCGCCAGTGTGGTACTTCACGCCCTTCTATTCGATGTTGCGTGCGATCACCAGCGAAATGATGTACGTCTTGATCGCTTGCGTTTTGGCTGGTGCCTACTTCGGCGCTGTTAAAACCAACTTGCCAAAGATCGTCAAAGCTGGCGTGGTGGGTGCTGCAGTGTTTGTGTCCTTGCTCATGCTCTCGATCGACGCCAAATTCTGGGGTGTGGTCGTGATGGGCGGCGCGGTTGTGATTCTGTTCTTCTTGCCATGGTTGGATAACTGTGCCGTGAAGTCGATTCGCTACCGTCCTGATTGGCACAAGTACCTGTACGCTGTGTTTGTTGTGAACTTCTTGATCTTGGGCTACTTGGGTGTGCAACCACCATCAGCCATTGGCGAGCGTGTGTCACAAGTCGGTTCTTTGTTCTACTTTGGCTTCTTCTTGTTGATGCCAATTTGGAGCCGCATTGGCGAAACCAAGCCTGTGCCAGACCGCGTTACTTTCACGCCTCACTGAGATTCACGGAGAACATAACCATGAAAAAAATTATTCTCAGCTTGGCATTGGCCCTCGGTGTCGTTGCAGGTGCGCAAGCATCTAGCGACGGCATGGCATGGGACAAAGCGCCTAACAAACTCAATGACATGGGCGCTTTGCAAAATGGCGCCAAGATCTTTGTGAACCACTGCTTGAACTGCCACTCGGCAGCCTTCATGCGTTACAACCGTTTGAAAGACATCGGTTTGACTGAGCAGCAGATCAAAGACAACTTGTTGTTCACGACTGAAAAAGTCGGCGACACCATGAAGTCAAACATTGATCCTAAGCAGGCCAAAGAGTGGTTTGGCGCTTTGCCACCAGACTTGACCGTGATTGCACGTTCACGTGCTGGTCACAATGGCACAGGTGCTGACTACCTCTACACCTACATGCGCACGTTCTACCGTGACGAAACCAAGCCAACCGGCTGGAACAACTTGTTGTTCCCTAACGTGGGCATGCCTCACGTGTTGTGGGAATTGCAAGGCGAGCGTCGCGCGATTTTTGAAACGCATGACGGTCAGCAAGTGTTCAAAGGCTGGGAGCAAATCAAGCCCGGCACGATGAATGAGCAAGAGTACGACCAAGCTGTGGGTGACCTCGTGGGTTACTTGCAGTGGATGGGCGAGCCTGCTCAAACCACACGTACACGCTTGGGTGTGTTTGTGTTGTTGTTCTTGGCTGGCTTCATGTTCATCGCATGGCGCTTGAACGCTTCCTACTGGAAAGACGTCAAGTAATTGCGCAAATTCGGCAACGGGCCTTGTGCCTGTTGTCACCTCACGGAGTGACAGGTTTGCCTGCCACTCTTTTTGATTTTTAGGAGACACCCATCATGATGGTGCTTTATTCGGGAACTACGTGTCCCTACTCACATCGCTGCCGTTTTGTCTTGTTCGAAAAGGGCATGGACTTTGAAATTCGCGATGTTGATCTTTACAACAAGCCCGAAGACATCAATGTGATGAACCCATACGGTCAAGTGCCAATCTTGGTTGAGCGCGATTTGATCTTGTATGAATCAAACATCATCAACGAGTACATCGACGAGCGTTTCCCACATCCACAGTTGATGCCCGGCGACCCTGTTGAGCGCGCTCGCGTGCGTTTGTTCTTGTTGAACTTCGAAAAAGAATTGTTCACACACGTGTCAACTTTGGAGTCTCGCGCTGCCAAAGCCAATGACAAAGCTTTGGAAAAAGCACGTGCACACATCCGTGACCGTTTGACACAGTTGGCCCCCGTGTTCTTGAAGAACAAGTACATGTTGGGTGAGAACTTCTCCATGCTCGACGTGGCGATTGCCCCGTTGTTGTGGCGTTTGGACCACTACGGTATCGACTTGTCGAAGAACGCTGCGCCGTTGCTCAAGTACGCCGAGCGCATCTTCTCGCGCCCAGCCTACATCGAGGCGTTGACGCCTTCTGAAAAGGTCATGCGCAAGTAATTCGTATGTTGAACGCTCCAGACGCATCTTCAACCCGTCCGTACCTGCTGCGTGCTTTGCACGAGTGGTGCACGGACAGTGGGTTCACGCCTTATGTGGCTGTCTTGGTCGACGAGACAGTGCAAGTGCCCATGGAGTACGTCAAGAACGGTGAGATTGTGTTGAACGTGGGCTATGACGCCACGGCAGGTATGACACTGGGCAATGAGTTCATCGAATTCAAAGCCCGCTTCGGTGGTGTACCCCGTGAAATCATCATCCCGATCAACCGTGTGATGGCGATTTATGCACGCGAAAACGGGCAAGGCATGTCCTTCCCCATGAGTGCAGCTTCTGGTGAAGCTGTGCCTGTGCAAAAGAAAACAACGCCAGCGCGTCCAGTGTTGAGTGCGGTAGAAACATCGCACACGGAAGCTGGTTCGGATGACGAACCACCAACACCCACATCACCTTCTGGCCGTCCATCGCTCACGCGAGTGAAATAACACGCAAAAGTTAGGTTAGAATTCTGCCTGCGCCGCTTTAGCTCAGTTGGTAGAGCACCCGCCTTGTAAGCGGTAGGTCGTCAGTTCGATTCCGACAAGCGGCACCAAAATAAAACCCGTTACGCCTTTGGCGTAGCGGGTTTTTCTTTGTCATTTCACTTGGTGATTTAGCTGGGGGATTTGACTTTGACGCGAATGGTGTTCACATTCCACCCCTTGGTGCGCAAGTGGGCGCACAAAGCAGGCAATGTTTGGCGTAGTTTGGCGGCTACGGCGCTGTTGGGCACCAGCAAGCACCACGCATCGTCTTCCACGCCGCCCGATTGCACCAATGGGCGCAGCGAAGCGGGCAGCAGTGGGGCAATGGCTTTGAGTCGGTTTTGGGTATCACGTGCCACGGCTGAGAACTGGGCCAAGCCAGGTGCAGAGTCAACCACTTGCTCAAGGGTTTGCGATCTGCCACGCACAGAAACTTTGGCTTTTGGGGGCGTGCTGTAGCCCAACGCGCGGTAAGCCGCGAGTGTGTCGGGATGGGGCGTGGAGCGAGTAGCCATGCAGCAATTATGGGGCTGCAGACGGTTAAAATTCTCGGCTTCTATTACGCCTTTCAAAAAGGATTTTGCGACCCTTGTTTTCAAGTGAAAACAAGATACCCGCAGTGCTCGCATGGCTCTATCTTTCCTGACTCATATTTTTGGTAGCCGCAATGAGCGTCTACTTAAGCAATACCGCAAAACCGTCGCGCAAATCAATGCGTTGGAGACTTCGTTAGAGAAGCTCAGCGACGAGGCGTTGCGTGCCAAAACCGAAGAATTCAAATCACGCGTAGCAAATGGCGAAACCTTAGATGCGTTGTTGCCAGAAGCCTATGCCGTGGTGCGTGAAGCATCGAAGCGCGTCATGAAAATGCGCCACTTTGATGTGCAGATGCTGGGCGGTATTTCTTTGCACCATGGCAAGATTTCTGAAATGCGTACCGGTGAAGGTAAAACGCTTACAGCGACATTGCCCGTTTACCTCAATGCCCTCACTGGCAATGGCGTGCATGTGGTGACGGTGAACGATTACTTGGCTAGCCGCGATGCGCAGTGGATGTCTCGCCTGTACAACTGGCTCGGTTTGTCTGTGGGCATCAACTTGCCACAGATGCCACGTGAAGAAAAA
>ERZ1034363.1744-NODE-1744-length-11645-cov-2.905169_pt1 | contig 11645 bp, 10 predicted proteins | sample MGYA00520616_ERZ1034363 | MGnify/ENA primary metagenome ERZ1034363 (study PRJEB33736, sample SAMEA104284506) | Azolla filiculoides | biome: Urban; feature: Water surface; material: Ditch water | place: Netherlands | collected 2015-10-28 | depth 0-0.1 m ...
ACTGAGCCTCGGGCATGCTGACCCTGCTCGCTTTTGTCACCGCACTGGCGCTGCTGATCGCTGTCCATGAATGGGGTCACTATCGGATGGCGCTGGCTTGCGGCGTCAAGGTGTTGCGTTTTTCGATCGGTTTCGGGCCGGACCTGTTGCGCTGGCAGGGACGCAGCGGTACCGAGTTCACGCTCTGCCTGCTGCCGCTGGGCGGCTATGTGCGCATGCTCGACGAGCGCGAGGCCGAGGTGCCGGCGCAGGAGCGCCATCTGGCCTTCAATACCCAGTCGCTGCGCGCGCGCGCGGCCATCGTCGCGGCCGGTCCGCTGGCCAATCTGGTGCTCGCCGTCCTGCTCTATGCCGCAGTGTCCTGGATCGGCCTGCCCCAGTCGCGCGCCGTGCTGTCCGAGCCGGCGGCCGGCACGTTGGCGGCGCAGGCTGGCCTGCGCAGCGGCCAGTGGGTGCAGCGCCTGAGCGCCGATGGCGAGCCGGAGCAGGCCATCGAGTCTTTCGAGCAGTTGCGCTGGGCGCTGACCGAGGCCGCGCTGTCGGGGCAGGACCTGACGCTCTGGGCCGGTTCGACGCCGCAGTCGGAAGTCGATGACTACCGTCTGCCATTGTCGAAACTGGGGCCGGTCGAGGCTGATGCCGAGCTGTTCGACCGCATCGGCATCGTCGCCCCCTGGTCGGCGCCGGTGCTGGGCGAGCTGCTCGGGCAGGGCGCGGCCGCGCGTGCCGGCTTGCAGGCCGGCGACCGGGTGCTGAGCGTCGACGGCCTGGTCGTGCGCGATGCGCAGCAGTTGCGCCAGCTCATCAGGGCCGGGTTGGACCGCCAAGGCAATGGCCTGGCACAGACCTGGGTGCTCGAGCGCCGGGGCAACCGCCTGGAGCTGACGGTGCGGCCCGAGCCGCAAGGTGAAGGGACTCAGCGGGTCGGGCGCATCGGCGCCTTCGTCGGCACGCCGCCCGAGACCGTGACGCTGCAGGAGGATTTCCTCGGCGGCCTGATGCAGGGCCTGCGTCGTACCGGCGAGGTCGCCGGCCTGACACTGGGCATGATGGGCCGCATGCTGGCGGGTCTGGCCTCGCTCGACAACCTGAGCGGTCCGATCTCGATCGCGGAATATGCCGGCAAGTCCGCCAGCCTGGGGGGGGTGGCCTATCTGTCCTTCCTGGCCCTGATCAGCGTCAGCCTGGGCGTGCTCAACCTGCTGCCGCTGCCGGTCCTTGACGGCGGCCACCTGTTGTATTATCTGATCGAGGGCGTGACCGGCCGCCCCATTCCCGGACACTGGCTGGAACGGCTGCAGCGCGCCGGAATGGCCATACTGCTGGCGCTCATGAGCGTGGCCGTTTTCAACGATATCGCCCGACTGTTGGGCTGAAAATCCTGTTTTCATGAAGAACTCCCTTTTCCGCATGCGTTCGGTCGCCATGGGCGCGATCGTCTCCTCCTTGGTCGCTGCCTTGCCGGCCTGGGCCGTTGCTCCCTTCCAGCTGCGCGACATCCGCCTCGAGGGCCTGCAGCGGGTCGAGCCCGGCACCGTGTTCGCCTCGCTGCCGTTTCGCGTCGGTGACCAGTACAGCGACGACAAGGGCACGGCTGCGATCCGCGCCCTGTTCGGTCTGGGCCTGTTCTCCGATGTGCGGCTGCAGGTCAACGGCGACGAGTTGGTCGTGATCGTCGAGGAGCGTCCTACCGTGGCGGAGGTCGGCTTCACCGGTGTCAAGGAGTTCGACGCCGAGGTGCTCAAGAAGGCGCTGCGCGACATCGGCCTGGCCGATGGCCGTCCGTTCGACCGTGCGCTGGCCGACCGCGCCGAGCAGGAGCTCAAGCGCCAGTACCTGACCCGCAGCCTCTACGGCGCGCAGGTCACGGCGACCGCTACGCCGATCGATCGTAACCGCGTCAACGTCAACTTCAACGTGGTCGAGGGCGATATCGCCAAGATCAAGGAAATCCGCATCGTCGGCAACCAGGCTTTCAGCGACAGCCAGTTGCGCGGCCTGTTCGACCTCGATACCGGCGGCTGGCTGAGCTGGTACACCAAGAGCGACCGCTACTCGCGCACCAAGCTCAACGCCGACCTCGAGACCCTGCGCAGCTACTACCTGTCGCGCGGCTATCTCGAGTTCCGCATCGATTCGACCCAGGTCGCGATCGCGCCCGACAAGGACGCGATGTCGATCACGGTCAACGTGACCGAGGGCCAGCGCTATGTGGTCTCGAGCATCCAGCTCGAGGGCGACTACCTCGGCAAGGAAGAGGAGTTCAAGTCCCTGGTCGCGATCAAGGCCGGCCAGCCCTACAACGCCGAGGATGTGGCGCAGACCACCAAGGCCTTCACTGAATATTTCGGTGGCTTCGGCTATGCCTTTGCCCGCGTCGAGGCCAAGCCGCAGATCGATCGCGTCAGCAACCGGGTCGCGCTGGTGCTCAGCGCCCAGCCTTCGCGCCGCGCCTATGTGCGCCGCATCAGCGTCGAGGGCAACAACCGCACCCGTGACGAGGTGATCCGGCGCGAGTTCCGCCAGCTCGAGTCGGCCTGGTACGACAGCGACCGCATCAAGCTCTCGCGCGACCGCGTCGACCGCCTGGGCTTCTTCACCCAGGTCGCGGTCGATACGGTCGAGGTGCCGGACGCGCCCGACCAGGTCGATCTGGTGGTCAGCGTGATGGAGAAGCCGACCGGCAACCTGACGCTGGGCGCCGGTTTCTCGCAGGCCGAGAAGCTGTCCCTGATCGCGGGCATCCAGCAGGAAAACCTGTTCGGTTCGGGCAACTACCTGGGCCTGAACGTCAACACCAGCAAGTACAACCGCCAGCTGTCGCTGACCACGACCGACCCCTATTTCACGCCCGAGGGCATTTCGCGCACCGTCGACCTCTACTACCGGACCAGTCAGCCGCTGACCACGCAGGAAGGCAACTACAAGCTGACCACGCCCGGCATGGCGCTGCGCTTTGGCGTGCCGTTCTCGGAAACCGACACGGTCTACTTCGGCGCCGGCATCGAGCAGACGAAGATCGATCCGGGCAACGGCATGCCGCTGGCCTACAACGACTACATCGCCAACTTCGGCGATTCTCCGACCTCGGTGCCGCTGACCATCGGCTGGGGTCGCGACACGCGCGACAGTGCGCTGGTGCCGAGTACCGGTCGTCTGCAGCGCGTCAACGGCGAGCTCGGCGTCGCGGGCGATACCCGTTACGCCAAGGCCAACTACCAGTTCCAGCAGTATGTTCCCTTGAACAAGAAGTTCACGCTGGCGTTCAACGCCGAAGCCGGTTGGGGCGAGGGTCTGTCGGGCAAGCCTTACCCGCTGTTCAAGAACTTCTACGGTGGCGGTCTTGGCTCGGTGCGTGGCTTCGAGCAGGGTACGCTGGGCGATCGTTCCTGCATCGTCGACTCCACCAGCAGCTGTGCCAACAAGGCCAACATCGGTGGCACCAAGAAGATGGTGCTCAACACCGAGCTGGTCGCGCCGTTCCCGGGTGCCGGCAACGACCGCACGCTGCGCATGTACGGCTTCTTCGACATCGGCAACATCTACGGTGAAGATGAAAAAGTCGATGTCGCCAACCTGCGTGCTTCGACGGGCGTCGGCATCAGCTGGATTTCGCCGATCGGCCCGCTTAGAATCGCCTATGCCCGTCCGGTGCGCAAGCAGGACGACGACAAGACCCAGAGCATCCAATTCCAGATCGGGACTTCTTTCTGATGACATCGTTCAAGCGCGTTTTTTCGCGTCACGCCATTGCGGCGCTGGCGCTCGGCTGTACCACTCTGGCCTCGGCGGCCGAGCTGCGCATAGGCTTCGTCAACACCGATCGCATCTTCAAGGAAGCTTCGACTGCCAAGGCCGCGCAGTCCAAGCTCGAGCAGGAATTCTCGCGCCGCGAGCGTGAGGTCGAGGGCCTCGGCACCCAGCTCAAGAGCGCCTCCGAGAAGCTCGAGAAGGACGCTCCGACCCTGTCCGACAGCCAGCGTGCGGCGCGTCAGCGCCAGCTGGTCGAGCTCGACCGCGAGTTCCAGCGCCGGCGCCGTGAATTCCAGGAAGACCTGGCGCAGCGCAAGAACGAGGAGCTGCAACTCGTGCTCGAGCGTGCCAACCGTGTCATCAAGCAGGTCGCCGAAAGCGAGAAGTACGACCTGATCATGCAGGAAGCGGTCTACGTCAATCCCAAGCTCGACATCACCGACAAGGTGTTGAGCGGACTCAACAACGCCAAGTGATGGCCAGGCCGTGAGCGCCACGCTGGCCGAAATCTGCGCCGCCCTGGGCGGCGTTTTACATGGTGAGCCGAGCTTGTCGATCGCTCGCCTGGCCTCGCTCGAGACCGCCGAGGCGGACTCGCTGTCCTTCGTCGCGCAGGCGCGCTATGCGTCGCAGATCGCGAGCACCGGGGCTGGCGCGCTGATCGTGCCGCCCGCGCTGCTCGAGCCCGCGCGCGCGCGCGGCGCCTGCATCGAAACGCCTGATGCCTACCTCTATTTCGCGCGTCTGACGCAGTGGTGGAAGGCCAGGCGCGAGGCGGCCGAGCAGGCCGACGCGGGTCCGGCCATCCATCCGAGCGCCGTGATTGATCCCACGGCGCGGCTGGGCGAGGGCGTGACGGTCGGCGCTTTTGCCGTGATCGAGGCCGGCGTGGTGGTGGAGCAGGGCGCGCGCATCGGCGCGCATTGCGTGCTCGAGCGCCGGGCACATGTCGGTGCGCGTACCAGTATGGGTCCGCAGGTGACGCTGGGCCATGACTGCCGCATCGGTGCCGACGGCATCGTGCACTCGGGCACCGTGATCGGCGCCGACGGTTTCGGCTTCGCGCTGCATCAGGGCGAGTGGATCAAGATCGAGCAGCTCGGCGCGGTGCGCATCGGCGACCGGGTCGAGATCGGCGCCAACAGCTGCATCGATCGCGGCGCGCTCGAGGACACCGTGCTCGAGGACGGCGTCAAGCTCGACAACCTGATCCAGATCGGCCACAACGTGCAGGTGGGCCGCAACACCGCGATGGCCGGTTGCGCTGGCGTCGCCGGCAGCGCCAGGATCGGCGCCAACTGCACGGTCGGCGGTGGCGCCGTCGTGCTCGGTCATCTGACGCTGGCGGACGGCGTGCATATCTCGGCCGCTTCGGTCGTGATGCGCTCGATCAATCAGCCCGGCCAGTACAGCGGCGTCTTCCCGATCGATGACAACCGCTCCTGGGAAAAGAACGCGGCCACGCTCAGGCAACTGCACCGCCTGCGCGACCGCATCAAAGCATTGGAAAAGACATCATGATGGACATCCACAAGATCCTCAAGCAACTCCCGCACCGCTATCCCTTCCTGCTCGTCGACCGCGTGCTCGAAGTGGAAAAAGGCAAGTCCATCAAGGCGCTGAAGAACGTCAGCGTCAACGAGCCGCAGTTCACCGGCCATTTCCCGCACCGTCCGGTGTTCCCGGGCGTGCTGCAGCTCGAAGCCCTGGCCCAGGCGGCCGCGCTGCTGGCCTTCGACACCCTGGGCACCTCGCCCGACGACAACACGGTCTACTACTTCGCCGGCATCGATGGCGCGCGCTTCAAGCGTCCGGTCGAGCCGGGCGACCAGCTGATCCTCGAGGTCTCGCTCGAGCGCATGAAGGCCGGCATGTTCAAGTTCAAGGCCGTCAGCCGGGTCGATGGCGAGATCGCCTGCGAAGCCGAGCTGATGTGCGCGATGCGCAAGATCGCCTGAGGCGCGTGGGCGTGAGCAACATCCATCCCAGCGCCGTGGTCGACCCCAAGGCCGAGCTCGACAGCTCGGTCACGGTCGGCCCCTACACGGTGATCGGCCCGCATGTGAAGGTGGATGCCGGTACGACCATCGGTCCGCACTGCGTGATCGAGGGCCACACGACGATAGGTCGCGACAACCGGATCTTCCAGTTCACCTCGCTCGGCGCGATCAATCAGGACAAGAAGTACGCGGGCGAGCCCTGCGAGCTGGTCATCGGTGACCGCAACACCATCCGCGAGTTCAGCACCTACCATATCGGCACGGTGCAGGGCGGTGGCGTGACGCGGTTGGGGCATGACAACTGGATGATGGCCTACACCCACCTGGCGCATGACTGCCTGGTCGGCGACCACAACATCTTCGCCAACAACGCGCAGATCGCGGGTCATGTCGTGGTCGGTGACTGGGTGATCCTCGGTGCCTACACCTGTGTCCACCAGTTCGTGCGCATCGGCTCGCACGGCATGACTGGCATGGGCACGGTGCTGCTGGCCGATCAGCCGCCGTTCGTGATGAGCGAAGGGCACCCGGCCGCCGCGCGCTCGATGAATTTCGAGGGCCTGCGCCGTCGCGGTTTCAGTGCGGCGCGCATCGCAGCCGTCAAGGCCGTGCACAAGGCGCTGTATCGCGACAATCTGACGCTCGAGCAGGCCAGGGAGCGCATCGCCGAGCTGCCGCAGCGCTTCGAGGGCTGCGAGGCCGATGTGCAGATGATGCAGGCCTTCCTCGACGGTCTGTCCGCGCACCGCGGAATCGTGCGCTGATGGCGGCTGACCTGAGCAATGCCACCGTCGCCCTGGTGGCTGGCGAGGCGTCCGGTGACCTGCTCGCGGCCCAGCTGCTGCGCGGTCTGCAGGCACGCTGGCCGGGCCTGCAGGCTGTCGGCATCGGCGGGCCGCAGCTGGAGGCGGCCGGTTTCACCTCCTGGTGGCCGAGCGAGAAGCTGGCCGTGCGCGGCTATGTCGAGGTGCTGCGTCACTACCGCGAGATCGTCGGCATCCGCCGCCAGCTGAAAGACCGCCTGCTGGCCGACAAGCCCGGCCTGTTCATCGGTGTCGACGCGCCTGACTTCAACCTCGACCTCGAGGCTGATTTGCGCGCCGCGGGCGTCAAGACGGTGCATTTCGTGGCACCCGCGGTCTGGGCCTGGCGCGCCGAGCGGGTCGAGCAGATCCGCCGCTGCGTCGACCATGTGCTGTGCATCTTCCCGTTCGAGCCCGAGCTGCTGGCGCGCCACGGCATCGCGTCGACCTATGTCGGCCATCCGCTGGCGCCGCTGATTCCGCTCGAGCCCGACCAGGCCAAGGCGCGCATCGAGCTGGGCCTGGCGCCGGATGCGCGCGTGGTCGCGCTGCTGCCGGGCAGCCGCAGCGCCGAGATCGAGCATCTGCTGCCGCGCTTCTTGCAGGCGGCGCGCCTGATGCTGCGCGAGCAGTCCGAGCTGCGCTTCGTGCTGCCGGCGGTGCCGGCGCAGTTCGCGCGCATCGAGCAGCTGGTCGCTCGTGCCGGCCTCGGCGCGGCGCTGCGGCTCACGCGCGGCGGCTCGCATGCGGCGCTGGCGGCCTGCGACGTCACGCTGATCGCCAGCGGCACCGCGACGCTGGAGGCGGCGCTGTTCAAGCGTCCGATGGTGATCGCCTATCACATGAACTGGCTGTCCTGGAAGCTGCATCAGCGCAAGATGCTGCAGCCCTGGGTCGGCCTGCCCAATATCCTGGCCGGCGAGTTCCTGGTGCCCGAGCTGCTGCAAGAAGCTGCGACGCCTGCCGCGCTGGCGCGCGAGACGCTGGCCTGGCTCGCCGATGACCAGGCGACGCTGGCCAGGCGCGAGGCGCTGCGCCAGCGCTTTGTCAGCCTGCACCGCGAGCTCAGCCGCGACACCGTCCAACTGGCCAGCCATGCGATCGAGCAAGTCCTTGCCGCTTGAGCAGGTCGCCTTCGACTGGGAGCAGCCCGCGCTGGTCGCCGGCGTGGACGAGGCCGGCCGCGGCCCGTTGGCGGGTCCGGTGGTCGCGGCGGCTGTGATCCTGGATGAGCGCCAGCCGATCGCCGGCCTGGCCGATTCCAAGAAGCTCAGCGCGGCGCGGCGCGACCGGCTCTATGACGAGATCCGGGCCAAGGCGCTGTGCTGCTGCGTCGCGCAGGCCAGCGTCGAGGAGATCGACCGCCTCAACATCCTGCAGGCGACCCTGCTGGCGATGCGGCGTGCGGTCGCCGGCCTGCGCCTCAAGCCCGGCCTGGTGCTGGTCGACGGCAACCGGCTGCCGTTGCTCGAGATGCGGGCCGAGGCCATCGTCAAGGGGGATGCCAAGGTGGCGGCGATCTCGGCCGCCTCGATCCTGGCCAAGGTCACGCGTGACCGCGGCCTGGCACTGCTCGACCAGTGCTATCCGCAGTACGGCTTCGCCCGCCACAAGGGCTACGGCACCGCCGAGCACCTGCAGGCCCTGCTCCTGCACGGCCCCTGTCCCGAACACCGCAGCAGCTTTGCCCCGGTGGCCCAGGCCGCGCAGACCATGCGTGAGCGCCTGCTCGTCAATCCCTTCCACGACGTGGCCATCGCCATGCAGACCCCATGAATCCCGAGATCATCAGCTCGCGCGACAACGCGTGGGTCAAGAAGTTGCGCGCGCTGGCGCAGGATGGCGCGGCCTACCGCAAGCTGGGCCAGGTCTGGCTCGAGGGCGACCATCTGTGCCGGGCCCTGCTGGCGCGCGGCCTGCAGCCGCAGGCGGTGGTGCTGGCGCAGTCGGCCCAGGTGCAGGTGGCGCAATGGGGACTCGACCCGTCGGTGCGGCGCGTGGTGCTGGCCGACGGCCTGATGGCGCAGATCAGCTCGCTCGAGTCGCCGGCCGCGATGGGCTTCGTCCATGCGCTGCCCGCGGCCACGCCGCTCGAGCCGGAGCTGCCCAGCGTCGTGCTCGACCGGCTGCAGGACCCGGGCAATGTCGGCTCGATCCTGCGCAGCGCGGCGGCGATGGGATTCAGGCAGGTGCTGGCGCTCAAGGGCACGGCGGCGCTGTGGTCGCCCAAGGTGCTGCGCGCCGGCATGGGGGCGCATTTCGCGCTGCAGCTGCGCGAGGGCCTGTCCGAGGCTGATCTCGAGGCGCTGCGGGTGCCGCTGCTGGCGACCAGCCCGCACCGGGGCGAATTCCTGCACCGCGCCGAGCTGCCCTGGCCCTGTGCCTGGCTGCTCGGGCATGAAGGGCAGGGCGTCAGTGATGCGCTGCTGGCGCGCGCCGCCATGACGCTGCGCATCGTCCAGCCCGGCGGCGAGGAGTCGCTCAACGCGGCGGCGGCGGCCGCGGTCTGCCTGCACGCCAGCGCGGCCCGCATCGCCTGAGGGCGGCGGCTGGCGGCAGACAGCCAGCTGTCATGATGATCTGCTACGACTTTTTGCGGGGTCATCCAATTCATGGCCCCGGGGTATAATCGTCAGGTTTACCCTAACCTCGCGCACCTATCGGCAAGTCCTTGCCGGCCTCCCTGGAAAAGACGTCGTTGCACTCCCCGGGCATAGGTGCGTCCAAACTGGAGAATCCCGTGTTTACCGTCCCAGCAAAAGCCATCCTCGCGCTCGCAGACGGCACGGTCTTTATAGGCGCCTCCATCGGCGCCACCGGCCAGACCGTCGGTGAAGTGGTGTTCAACACCTCGATCACCGGCTATCAGGAAATCCTCACCGACCCCAGCTACCGCCAGCAGATCGTGACCCTCACGTATCCGCATATCGGCAACTACGGCGTCAACGAGGAAGACGTGGAGGCCAATGCCGTCCACGCCGCCGGCCTGATCATCAAAGACCTGCCCCTGCTCTCGTCCAATTTCCGCCAGACGCTGACCCTGGGCGACTACCTCAAGCGTGAAGGTACGGTGGCGATTGCCGACATCGATACCCGCAAGCTGACCCGCATCCTGCGCGAGAAGGGTGCCCAGAACGGCGCCATCATCGGCCTCGAAACCGGTGTCGAGGTGACTGACGCGCTCAAGGCCCAGGCCGTGGCTGCGGCCCAGGCTGCGCCCAGCATGAAGGGCCAGGACCTGGCCCAGGTCGTGACCACGCAGCAGCCCTATGCCTGGACCCAGACCGAGTGGAAGCTCGCGCGCGAGGACGGCACCCCGGGTTACGGCGAGCAGACCGCGCCCCGTTTCCACGTGGTGGCCTATGACTTCGGCGTCAAGCTCAACATCCTGCGCATGCTGGCCTCGCGCGGCTGCAAGGTGACCGTGGTGCCGGCCCAGACGCCGGCGGCCGAGGTGCTCAAGTACCAGCCGGACGGCATCTTCCTGTCCAACGGCCCGGGCGACCCGCAGCCCTGCGACTACGCGATCAGCGCGACCCAGGAGCTGATCGAGACCGGCATCCCGCTGTTCGGCATCTGCCTGGGACACCAGATCATGGCGCTGGCCTCCGGCGCCCAGACCTTCAAGATGGTCAACAGCCACCATGGCGCCAACCATCCGGTCAAGGACCTCGACAGCGGCCGCGTCAGCATCACGAGCCAGAACCACGGTTTCGCCGTGGCAATGGACTCGCTGCCGGCCAACCTGCGCCCGACCCACATCAGCCTGTTCGACGGCACGCTGCAGGGCCTCGAGCGCACCGACCGCCCGGCTTTCTGCTTCCAGGGTCACCCGGAAGCCTCGCCCGGTCCGCACGACATCGCCTACCTGTTCGACCGCTTCACGGCACTGATGGAGCAACACAAAAATGCCTAAGCGCACAGACATCCAGAGCATCCTCATCATCGGCGCCGGTCCCATCGTGATCGGCCAGGCCTGCGAGTTCGACTATTCGGGCGTGCAGGCCTGCAAGGCGCTGCGCGAGGAGGGCTACAAGGTCATCCTGATCAACAGCAACCCGGCGACGATCATGACCGACCCGGCCACGGCCGATGTCACCTACATCGAGCCGATCACCTGGCAGACGGTCGAGAAGATCATCGCCAAGGAGCGTCCGGACGCGATCCTGCCGACCATGGGTGGCCAGACCGCGCTCAACTGCGCGCTCGACCTCTGGCACCACGGCGTGCTCGACAAGTACGACGTCGAGCTGATCGGCGCCACGCCCGAGGCGATCGACAAGGCCGAGGACCGGCTGAAGTTCAAGGACGCGATGACCAAGATCGGCCTGGGCTCGGCGCGCTCGGGCATCGCTCACTCGATGGAAGAGGCCTGGGAAGTCCAGCGCAGCGTCGGCTTCCCGACCGTGATCCGCCCGAGCTTCACGCTCGGCGGCACCGGCGGCGGCATCGCCTACAACCCGGAAGAGTTCGAGATCATCTGCAAGCGCGGTCTGGAGGCGTCGCCGACCACCGAGCTGCTGATCGAGGAGTCGCTGGTGGGCTGGAAAGAGTACGAGATGGAAGTGGTGCGCGACAAGGCGGACAACTGCATCATCGTCTGCTCGATCGAGAACCTGGACCCGATGGGCGTGCACACCGGTGACTCGATCACCGTGGCACCGGCGCAGACGCTGACCGACAAGGAATACCAGATCATGCGCAACGCCTCGCTGGCGGTGCTGCGCGAGATCGGCGTCGACACCGGCGGCTCCAACGTGCAGTTCTCGGTCAACCCGGCCGACGGCCGCATGATCGTGATCGAGATGAACCCGCGCGTCTCGCGCAGCTCGGCACTGGCATCGAAGGCCACCGGCTTCCCGATCGCCAAGGTCGCGGCCAAGCTGGCGGTCGGCTACACGCTCGACGAGCTCAAGAACGACATCACCGGCGGCGCGACCCCGGCCTCGTTCGAGCCCTCGATCGACTATGTCGTGACCAAGATCCCGCGCTTCGCGTTCGAGAAGTTCCCGACCGCCGACAACCGCCTGACTACCCAGATGAAGTCGGTCGGCGAGGTCATGGCCATGGGCCGCACCTTCCAGGAATC
>ERZ1034363.1746-NODE-1746-length-11642-cov-4.251967_pt1 | contig 11642 bp, 11 predicted proteins | sample MGYA00520616_ERZ1034363 | MGnify/ENA primary metagenome ERZ1034363 (study PRJEB33736, sample SAMEA104284506) | Azolla filiculoides | biome: Urban; feature: Water surface; material: Ditch water | place: Netherlands | collected 2015-10-28 | depth 0-0.1 m ...
ATCGCGGACGCCGAGGGCGACGTTTTCGAAGTCACAGAACAGCGCCATGCTGGCGGTTTCGTCGGAGGCGGCCATGGAATGCTTTCAGCTTGAGGAGCGGCCAGTATACAGAAAGCGTCCCGCCCATCGCCGCGAAAGTTATTCGCTGCCGGCACCGGCTTTTTTAGCCAAGATCAAAGCCCGCGCCATCCCCTGCAAAATACCATCGGCCGGCCAAACTATTTCCGAAAGGGGGAAAACAATGAGTGGCGCTTTCACCAAATCGATGGCGCGGAACATTTTTTACGGGGGGACGACTTTCTTCTTCCTGCTGTTCCTTGCGCTGTCATTCGATACCCATTCGCAACTTCCCAAACGTGACATGCGGCAGAACATTACGCCGCAGGTCATCGAGGGCAAGAAGCTATGGGAAGTCAATAACTGTATCGGTTGCCACACCCTGCTGGGTGAAGGTGCCTACTTTGCCCCTGAACTGGGCAACGTGGTCGTTCGTTACGGCGACGAAGGGGTCAAAGCCTTCATCAAGAGCCGTCCGAAAGATGGCATCCCGGGTCGTCGTAGCATGCCTCAGTTCAACTTCACTGACGAGCAACTGGATGCCATCGTGGCCTTCCTGAAGCACGTCAATTCGATCAACGATGCAAATTGGCCGCCCAACGACCAAGGCTGATCGAGAGGAGATACTGAACATGCAATACAAATCCCAAGCGGTTGCAAAACCCTACTTCATCGCGGCAATCGGTCTGTTTGTCGGTCAAATCCTGTTCGGCCTGATTCTTGGCTTGCAGTATGTGCTCGGCGACTTCCTGTTCCCCGCCATTCCGTTCAACGTGGCCCGTATGGTCCACACCAACCTGCTGATCGTGTGGCTGCTGTTTGGCTTCATGGGCGGTGCGTACTTCATGATTCCGGAAGAATCTGAAACTGAACTATTCAGCCCGAAACTGGCGCTGGCCATGTTCTGGATCTTCCTGGTCGCTGGTGCGCTCACCATCGTCGGCTACCTGACCGTTCCTTACGCCACCCTGGCAGCAATGACCGGCAACAACCTTATCGAAACCATGGGTCGCGAGTTCCTCGAACAGCCGCTACCCACCAAGCTCGGTATTGTGGTCGTCGCGCTGGCCTTCCTCTTCAACCTCACCATGACCATGCTGAAGGGCAAGAAAACTGCCATCGCCATGGTGCTGATGATTGGTCTGTGGGGCTTGGCTGTCTTCTTCCTGTTCTCTTTCTACAACCCGGCGAACGTCGTTCTCGACAAGTTCTTCTGGTGGTGGACGGTGCACCTCTGGGTGGAAGGCGTGTGGGAACTGATCCTGGGTTCCTTCCTGGCTTTCGTGCTGATCAAGACGACCGGTGTTGACCGTGAAGTGATCGAAAAGTGGCTGTACGTCATCGTCACCCTGACGCTGATCTCAGGCATCATCGGTACGGGTCACCACTACTTCTGGATCGGTACGCCGGAATACTGGCAGTGGTGGGGTTCCATCTTCTCCGCTCTGGAGCCGATCCCGTTCTTCGCCATGACCGTGTTTGCCTTCAACATGGTGAACCGTCGCCGCCGCGAGCATCCGAACAAGGCTGCCGTGCTGTGGGCGCTGGGCACCGGCGTGATGGCTTTCCTGGGCGCTGGCGTGTGGGGCTTCCTGCACACCCTGGCTCCGGTCAACTACTACACGCACGGCACGCAGATCACCGCCGCTCACGGCCACATGGCTTTCTATGGCGCCTACGCCATGGTCAACATGATGATGATCTCCTACGCCATGCCCATCATTCGCGGCCGTGCTGCCAACAGCAACAAGTCGCAAGTGCTGGAAATGTGGTCGTTCTGGTTGATGACCGTCGCCATCGTCTTCATCACGCTCTTCCTGACCGCCGCAGGTATCCTGCAAGTCTGGCTGCAACGCGTTTCCGACACCCCGCTGCCCTTCATGGTGGCGCAGGAAAAGATCGCGCTGTTCTACTGGATGCGTGAATGGGCCGGCGTCGCCTTCCTGATCGGCCTGATCCTCTACATCGTCAGCTTCTTTGCTGGCGGTGACGAAGAAAAAGCTGCCTGATCGGTAGTTTTTTGAAAGAGCACCCAAAGGCGCGGTTCGCAGGAACCGCGCCTTTTTTATGGTCGTTTGCAAGCACCGACCACACTCATCCGACACTTGACCCATCTCAAGGAAAGCTCAGATAACCATTATTCACGCAAGGTTTTTCGCTACCATGAGCTTGTGCGTATCGGTGACTATTTCATTCAGTTGAGACCAATCAATCGGCTTTGACGAACAGCGCAGTGCCATGAACTCCAGAAGTTCCAGTGGTCAGACAGCTTCCCCTGACCCGTACTTAGGCATCTCTCTCGGCGAGGGCATGGTTGTCCTGTTGCTTCTCTATGGCACGCACCTGACGAGCCATTACAACTACCTGCTGTTTCACGGTCTCGCCGAGATATTCAGCATATTGATCGCCGGAACAATTGCCATCGTCGCCATCAATTGCTGGGGATTGGTGCGCAACCAGTACGTCCTGTTCATTGGCATCAGCTACCTGTTTGTCGGCTTTCTCGACATCCTGCATACCCTCGCCTTCAAGGGCATGCCGATATTCAAGGACTACGACTACTACGCGCCCCAACTCTGGATCGCTGCGCGCTACCTTGAATCGATCAGCATGCTGATCGGCCTGAGCCTGCTGGGAAGCGAAAAGCGGGTGAGTTTGCCGTGGTCGATGGCAGGCTATTCCATAGTCACTGCCGGGTTGGTGGCGTCAATTTTCTATTTCAAGGTTTTCCCGGTCTGCTTTGTGGCCGGGCAGGGGCTGACAGACTTCAAGGTTTTCAGCGAGTACATCATCTGCACCATCATGCTGGGCAATATCGCCTTGCTGTATTGGCGCCAGCAGCATTTCACGCCGCAGGTATACCGGCTGCTATCGGGTTCAGCGATCCTGATGATAGGGATGGAACTCTGTTTCACCCTGTATTTCTCCGACAGCATGAGCGACGCCTTCAACAAGATCGGGCATCTGCTCAAGATAGGCACCTTCTACCTGATGTACAAGGCGGTGATCGTCACGGCCTTTCGCGATCCGATGCAGCTGCTCTTCCGCGAACTCGGCGAGCAGGAGGCTGAACTGGAGTCCAGGGTGATCGAAAGAACGCACCAACTGGCTGAAAGCGAAAAGCTATTCCACGCCATTTGCGATACTTCCCCGATGGCCATCTACATGTCGTCCGGTGTCGAGCAACTTGGGGGCTATATCAACCCGACCTTCACCCGCTTGTTTGGCTATACGATCAACGAAGTGCCGTCGGTAGCAGCATGGTGGCCACTAGCTTACCCCGACCCCGAGTACCGCCGGTGGGTCAGCGAGGAGTGGGCGAGCCGCGTAGCACGGGCCATCGAGACGCGGGGCGAAATTGAACCGATGGATGTGGTGGTCACTGCAAAGAACGGTGACAAGAAGTACATCACCTGGGGCTTCGTCAGTATTGGCGAGCAGAACTGGGCATTCGGCCTTGACCTGACGGCCCGCAAGGAAGCGGAAGCCGAGCTGGAGCTGCACCGCCATCATCTGGAAGCCATGGTTGAAGAACGGACGACCGCGCTGACCCTGGCGAAGGAAGCAGCCGAAGCAGCCAACCGGGCAAAGAGCACCTTCCTGGCCACCATGAGCCACGAATTGCGCACCCCGCTCAATGCCATCATGGGCATGACCGAACTGGCCCAGCGACGCGCCATCGACACCAAGCAGATCGAGCAGTTGTCCAAGGTCACCAAAGCATCCCGGAATTTGCTCGCCATCATCACGGACATCCTTGACATGTCGCGCATAGAGGCCGATCGCCTCAGGTTTCAGAGCATCGACTTCAGGCTCGATCAGGTCATCGAGAACGTCAGCAACCTGATGCACGGACTGGCTGACGAGAAGCATCTGGAACTGCGTATCGAGATCGCCCCGGCTGTCACCCGCCTCTCGCTACAAGGCGATCCCCAGCGCCTGGGACAGATACTCACCAACCTTGTCGCCAATGCCGTGAAATTCACCGATGCCGGCGCGGTGACCGTCAGCGCACGCTTGATCGAAGAAACGGAAACCGACGTCAAGCTGCGTTTCGACGTACAGGACACCGGCATCGGCATTTCCGCCGAGGACCAGACCCGGCTCTTCCGAGCCTTTGAACAGATCGACGGTTCCTTCACCCGCAAATACGGCGGTTCGGGGCTCGGCCTGGCGATCAGCAAGCAGCTCGTCAAACTCATGCACGGCGACATCCACGTGGAGAGCGAGCTCGGAGCGGGTAGCACGTTCTGGTTCACTGTCCGCCTGAACAAGAGCGGCGTCGCCGCAACTGCGCCCGACACGGCCACGCTCAAGCCCCGGGCGCAGCTACAAGTCCGACACGCCGAAGCCAGAATACTGGTAGTGGAAGATGACCCGTGCAATCAGGAAATCACCCGGGGCTTGCTCGAAGACACCGGTCTGCTGGTCGATATCGCCAGCGACGGCGCCGTCGCGCTCGACATGGCCAGCCGGAATAACTATGACTTGATCCTGATGGATTTGCAGATGTCCGGAATGGATGGCCTGGAAGCTACCCGCCGCCTGCGCCAGTCATCTAGCAACCCCTTGGTGCCAGTCATCGGGCTGACGGCCAATGTATCCCCGGAAGCCGAAGCACATTGCCGTGGCGCCGGGATGAATGATTTCATCGGCCGGCCGGTCGAATCGGAGGTACTGTGCGCGATGATCATGAAATGGCTGGATCATTCATCTGCCACAGCCTGATGCAACAGCCGAATCAGCGCGTCTCGTCGACAATCTGCATGAGCTTTTCTTCCAGCCCCTGTGCCAGCCGGGCCAGCGCAGCATCCGGCGAAAGTGCCGCGAACGAGGGCAAGGGCCGGGCCAGGGCAATTTTCGTATCGCCGTTCTCGGTATAGACCGAAATCCGCCAGGGCAGCATCACACCAAGCCGCCGGTCAAGCGCCAGCATCTTCTCGACCAGTCGGGGATTACCCACCTCAAAGACCTGGCACTCGTCGTCGAATTCGATCTCCTTGCTGTCCAGCATGCCACCCAGATCGTGGATGTGCAGGACATTCAGACCGAGACGCTGGATCACCGGCACGAGGTCGGTGGTGGCTTCGTAGAAGGATTTGTCGCTGTCGACGATGTAGAACATGAGCAATCCTGTTTCTGGTGATAGAGCATTTATCGCCGGCCTGGTAGCCATTCAAATTTCCCGTTGAGCGGCTACCAGGCCGCGGCTTCTTAGGGCAGATCAAGTTACTACCGCCCCATGCTCGCTATTATCCAGCGCATGACTACGCTTGTCGCCTCACCTACCACCGCCCCTGCCCCACCCCGCCTGCCCGGCGATCTCGCCATCTGGTTTTTCATCCTCGCCGAGCTCCTTGCTTTCGCGGTGTTTTTTGCTGCCTATGCCTTTTCCCGAGCCGGAAACGTCGAGTTATTCAATCTCTACCAGCAGACGCTGGACCGCAATGCCGGGGCGCTCAATACGGTATTGCTGATCACCGGTTCGTGGTTCGTCGTCCGCGCTGTCCAGGCGGCGCATCGCGATGATCGCGCTGGCGTGCCGCGCAACATCCTGCTCGGCTTTTTGTGCGGCGGCGGTTTCCTGATCGTCAAGGTGGTCGAATATGCCGAAAAGTTCGGCGCCGGCATTTCGATGTCGACCAATACCTTCTACATGTTCTACATCTCGCTGACTTTCTTCCACTTCATGCACGTCATTCTTGGCATGGTCATCCTCGCCATCCTGTGGACGCAGGCGCGCAAAGGGGTCTATGGCAGCCATGACGCACACGGACTGGAAAGCGGCGCGGCCTACTGGCACATGGTCGATCTGCTGTGGATCGTCCTTTTCCCGCTCGTTTATGTGATGCGCTGATGATCGCCGCCCTCAAAAATTCGGCCCACCGCGCCTGGCTCGTTCTCCTCGTCGCCACCGGCATCACCTGGTACCTCGGCGAAGTCGGTGCCGCCGGCACCTGGGCCATCGTCGCCATGCTGGCCATTGCCTTCGTCAAGGGCCGGCTGGTCATCCTTGATTTCATGGAGCTGCGCGGGGCACCGCTGATGTGGCGGGTGCTGCTCGAAGGCTGGCTTATATTCGTTTCGACCCTGATTCTGCTTGCTTACTGGATGTCTCTCAAATGACCGAACTGCCTTTCTATGAACCTTCCGGCAACGAAATTTCATTGTTCGAACACGCCTTCCACCAACGCCTGCCATTGCTCATCAAGGGCCCGACCGGCTGCGGCAAGACGCGCTTCGTCTCGCACATGGCGGCGCGCCTCAAACTACCGCTCTATACCGTCGCCTGCCACGACGACCTGACCGCCGCCGACCTCGTCGGCCGTCACTTGATTTCCGACAAGGGCACCTACTGGTCCGATGGCCCGCTGACCCGCGCCGTGCGCGAAGGCGGCATCTGCTACCTCGATGAAGTGGTCGAGGCGCGCAAGGACACGACCGTCGTCCTCCATCCACTGGCCGACGACCGCCGCATCCTGCCCATCGACCGCACCGGCGAAATTCTCGAAGCACCGCCGAGTTTCATGCTGGTCGTTTCCTACAACCCCGGCTACCAGAACCTGCTCAAGGGCCTCAAGCCATCCACCCGCCAGCGTTTTGTCTCGATGCGCTTCGACTTCCCCGGGGCCGAGCGCGAAATCTCCATCCTGCTCGGCGAAACCGGCTGCGACCTCGATCTCGCCAAGCGTCTGGTCGGCATTGCCAAGGCTTTCCGCGCCCTCAAGGATCGTGACCTCGAAGAAGTCGCCAGCACCCGCCTGCTCGTCTATGCCGCGACCCTGATCAAGTCCGGCTTCGATGTCTCCGCCGCCTGCCGCGCCGCACTGGTCGAAAGCCTGACCGACGACGAAGAGACGGTCGAAGCGCTCATGGAAATCGTCAATGCCACTTTCGGACGATGACTTTGGCTTCGAGGAAGAAAAGGCCGGGCAAAACCTGGCCGTCCTCGCCGAAGCGCTCTATCTGATCAACCTGCTGCTCCTGCCGGGGCTCGCTTTCCTGATCCTCGTCGGCCTCTGGCTGAAATACAGGGACAGCGCCCCGCCGCTGGCCCGCCAGCACCTCAGGCAAACCACTTTCGTCAGCCTGGTCGGCGGGCTGCTCATTGTCACGTTTTCCGGCCTCATCCTCGGCTTCGGCGGCCTGGCCTGGGAATGGACCTGGGTAGCGCTGATCCTCTATTTCACCTGCATCCATTCGACGCTGGTGCTATTCGGCATGTACGCGCTGATCAAGGCGATGAACGGCCAGCAGTGGCGTTTCCCGCTCATCGGCCCGGCGCTCGATACGCCAGAAACATGAAAAAGCCCGCCTTGCAGCGTTACCGCCTGCTGGCCCAGATGGGCTTCTTCACGCTGTTCACCGTGACGCCGATCTTCGACCTCTTCCGCTACGACCTCACCGAGCGCCACGCCTATTTCCTGACCTATCCGTGGCACCTCGGCATCGATGAACTGATGGCCGGCACTGGCGATGCGGCGAGCGCCGTCCTCAACCTCATTCTTTACCTCTTCCTGCCCGTCCTCGGCGCCGGCGCCCTGATCATCGGCATCGCCTGGAAATGGGGCCGCCTCTACTGCGGCTGGCTCTGCCCGCATTTTTCCGTGGTCGAAACGATCAACCGCCTGATGCTGATCGCCAGCGGCAAGCACTCGATCTGGGACAAGAAGCAGACCCCGCCGTGGGAACCGGATGGCACGTCAGCCAAACGCGACAAGCGTTACTGGCTGCTCGTCGTCCCCGCCGCCATCGGCTTCGCCTTCGCCTGGGCGCTGGTCGGCCTGACCTACCTGATGCCGCCCTTTCAGGTCTACCACGGCCTGATCACCTTCACCCTCTACCCCAAGGAAGTGATTTTCCTGGCCGCCGCAACGACCGTGCTCAGCCTTGAATTTCTCCTCGCCCGCCACCTCTTCTGCCGCTATGGCTGCGCCATCGGCATTTTCCAGAGCTTTGCCTGGATCGTGAACAAGAAGGCCATGGTCGTCGGCTTCGACCGTCAGCGCCTGAGCGATTGCGCCAGTTGCCAGCAGGGAGCAGGCAGCGCGGGCCATACCCTGCTCGCCCGCAAGGCGCTGCGCGACAGCGGCAATGAATTCGCCTCGCCCTCCGGCAGCGCCTGCGATGCCGTCTGCCCGATGCGCCTCAAGCCACGCAACGTCAAACGCTGGATGTTCGCCTGCACGCAATGCGGCCAGTGCATTTCAGCCTGCAACACGGTCAACCGCGACAACCCGGACGGCCAGCTGCTGCGCTGGGTCAGCAACGATGATGCCCGGCGCAACGAATCAGGTTTCTCGGCACTCTCCAACATTGATGAAGATGCCGGGGCCCGGCAAGGTTAAGAGACATGGAAGAATTCATCGGCAAACTCTGGCATAACTGGGTCACCAAGGCCGCCGCCGGCCATTACCCGGAGGCCGCGGTCAAACTCGGCGAGGTTGAAAAAACGGCCGGCATCCTGTTTCGCGCCTTTGGCGGCGACCCCGGCCTTAAAGTCGCTGCCGCCACCTCGACCGAACATGGCGCCCGCCGCCACTGGCTGCAGCGCCTGGCCGGCAGCAACGAGCGTGTTGCCCAGGGCCGGCGCGATGCCGAAACCCTGCGCTTGCCGCCGGAAATTGCTGCATTCCCCGAAAAGTCGCTGAACCGCGACCTCTACCTTTGGCTGGCTGCGCTGGCCGCCAGTGACATTGCTCCGGAACAACCATGGTTCCTGCGCAACCAAATCGCCAGCCGCACGGCGCTCGAGCGCTACCCCGGCCTCAACGACCGCTATCGCCGCCTGGTCGCCGCGCATCTCGCAGCACGCTTCGATCCCGGCCAGTTGCAGGCCGACGAGGCAGCCCAGGAAAAGGCCATTCGTCAGGCATTGCAGCAGCCGGGCTCGGTCGACGGCCTGCCGCCGCTCCACAGCATGAAATCCCGGCCGCCGCAGCCCGTGCTGCTCTGGCTGATCGGTGCCGACAGGCTAGAGGCGCCGGGCAAGGTCGCCGACCCGAACGACAATCTGCCGCCCGAAGGCACTGGCGGCAAGGCCGAAGCCGCCAAGGAGGCGCACAAGGCCGAGCAGGTCGAGGCGCCAGACAACAAGACGCCGATGATGGTCATGTTCCGCGCCGAAAGCCTGCCGACCTGGGCCGAGTACGTCCGCGTCAATCGCGCTTTCGACGACGACGAGAATCCGAATGCCAGCGACGCCGCACGCGATCTCGACAAGCTCTCGTTGATGCGCGATGGCGAAACCGCCAAGTCGCGCGTCAAGTTCGACCTCGACCTGCCCTCCGCCGCCGAAGACGACACGCCGATCGGCCCCGGCATTGCCCTGCCCGAGTGGGATTACCGCAAGAACCTCATGCAGCCGGCACATTGCCTGCTCCAGCCGATGGTCGCCCACGACGCCCTGCCCGCTGCGCTGCCGCAGGATCTGGCGGCCACAGCCAGAAAGCTGCGCGGCCAGTTTGCTGCGCTGGCGCCGCAACGCCGCTGGCTCAAGGGCCAGCCGGATGGCCCCGAACTCGATGTCGATTCCTGCGTGCGCAACCATGCCGACCGCGCCTCCGGACACACGCCGGAGGCCGGCGGCTATCTCGCCCAGGCGCGCTGCGAACGCGACCTCGCCTGCCTGCTGCTGGCCGACCTGTCGATGTCCACCGATGCGCCGATTTCCGATTCGCATCGCATCATCGACGTCATCCGCGACTCGCTCCTGCTGTTTTCCGAAGCCCTGACCGCCACCGGCGACCGCTTCGGCATCTACGGCTTTTCGTCGCTGCGCCGCCAGAACATCCGCTTTCACCTGCTCAAGGACTTTGCCGGCAAATACGACGCGTCCGCCCGTGGCCGCATCCTGGCCATCAAGCCCGGCTACTACACGCGCATGGGGGCTGCCATCCGCCAGGCCGCGAGCATCCTGGCCGAACAGCCAGCCAGCCGCCGCCTGCTCCTGATCATCACAGATGGCAAGCCGAACGACCTCGACATCTACGACTCGCGCTACGGCATCGAGGACACCCGGATGGCCGTACACGAAGCCCGGCGTCTCGGCCTGACACCGTTCTGCGTCACCATCGACCACGAGGCCGGTGCCTACCTGCCCTATCTTTTCGGCCCGGCCGGCTTCTGCGTCATCCGCAAACCGGAGGAGTTGCCGAACCGCCTCCCCCTCCTTTATGTCCAGCTCACCCGTCAGTGAGTAGTCACAAAGTCGTATTGCCTATGAATCAACCGGGTGCCAAGATCAACTGTTATCGTTAAAGCGTCATCACCATGCACGGCAGTCACCCCATCAATATCGAAGCCCTCCTCACGCACGTCCCGCTCTTCCAGGGACTGGCGCCGGAAGAACTGAGCCGCATCGCCCGTGGCACCCGCGAAGTGCACGCCGGCAAGGGTGAAATCCTCTTCCACAAGGGGGATACCTGCACCGGCTTTCACCTGCTCGTCTACGGACAGATCAAGCTCGCCTTCACCTCCTCGCAAGGCAGTGAGAAGGTGGTCGAGATCATCAGCCAGGGGCAGAGTTTCGGCGAAGCCATCATGTTCATGGAAAAGCCCTACATCGTCTTTGCCCAGGCGCTGACCGACTGCCTGTTGCTGCATGTCTCCAAGGGCGTCGTCTTCGAGGAACTGCAGCGCGACCACAATCTCTGCCGCAAGATGTTTGCCGGTATGGCCATGCGCCTGCATCAGCTCATGAACGACGTCGAGTCCTACTCGCTCCACTCCGGCAAGCAGCGCATCATCGGCTACCTGCTGCGCGAAATCCCGGAGACGGACAACGAAGGCATCAACATCGCCGTCACCCTGCCGACCAACAAGGGCGTCATCGCCTCCCGCCTCAACCTGACCCAGGAACATTTCTCGCGCATCCTGCACGAACTGACCGAACTCGGCCTGATCGTCGTCGAGGGCCGGAAAATCCACATTCCGAACGCCACCAGGCTGCGTCAGCACGAGTAAACGGGATCAAGACCAGATTGCCACGGTCAACCGGAAAAAACGGGCAAAAATGAAATGCCACGAAGCTTTTTTCTGCGACTGTTCGCAGAAAAAAGCTAACCAGGCAACGGAGCCCTCCGCCCGCTAGGACCGCTTTTCCAGCCAGAGCAAGCCCAGCGAGAACAGGTGCTCCGGGCTGATCGGCTTGGCGATGAAATCGTTCATGCCGGCCGCCAGGCAACGCGTGCGGTCTTCGACAAAGGCGTTTGCCGTCATCGCCAAAATGGGCAGCATCGCCCGGTCGGGCATCCGGCGTATGCACCGGGTTGCCTCCAGGCCATCCATGGATGGCATTTGCATGTCCATCAGAACCAGATCGTAGGCGAGGCGCGCGACTTTCTCGACCGCCTCGCGACCGTCGGCCGCCAGATCGACCAGCAGGCCGGCATCCTCCAGCATCATCTGGGCAATTTCCCGATTGATCGGCTCGTCATCGACGAGCAGGATGCGACGCCCCGCATACTCGCTCAGCAGCGTTGCCTCAGCCGTATCGCCCGGCCTTGCCCGCAACGTCCCGGGCCCCGGTGCCGTCTTCCTGAGCCGGACCGAAAACCAGAAGGTGCTGCCGACACCTTCGCAAC
>ERZ1034363.1749-NODE-1749-length-11633-cov-9.940118_pt1 | contig 11633 bp, 9 predicted proteins | sample MGYA00520616_ERZ1034363 | MGnify/ENA primary metagenome ERZ1034363 (study PRJEB33736, sample SAMEA104284506) | Azolla filiculoides | biome: Urban; feature: Water surface; material: Ditch water | place: Netherlands | collected 2015-10-28 | depth 0-0.1 m ...
CGTGGCTTACCGGGCACGCTACGCATCCCCGGCTTTATCCGCAGCGATCGCTCACATACGCTTTAAAGTCAAACGCCCAACCTTCATTTGATAATGCGCGTTGCCAAACGACATTGGCCGGTGGGCAGAGTGTCAAAGTCCAGCTTTGCAAGTTATCGCAGAAGGGCTGATCGACTCGCTTAAATACTTCAGGCGATAGAAACGCAAGACATTCTCCACCGGGGTTGCGTACAGACTCATAACGAACCGCTTCAACATTCGCCTGTCTTGCCACATCAGCTAGCGATTGGGTTGCTGTGTAATCATCTGAGCTCGTCCACTTGGCAGACTCTGCGACAAACGGCTCAGCCGTTAAATCAATTGCACTCGGTGTCTCGGCATGAAATTCAAACAGCGTAATTTGCACCGATTGCGTTTTGTCTCGCAGGTATTCGCTATCTATCCAGAAACGCAGCCGCCAGTAACCGCTCTCAGCACAAGCGGTCTTTCGATCAGCTGCCCCATAAAAGACCCCCGGATCTTGCCTTCGTCTAAATCGTGAACCACAAGGTAAGGGTTTATAACGAAACGGGGTAAACAATAGCCAGTGCATACCCAACGTTTCTGAAAGCTTTCCGGGTTTAACCTCTTCCAAGATGTCTTCAAGAAGCGCCTGACGCTTCACGTCACCGTGTACAAGCCCCATCGTGGCAACCTGGTTTTGCGCCTCAACAGCACGCCACCCAGAGCCACTCCAAGGTCTTGCTTCAGATGCGAGCGCGTTGGGCGTCCAAGTATTCACAAACATTCAGTAATCCATCTACGCGTTTGATCAGATCTATTGGTTTTTGGCTGTCAAAGGCTTTGTTCGACGAACGGAGCCAGCCGTTGGCTAACTCATCGTTTCCACCCACCATAGAAAACAATGCACGATACAGCCTCACCAGATGGGCAGATAACTCCCATTCTTTACTGTGCTCTTTCAAAAGGTAGTTGCCCTTAAGCATGCGAGACGCCGTAGGTTGACTCAGCCCCACAATCTCACCGGCATCGGTTGGCCCAATACCCAAACGATCTGCAACCTCAGAAACTGCCATGCTCAAGACGGCAGATCTTTCATTGCTTGCGGACTTTAATTGGCTTTTCATAATGTCTTCCCCTCAAGACCGTTTCTATTCTATAGAATAAAATGGTCTTGTAAAGCGAATTATTTCCTAGCGATCGCTCACATAGGCTCTAAGCAGAATGCGGGTTAGCCCGCCTTTTTAGCCTTCGGCGCATCGGGTACGACGGCCTCTAGCCAATCATTCAGTACGCTGGCCACGTGCTCCCAATCGCGTTCCAGCATCAGGCCATGGCCCATGCCCGGAAAGATCACAGGCTCCACGCCATACACTTCAGCCGTGTTGCGCACCTGATTGGCCGGGATGAGGTGATCCAGCTCGGCACCGATCACCAGCTTTGGCCCCGGATGCAGCTTCTCCGGCGTAATCAGATTAAACATCGTCATATCCCAGATGGCGCGTTGCGACTCCATCTGCGAGAGCATTAGATAGCGTTGCAGATCTGTCATCGATGCCGGCTGGGCAAACAACGCATTCTTCAGCGAATCGATATCCACCGGGCCGCCTGTCATCAACTGAGACAAACTACCCATCAGATCCGGATGCGACCAGACCATCGATAACGAGCTGGCCAGCAGACCTTTCGGTGGCACCGAGCACATCAGCACAGCCGCAGGAAAGGCTTGCTTCTCAAGGCACTTCTGCACGATAAAACCACCCATCGAGTGGCCAATCAGTACAGGGGCTTCGCCAATCTCATCGATCACCTGCATCACATCGGCCACGTAGTGGTCGATGCCCCAATTGCCTAGCTGCTCGTGCCCTTCGCTACCACCATGCCCACGTACAGACACAGCATGTACCGGCCAGCCACGTTCGGCAAACCAATCCAGAAAATGCTCCGACCAACACCAGGCTGCGGTGAATGCACCATGCACAAAGAGCAACGGCGTGCGGCGCTTACCCTTACTCGGGTAACGACTGATCACTTCCAGCGACAGGGTTTCAGACAATACGTACTCCTTGGTAATCTATCAGGCGATGTTCCGGATCGCTTCAATCCGGGCATCGCGAATGCGTGTAGCAATGTGTTCCTGCGTGCGCACCGCCAGCGCAATGGCACCGGCATCCACACCGGCCGCAGCCGCTAAAATCTTTAACCAACTGTCTGCCACGGCGGCCTCTGCCCCCAGGCATGGCAGCGCCGAGAGCAGCGCTTTAAATCGATCCGTACGACGCAGTGCATCGCAACGTTCCAGCGTCTCTAGCTGGTCTTCTGCGCTCAACGCATCCGGCGTCAGCAACGCCCGCTGGTAACGCGCCAGCAACAACGCCATATCCTTGCAATCGGTCGGCAAACGCAACGCATTCGCCAGGTCCGTAACTTGTTCAGCGCTACATGCTGACAACCAGAGCGCCACGCGCACCGGCAAGCTCAGCTCACGCTGTGCGGCACACGCCAGCACACCCGATGGTGGCAGCACGCCCGCAAACAGATCTTTGGCAGCACCACAACTTTCGAGCACGGCAAACAACCGCTCTGGTTGCCCGGCCATCAGCCCGCGCGACAGCTCCTGCCACACACGCTCGGCCACCAGATGCCTGGCTTCGCCCGAATGCACCATCGTGCGCATCAGTGACTGCGTTTCCGGTGCCACGGTAAATTCTGGAAAACGTGCCGCAAATCGGGCCACGCGCAAGATGCGCACCGGGTCTTCGGCAAAGGCTTCGCTCACATGGCGCAATACCCGCGCCTGTAAATCCTGCTGGCCGCCATAAGGATCAATCACCACGCCTGTGGCATCTTCCGCCATGGCGTTAACGGTGAGATCACGGCGTAGCAGATCTTCTTCCAGCGTTACATCGGGTGCGGCGTAGCAACTGAAGCCATGATACCCATGGCCTGTCTTACGCTCCGTACGCGCCAACGCATATTCTTCATGCGTCTTTGGATGGAGAAATACGGGGAAGTCTTTACCTACCGGTTGATAACCAGCAGCAATCATTTCATCAGGGGAACCACCCACCACCACATAGTCGCGGTCGCCCGGAGTTAACCCGAGCAGGCGATCACGCACAGCACCACCGACTACGTATATTTTCACGACCTGAGTGCCTCAGCCGTGGTGCGATTGTGTGAAACGCTTAGCGACCGGCGCGGCTGCGGTATTCGGCAAACTGAGCCGCATCACCGCTATCGAGCAGATACAAAGGCGCAACGGCTTCCAGCGGCTGTGGGTTCCAGCCTGCGGGTGCCTTGCAGCCCGGGCCGAAGACGCTGTCCACTTCCATGGAGCGTACGTTGTCTTGCGACATCATCGGGTTTGGCAACAGCGACAGAAAACCGGCTTGCACATAAGCCAGGCTATCCGGCAGAGCGAAAAGCTTGCGCTTGTAGCCGATCACTTCACCGGTATAAGCCACGAGTTCTTTAAGCGTATAAACCTTCGGGCCGCACAGATCAAAAGCCTGGTTCTCCATGCTTGGGCTGCTCAGTGCTTGCACAAAGGCGTCGGCCACATCGCTAACTGCCACAGGCTGGAAGCGCGCGCCTGCACAGGCCAGCGGCAGAATCGGCAAAGTGCGCAGCAGCTTGGCAAAGGTATTCAGGAATGAATCGCGCATGCCGAAGATCACCGATGGGCGGAAGATCGTCGTAATCAGACCGGAGTTAGCCACCACGGCTTCGCCAGCGGCTTTGGAGCGCAGATATTCAGACGGTGCTTTTTCACCGGCGTGCAGGGCGCTCATGTGCAGCAGGCGCTTCACGCCAACGGCCTTACAGGCAGCCACAATCCTCTTCGGCAGCTCAACGTGCGCGGCGGCAAATTCTTTACCGTAAGGAATCGCCGGGTTGGCGCCATGCAGAATGCCGACCAGGTTAATCACGGCATCTTTACCGGTAGCCAGATGCTCAATCACGCCATCTTCATTGATGTCGGCTTCGACCAGAATCACACTCGGCAGCATGGTGATGTCACGATTCTTTTCGTAACGGCGGGTCGGGATCGTTACTTGAACGCCGGCCTCGACCAGTGCGCGGGCCAGATGACGGCCAACAAAACCGGTGCCACCAATGAGGAGAATTTTGTGGTTCTTCAGCATGAGTCTTCCTTGGTCGATCGTCTGATCAGTAGTTAATCGCTAATCCTGCCATTTTATGTCATTTCAAGGCAGTTCTGGCGCTGAATCGGTTTTAGCCGACTTTGGCGCAATCGTACCCAGCATCACCTTCAGCGATGGCGAGTTCCCGGTCATCACCGTCTGGTAGAAGACCGCGTTACTCATCACCTTCTTGACGTAGTCCCGGGTTTCAGAAAACGGGATGGTTTCCGCATAGATCGCACCTTCCAGCGGCTTTACATCACGCCACTTGCGGGCACGACCGGGGCCGGCGTTATAAGCAGCCGAGGCCAACACCGGGTGGTTATCCAGGCTTTCCAGTACCAGGCGCATATAAGTCGTGCCCAGCATCACATTGGTATCCGGATCATGCAGATCACCCGGGCCCAGCTTCACGCCAATCTTGTTGGCCACCCACTTACCGGTCGCCGGCATCACCTGCATCAGGCCAGCGGCGCCCACATTGGACTTGGCATTGGTCACAAAACGGCTTTCCTGACGCATCAGGCCATAAACCCAGGCCTTATCCAGATTCTGGCGGTCTGAATGCGGCACGATCTTGTCTGAGTGCGGCGTCGGGAAGCGCAGCTTGTAGTTATGTTCGTCTTTGGTGCGATCGGCCGCGCTGATCGAGCGGTCGATAATCTGGTTGCGCTGGGCCACTTCCGCCGCGGCCAGCAGCTGACGATCGCTCATACCGCGTAAGGCCCAGCTCCATTCCTTCACGCCTTCCGGACGCAGATCCAGGCGATACATCGCCAGCGCCCGGCGAATACCCGGCTGGCGTTCTACCTGACGAATCTCATCCGGGGTGGCCGGTGCGGCCTGGGTCGGCAGCTTGGCACGCCCACCCAGTTCTTCCGTGGCCAGCACGCCATAGAAGTTAGGTTGGCCGGCAATCTTTTTGAACTGGTCCTCCGCCGCGCTATCGCGACCCTGCGCCTTGAACGAACGACCCAGCCAGTACACCCACTCCGGCGAATTAATCATCGGCTCCGGCATAGCTTCAATGTCTTTACGCACCAGGCTCCAGTCCTGTGCACGCAGCGCCACGCGTACCCGCCAGGCCATCGCGTCATCCGGCAACAATACCGTGCCGCTCTTCTTCACGGCGTCCAGGGCTTCCGGGCTCTGCTGAATGCCCAGCTGCCAGCCGATGATGCCCCATACGTATTCCTGTTGTGACTTATCCAGGCCCGAGCCATAACGCTTCAGCGCTGGCACGGCACTACCCGGTTCGTTCCGCGCCATACGCACCAGCGCCAGCGTGGCCAGTTCCTTCTGGGTCTCGTCGTTCGGCGTGCCCATGCGCTCCAGATAAATCACCGGGCGGCTCAGCACGGCATCGAGGCCGCCCGCCGCATCATTTACATTCACGCGCATCACCGTCAGCGTCTGGCGTGCCTGATTCAATTTATTCATCGCCACCTGGCGGCGTGCCCGCGCCCAACCGTCGCTGGCCTTCAGCGCCCCATTGGCCCACATGGCATCAAATAAGCCCTGGCAGGCATCGGGCGAATCCACACCCGTCGTCCACAGCACATTGGCCTGATCTTTGGCCGCGCTATCGCCATTATTCACTCGAGGTTGCAAGCCGTAGCACTGCACATCCGGCTCTGGTTGCAGCATCAACACGCCCTGCTGCGCGACCAGATTCCAGTTGCCCTGTTTGGCCTGCGCGCGAATCCAGTCCGCCCGCAGCAATTCGGCCGGACGCTCGCCATCGTATTTTTTAAGAAACGCACGAATGTCCGGGCTATCTGAACTCAGCTGTGGCTTAAGCATCCACGACTCCACATAAGGCGCCAGTTCGTGCTGCTTCAGTTGTGGATAGAGCTGCTCCACCTTGCCCAGCTGCCCGTTCTTAACCGCATCACGCGCGCTGAGATACGTCGCATCCTGCGCCACGGCGTTCATGGCAACCGCCAGCAAACTCAACGCCAGACCGCGTTTAAGACAGACGGATAAAACAGGAAAGGCAAAGGTCATCGTTAAACCAGACAGAGAAAAACAATCGGTGATGTGCTAGTGTCAGACCTATGTCGACGCACCCAGATGAAAAATTCTATCGCAGTACGCTGCGTACGCGCATGAAAGCGTGGCGCCGTACACTTTCTGCCGAAGATCAGGCTGCTTTCAGTCGCAAAATCTGCGACATTCTGGAAGACCATTTCCATCCGCCGCCGTCGCCCTTTGCCCTGTATTACCCGATTACCAAAGAGCCGGATATCCAGCCGCTCATGCACGAGTGGTATGCCGCCGGCGTTGCCGTCTGTCTGCCACGGGTCGTGGCGGCCTGCGAACCGCTCGAGTTTTATCTGTGGCAACCTAATGTGCGGCTCACCATGGACGAAGCCGGCATCTATGCCCCACCGGCCGACCCGGCCGTGCGCGTAACACCCAAACACATCTTCATCCCCTGCCTGGGGCTGGATAAGGCGGGTTACCGCCTGGGCTATGGCGGCGGTTACTACGACCGCACCTTGCCCCTCATGCCCGATGTTAAAACCATTGGCGTGCTGTACTCGGGACAATTGCTCGACGACATCCACCCGCAGGCACACGATGTGCCGCTCGACGGCTGGATTACCGAAAAAGGGCTGGTGCTTTAAGCCGCAGCAGCAGGCTGCTTAAGCGCCATGCCGGTCAGCACATACAGTAGTGCGGCCTCGCCCAGAGCAAACAGCGCATCGGACTGATCATAAAGCGTGGTCTGTACGGTAAAAAAGGCCGTGTTCAGCGCCCGATCAAAAGCCACCACCAGCAACAGCGCCAGCCAGAAACGCAGCCCCCACACCCCGCCCGAACCCGGCACGCGTGGCAACAGGCGGCAGAGCGCCCAGCCGGTCAGCACCACCGAACCGGCCAGCAGATAAACAGTGAGATCAAACGATTGCATGGCTCAGCACTCTTTTAAGCCAGGAACAAACGGTAAGCCGGGTTGTCGCGTTCATCACGGAACGGATAACCCAGCCCGGCCAGAAATGCGTCAAAAGCCGGCATCTCATTAGAAGGCACCTGAAAGCCCACCAGCACGCGACCAAAGTCAGCGCCGTGGTTACGGTAGTGGAACAGACTGATGTTCCAACCGGCACTCATGTTCTCCAGGAACTTCATCAAAGCGCCCGGGCGCTCGGGGAATTCGAAGCGATACACCAGCTCATTAAGCGCACCGGCCGATTTAGGCGTATGCCCGCCCACCATATAGCGCACGTGCAGCTTGGCCATTTCATCATCGGTCAGATCCAGCGCCGCATAGCCTTCGCTCTTTAGCGTTTCAATCAATGCGGTGAGTTCGGCACGGTTACCGATCTGGATACCCACGAACACATGCGCGGCACCCGGATCATTAAAGCGGTAGTTAAATTCGGTGATGCTGCGGCTACCCAGCAACGACAGGAACTTGCGATAGCTGCCCGGCTTTTCCGGCAACGTCACAGCCAGAATGGCTTCGCGCTGCTCGCCCAGCTCCGCACGCTCGGCCACAAAACGCAGCCGGTCAAAGTTCATATTGGCGCCAGAGGCCACGGCCACCAGGGTTTTACCCTGTACCTTATTCTGTGCCACCCACGCCTTCATACCGGCCACTGCCAGTGCGCCAGCGGGCTCCAGCACCGAACGCGTGTCTTCGAATACATCCTTGATCGCGGCACAGATGGCGTCGTTATCCACGCGCACCATCTCGTCCACATAGGCTTCGGCAATGCGGAAACATTCGTCGCCCACCTGCTTAACGGCGGCGCCATCGGCGAACAGTCCCACCTGATCCAGGCGCACGCTGTGGCCAGCGGCCAGCGATTGCGTCATGGCATCGGCATCCACCGCTTCCACACCAATGATCTTGATCTCGGGGCGTACCTGCTTCACAGCCGCCGCCACACCGGCGATCAGACCCCCACCGCCAACGCAACAGAAAATCACGTCGATCGGCTTGGTGTGCTGGCGCATGATCTCCAGGCCCACAGTGCCCTGGCCGGCAATCACATCCGGATCATCAAAGGGGTGCACAAAGGTCAGGCCTTCTTCTTTTTCCAGACGGCGTGCTTCGTTGTAGGCATCATCATAAGAATCGCCAAACAACACTACCTCGCCACCGCGCGAACGGACGGCATTGACCTTAATGCCCGGCGTCGTAGTCGGCATCACAATCACTGCACGGCAACCCAGTTTCTGGGCCGACAGCGCCACGCCCTGGGCATGGTTACCCGCCGAAGCCGCCACCACGCCGCGCTTTAGCGCCTCGGACGATAGCTTGGCCATCTTGTTATAAGCGCCACGCAGCTTGAACGAAAACACCGGCTGCTGGTCTTCCCGCTTGAAGAACACCTCGTTGCCAATGCGGCGCGACAGGTTCGGCGCAAAATCCAGCGGCGATTCAATGGCCACGTCGTAAACCTCGGCCGCTTCAATACGGCGCAGATAGTCGGTCAACGGGAAGGGCACATCGGTCTTGGCGGTCATGGCAATAAGGGCTTTGAAATCGTTATAAGTGCGCTGCAAAACGCAATCGCGGCGCGTGTTTGCATTATACCGGTGGGCGCCAAGACCGGCAGATCAAGCGCCTTATCCACAAAACCCCATGCAAGGCACGGTTTTATCAGGGGTTTTAGGCCTACGGGAAAGCCTTGCCCGCGCCCCTGTTGCGCTACAATATAAGGTCCGAAAGATGGCCAAAAGCCCCAATCGCCCAAGTCAGAAAATCATGAACGCACGCCTCCGCGAGATCCCCTACAACTACACCTCGTACTCCGACCGGGAGATCGTGATCCGTCTGCTCGGCCAGGAAAACTGGGCGATCCTCGACGACCTGCGTAGCGAACGCGTTACCGGCCGCTCGGCCCGTATGCTCTACGAAGTGCTGGGCGACATCTGGGTCGTACAACGCAACCCGTATCTGGAAGACGATCTGCTGCAGAACCGTCAGCGCCAAACCGCGCTGATCTCAGCGCTGCGTCATCGTCTGGCCGAAATTGAAAAGCGCCGCGACGGCAACGAAAAAGTCGCGCAACTACTCAAGGCCACCGGCGAAGCCATCACCCGTTTTGCCAAACACCTGGACACCAGCGCCGCCCGCCGCCGCAAAGTGCTGCGCGCGCTCACCAAGCACACCCGTAAAGACAACATCGCCTTTGATGGCCTGGCCCGTGTATCGCACGTTACCGATGCCACCGACTGGCGCGTTGAGTATCCCTTCGTGGTGCTCTACCCGGATACCGAAGAAGAAATCGGCCCGCTGGTGCGTGATTGCATCAAGCTCGGCCTCACCATCATTCCACGTGGGGGCGGCACCGGGTACACCGGTGGTGCCGTGCCACTCACCGCCGACTCGGTGGTGATCAATACCGAAAAGCTTATCGACATCGCACCCGTCGAGTTCGTCAACCTGCCTGGCCTGGATCACCCGGTCGGCACCGTTCGTACCGGCGCCGGCGTAGTCACCAAGCGTGTGTCCGAAGCGGCTGAACGCTCGGGCCTCGTCTTTGCCGTAGACCCAACCTCTGCCGAAGCCTCCTGCATTGGCGGCAACATCGCCATGAATGCCGGCGGCAAGAAAGCCGTGCTGTGGGGCACCGCACTCGACAACCTGGCCTGGTGGAAGATGGTCACGCCGGATGGCAACTGGCTCGAAGTCGAACGACTCGACCACAACATGGGCAAGATTCACGAGCAGGAAACCGTGCGTTTCCGCCTCACCCGTTTTGATGCCACCGGCAAAAAACACCTCGGCGAAGAAATTCTCTCGATGCCGGGCGCCGCCTGCCGCAAAGTCGGCCTGGGTAAAGACGTGACCGACAAGTTCCTCGGTGGCGTACCGGGCGTCCAGAAAGAAGGCACCGACGGCATCATCGTCGCCGCCCGCTGGGTGCTGCACAAAATGCCGGCGCACACGCGCACTGTTTGTCTGGAATTCTTCGGCCAGGTGCGCGAAGCCGTGCCGGCCATCGTAGAAATCACCGACTACTTCAAGCCCAATGGCGGCGGCCGCAACCTCGGCGTCCTGCTGGCCGGTCTGGAGCATCTGGACGAGCGCTACCTCAAGGCCGTGGGTTATGCCACCAAGGCCAAGCGTCACGGTCGCCCGAAGATGGTGCTGATTGGTGATCTGGTCGGCGACGACGAACAAGCTGTCATGCAAGCCGCATCGGATGTGGTGCGCATGTGCAACCTGCGCGCTGCCGAAGGCTTCATTGCCGTTAGCCCGGAACAACGCAAGAACTTCTGGCTAGATCGTTCGCGCACTGCGGCGATTTCCAAACACACCAACGCCTTCAAGCTCAACGAAGACGTGGTGATTCCGCTGCCGCGCATGGGTGATTACTGCGACGGCATCGAACGCATTAACATCGAACTCTCCATCGCCAACAAGCTGGAACTGTGCGATGCGCTCAGCAAGTACCTGGGCGGCACGCTCACGCTAGACGCGGGCGATGCCAACGTCGGCAAAGACGTACTCATCGGTGATCGCGCGCAGCAGGCGCTGGATGCCGTCGCGCAAGTACGCACCCGCTGGCAGTGGCTGCTTGATCATCTGGATACGCCGCTGAGCGAAGCCGAAGCGTCATTCGCTACGCTGGGCGTGGTCGCCGGCCCGCTAGAAAACAAAGCCGCTAACCCGGCACTCTTCCACCGCCTGCAGGATTACAGCGTCCGCGTTTCGTGGAAGCAGGAAATCAAGCCCGCGCTGGAAAGCATTTTTGACGGCAACGTTTACCGCCCGATTCTGGATCGCATCAATGCCATCCATAAGGAAGTGCTGCGCGGTCGCGTCTTCGTCGCCCTGCACATGCACGCAGGTGACGGTAACGTACACACCAACCTGCCGGTGAATTCAGACAACTACCAGATGCTGCAAACCGCCAACACGGCGGTCGATCGCATCATGCTGCTGGCCCGCTCGCTGGATGGTGTGATCTCCGGCGAACACGGTATCGGCATCACCAAGATCGACTATCTGCAAGACGACGAGATGGCCGCATTCTGGGCCTACAAAGAAAAGGTCGATCCGGAAGGCCACTTCAACCGCGGCAAGCTCATGCGCGGTGGCAATCTCGACATGGCTTACACGCCAAGCTACAACCTGATCGGTAGCGAATCGATCGTGATGGAGCAGTCGGGCATCGGCGAAATCTCGGCGATGGTTAAAGACTGCCTGCGTTGCGGCAAGTGCAAACCCGTGTGCTCCACACACGTGCCGCGCGCCAACCTGCTCTACTCGCCGCGCAACAAAATTCTGGGCACCTCGCTGCTCATCGAAGCCTTCCTCTACGAAGAACAGACCCGTCGTGGTGTCTCACTCGCCCACTGGGCCGAGTTCGATGACGTCGCTGCGCATTGCACCGTCTGTCACCGTTGCGAGAAGCCTTGCCCCGTAGATATCGACTTCGGCGACGTCACCATCGCCATGCGTAACCTGCTGCGCAAGCAGGGCAAGCAGAAGTTCAACCTGGGCACCACTGCAGCCATGAC
>ERZ1034363.1750-NODE-1750-length-11617-cov-3.267418_pt1 | contig 11617 bp, 10 predicted proteins | sample MGYA00520616_ERZ1034363 | MGnify/ENA primary metagenome ERZ1034363 (study PRJEB33736, sample SAMEA104284506) | Azolla filiculoides | biome: Urban; feature: Water surface; material: Ditch water | place: Netherlands | collected 2015-10-28 | depth 0-0.1 m ...
GTCATCTCGCGCGCCTTGCGCGCGGCTTCGCGGGCGCGCGCGGCCTCGACGATCTTGCCGCAGAGGATCTTGGCGTCCTGCGGCCGTTCCTCCAGGTATTCGGTCAGCGCCTTGGCGACGATGTCTTCCAGCGGCGCGCGCACTTCCGAGCTGACCAGCTTGTCCTTGGTCTGGCTGCTGAACTTGGGCTCGGGCACCTTGACCGACAGCACGCAGCACAGGCCTTCGCGCATGTCGTCGCCCGAGACCTCGACCTTGGCCTTCTTGGCCAGCTCGTTCTGCTCGATGTACTTGCCGATCACCCGCGTCATGGCGGCGCGCAGGCCGGTCAGGTGGGTGCCGCCGTCGCGCTGCGGGATGTTGTTGGTGAAGCAGAGCACGTTCTCGTTGTAGCTCTCGTTCCACTGCATCGCGACCTCGACGCCGATGCTGGTGCCGGGGATGCCGCCGTAGCTGTCGGCCGGGCGCTCGCCCATGGCGTGGAAGGTGGTCGGGTGCAGCACCATCTTGCCCTGGTTGACCCCGTTCACGGTTTCCAGCAGGCGGTGTTGCACGAAGCCGCGTGCAAAGTCGATCTGGTGCACTTTGCCTTCGCGGCGCACCGTCAGGCGCAGCCACTTGCTCAGCGCGTTGACGCAGGACACGCCCACGCCGTGCAGGCCGCCCGAGACCTTGTAGCTGTTCTGGTTGAACTTGCCGCCGGCGTGCAGCTCGGTCAGCGCGATCTCGGCCGCCGAGCGCTTGGGCTCGTGCTTGTCATCCATCTTGACGCCGGTCGGGATGCCGCGGCCGTTGTCGGTGACCGAGATCGAGTTGTCGCTGTGGATGGTCACGACGATGTCGTCGCAATGGCCGGCCAGCGCCTCGTCGATCGAGTTGTCGACCACCTCGAACACCAGGTGGTGCAGGCCGGTGCCGTCGCTGGTGTCGCCGATGTACATGCCGGGACGCTTGCGCACCGCCTCCAGGCCCTCCAGGATCTGGATCGCGCCTTCGCCGTAGCCTTCCGATGCGCCGGCCTGATGGGCGTCGATCTGGGGCTGGACGGTGGTGAAGGCCTCACCTGGGGCATCCACTGGGTTGGGCTGGTTGGCGTCGGTCATGGTCAAAAATCTCTCTCGCTTCAATGGCAAAACCCGCACGAAGGGGCGCGGGTTCGGGGGCGGCTAGGGGCGGGTCTGCCTGCTGGTCCGCCTCAGATGCGCATCGGCATCACGACGTACTTGAAGTGTTCGTTGTCGGGGATGGTCAGCAGCGCCGAGCTGTTGCCGTCGTTGAGCTCCAGCCTGACCATGTCCTGGCTCATGTTGGACAGGGCGTCGATCAGGTAGCTGACGTTGAAGCCGATCTCGATCGCGCTGCCGTCGTACTGGATGTCGAGTTCGTCGACCGCCTCTTCCTGGTCGGCGTTGTTGGCGGCCACGCGCAGGCTGCCGCGTTCGAGGTTCAGGCGCACGCCCTTGAACTTCTCGCTCGTCATGATGGCGGCGCGCTGCAGCGCGGCCAGCAGCGCGGTGCGGCCCAGGATCACGATGTTGGGATGGTTGCGCGGGATCACGCGGTTGTAGTCGGGGAACTTGCCCTCGACCAGCTTGGTGACGAACTCCATGCCCTCGAAGCGGAAGCGCGCCTGGTTGGCGGCGAACTGCAGCTCGATCGCGCCGTCCTTGTCCGACAGCAGGCGCTGCAGCTCGAGCACGGTCTTGCGCGGCAGGATGACTTCCTGCTTGGGCACTTCGACGTCGAGCTCGGCGCTGGCGAAGGCCAGGCGGTGGCCGTCGGTGGCGACCAGGCTGAGCTTCTTGCCTTCGGCGACGAACAGGATGCCGTTGAGGTAGTAGCGGATGTCGTGCACCGCCATCGAGAAGCTGACCTGGTTCAGCAGGCTCTTGAGCGTCTTCTGCGGCACGCTGAAGGCGGGGCCGAAGCTGGGCGCTTCCTGCACCAGCGGGAAGTCCTCGGCCGGCAGCGTCTGCAGCGTGAACTTGGACTTGCCGCCCTTGAGGATCAGCTTGTTCTGTGCCGACTCCAGGCTCACGAGCTGGTCGGATGGCAGGGTGCGCAGGATGTCGATCAGCTTGCGCGCGCCGACCGTGGTCGCGAAGGCGGCGTCCTCGCCGCCCAGGTCGACCTGGGTCCGGATCTGGATCTCGAGGTCGGAGGTGGTCAGTTGCACCTCGCCAGCGGTCTTGCGGATCAGCACGTTGGCCAGCACCGGCAGGGTGTGGCGGCGTTCGACGATGCCCGCCACCGATTGCAGGGCGGCCAGCACTTTGTCCTGGGTCGACTGGAAGACGATCATGTTCAGGGCTTTCTTCTGTTTCCGTATGGGTCTGGGCCTAGCTTAAGCGATCCGGCTCAGCCCTTGAGGGTCTGTTCGAGTACATGCAGCTGCTGATTGAGCTCGCTGACGGTCTGGCGCTCGGCGGCGATCTTGCGCACCGCATGCAGCACCGTGGTGTGGTCGCGGCCGCCGAACAGCTCGCCGATCTCGGGCAGGCTCTTCTGCGTCAGTTCCTTGGCCAGGAACATCGCGATCTGGCGCGGCCGCGCGATATTGGCCGGCCGCTTCTTCGAGTACATGTCGGCGATCTTGATCTTGTAGAAATCGGCGACAGTCTTCTGGATGTTCTCGACGCTGATCTGGCGGTTCTGGATCGACAGCAGGTCCTTCAGCGCGTCGCGCGCGAGCTGGATCGAGACTTCCTTCTGGTTGAAGCGCGAGTAGGCCAGGATCTTGCGCAGCGCGCCCTCGAGCTCGCGCACGTTCGAGCGCACGTTCTTGGCGACGAAGAAGGCCACGTCCTCGGGCATGGAGGCGCCTTCGGACTCGGCCTTGCTGATCAGGATCGCGACCCGCATCTCGAGCTCGGGCGGCTCGATCGCGACCGTCAGGCCGGAGTCGAAGCGCGAGACCAGGCGCTCGTGGATGTCGGCCAGTCCCTTGGGATAGGTGTCGCTGGTCATCACGATGTGGCTCTTCTTGGTCAGCAGCGCCTCGAAGGCGTTGAAGAACTCCTCCTGCGTGCGTTCCTTGTTGGCGAAGAACTGCACGTCATCGATCAGCAGCAGGTCGAGCGAGTGGTAGCGTTCCTTGAACTCGTCGAAGGTCTTCTTCTGGTAGGACTTGACCACATCGGTCACGAACTGTTCGGCGTGGATGTAGAGCGCCTTGGCGCCGGGCTTGTCGGCCAGCAGCTGGTTGCCGATCGCGTGCATCAGGTGGGTCTTGCCGAGGCCGACGCCGCCGTAGATGAAGAGCGGGTTGTAGAGCTGGCCCGGGTTGTGCGCCACATGCATCGCGGCGGCGCGCGCCATGCGGTTGGCCGAGCCCTCGACCAGGGTCGCGAAGGTCAGCGCATTGTTCAGACGGTGCTTGTGCGTGTCGATCCTGGGTTCTGGTACCGGGCTGTCAGGCAGCTCCGCGAACACTGGCGGCTGATAAGCGTGCGCGCTGCGCTGCGCAGGCATGCTGGTGCGCTGGGCCGGCTCGCGCGGAGCGAGCGTGAGATCGAGCGCCACTTGGCGGCCGGCTGCGGCTTCCAGCGCGGCGCTGATCTTGCCGGCGTACTGGGCGCGGATCCAGTCCATCTTGAAGCGGTTGGCCACGGCCAGCGTGACCCGGTCGCCGCTTTCGGATACGCGCGCCAGCAGCGGGCGGATCCAGGTGTTGAACTGCTGTTCGGGGATTTCCTGCGCCAGCCGCTCGGTGCACGCTTGCCACAGGTCGGACGCATCGGGCAACAGGCTGGGTTGGCTCATGGGCAAGGGGGGAAGGGTGTGGAAAAACACGGGAAAACTGCGGCGCGCGGGTCGCCGGGGTGGTGATTGTAGTGCTATCAGTGAGTTATCCACAAGCTGGAAAACTGCCTCGCGCGCCGTTCCGAAGCAGCTCATGCGAAACAAGGTTTGTCTTTCGGGCCGTTTTTTGTGATAATCATGGGTTTTCCCAATACCGTCAAATTTCAACCCGGCGTGCTGACAGCGGTGCGCCCGACAGGAACCCATCATGAAACGCACCTATCAGCCTTCCAAAATCAAGCGCGCACGTACCCACGGTTTCCTGGTTCGCATGGCCACCAAGGGTGGTCGCGCCGTCCTGAACGCTCGTCGCGCCAAGGGCCGCAAGCGCCTGGGCGTCTAAGCCCCGGCGTCCCGGCGCACCGTGTCGGTCCTGCCGACCCCTGTGTCCACGCAACGCATCCTTCAGCGCGCCCAGTTCGACGCGGTGATGTCGTCCGGCCCTCCCGTGGCCAAGACGGTGCACTTCGCGCTCCACATGGCCAAGAGCCATGAGCCGGGTGGTGTGCCGGATTTGTTCCCGGGTGGAGGTGCCTGGCTGGGCGTACTCGTTCCCAAGCGTTGGGCGCGTCGCGCCGTGACCCGAAATACCCTGCGCCGGCAGATCTATGCCGTGGCGCGGGAACTGACCGCTGGCTTGCCGCAACTCCCGATGGTGGTGCGGCTGCGCAGCGGTTTTTCGCGTGACGATTTCCCGAGTGCGACCTCTGACGCGCTCAAGCGCGAGGCGCGCGCCGAACTGCTGCAACTGCTCGGCGAACGGCTGGCCAGGCGTCAGCGGGCGCCAGCTGTCGCCGCACCCGCCGCCCCGGCCCCCCAGGCTGACGATGCAACTGTCTGACCTGCCCCGCCAGTGCCTGATGGCCCTGGTCAGGGCCTACCGGCTGCTGCTGAGCCCCTGGGTCGGTTCGAGCTGCCGTTTCGAACCGACTTGCTCCGCTTACTCCCTGCAGGCGCTCGAACGTCACGGCGCGGTGTTAGGCTCCTGGCTTACGCTCAAGCGCTTGGGCCGCTGCCATCCCTGGTGCGTCGGCGGCTTCGATCCTGTGCCCGAGCGGGCCCAGCGCCTGTTTTCCCGCCTCATTACCGACCCTACGGAAACGACCCGTCATGAGTGACATCCGCCGATCCATACTCTGGGTGATATTCGCCTTTTCCCTGGTCCTGCTCTGGGATGCGTGGCAGGTTCACAACGGCCGGCCCAAGACTTTCTTCCCGGCACCCCAGGACAAGCCCGCTGTCAGCGCGCCGGCAACCGGCGCCCAGCCGGTCGCGGCACTGCCTGGTGCCGCCGCCACCGTGGCTGATGCTGCCGCTGCGCCCGCCATCCCGCACCAGACCCATGTCGTCAGCACCGACTTGCTCAAGCTGAGCTTCGACAGCGAAGGCGGCTCCCTGATCGGCGTTGACCTGCTCAAGCACCACACCACGACCGGCCAGTCCGATCCGGTGCGCCTGCTGCAGCAGAACGATCAGCACACCTATGTGGCACAGACCGGTCTGCTCGGCAGCGCCGCGCTGCCCAACCACAAGGTGGCGATGCGCCTGGTCGGCCAGGCCCGTGACCTGGCCGAGGGTCAGGACAGCCTGAGCCTGCGCTTCGAGTCGGCCCCGGTCGGCGGCGTGGTGCTGGCCAAGACCTACACGCTCAAGCGTGGCGCCTACGACATCGCGGTCAAGCATGAGGTGATCAACCAGGGCGCTGCCCCGGTCTCGCCCTCGCTCTACCTGCAGCTGGTGCGCGATGGCATGACCAAGGACAGCGGCGTGCCGTTTGCCTCGACCTTCACCGGTCCGGCCGTCTACAGCGATGTCGCCAAGTTCCAGAAGGTCAAGTTCGAGGACATCGACAAGAACAAGACCGACTTCAACAAGAGCGCCAACGATGGTTATGTCGCGATGGTGCAGCACCATTTCGCGAGTGCCTGGCTGCTCGACGCCGGCGTTGCACGCGAGAACTACGCTGAGAAGGTGCCGGGCGGCGCCCTCTACCGTGCCGGTCAGAAGATCGAGCTCGGCGCGATCGCGCCCGGCCAGAGCAAGGCCGTCGAGGCCCGCCTGTTCGTCGGTCCGCAGGAAGAGAAGCTGCTCGAGCAGCTGGCCCCGGGCCTGGAGCTGGTCAAGGACTACGGCTGGACGACCATCGTCGCCAAGCCGCTCTACTGGCTGCTCGAGAAGATCCATGCCTTCGTTGGCAACTGGGGTTGGGCGATCGTGCTGCTGGTGGTCGTGATCAAGGCCGCGTTCTACTGGCTCAATGCCAACGCCTATCGCAGCATGGCCAAGATGAAGGCGATCAACCCGCGCATCCAGGAAATGCGCGAGCGCCTGAAGGACAAGCCGCAGCAGATGCAGCAGGAGATGATGCGCATCTACCGCGAGGAAAAGGTCAACCCGCTGGGCGGCTGCCTGCCGATCCTGGTCCAGATCCCGGTCTTCATCGCGCTCTATACCGTGCTGCTGGCCAGCGTCGAGATGCGCAATGCACCCTGGCTGGGCTGGATCACCGATCTGTCGTCCAAGGATCCGTTCTACATCCTGCCGGTGGTGCTGACGCTGACCACCATTGTCCAGACCGCGCTGAACCCGCTGCCGCCGGATCCGATGCAGGCCAAGATGATGTGGATCATGCCGCTGGTGTTCTCGGTCATGTTCTTCAGCTTCCCGGCCGGTCTGGTGCTGTACTGGATCACCAACAACACGCTGACCATCCTGCAGCAGGCGAACATCAACCACCGCATGGGGGTGCCGCTGAAGATCACGCTGCCGACCGAGCTGTTCAAGAAGGCGAAGTAAGCCGACTCACCAAGGGGCCGCGACAGCGGCCCTTTTTCATTGGGGGACGGGCTGCCTTCTCCTATTCATCCTTTTTTGTCCGAAACTCCTTACATGCTGTCGCGCCACCAGGATCCCATCGTCGCCATTGCCACCGCCCCGGGACGCGGAGCCGTCGGCATCGTCCGCGTTTCGGGCCGTGGTCTGGATCGCCTGGTGCAGGCGCTCTGCGGCAAGGCACTCAGACCGCGTGAGGCGAGCTACGGCCCGCTGCGCGACGCCGATGGCGGCGCGATCGACCACGGGCTGGCGCTGTACTTTCCGGCGCCGCATTCCTATACCGGCGAGGATGTGCTCGAGCTGCAGGCGCATGGCGGCCCCGTCGTGTTGCAGTTGCTGCTGGCGCGCTGCCTGGCCGCCGCGGCCGAAACTGATTCCGATCGTGGCATGCCGCGCCTGCCCGGCCTGCGGCTGGCACAGCCGGGCGAGTTCACCGAGCGCGCCTTCCTGAACGACAAGATCGACCTGGCGCAGGCCGAGGCGATTGCCGACCTGATCGACGCCAGCACCGAGGCGGCGGCACGCAGCGCGAGCCGTTCGCTGGCGGGCGAGTTCTCGCGCGAGGTCAGCGAGCTGCGCGAGGCCCTGGTCCATCTGCGCATGCTGGTCGAGGCCACGCTCGACTTTCCCGAGGAGGAGATCGATTTCCTGCAGAAGGCCGACGCCCAGGGTCAGCTCGACCGTCTGCAGGCGCGGCTGGGCCAGGTCATGCAGCGCACGCGCCAGGGCGCGCTGCTGCGCGAGGGCATCAAGGTCGTGATCGCGGGCCAGCCCAATGCGGGCAAGAGCTCGCTGCTCAACGCGCTGGCCGGTGCCGAGCTCGCGATCGTGACGCCGATTGCCGGCACCACGCGCGACGTGGTGCAGCAGACGATCCAGATCGAGGGCGTGCCGCTGCATGTGATCGACACTGCCGGCCTGCGCGAGGGCGAGGGCATCGACGAGGTCGAGCGCATCGGCATTGCGCGCGCCTGGGACCAGATCGAGGGCGCCGACGCGGTGCTGCTGCTGCACGACCTGACCCGGATCGGCCAGCCCGATTACGACGCGGCCGAGCAGGAGATCGCCGTCACGCTCGAATCCCGGCTGCCGGCGCGGGTGCCGGTGATCGATGTCTGGAACAAGGCCGATGCCGGTCTGGCGCTGGATCCGCTGGCGGCGGCTGGCCTGGAATCCGTGGCCGGCCATGCGCCGCACGAGCAGCTGCGCCTGTCGGCCAGGACCGGAGCCGGCCTCGACGCGCTCAGGAAGCGCCTGCTCGAACTGGCTGGCTGGCAAGGCGGTGGCGAGGGCCTCTACATCGCGCGCGAGCGCCATGTCCAGGCGCTGCGCCAGGTCGGCGAGCATCTCGAAGTCGCCAATCTGCTGCTGGCGCAGCAGGCGCAGGCGCTCGACCTGCTGGCCGAGGAGCTGCGGCTGGCGCAGAACGCGCTGAACCAGATCACCGGTGCCTTCAGTTCGGATGATCTGCTGGGGGTGATCTTCTCGTCGTTCTGCATCGGCAAGTGAGGGGCCGCTAGGCCAGCTCGACCCGGTTGCGTCCCTTGGCCTTGGCCCGGTACATCGCCTCGTCCACCCGCTGCAGGGCAGCCTCCTGCGTTTCACCCCGGGCGATCAGCGTCACGCCTATGCTGACGGTCAAGGTGATCGGACCATGAGGTCCGGCGACCGGTTGTGATTCGATCAGCGCGCGCAGCCGCTCGGCGACGCCGGCCGCCGACTCGAGTCCGGTATTGGGCAGGAAGATGACGAATTCCTCCCCGCCGATGCGGCCGATCACGTCCTCGTTGCGCAGGTGATCGCTGGCGAGCTGGACGAAGTGGCGCAGGGCCTGGTCCCCGCTGCTGTGGCCCCAGCTATCGTTGATGCGCTTGAAATGGTCGAGGTCCAGCCCCAGCAGCGACAAGGGCGAGTCCATGCGCTGCATCAGGTTGACGGACTTGTCGAGCAGGGTCAGGAACGAGCGGCGGTTGTAGATGCTGGTCAGCGGGTCGCGCTCGGCGAAATGCCGCAGATCGGCTGTGATATGGGCATTGACCAGCATCAGCACGCCGAAGGCGCGCATGACCAGCACGACGATGGATTCGATCAGCACGAATTGTGCGACAGCCTCCAGGCGTTCCGGGTCTGCCAGGTCGGGCGGACCCAGCAGCAGGGTCAGGCTGGTTGCCAGCATCAACAGGCCATGCCCGCCACAGGCCAGGGTGAACAGGTAGCGTTCCGGCTGCCTTCTGATCTCTGGCGTCAGCATCGCCAGTGCGCTCAGCAGCATCAGTGCGCTGGCGGCTCCGAGGCCCAGCACCATGCGCAATGCGGGTTCGGGTTGCTGCCAGGTCAGATGGCTCGACAGACCCAGGATGATCAGCAACGCCCAGGCCGGGTAGGCCTGTGGCCAGGGCTGCCGGCCGGCATAGGCCCTGGCTGCCGCCAGGTTCAGCCAGGCCGAGGTGAAGATCAGGACCTGCGTGATGATGACCGACAGTCCCACAGGGATGTGGGGCCTGGCCAGGAAGTTGAGGCAAAGCAGCAGGCCGAGCAGGTAGGAGCAGGCCCAGGCGCGCAAGCCGGGAATCTGCCGGTTGGCCTGCTGCACCGCGAACAGCACGACGGTCATGATCGTGAGCAGGATCACTGTCAGTAGCGTCAGGATCTGGAAGGTCGGGCTGTTCATGTCGCGGCTTAGGTGTCTGCTTGTCACTGTGCCACAGCTTCGAGCCGGCCATGACAGGCCAGACCATCGGGCGGTCCGGTCGCTGCGATGCGGCCATGCCAGTGCCGCGGGCCGCAGTCGGGAGGGCTCAGTCCTCGTCGCCCGCACCCGCGAGCACGCGCCGAACGGTGTCGCCCGAGAAGCCGCGCGCGGCCAGGAACCGCATCTGCTTGGCACGCTCGCTGGCATCGGCCGGTGGCTGGCCGAATTTGCGACGCCAGACTTCGCGCGCGCGTTCCAGCTCGGTCGCGCGCAGCGATTCGACCGCCTCGCGCACCACCGCCTCGTCCAGGCCCTTGGCCTGCAGCTCGGCCTTGACGCGGCTGGCCCCTAGCTTGCCAGCGCGCCGGTGCAGCACGCTGTCGGCCACCCGTTCGTCGCTGATGAAGCCGCGGGCGGTCAGCGCATCGAGCGCCTCGGCCAGCTCGCCTTCGCGCGTCTCGTGCTCGCGCAACTTGCGCTCGAGCTCGAGGCGGGAATGCTCGCGCATCGAGAGCAGGCGCAGCGCCCGGCCCTTGAGCGAGAGCTCGGGCCGCGTGCGCCTGGCCGGGGCCGCCTCGGCCGGGTCGTCGCCGGGCGCCTGTGCGCTGCTATCGGCATCGGCATCCGACCGCTGCGTCCGGCTGCGGGCCGGGTCGGGGCGGCGCCAGTGTGTCATTCGGCGTCGGCCGGATCGATTTCGTCGCTGGCCGCACCACGCTTGACGCTGGCCGGATCGAAGGCGGGCAGGGCCGGCACGCCGAGCGCGGCGCGGATCTTGTTCTCGATCTCGTGCGCGAGCTGCGGGTTCTCGCGCAGGAACTCGCGCGAATTCTCGCGACCCTGACCGATCTTCTCGCCCTGGTAGGCGTACCAGGCGCCCGACTTGTCGACCACCTTCTGCGCCACGCCGAGGTCGATGATCTCGCCCTCGCGGCTGATGCCCTCGCCGTAGAGGATGTCGAACTCGGCGGTCTTGAACGGCGACGCGACCTTGTTCTTGACCACCTTGACCTTGGTCTCGCTGCCGACGACTTCCTCGCCCTTCTTGATCGAGCCGATGCGGCGGATGTCGATCCGCACCGAGGCGTAGAACTTGAGCGCGTTGCCGCCGGTGGTGGTTTCGGGGCTGCCGAACATGACGCCGATCTTCATGCGGATCTGGTTGATGAAGATGACCATGCAATTGGTCTTCTTGATCGTCGCGGTCAGCTTGCGCAGCGCCTGGCTCATCAGTCGCGCCTGCAGGCCGGGCAGGCTGTCGCCCATGTCACCCTCGATCTCGGCCTTCGGCGTCAGCGCGGCGACCGAGTCGATCACGATCAGGTCGACCGCGCCCGAGCGCACCAGGCTGTCGACGATCTCGAGCGCCTGCTCGCCGGTGTCGGGCTGGCTGATCAGCAGGTCGTGCGGGTTGACGCCAAGCTTCTGGGCGTACTGGACGTCGAGCGCATGTTCGGCATCGACGAAGGCGCATTGGCCGCCGACCTTCTGCATCTCGGCGATGACCTGCAGCGTCAGCGTGGTCTTGCCCGAGGATTCCGGGCCGTAGATCTCGATCACCCGGCCGCGCGGCAGGCCGCCGACGCCGAGCGCGACATCGAGGCCGAGCGAGCCGGTCGAGACGACCTGGATGTCCTCGACTTTCTCGCCCTCGCCGAGGCGCATGATCGCGCCCTTGCCGAATTGCTTCTCGATCTGTGCCAGTGCGGCTTGCAGTGCCTTGGCCTTTTCGGTGTTGAGGGTCTTGTTCGGTGCGTCCATGCTGGGCTCCTTGAAAAACAATGGGTTGCAGCACCCTGGAGCGGATGTTCCGGATCGCCTGGAGTGCTTGGGATGCAGTGTAGCGAGTTATTGAAAATAAAAAACGAGTTTTTTAGTCAGTTTGCATTACCATTTAGTGATGGAAAGAAGCCTGGATTCCGCGACCTTGGACGAGAGCTGGCGGCTGACCCACATGGGTCGGCTGCTGGGTCATGCCCTGCGCCGCTTCGACGAACGGGTGCTCGAGCTGATGGCGCATGCGCTCGAGGTGCCGCTGGCGCTGTCCAACCTGGCGGCGCGCGGCCAGGTCGGTGCCGCGCATGTGCATATCACGCGCCATCTGCCGCTGGCCGGCGCGCGCCTGACCGAGCTCGCGCAGAGTGCTGGGATGAGCAAGCAGGCGATGGCCGACCTGGTCGATCAATGCGAGGCCTGGGACCTGGTGCGGCGCGAGCCCGACCCGCTCGACGCGCGCGCGCGCCGCATCCGTTTCACGCCGGTCGGGCTCGAATGGCTGCAGGCGTTCCG
>ERZ1034363.1751-NODE-1751-length-11612-cov-4.122670_pt1 | contig 11612 bp, 8 predicted proteins | sample MGYA00520616_ERZ1034363 | MGnify/ENA primary metagenome ERZ1034363 (study PRJEB33736, sample SAMEA104284506) | Azolla filiculoides | biome: Urban; feature: Water surface; material: Ditch water | place: Netherlands | collected 2015-10-28 | depth 0-0.1 m ...
ATGGTGTTCGGCTGAGCGAAAGACTCGTAAGCCACTGACAGGATCATTGCGAGAGAGGATCACTACCTCTACACGCTGCTCACCCTCTTCGTTGAAAGCGAGTAACTTTTTTACCAATGGAAAAGCTACGCCTGTTTGAGCCGCTTTAGATAAACGCTCTAATTGCAGTTTCATATAAGCGCTGTCATCAGTTGATTCGAAAATACGATTCTCTTCTTCGAAATCAAATAGTGCGCGTGATGAAATCGCAACGACAAGTTTTCCGGTGAGTGTGTATGACATTTATGTATTACAACTCATTTTAGGAATAGACGATAAGCGGGGTTATCAGTCTCATTCCAATGAGGGTAACCTAGTGATGCCAAGAAGCTTTGGAATTTCTTCTGTTCATTTTTGGGGACTTGAAGGCCTACTAAGATGCGACCATAGTCGGCGCCGTGATTGCGGTAATGAAACAGGCTGATATTCCAATTGGGTGCCATGCTGGTAAGGAACTTCATCAGAGCGCCTGGGCGCTCCGGAAATTCAAAGCGGTATAGGAGTTCATCTTTTGCAAGAGTAGAGCGGCCACCCACCATATGACGCAGATGGGACTTAGCTAGCTCATCATGTGTCAGATCAATGGTTGCAAACTTTGCTTTACGAAAATGCTTTGCAATAGTGGTGCTATCTGTCGCCTTTTGTGTACCAATGCCAACGAAGATATGCGCTTCACTTTGATCGGCAATGCGATAGTTGAATTCAGTGACATTCCGATTACCGAGCAATTCGCAGAAGCGCCTAAAGGAACCACGCTCTTCAGGAATGGTCACAGCAAAAACAGCTTCACGGAATTCACCAACGTCAGCGCGCTCGGCAACGAAGCGTAGGCGACTGAAATTCATGTTGGCCCCGCAAGCAATCGCCACTAACGTTTTCTTTTTGAGATGATGCTTATCTACATACTTCTTCATGCCGGCAATTGCTAAGGCACCAGCAGGCTCCAAAATGCTGCGGGTATCCGTAAAGACGTCATTAATAGCTGCGCAAATTTCATCGGTATCGACAGTAATAATGTCGTCGACTACACGCTTACAAATACGGAAAGTTTCTTTCCCAACGAGTTTGACTGCTGTGCCATCCGAGAAGAGGCCCACATCCTTCATCTCGATACGCTTATTGGCTTCAAGTGAGCGTCTCATCGCATCTGAGTCAACTGACTGAACGCCAATCACTTTGGTTTTGGGACTAACTGCTTTGACGTATTCGCCAATACCGGCAATCAGGCCACCACCACCAATGGCTACAAAAATGGCATCAATTGGTTCTTGGTGTTGTTGAAAAATTTCTTGGGCAATCGTTCCTTGCCCAGCAATGACATCAGGGTCATCAAAAGGATGGACAAAAGTTAAGCCCCGTTTTTTTTCCAAGAGTTCGGAGTATTTGAAAGCATCGCTGTAGGATTCGCCATGCAAAATTACCTCGACCCATGAACCGCCACGCGCCTTAACTGCATCAATTTTGACGCTGGGGGTGGTGAGAGGCATCACGATGACTGCCTTGCACTTCATTTTGGCTGCTGCTAGGGCTACGCCCTGAGCATGATTCCCTGCTGAAGCTGCAATTACCCCCCGTTTCAGGGCTTCTGGGGGTAAATGGGCCATTTTGTTATAGGCACCACGTAATTTGAAGGAAAAAACCGGCTGGTTATCCTCTCTTTTGAGTAAAACTTGATTGCCTAAGCGCTTTGTGAGTTCGGGGGCTACTTGGAGCTCTGTTTCCCTGGCCACATCGTAGACTCGGGCCGATAAAATTTTCTTTAAATAGTTCGTTGCCATGCGATGAGCGTACCATGAATGGCCTCTAAGCCCTTAGATTTGCAAGGGTTTATCGTCAAAGGCCAACATCTTTCATGGTTTCCTGCCAATATCAGGATCCCTCAATTAAAATGCATATTTATCAAATATGACGCTATGAACGCTCCATTAGCTTTGAACCAGTTGTTGGATGCCGAAGCGGGTTCTCCCCGCCTTCGCGAAATCCCCTACAACTACACCTCCTTTTCCGATCGTGAAATCGTTATTCGCTTACTGGGTGAGGAGTCATGGCGCGTTCTGAATGATTTGCGTGGGGTTCGCCGCACTGGCCGGTCAGCTCGCATGTTGTTCGAAGTCTTAGGTGATATCTGGGTAGTCCAGCGCAACCCCTTTTTGCAAGATGACTTATTAGATAACGCCAATCGCCGTCAATTACTGATTGACGCTCTATGGCATCGTCTTGGCGAAGTTAAGAAAAGATCTAGCGGTGAATCTGTTGAGCAAGTTCAGGTTTTGTTAAAAGCCGCGCACCGCGCGGTTGAAAGTTTTGAACAGGGCTTTAAGGAAGTTGCCGAGATTCGTAAACGCGCTCGCAAAGAGCTTGGTCGCATTACTGCTGCCGACAACATTTGTTTTGATGGCGTCTCACGTGCAGCGCATGTGACTGATGCAACTGACTGGCGTGTTGAGTTTCCGCTGGTCGTTTTAAAACCAGATTACGAATCTGAAATCCCTGGTTTGGTCAAAGCCTGTGTCGAATTGGGTCTAACTATTATTCCGCGAGGAGGTGGCACTGGTTACACCGGTGGCGCGATTCCTCTCTACGCGATGTCTGCAGTAATTAACACTGAAAAGCTTGAGCAAATCGATGCCGTCAAGCTGAAACATTTGCCAGGTGTAGATCATGAAGTGTCTACGATCTTTACCGGTGCTGGTGTTGTAACCCGTAGAGTCTCGGATGCTGCAGAGCGCGCTGGATTGGTCTTTGCAGTCGATCCTACTTCAGCTGACGCAAGCTGCATTGGTGGCAATATTGCGATGAACGCAGGCGGTAAGAAGGCGGTCTTGTGGGGTACTGCACTTGATAACTTAGCCAGCTGGCGCATGGTGGATCCAGATGGCAATTGGCTTGATGTCGAACGTCTTGATCACAATCTCGGAAAAATTCACGTTGTAGATAAGGTACGTTTTCAGCTGACTTGGTCTGATGGTTTGAGTGAGCCAGGCGAACGCATTCTTAAAACAGAAATTTTAGAAGTAGAAGGTAAGCGCTTCCGTAAAGAAGGTTTGGGTAAGGATGTGACTGATAAGTTTTTATCAGGCTTACCTGGCGTTCAAAAAGAAGGTTGTGACGGATTAATTACAAGTGCAACATGGATTTTGCATCGCATGCCTAAATTCATGCGGACTGTTTGCTTAGAATTTTTTGGTCAAGCGCAAGAGGCGATTCCGAGCATTGTAGAAATCAAAGCCTATCTCGATGGATTGAGTAAGGATGGCGGACCCATCTTGGCCGGATTGGAGCACTTGGATGATCGTTATTTGAGAGCAGTTGGTTACTCAACTAAATCCAAGCGCAATGCTTTGCCTAAGATGGTATTGATTGGTGATATTGCTGGTGATGATGAAGAGGCTGTAGCGGCAGCAACCAGTGAAGTTGTGCGCATGGCCAACAACCGAGTGGGCGAAGGCTTTGTAGCGGTGAGCGCTGAAGCGCGCAAGAAATTTTGGTTGGATCGTGCGCGCACTGCTGCGATTGCCCGTCATACCAATGCATTCAAGATTAATGAAGACGTGGTCATCCCATTGCCACGCATGGGCGAGTACACCAATGGTATTGAACGTATCAATATCGAACTCTCTCTTAAAAACAAATTACAAGTTTTAGATGGGCTCGAAGCATTCCTGAAAAAGAGTGCCTTGCCGCTTGGCAAGAGTGATGAAGATTATGAAATTCCTAGCGCTGAAATCTTGGGCGATCGTGTACAGCAAGCACTTGAACTGATTGGTAGAGTGCGAGCAAATTGGTCTGTGTGGCTCAAGGAGATGGATACCTATTTCCCAGGCTTACAGAATTACAGCCTCCGCGCCTCCTGGAAGACGGAAGTTCGTGCTGAGCTCAGAATCATTTTTGGCGGCTTAGCATTTGAGCCCATTCTCAATGAACTAGAAGCTATCCATAAAAATATCTTGCGTAAGCGTGTGTTCGTAGCACTGCATATGCATGCTGGTGACGGTAATGTACACACCAATATTCCAGTGAATTCGGATGACTATGAGATGTTGCAAGATGCACATCGCGCTGTCGATCGGATTATGAAATTGGCTCGCTCATTAGATGGTGTGATTTCTGGTGAGCATGGTATTGGTATTACAAAGCTCGAGTATTTGACTGAAGAAGAGCTTAAAGATTTCCGCGCTTACAAGAAGCGTGTAGATCCTGAAGGTCGCTTCAACAAAGGCAAGTTAATGCCGCATGCTGATCTCAGCATTGCCTACACTCCGAGCTTTGGTTTGATGGGTCATGAGTCCATCATCATGCAGCAGAGTGATATTGGCGCAATTGCTGATAGCGTGAAAGATTGTTTACGTTGCGGTAAGTGCAAACCAGTCTGCTCTACACATGTACCACGTGCTAATTTGCTGTACAGCCCGCGCGACAAAATTTTGGCAACTTCTTTATTGATCGAAGCTTTCTTATATGAAGAGCAAACGCGTCGTGGCGTATCGATTCGTCATTGGGAAATGTTTGATGACGTTGCTGCGCATTGCACCGTTTGCCATAAGTGTTTAACGCCATGCCCAGTCAAAATTGACTTTGGCGATGTGACCATGAATATGCGTAACTTGTTGCGCAAGATGGGTCAGCAGCGTTTTAATCCTGGAACAGCAGCATCCATGCTCTTCCTGAACGCTACCGATCCAGACACAATCAAGTTGGCTCGTAAGACCATGATTGGTTGGGGTTATAAGCTCCAGCGTTTGGGTAACGATGTTTTCCGTAAATTGGCGCGCAAGCAAACTGCGCATCCTCCAGCGACGGTCACAAAGCCCAATATAAAAGAGCAGGTCATTTTCTTTGTAAATAAGAAGATGCCTGGAAACTTGCCGAAGAAAACGGCTCGCGCACTCCTGGATATTGAAGATGCGAACTACGTTCCTATTATTCGTGATCCAAAAACAACTTCTGCAGATACAGAGGCCGTGTTTTATTTCCCGGGTTGTGGCTCAGAGCGTTTGTTCTCACAGGTAGGCTTAGCTACACAGGCAATGTTGTGGAATGTCGGCGTGCAGACTGTGTTGCCTCCGGGTTACCTCTGTTGCGGTTACCCACAGCGCGGCAATGGCGACTTTGATAAAGCAGAAAAGATGATTACGGACAATCGCGTTCTTTTCCATCGCGTAGCCAATACCCTAAATTACTTGGATATCAAGACCGTCGTAGTCTCCTGCGGCACTTGTTATGACCAGTTGGCGGGTTATCAGTTTGAACAAATCTTCCCGGGTTGCCGCATTATTGATATCCATGAATACTTGCTTGAAAAGGGTGTCAAACTTTCAAATGTGACTGGCGTGAAGTACATGTATCACGATCCATGTCACTCACCAATGAAATTGCAAGATCCATTGAAGACAGTGAATGAGTTAATTCAGTTGGAAGACGGCAAAGCCATCCAGAAGAATGATCGTTGCTGTGGTGAGTCCGGCACGCTTGCAGTGACACGTCCTGATATTTCAACTCAAGTGCGCTTCCGTAAGCAGATTGAAATGGAGAAGGGCGCAAATGATTTGCGCAAAGATGATTTCACTGGTGATGTCAAAGTGCTCACTAGCTGCCCATCTTGTTTACAAGGCCTCACTCGCTTTGATGCGGATAGCGATACAACGGCTGACTATATCGTCGTTGAAATGGCGCAAAAATTATTAGGCCCTGATTGGATGCAAGATTATGTTTCCAAGGCAAACCAAGGTGGTATCGAGAGGGTATTGGTTTAATGATTCCAACTAATGTTGTTGTGCATCAACAATCAAAAGTACTAGAACTCAGCTATGAGAATGGCAATACTTATCGCCTTCCATTTGAGTTTTTAAGAGTGGTGTCTCCTTCAGCTGAAGTGCAGGGCCATGGCCCAGGGCAAGAAACTTTGCAAACTGGTAAGCGTGAGGTGCTCATTGCCAATATTGAGCCGGTAGGCCATTACGCACTCAAACCTTCTTTTTCAGATGGGCATGATTCCGGTTTGTATTCTTGGGACTACTTGCAATTTTTATGCGAGAACCACGAAGCTCTTTGGAAAGAGCACTTGGATAAATTAGCTGCTGCTGGTCTGGATCGCGACACTCCAATGAGTGTTGCTGGTGGTAAGTCTTGCGGTAGTCATTGAGCATTTAAATAAATAGAGCGAAGAATATGAGTAAGACTCACTTTGGATACCAAAGCGTTGATGAAGCTGAAAAAGCGGGCAAGGTCGCAGAGGTATTTCATTCTGTAGCTAGCAAATACGATGTTATGAATGACTTGATGTCATTTGGTCTTCATCGCTTATGGAAGAAAGTCACGATTGCTCGTGCGCAAGTTCGTCCTGGGCAAAAGGTATTGGATATCGCTGGTGGTACCGGTGACTTAGCTGCCGCCTTTGCGCGTGCAGCAGCTTGGGGGCATAACCCGGAAGCTCAAGTATGGTTAAGCGACATTAACGCTTCTATGTTGGGTGTTGGTCGCGATCGTCTTTTAGATAAAGGTTTGGCTTTGCCTTGCGTTCAGTTTGACGCAGAGAAAATCCCTTTTCCAACCGCTCACTTTGATGTGGTTACGGTAGCTTTTGGCCTGCGCAATATGACTCATAAAGATGTTGCTTTAAAAGAGATGTTGCGCGTCATTAAGCCAGGTGGCCGAGTATTGGTGCTGGAGTTCTCCAAGCCAGATGCTTTTTTGCAGCCGGTTTATGACACTTATTCGTTCAAGGTATTGCCCTGGTTGGGTGAAAAAATTGCCCAGGATTCTGAGAGCTATCGTTATTTAGCTGAATCCATTCGTATGCATCCTGACGCTGAAGCCCTTAAAGACATCATGCTAGGGGTCGGTTTTGATGAGGTTGATACCCATAGAATGACTGGGGGTATCGTTGCGCTGCATATTGGTATTAAATACTAGTGAATTTGTAGTTTTTAGCAGTCAAGAATTAAAGTAGTTTTATAGGGGATAAAAAATATGAACAAGCATTTTTTCAAGGCAGTTCTATTAAGCATCAGCTTAATATTTGCTACCGTTGGTCATGCTGATGCTGCCCGCTTAGGTGGCGGAAGAAGTATTGGTAAGGCGCCAAGTGCACCAATGCAAAAGCAAGCCGCTCCTGTGCAAAAACCAGCTCAACAAGCTCAACCAGCGACACCGGCTGCAGCTCCTCAGGCCCCAGCACCAAGCCGCTTTGGCGGGATGGGTGGCATCTTGGGAGGTCTTGCTGCTGGACTTGGCATTGGATACCTTTTATCTCACTTTGGTTTGGGTGAGGCCGCATCTTCATTAATTACTGGATTGTTGATTGCCGTTTTAGCAGGCTTTGTCATCATGTTCGTAATGAGAAGATTGATGCCGGCTTTATCTGGTGCTAATAAGGGTCCTCAGGTCACATCGCAAGGAATGCAGCGTGCCAATCTGGATCAAACGCCTAGGCAGGAGCCTGCATTTACGCCAGCTGCAAATGCATTTGGTGGTGTTGCAGCTGAGCCTGCGCCATTCCAATCCACTTTGCCGCCAGGATTTGATGAATACGCATTTTTAGATAATGCGAAGCAATATTTTTCAGGCCTGCAAAAGGCGTGGGATCAGGGTGACCTTGCTGCCTTGCGTGAGTACACCACTCCAGAGATGTTCGCCACAATTGAGCAGGATCTTGCGGGTCGTGCTGATAGCGCCAATCAAACCGATGTCGTTACGCTCAATGCGCAACTCATCGGAATTGAGACAACCGACAGTACTTATTACTGTAGCGTGCAGTTCACGGGCATGATTCGTGAGCAAGTAGGTGCACAGGCGAATAATTTTTCTGAAATTTGGAATTTAAGTAAGCCAGTAAACGGCCCTGGAGGCTGGGTACTAGCGGGTATTTCTCAGTTGGTTTAAGCTTGAGGTACTTTCCATTGAAAGCCCGCACTTGTGCGGGTTTTTTACACTTATGACCACCGCATCTCCCGCTACCCACCATATCGCAGCTTCTGCCGCTTGCCGAGGGATCAATCATGTCCTCAAGGCTGAGCCATGGGCTATGGCAGAGTTAGCCCGTCATGCTGGCAAAGTGATTTTGCTGAGCCTGCCAATTGGCAAGCTCTGTTTTGAATTGACACCCGAGGGCTCATTAGCCTCTTTATCAAATATTGATAACCCCTCTCTAGAATTAGAAGTCTCTCCTGAGGCGCTGAGTGCTTTGGCTAGTGGGCCTGGTAATTTGCGAGAGCAGGCAATGAAGTCGGTCAAGATTACTGGTGACGCTGACTTAGCCCAACTATTGGGTCGCTTAGCAGGTCAGATTCGGTGGGAGTATGAAGAGGATTTGGCGCGTTTCATCGGAGACGCTCCCGCTAACTTTGCTGTTCGTCAAGGTAAGAAATTCATTTCTGCTGGGAAGTCCGCTGCGACTGATCTACTTGAAAACGTAGTGGAGTATGTGAGTGAAGAGAGAAAAGTACTTTTGAATAAACGAGATTTTATGATTCGCAAAAATGAGTTAAATGCATTGCGTGATGCAGTTGATCGTATAGAAAAGCGCATCCAACTTTTAGAGCGAAAAGGTTAATTCATTGTGCGTCGTTTAGCTCGTCTTTCTTTCATTTTCTTCACTGCATGGCGTTATGGCTTATTGCCATTGCTACGCGATATTCTGAAGCCCGGTATTCGTCGTGGTCTGTTAACTATTCTTTGTTGGACTTCTCCAGGCCAGTCTCTGCCCAGAGGTGAGCGCATTCGTTTAACTTTAGAAGCGCTAGGTCCAATCTTCGTGAAGTTTGGACAGGTGCTTTCTACTCGACGTGATTTATTGCCGGAAGATATTGCTAATGAATTGGCGAAGTTGCAAGATCAAGTCCCACCATTTTCTAATGCTGAATCTTGTCGCTTAATTGAACAGGCGCTTGGGCAATCCATCGAAGAAGTATTTATTAGTTTTGATGCAACCCCCGTGGCTAGTGCCTCTGTAGCCCAAGTGCACTTTGGCATATTGCGCGGCACCGAGAAGCATCCAGAGTGGGAAGGTCGTGCAGTAGCGGTTAAAGTTCTCCGCCCTGGCATTTTGCCAATCATTGATGGCGATCTTGCTTTGCTCTATGACTTAGCAAAAATCATCGAGAGACTTTCTGAGGATGGTCGTCGCCTAAAGCCACGTGAGAATGTTGCAGAGTTTGATACCTATTTGCATGATGAATTAGATCTCATGCGTGAGGCGGCAAATGCAAGTCAATTGCGTCGCTATTTTGTTGACTCTAAAAAGTTAATGATTCCTGAGATGTATTGGGATTTATGTCACACCAATGTCATCGTGATGGAAAAAATGGATGGCATTTCGATTGGACGAACAGCAGAGTTGCGCGCTGCTGGTGTTGACTTTAAAAAGCTTGCCGCTGATGGCGTAGAAATATTTTTCACGCAAGTATTTGAGCATGGCTTCTTTCATGCGGACATGCATCCTGGCAACATCATGATCAGTCTTGAGCCAGAAACATTTGGTCGATTTATTTCTTTGGATTTCGGGATTGTTGGTGCACTTAGTCAGTCTGACAAAAGTTATCTGGCATTAAATTTCTTGGCCTTCTTTAATCGCGATTACCGTCGTGTTGCTGAATTGCATATTGAGTCTGGCTGGGTTCCAGCTAATACGCGCGTTGAAGAGCTTGAAGGTGCAATACGCTCCGTTTGCGAACCTTACTTTGATCGTCCTTTAAAGGAAATCTCCCTAGGGATCGTGCTGATGCGTTTATTCCAGACCTCTCGCCGTTTCAAGGTGGAAATTCAGCCGCAGCTCACTTTGCTCCAGAAGACTTTGCTCAATGTCGAAGGTCTTGCTCGCCAGCTTGATCCAGATATGGACCTCTGGAAGACTGCCAAGCCAATTTTGGAAAAATGGGTCAGTCAGCAGTTGGGTTGGAGGGCTTTGGTGGATGGCATTAAGGCCGAGGCGCCTAGTTGGGCGCAAATTTTGCCAACCTTGCCACGCCTGATTGCCGAAAGTTTGGCTCAAGCGCGAATCCCTCGAAAGGATCAAAACACTGAATTAGAGGTCTTAAAAGGCCTTTTATTGCAGGAAAGACGCACTCACCGCCTCTTGGTGGGGGCTTTGCTGTTTGCAGGCGGCTTTTTGGCTGGGATTCTGATAATCGGTCTTGGTCTTTACTAGACTGTCCCCAGCCGTCGCTTAAACCGCTAAAATGCCAGGTTAGGCAAGGCGTAAGCATAGGCAAATGAAAAAATACTTTATTGCAGGCATTTTGGTGTGGGCACCGATGTCAATCACCATTTGGGTGATTGCATGGGGTCTAGGCCTGCTCGACGGTGTTTTTGGCTCTGTGATGCATGCCATTATTGCTGTATTCCCCAGTCAGTTTGCCGCTGATCTACAGCACTTCCGTGAGTTGCCGGGTGTTGGTATTTTGATTGTTGTTTCAGTCATTATGGCTACCGGCTTGATTGCGATTAGTTTTGCTGGTCAGTGGTGGATCAAGATGTGGAATAAGCAGATGAATCGCATTCCAATTGTGCGATCGATCTATTCCAGCGTTCAGCAAGTGTCATCCACTTTGTTTTCTGGCAGTGGCCAAGCTTTTAGCAAAGCATTATTAATTCGTTACCCGCATGCAGATTCTTGGGCGATTGCGTTCCAGACTGGTATGCCAGCAAAAGAAGTTGCCGCCAAGTTGGGCGAGGACTACGTCAATGTATTTCTGCCAACTACGCCAAATCCAACCTCCGGATTTTTTATGATCGTCCCACGTGCGCACACCATTGAATTAGAGATGAGTGTCGAAGAGGCGCTCAAACATATTGTTTCAATGGGATCCGTTCCCCCCACCAGTTCAACTGGTTTGACCGCTATTGGGTCAAACCATCATCTTTGATTTATAGGAAATTGTTATGTCGATGCGAAGCCATACCTGCGGTCAGGTAACTGAATCACTCATTGGTCAAGAAATTACTCTCTCAGGTTGGGTGAATCGTCGCCGTGACCACGGTGGTGTGATCTTTATTGACTTGCGTGATCACCAAGGTTTTGTGCAAGTAGTGTGCGATCCAGATCGCCCAGAGATGTTTGCTTTGGCTGAGCAAGTGCGCAACGAGTTTTGTATTCAGATCAAAGGCTTGGTACGTGCACGTCCTGCCGGCACTGAGAACAATGATTTAGTGAGCGGAAAGATTGAAGTACTTTGCCATAGCTTAGTCATTCTTAATGCGTCTATTACCCCTCCATTCCAGTTGGAAGATGAGAACTTATCTGAGACCACTCGCTTAACCCACCGCGTACTGGATTTGCGTCGCCCGCAAATGCAAAAGAATTTGCGTTTGCGTTACAACGTTGCCATGGAATGCCGTCGCTACTTAGATGCCGCTGGTTTCATTGATATTGAAACGCCGATGTTGACGAAGAGCACTCCTGAAGGTGCGCGCGACTATTTAGTTCCTTCACGCGTTCATGATGGCCAGTTCTTTGCGCTGCCACAGTCTCCTCAGTTGTTTAAACAGTTGTTGATGGTGGCTGGCTTTGATCGCTACTACCAAATTACAAAGTGTTTCCGTGACGAAGATTTACGTGCTGATCGTCAGCCTGAATT
>ERZ1034363.1754-NODE-1754-length-11593-cov-4.218479_pt1 | contig 11593 bp, 10 predicted proteins | sample MGYA00520616_ERZ1034363 | MGnify/ENA primary metagenome ERZ1034363 (study PRJEB33736, sample SAMEA104284506) | Azolla filiculoides | biome: Urban; feature: Water surface; material: Ditch water | place: Netherlands | collected 2015-10-28 | depth 0-0.1 m ...
CCGCCGCCTACAAGCTCGGGCTGATCAACGGCGGCAGCGGCCAGGTCGAGGTCGAGGCGATCATTCCGGGCGAACCGGCGAGCACCAGCTATGCCCAGATCGCGCCGGCCCGCCCGGGCAGCGCCGAGAACGATGCCATCGAACAACTTTCCCGGCGCATGGCGCTCGAAGAAAGCCCCGTACCCACCACCCCCGATGCCGGATCTGGCATTGAACTGGTGACGCCCAAAGGCATCTATCTCCAACTCGGTGCCTTTGCCAGTGCCGACAACGCAGAAAATCTCAAAAGTCACCTGATGCGCGAGCTCGACTGGCTCAACGAAAACATGCGTATCCATCCGGGTGGCGGCATGCACCGCCTGCAGCTCGGCCCCTACGCCAGCCGGGGCGATGCCGACCGTGTGGCGGAAAAAATCCGCAGTGCACTGGGCTACCGGCCAAGCATCGTCAACCGCTGATCGGCTCCCGGCACGCTGCCCGACACTGCGCCATGGCAGAGCAATGCCCTGCCTTTGACCAGGATCAATGGCAAAACAGAACGGCTGGCTATACTCCGGCGCTTGATAATCCGGATGTCCGCGATGTCCTCCCTGCCCGATCTCGTCTGTCCGGCTGGCAGCCTGCCGGCTCTCAAGGCTGCCGTCGATAACGGCGCCGATGCCGTTTATCTCGGCTTCAAAAACGATACCAATGCGCGTAACTTCGCCGGCCTCAACTTCGACGCCAGGACGATGGCCGAGGGTATCCGCTACGCCCATGGTAAAGGCCGTGAAATCCTGCTGGCGATCAACACCTTCGCGCAGGCCGGGCGCGTCGCCGACTGGCAAAAGTCCGTCGATGCGGCTGTCGATCAGGGCGTAGACGCCATCATCCTGGCCGACATCGGCCTGCTCGATTACGCCCGCCAGCGCCACCCCCAGCAACGCCTGCATCTCTCGGTGCAAGGCTCGGCCACCAGTTACGAAGCGATCAATTTCTGCCAGCGCGAATTCGGCATCCGCCGCGCCGTGCTGCCGCGTGTACTGACCCTGGCCCAGGTTGAAAACGTCATCAAAAACACCACCGTCGAAATCGAAGTGTTCGGCTTCGGCAGCCTTTGTGTCATGAATGAAGGCCGCTGCTGGCTTTCTTCGTACGCCTGCGGCGAATCGCCCAACACCGTCGGTGCCTGCTCGCCGGCCAAGTACGTCAAATGGGACAAGCAGCCGGGGGCCATGGAAACCCGCCTCAACGGCATCCTCATCGACCGTTTTGGCGACGACGAGCCGGCGGGCTATCCGACCCTGTGCAAGGGCCGCTTCGACGTCGAGGGCGAGACCTATTACGCACTGGAAGAGCCGACCAGCCTCAATGTCGTCTCCATCCTGCCCGACATTCTCAAGATCGGCGTCCGCGCCATCAAGGTCGAAGGCCGCCAGCGCAGCCCGACCTATGTCGCCCAGGTCACCCGCACTCTGCGGGCGGCGCTCGACTCCCTGCGCGATGGCAGCGAACGCTTCTCGGTCAAACCGGCCTGGCAGGCGGAACTGGCCAAGGTCTCGGAAGGCAGCCAGGCGACGCTGGGCGCCTACAGCCGGCCGTGGCGCTGAAGGAAAAGGCGGCATGAAACTCTCGCTCGGACCCCTGCTCTATTTCTGGCCCAAGGCCGAAGTCATGGATTTTTACGCCGAAATGGCGCAAAACCCCGCCCTCGACATCATCTACGTCGGCGAAGTCGTCTGTTCGCGCCGCCAGCAGTTGCGGACCACCGACTGGATAGGCCTGGCCCGCGACCTGAGCGATGCCGGCAAAGAGGTCGTCGTCTCGGCCCAGGCGCTGCTTGAATCCGAAAGCGACCTCAAGGCCCTGCGCCGGCTCGTCGACGAAGCGGGCTGCAAGCTCGAAGCCAACGATCTGGGCGCAGTCAATCTCGTCCATGGCCAGGATTTCGTCGCCGGCCCGCACTTGAATATCTATAACGAAGCGACGCTCGCCTCCTACGCCCGCTTCGGCCTCAAACGCTGGGTGCCGCCGCTTGAAGGCAGCCGGACAATGATCGAAGCGCTGCATAGCAGCCGGCCGGCCGGTGTCGAAACCGAGGTCTTCGCCTTCGGCAAGCTGCCGCTGGCCTTTTCCGCCCGCTGCTTCACAGCCCGCCATTACGACCTGAACAAGGACGACTGCCAGTTCAAGTGCCTGGACCATGCCGAGGGCCTCACGCTGAAAACGCGCGAAGGCCAGGATTTCCTGACGATCAACGGCATCCAGACCATGTCGGCGCAGAGCTACAATTTGCTGCATGAAATTCCGGAAATGCTGCGCATGGGCATCGATATAGCCAGGATCAGCCCGCAAAAAGATCATCAACGCCATCATCGCCGCCTTCGACGCAGCCCGGCATGGCACGCCGCTAGAAATCGACTGCCAGCCCTGGAACGCCAGCGGCTTGGTAGATGGTTACTGGTTTGGCGATGCCGGCATCGTCCAGCACCATACGCAAGCCCTGGCCCAAATAGGAGCCCACTCATGAACGGCAGCTTCACCATCCCGAAATTCCGCCTGCCCGGCTTCGTCGCCCGCTTGGGCGAAAAGCTGCCGCAATGGCCGCACGCCCTGGCCCTGGTCGCCGCGCTGAACGCCGCGCTGAAAATGAAATTGCTACCGGAAAGCGAGCTGGCCCTGCTCGACGGCAAGCTGTTTCGCGTCCGCATCCTCGATACCGGCGGCGAGGCCTCCTATACCTACGCCAACGGCTTGTTCCGGCCGGTCTTCAGCCCGCAGCGCGAACCCGACCTGGCGTTCGCTGCCAATCTCTCGGCCTACCTGCAATTATTGGCTCGCCAGGAAGACCCTGACACGCTGTTCTTCAACCGCGAACTGGAAATCACCGGCGACACCGAACTCGGCCTGATCGTCAAGAACATGCTCGATGCGGTGGAATGGCCGAAATTTCCCGTCGCCTTGCCGATTTTCCGGCACTAGCCGGCAGACGCCACGATACTCAGCGTCTCAGCCAATTCAATCGGCGTCGCCAGGCCCTGCAAGTCACGAATACTGCGCGGGCCAAGGAAGACGGCCACCCCGGCCGGCAAATCGCCGTCCGGCGATATCAGATGGGAACGGATGGCCGGGTACTCGTGCCCAACGGCGTCGAGCACCTCACCCACGGTGTCGCCACTGGCCGTGATTTCATCGCGACCACTGGCAAAACAGCGCAGCGCCAACGGAATATGAACGGAGACAACGGGAGAGTCGAACATGGCAAACCTCCTTCGGGATCCATGCCTGTAAGACACCCACGCCGCAGGGTTGGTTCGCAAGGACACAGCGGGGAGCGCCCTCCCCGCCGATTATCTGCGGTTTAGCAGCCAGCCGTCTTCTTGAACGACTTGCTTTCGTTCTTGCCGCCGGCATTGTCGAACTTGGCACGGATTTCATCGCCTTCGACGATGCGCTTGTCCTTGAACTTGTCCAGGGTCAGGTCATCGGTGATGTTGATGGTGACCGCATCACCGCTCTTGCCGTCCTTGAGGATGGCCTGGGCCGATTTGCCGTCGCCGGCCATCTTGATCTTGGTAATGACGCCGACCATCTTGACGTCGTCGGCCAAGGCTAGCGGGGCGACGGTCATGGCCGATGCAGCGAGGGCGATGGAGACGAGCAGTTGAGTGATGTTTTTACGCATGGTTTGCTCCTGCAAATTGGGTAATCAGAACTTTACTTCAAATGTGGCGTAGGCGTTGTAAGCCTTGGCCAGCGGCGCTGTCGTCATCATCTGGCCGTTCACGTCGGAGATCCTGACCGGTGCGCCAACCCAGTTGTTGCTGCCCGTGTACTGGAAATCGTAGTACTGGAAGCCGAGGCGGAAGAAACTCTTGGCCATGACCGACGAGATCGGCCTGGCGTTCAGCTCCTGGATGGCGTAAACCTCATACACGTTGCCGCGCGCACCCACCTTGGACGTCCACGAGTCGCCGGCAGCCGGGGCAAAAGTGATCCAGTTCTTCGAGCCATGGTTGTATTCGACACCGAGCTTGGTCTTCGACGGCAAGTCGTAGCGCAGGCCGACATAGATCGCGCTGCCGGTCTTGCTGCTTGGCGCTTCCGGATTGAAGAAGGCACCAGTCATCAGGCCCTGGAAGCCGAACTGCGACGAAACCTTGTCGTTCGGATGGGTGACGCTCATGCCAGCATCGGCAAACCAGTTGAGTTCGCCGGGACCGACGCGCTTGATGGTGCCCAGAGCACCGAGACCGTACCAGTCGATATCGCCGAGATTGGTTTTCGGCATGGTCGTGCCGAAATAAGTGCTGGCCATTTTCGGCGCATCGAAAATATTCATGCCGCGGTTCCACTGCAGCCAGACGCGTAGCGGATCGGTGTCGATCGGCACGACCGAGAGGCCGACCATATCGGTATCTTCCAGCGAATTGGTCAGGGCCTTGCTAAAGCCGCTCTCGTAGCCACGGCCGTAGCAAAGCTTGCCGTAGGCACCGGGCAGCGCGTCAATGTCGGGCGCCCAGCCGACGGTCATGCCGTCGAAAGCGTAGTCGACGAGCAGTGCCGGCGTGCCGCCCGTGCCCGGACGCGCCGTATTGGCCCGCAAGTGGCTCGGTGCACCATGCGTCGATGGCCGGCGACCGACCGAGAACCAGATATCCTGCTCGGCGATGTTGCTCCAGGTGGCATAGACGCGGTCGACATTCAGGAAGCTGCTCGACGGAATATGGCCAAGCGTGCCGTCAAAGACACCAACGCGGTCGGCGAAGAAGGGGGCAGAACCGCTGTTGGTCGTCGCCCCCTCATCCGAGGCGCCGAAGGTCTTGTACATGAGCAGGCGGGCGGAGACAGAAACGTCCTGCGCCGCCTTCATGTTGAGGTCGAGGGCGAAACGGTTGCTGTAGAGGGTTTCGTTTTTGGGTTTGTAGGATGGAACGGTGACGGCGTAGCCACCAATCCCACCGGCCATCGCAGCGTTGGCGCCCATGAAAGCCTGCGCTTGCGAGAAGGTCTGCACGCCGGCCATGCCTTGCGCAAAGCCCATCAGGCCAGAGAGCGCTGCAGCATTCGCGGGCGAAGGGTTGGCGAAAAAGGCAGCCTGCAATTGATTCTGGGCATTGGCGAAGGTGGCGTTCACGTCCGTAAACGTCTTCGTTTCCCCAGCCAGACTATCCACCCTGAACTGGTAATCCCCACCCACCGTCAGCCATTTATCCAGCGACTTCTCTTCGTTCTTCTGGACCTTTTCCTTGACCTCCCGGACGTCGGCAATCGCCTGCCGGTTGGCCTCCTGGTTGGCCTGAACCTGGGCCCGCAGGGACTCGATCTCCTTGGCCATGGCTTCGATTTTCTTCATGAGCTCGGCATCGGCAGCCTGGGCGCCGAGCGGGATGAAGAGGCTGGCGATCAGACTGGCCAGCAGGGTTCGCGTGGTGTTGCGATGCATGATAATTTTCCCCTGTGAATCAATCCATTACTGTGCCTTGGCGGCTTGCGGCTCTTCGTTTACATCGTCGTCCCAGCCGGTGACCATGGCCTTGAAGTGAGCGGTCGGCGTATGGCCGGCAGTGCCGAGATAAACGTGGGCGATGAGGAAGAGCAGCATGAGAAAGGCGCCGAGCGTATGGGCCAGGGCGATGAGGCCGAGCGATACACCGCCAAGGCCGACGCTACCGAGCTGGTTGTAGAACAGGTAGAAAAGGCCGGAACACCAGAGCAGCGGGTTGATGAACAGCTTGACGCCGAGATAGGCGACCCGTTGCAGCGGGTTGTGTTTGCGGTTCTTGGTCTTCAGGTAGGGGTGATGTTCGCCCTTGAACATCCCGAAGGCGTAGAACAGCGCGACGTCGAGCATCTTGTTGGTGGTCGGGATGTACTGACGCCATTCGCCCGTCGTGAAGTGCCAGAAGATGGCGAAAACCCACAGCCCCATGAGTCCCCAGGCCGAGGTGGTGTGCAACTCGGCGGCCTTGTGCCAGCCCAGCATCGAATAAGTGCCATGCACCTCGAAACCGGTGACCAGCATGGTGATGATGAGCAGGGCCTGGGTCCAGTGCCAGAAACGTTCGAAACCCTTGAAGATATAAACGCGTGCCATGTTTTTCCCCTTAGTGCTTGCGCTTGGCGGTCAGGATGCGGCCGATGCCGTGGCCGATGACGCCGAGCAGCGTGAGGGCGGCAAGCGCCCAGCCGGCGGTGTCGAGCAGTGCGATGTGATCGCGCCCACGGCCGGGGATGTAGATGCCATCAACCTTCTCGAGGCGGCCATTGCTGGCGTGGCAATCGTTGCAACCCAGCGCCTTGTCCTTCGGCGCGACCATGTGCGTGATCGGCCACATGGCAGCGGTCTCGATGAAGTCGTACTTGCCGGAATACGGCTTTCCGGCAGCAGCCATACCAGCGGCGATGGCTTTGTCCCAGTTCAGGTTCGTCCAGTAAGCGGAATCGTCCTGACCGGCCAGATGGTTGATGGTCAGTGTCTTGTTCTCGGCATCGAACGGCTGCTTGCCGCGGAACAGCTTGACCGGCCAAATCATCGACTTGCCGTCGTCGGCCGAGCCTTCGAACTTGCTGATGTAGATCGGCTGGTTGGCTTTGTCGATCTTTTCGTCGGTCAGGGTGTATTTGACCTTGCCGTTGAACCACATGTATTCCGGCTTGACGTTTTCTTCATAGACGAAGTCACCCTTGATGCCGAGGTAGATATCGTGGCCATCTTCGTTCTTGACAACCAGCGGCTTGCCGTTCGGGCCGCGCTTGCCGGCGGTCGACCAGTCCCAGGACATCTTGGTCGGCACGTCGCCACGGGCGAAGGCCGGGATGTGACAGGTCTGGCAGGCCAGCTTGTCGGTGTGGTCGTTGAGCTTGGCTTCCTTCTTGTGCGGCGCCTGGCCATGGCAGGACTGGCAGGTTGCCGGATTGCTATGGTCAGCCTTGCCACGGATATGGGCGCCATCCTTGTCCTGGGCGGTCGGTGCATAGCGGCTGCCCGGCACCTGGTGGCCTTCCGTCTGATGGCAGGTCGAGCACGTAAAATTCAGACCCTTGGCGTCCATGTGGACGTCCAGCGCCTTGTCGGGCGCTTCGAGCGAACTGTCGAGATCGCCGTGCTTGACGCCATCGCCGCCGCCGCCGTAGAAGTGGCAGGCACCGCAGGTGTTGCGCTTGGTCGGGCCAACTTTCTGGGCGACATCGCTGAGATTGACGGCGCGGATGATCTTGCCGGAACCGGGTGGGAACTCAGTGTCCTTGACCACCGGATTCCCGGCAAAGCCTGCCGGTTTCTTGTATTTACCGGTCTGGTCGTGACAGACGAGGCAGTCGACATTGCTTTCCGACGTCAGGTCAAAGTTCGGGCCATCCGTGTTGTAACCGACGTGGCAACTGGCACATGCCTTGTAGTTGGACGTGACCGAGGTACAGAAGTTGTTGACCACGTGTTTCTTGCCGAGCAACTGCTGGCTATCCGGGTTCCGGAATTCCCATTTCCAGTGCTGGGTCAGGTGAATCTGCTTGGCCGCCTCGGTGTGGCAACTGATACAGGCCTTGGTAACCTCCGGCCCGGAAGCAAATTCCTTTTGCAGTTCCTTGAACTTGCTATGGTCTGCCGTCGATTTAAGCAGCTTTTGTGCTGCTGGCGACGTATCCGGTGCATTGGCCGGATAGGCTGAACTCATGAACGCCAGAGCGGCGAACACGGCTACTGCTTGCTTGAACACTTTCATGATTTCCCCTTGTTACAAGCCGATTGGCTTCGGATTGTGGCAGCCCCGCCGGGACCACAACACCAAGGGATAGATTAGTTACTACTAATATTACAATGTTGACCTTCATCAACATCCGTTGGGTTTTTGTATTTATTTTTCTGTGTGGCGCCGGAAATAAAAACAGGAGGCCGCAGCCTCCCATTTTGATATTCAGTCGAAATCGCGCTCAGTTTTTCTTCTGAGCATCCAGGCGGAACTTGACGTAGGAACCCGGTGCATCTTCGATGACCTTGAGGGCGCCGTCTTCCGGCTGGCGAGCCTTGACCTTGGCATCCCCACCCGGCAGGCTGGTCACCCACTCGTTCCAGTGGGTCCACCACGAACCGGCGTTCTGCGTGGCGCCGGCCAGGAAGTCTTCCGGGCTCTCCGGCAGGTTGCCGTCGGTCGCGTCATTGGTCCAGAAGCCATACTTGTTGGCGACCGGCGGATTGACGATACCGGCGATGTGACCGGAGCCGCCGAGGACGAACTTGGTATTGCCGGACGGCAGGCGGGCACCCATGTAGGTGCTCTTCCACGGGGCGATGTGGTCTTCGATCGTGGATATGAAGTAGCACGGGGTCTTGACCTTGCTGATATCGATCTTGACGCCGCCCAGCGTAACGCCGCCCGGTTCCTTGAGCAGGTTGGCCAGGTACATGTTGCGCAGGTAGAAGCTGTGCATGGCGGCCGGCATGCGGGTCGAATCGGAGTTCCAGTAGAGCAGGTCGAACGGGAACGGATCCTTGCCCATCAGGTAGTTGTTGACCACGAAGGACCAGATCAGGTCGTTGGCGCGCAGCATGTTGAAGGTGCCGGCCATTTCCGAACCTTCGAGGAAGCCCTTTTCGGCCATGCGCTTTTCCAGACCTTCAACCGCACCTTCGTCAAGGAAGATGCCCAGTTCGCCCGGCTCGGAGAAATCGAGCATGGTGGTGAAGAAGGTGGCGGAAGCAGCGCGCTTGTCCTTCTTGGCGGCCATGTAGGCCAGCGTGGTCATGGTCAGCGTGCCGCCGAGGCAGTAGCCGGCCAGATTGACGCTGTCTTCGCCGGTGTGGGCGCAGACCTGGTTGATGGCTTCGATCGAGCCTTCGAGCAGGTAGTTTTCGAAGGACTTGGCAGCCATTTTCTCGTCAGGATTGATCCAGGACATGATGAAGGTGGTGTGGCCCTGATCGGTGGCCCACTTGACCATCGAGTTCTTGTCGCGCAGATCAAGGATGTAGTACTTGTTGATCCAGGGCGGAACGATCAGGAAGGGACGCTTGTTCTGGTCCGGGGTCTGGGGATCGTACTGAATCAGCTGGAACAGTTCGTTCTGGAAAACCACCTTGCCCGGCGTCGTGGCAACGTTCTTGCCCATTTCAAAAGCCGAGGTGTCGGTCATGCGGATGCGCAGCTGGCCATCGCCCGACTCAACGTCGTGCAGCAGGTTGTTGAGGCCCTTGATCAGGTTCTGACCATTGCTCTTGACGGTTTCACGGAAAACTTCCGGATTGGTCATGGCGAAGTTGGACGGTGACAGCGCGTCGATGTACTGACGGGTGAAGAAGTTGACCTTCTGCTGGGTGTTTTCGTCGAGGCCTTCGGTCTCGGCAACGGTGTCGTGCAGGTGGCGGGCGGTAATCAGGTAAGACTGCTTGATGAAGTCGAACATGAAGTGCTCTTCCCACTCCTCGTTCTTGAAGCGGTTGTCACCCTTTTTCGGTGCAGCGATGGCCTGCGTCGGCATGCCCATCATCTTCATCGAGGTGTTCTGCCACAATGAACAGTAATCCCACATCATGTTCATCTGGGTCTGGGCCATCTTGTACGGATTGGCCATCAAACGTGACGACATATCCATGAAAGCCTTGGCAACGCCCAGTTCATCGGTCGGCGCATTGACACCGTCCTTGACCTTTTTTTCCATGAACTGGTTAATCAGGCGCGAAGCACGCTGGGCGACTTCGGCGTAGGTCTTGGCCATATCGGCCGGGTTGGGCATATTCATGCCCATATTTTCAGTTTGTTTCGTCATACGCTAATTTCCCTCTGTCAGTGCGCGGCCTTAGTGAGGCAACCGCGAGTATCGAATTACACCGTCGGTGTCGATGCTGCGTGACAACCGGCCAGCTTGTTCAAGGTAGTTCAAATGGGCAATTGCCTCGCCCATAGCAAACATGGTCTGATGCGTGTCAAGTGCCCGCTGGAACAAGGTTTCGAGCAACTCGGCTGCGCACTTTGGCGCCTCTTCACAACTTGTCTCCAATGCCTGCAAACGCTCATCGTGATGCGCATGCAAAGCTTTCACCCGAGGCTGCACCCCTGTAAAGGGCAACCCGTGCGAAGGTAATACCAATGCATTTTCCGGTATTTCCGAGGCAAACACATCCAGCGAATCCAGATACCAACCCAGGGCATCAGCATTCGGTGTCGCTGCAAAGACACTTACGTTCGTGGAAATTCTCGGTAAAAGCATGTCTCCGGAAATTAACACGTCCAGTTCGGCGCAGTAAAGCGCCATATGCTCTGGCGCGTGTCCATGACCGATAAAAATTTGCCATATTTTGCCGTCGACCGTAACAGTATCGCCGGCTTTGATGCGCTCATAATAATCCGGCAAGCTTGGCACAGCCTTGCGATAGCCCGATCCGCGCTGCTCGAATTTGGCGAGCAGATCGGTACCCAGGCCATGCTGGCGGAACTGTTCAACCATGAAACGCGCACCATGCCCGCCAAACTCATGCCAAACCGCATGGGCCGTCAGAAATTCACCCGTCGTCATGAACAAAGGTGCGCCGGTTTTTTCCATCAACCAGCTGGCGAGGCCAAGATGGTCGGGGTGAAAGTGCGTGACGATGATCCGATTGACCGGGCCATCGAGTCCGTCAATTATTTTTGTCCAGGTCTCGCGTACGGCGTCATTCGGGAAGCCGGTATCAACAATCACCCATGCATCTTCATCGCGCAGCAACCAGAGATTGATGTGATCCAGTTGAAACGGAAGTGGCATGCGCAGCCAGAAAACGCCGGCGGCGACTTCAATCAGGGCACCGTTTTCAGGTGGATGGGCGTGCGGGAAATGCAAAGACATGGGTGATCCAAAGCGCGAGGCCGTACAAGTTACCATACGGGTGCGGATTGAAAAATCCCCTTTCTTCTGATTTACTTGCCCGAATTCTTCAAGGACAGCCCAGTGGACCAGCCGGCCATCATCTTCGCCATTTCCGATCTCGCCCGCGAATTCAACATTACGCCGCGCACCATCCGCTTCTGGGAGGATCAGGGCATTCTTGCGCCACAACGCGAAGGCCGCACCCGCGTCTTCACCCGGCGCGACCGCGCCCGGCTGAAAATGGCCCTGCGCGGCAAACGCCTTGGCCTCTCGCTGGCCGAAATAAAGGACTTGATCGGCATGTACTCGAATACCGAGGACGAGACACCACAGTTGATCGAATGTCTGCGCATCATCGCCAAACGACGCGAAGCCCTGGAACAACAGCGCGAGGATATCGAGGCCATGCTCAGCGAAATCGGCCAGTTCGAACAGCAGTGCAGCGAAGAACTCAAGCGCAGGAGCAATGCCGCATGACCCCTGGGCAAAAAACTTTGTTCAATCAGTTGACGTTAACGTCAACGTAAATACAATCACACCATGAGCAAAATTTCCGACCCCCATTTCGCCGACCGCGTGCGTGACAGTTTTGCCCGGCAAAACGCCATGACCCTGATCCAGGCAACGCTGCCGGTGGTCGAGCATGGGCTGACGGAAATCCACCTGCCCCACTGGTCGGGGGTCGAACAGCAGCACGGCTTCGTGCATGGTGGCGTGGTCGGCATGATCGCCGACTCGGCGGCCGGCTATGCGGCGATGACCATGGTCAGTC
>ERZ1034363.1756-NODE-1756-length-11586-cov-8.143279_pt1 | contig 11586 bp, 12 predicted proteins | sample MGYA00520616_ERZ1034363 | MGnify/ENA primary metagenome ERZ1034363 (study PRJEB33736, sample SAMEA104284506) | Azolla filiculoides | biome: Urban; feature: Water surface; material: Ditch water | place: Netherlands | collected 2015-10-28 | depth 0-0.1 m ...
CGACAAAATTGCTCAGCTAATTCAATTAATTGCGCTAATGCAATCTGCGGATCTTGATGGTGTTTTTCGCTATCAGGTTCAAAACGTTCGATATAAATGCGTAGTGTTGCGCCTACTGTACCCGTTCCCGATAAACGAAATACAATGCGTGAACCGTTTTCAAAGCCGATTCTAAAGCCTTGGTTAGCGCTTGTACTGCCGTCAACGCTGTCGTGGTAGCAGAATTCGTCTGCATATTTGACCGTGTACTCGCCAAACGTTTGATGGGGCAGGGTTTGGATTTGCTCGCGTAAACTGCTCATAATCTCTTGTGCAATTGACGATTCAACGGCTTCATAATCATGGCGACTATAAATATCACGTCCGAACGTTTGCCAATGTTCTTCAACAATATCTAAAACAGATTGGCGACGACGAGCAATCAAATTAAGCCAAAAAAGTACCGCCCATAAGCCGTCTTTTTCACGAACGTGCTGTGAGCCGGTGCCAAAACTTTCTTCGCCACACAGTGTGATTTTGTCAGCATCGAGTAAATTGCCAAAAAATTTCCAGCCGGTGGGTGTTTCGTAGCAGGGAATATTTAATTTTTTAGCGACTCTATCCACGGCTTGGCTGGTTGGCATAGAACGCGCAACCCCTTTTAAACCGCTTGCATAGCCGGGAATTAAGGTGGCATTTGCTGCTAAAATAGCCAAACTATCGCTTGGCGTGACGAAAATACCTTTCCCCATAATCATATTGCGATCACCATCACCATCAGATGCAGCGCCAAAGGTGGGTGCTTTGTCGCTGAACATCAAGTCAGCGAGTTCGTGAGCGTAAATCAAATTAGGGTCGGGATGATGACCACCAAAATCCTCCAAAGGTTGTGCATTATTTAGCGAATCAATCGGCGCCCCGAGCATATCCACAAAAATATGTTTCGCATAAGGCCCCGTGATGGCGCTCATCGCATCAAAAGCGAGTGTTATGTAGCCACTTTGGATGCTTTGTTTGAGCAAATCAAAATCAAAAATCGATTGCATTAGCTCGGCATAATCTGCCACAGAATCAATAATAGTGATTTTAAGTGCCTCAATAGATTGCGTACCAATTTCATCTAAATTGATGTCAGGTAATTCAGCAATTTTGTAATGTTCTAGCGTTTTACTGCGCTCAAAAAAAGCAAGTGTGTCTTTTTCGGGAGCTGGACCGCCGTTGTTGATGTTGTATTTAATACCAAAATCGCCGTGTTCGCCGGCTGGATTATGGCTTGCGGATAAAATTAAGCCACCAAATGCACCGTATTTGCGAATAATATGTGATGCAGCTGGGGTTGAAAGTAGGCCATTTTGACCAATTATGAGTTCGCCAAAGCCATTGGCTGCGGCAATTTTGATAATAATTTGAATCGCTTCTTGGTTGAAATAGCGTCCATCACCGCCAATAACGAGCGATTTTTCTTGATAATTTTCAAGCGAATCAAAAATAGCTTGAACAAAATTTTCCAGATAATTCACTTGTTTAAAGACGCTGACTTTTTTTCGCAGGCCGGAGGTGCCTGGATTTTGATCATGATAAGTTTGAGTAAGAATCGTTTTTATGTGCATAATATTCCTAGAAAATAATTAACAAGTTTGTGTTAAAGTACACCGAAATGTTTATTTAATACAGGATGATTATGTTACGCGTTTATTTAATCTTATGTTTGAGTTTATTCGCCGTTAATGCGATGGCTGCAACGGACGTTCGCTCTGATGAGGTTTGGCTACTCGTTGATACCAAAGCAAAACAAATTGAAGTGAAAAAAGGGGAGCTGACATTAGAAACGCTCCACAGTATTGCCATTGGTCGCGGTGGTGCAGGTATTAAAAATCACCGTGGTGATAATATCACCCCTTATGGTGAGTATCGTATTGGATGGATTGGTGAAAAAAGTATGTTTCGTCGATTTTTGGGCTTAACGTATCCTTCTGTTGATGATGCTCAAAAAGCGCTTGAAAAAGGCATTATTAACGAGGCAGCTTATAACCGAATTATCCATGCACATCAGTTAAAGCAAATTCCCCCACAAGATACGGCGTTGGGTGGGCAGATTGGTATTCACGGCTTAGGTAGCGGTGATATTAAAGTACATGAGGTCTTTGATTGGACACATGGTTGTATTGCCTTGACCAACTCACAAATTGACCATTTGAGTCAAATTGTTGATACGGGAACGGTAGTTAAAATAAAATAAAACTGGAAAATATAGCTGTAGATGGTTAAAATTAGTCGCAGCTATAGTGTTTTTGTAGTAAAGATTCTAGTTACATTTGTTAAATCCCATTTTTAAAGGAAAATCACATGAAAAAAATCGTTAAATTATCAATGATCGCTTTAGTTTCTATGGTAGTTGTTGGTTGTGCAAGCACAGACGACATTACACATTTACAATCACAAATCGACACATTGAAAACTTCTGTTGCACAAGCTTCTGCTGATGCACACAGTGCACAAAGCGCAGCTGCAGACGCAGCTTCACGTGCAGCAGCGGCTGAATCAGCAGCTAACAGAGCAGCACAATACGCACAAGATACAAACAGCAAATTGGACAGCTTGTTCAAAAAATCAATGATGAAATAATTCATTCTTTCATTGAATGCTCAAAAACCCAGTGAGTTTGCTCACTGGGTTTTTTTTTGACTCTTGTTTTTATTTCTTTTTTTTATCTTCTACCTTTACATATAATGCGTTTAATTCGCGATTTTTCTCAACGTGCACTTTTTCTTCAAGGGTGTGTTGTAACGATTGGTAATTTTGATGGTGTTCATTTGGGGCATCGTGCTGTCATTGATAAATTAGCGCAGTGTGGACGCCAATTACAGTTACCGACCGTTTTAATGTTATTTGAGCCTCAACCACTTGAGTATTTTTTGGGCGATAATGCTCCGTCACGTTTAATGCGATTGCGTGAAAAAATTGTGGCATTACATCTTTTACCTGTTGATAATGTGGTCATTTTGCGATTTAATCGCTCGCTTGCCAATTATGAACCCGAACAATTTGTCGCCGACATTTTAGTGGATAAGCTCAATGTAAAGCATTTAGTGATTGGTGATGATTTTCATTTTGGTAAAGCGCGACGTGGAAATTTTAATCTGCTTTGCGAACAAGGCAAACAACATGGATTTTCGGTTGAACGCTCAGAATCTTATCAATTAACTGATTTGCGGGTGAGCAGTACCCTTATTCGTGATGCACTCAATGCGGATGATCTCGTGCAAGCACGTCTACTTTTAGGGCAAGATTACGCAGTATGTGGGCGCGTTGCACAAGGTAATCAATTAGGTCGCACACTCGGTTTTCCAACCGCCAATATTAAAATGCTTCGTCAAAATACGCCCATTAAAGGTGTTTTCGCTGTTACCATGACGGGTATTGATAATATGGAGTTTCAAGGCGTGGCTAACGTGGGTACACGGCCAACTATTGACGGTCACAATAAAGTGATTTTAGAAACGCACTTATTTAATTTTGATCAAAATATTTATGGGCGTTACGTAAGCGTTCACTTTAAACAAAAAATTCGCCATGAAATGCGTTTTGAGTCTTTAGCGCAACTGCAAGCACAAATTCGTCATGATGTTGCAACTGCAAAAGAATTTTTTAAGCAATCGCGCTAAAATAGTCACCACATCATTTCCTTTTTGCTTTTTCATCCGCGTTCCTAGTTTTGGAGAGTTACTATAATGGTCGAATTTAGTCTGCCGAAAAATTCAGTCGTAAAGAAAAAGAAGATGATTAAAGCTCATGGGGCGGATGTGCCTGTTTATCGTGTTGAAGTGTATCGTTGGCAACCAGAAGAGCATGAAAATCCCCATATCGATGTCTTTGAGATTCCCCGTGATGAATGTGGCTCTATGGTGCTGGACGTTTTGTTTAAAATTAAAAATGACTTAGATGGCTCGCTGACTTTTCGGCGTTCTTGTCGTGAAGGCGTTTGTGGATCGTGTGCGATGAATGTGAATGGTAAAAATACACTGTCGTGTATTAGTCCGCTAGCAAACTATTCTTCCCATACACTGCGTATTTATCCACTGCCACACATGAATGTACTTAAAGATTTAGTGGTTGATATGACGCATTTTTACGCGCAATATGCGTCCATTAAACCATGGCTTGAAACGGGGCATCTTGAGCAAGAGCGCGAGCAGCACCAAAGTGAATCCGATCGCGCAAAACTTGACGGACTTTATGATTGCGTACTTTGTGCTTGTTGCTCGACGAGTTGCCCAAGTTATTGGTGGAATAGTGAGCGTTATTTAGGGCCTGCCGTGTTACTTCAAGCGTATCGCTTTATTGCTGATAGTCGAGATAGCACAAAAAAAGAACGCTTAGAGGCGCTAGATGATGCGTTTAAAGTCTATCGTTGCCACACCATTATGAATTGCGTGGATACGTGCCCAAAAGACTTAAATCCTGCCCAAGCTATTGCCAATATTAAGCAATTATTAATCGCGCAAAAATGATATCAACGCAGCTTTATTGGCAATGCCGTCGGGGTTGCTTAGAATTGGATTTGCTGTTAAAAAAATATTTAGAAAACAACTACCTTAATGCAACACCCCAACAGCAATCAATATTTGTACAATTGCTTCAATTAGAAGATGATGCACTGCTACCGGCGTTACTTCGCTTTTTAGAAGAAACAACGGAGTAATTTAACCTAACGCTGTATCAATAAAATATTTCAGCTATTTTTACCTTTACCTTACTTGAGGATGACATCATGAAAAAAACAGTCTTAGTATGTGCTTTAACCGCTTTATTTACCTCATCTGTTTTTGCAGACCCCCAAACACTCAAAGAAAACGAAATTGAAGAAATCGTGATTAAAATTCACCATGAAGCCGATCAAGGTGGATATGATTTATTATCAGTAAATGAACTCAACCAAATGCTTGCTTCTAAAGAAAACTTTGTGTTAGTTGATGCGCATCCAAAAAGCCAATTTGACGCAGCATTTATTGAGGGTGCAGACAATTTTGAATTTGAAGGCACATTCACGCACAAATGGAGTGACGATGCACCAAATGGTTCACAAGACGCCTATAAAGCGCTTTTAGGGGAGAATTTGAATCGTAAAGTGGTGGTATATTGTGGTGGCAATAAATGTGGACGTTCAAATACAGCGGCACTTTGGGCAAAAGAGTTGGGCTATCATCATGTATTTCGCGTGACCAGTGGCATTAAAGGTTGGCAAGATGCAGGATTTCCCGTTAAAACAACACAAAAATAATCTTTTATTTTTTAATCAGTGGCAAAAATGACCAAAGTAGAAATAGAAAACCGTTTACGTCAATTTATTGAACCGCATTATGGTGTGGATTTAATGACTGCAAAAGCCATTAAATCCATTGAGATAGATGGTGAGAATGTTCATCTTGTTGTTGAGCTTGGATTTCCAGCGCAAACGTATTTAGAAACGTTGAAATCAGCGCTTATTTCGCATTTAAAATCCATGGCGACAATGGGTGAGATTAGCGTGGAGATTAAGGTGAAAATTGTCATTCACGCTGTTCAACAAAACGTGAAATTAATACCAAACGTAAAAAACATTATCGCTGTTGCATCGGGTAAAGGCGGTGTGGGTAAATCAACGACCGCAGTCAATTTAGCGCTTGCACTTGCGAAAGAAGGTGCAAAAGTGGGTATTTTGGATGCGGATATTTATGGACCCAGTGTGCCGATGATGCTGGGCTTGTCGGGTAAACCAGAAAGTTTTGATAATAAGACCATGCAACCTAAAGTGGCTTATGGCGTGCAAACCATGTCCATTGGTTATTTAGTGGCCGAAGATCAAGCGTTAATTTGGCGTGGTCCGATGGTCACAAGTGCACTGCAGCAATTACTCAAAGAAACGCAATGGGAGGCGCTCGATTATTTAGTGATCGATTTACCACCGGGTACAGGCGATATTCAGTTAACGTTAGCGCAAAATGTCCCTGTGAGTGGCGCAATTATTGTAACAACGCCGCAAGATATTGCGCTGCTCGATGCGCAACGTGGCTTTGGTATGTTTGAAAAGGTCAATGTGCCTGTTTTAGGATTAGTTGAAAACATGAGTTTGCATATTTGCAGTCAATGTGGACATGAAGAGGCTATTTTTGGATCAGGTGGTGGTGCGGCTATGTCTGAGATTAATAAAATTGATTGTTTAGGGCAATTGCCGCTTGATATTGATATTCGATTGCATGCAGATAGCGGTGAGCCAATTGTAGTGGCGCAACCCGATAGTCGTATTGCGGATATTTATTTGGAAATTGCACGAAAAATGACGGCAAAATTAGCGCTTAAACCCAAAGACTTTAGCAGTAAATTTCCTGATATTGTGGTGCGAAACTAAGCTGCCAAAAAGTGTCTTTATAAGACACAGATCTATTTTAAAATAAATACTTAGGGTGTAACCATGTGGTTTAAAAATTTGACCGTTTTTCGTTTAACTGACGTGTTTGCTTTTGATGCGCAAACACTTGCCGAAAAACTCGATACATTGGCATTTTCGCCTTGCACCGGTCAGCAGGCGTTTAGTTTTGGCTGGACTGCGCCACTAGGCAAAGGTTCAGAGGAATTAGTGCATAGCACAAATGGCTATTTGATGATTTGTGCTAAAAAAGAAGAACGCGTACTTCCTGCGTCTGTCATTAACGAAATGCTCCAAGAGAAAATTGAGGAAATTGAAGAGCAAGAAGGACGTAAATTATCTAAAAAAGCCAAAACAGAATTAAAAGATAATTTAATTTTTGAATTATTGCCTCGAGCCTTTACTTTTTCACATAAAACATTTGCTTATATTGATACACAAAATGGCTTTATTGTCGTAGACAGTGCATCGGCAAAAAAGGCAGAGGATTTACTCAGTACGTTGCGTAAAACGTTAGGCGGTTTACCTGCAATTCCATTGAATACAATAGACAAGCCTGTGTTAACGATGACGCAATGGTTGCTTGATCAAAATCCTCCCGCAGATATCGTGATTGAGGATGAATGTGAATTGCGTGCACCAGAAGAAGATGGTGGCATTATTCGTTGTAAGCGACATGATTTAGCACTGCCTGAAATTAAAAATCATTTAGACAGCGGCAAGCAAGTCATTAAATTAGCTTTAAATTGGGAAGATCGACTTTCTTTTATCTTAGATGAAAATTTAGCGGTGAAACGCTTAAAATTTCTTGATTTAATTCAAGAGCAAGTGGGTGAATCAGACGCGGCGACATTTGAAGAAAAATTCGACGTCAACTTTTCGATTATGACGGCAGAACTAGCGCATTTTCTACCTCGGTTGCTGGCCATTTTTGGCGGCGAAAATCGCGCATAAAAAACATAACGTTTATTTTTTTGGAGAATACAAACATGAGTATGGATGACCGTGACGGTTATATTTGGTTAGATGGTGAATGGGTAGATTGGCGTGAAGCGAAAGTGCATGTTTTAACGCATACGTTGCATTATGGACTGGGTGTTTTTGAAGGGATTCGTGCTTATCATGCACAAAAGGGAACGGCGATTTTCCGTTTGCAAGAACATACTGATAGATTGTTTCGCTCAGCGCATATTATGAATATGGCAATGCCTTTTAGCAAAGAAGAACTCAATCAGGTGCAATGTGACGCGCTTGTTAAAAATAAGTTAGATAGCGCCTATATTCGCAGCATGTGTTTTTTAGGATCCGAAGGCATGGGACTGCGTGCGGATAATTTGAAAGTTCACGTCATGGTTGCGGCATGGTCTTGGGGCGCTTATTTAGGCGCAGAAAGTATTGAGCAGGGCATTCGTATTCGTACGTCCTCGTACACGCGCAATCATCACAATAGCACGATGTGTAAAGCGAAAGCGAATGGCAACTATATCAATTCGATTCTTGCACTCCAAGAAGCGCGTGCGAATGGGTATGATGAAGCATTGATGCTCGATCATGAAGGTTTTGCTGCAGAAGGTAGTGCGGAAAATTTATTTATTGTACGCAACGGCAAAATTTACACACCGGAAACCACATCAGCCTTAGAGGGGATTACGCGTGATTCAGTGATGACCATTGCGCGTGATTTAGGGTTTGAAGTGATTGAAAAGCGTATTACACGCGATGAAATTTATGTGGCTGATGAAGCATTTTTTACGGGTTCTGCAGCGGAAGTGACGCCTATTCGTGAACTGGATAATCGCAAAATTGGTTCAGGCGGTCGTGGTGTTGTGACAGAAAAACTGCAATCGCTCTATTTTGATGCAGTGCATGGACGTGGTGATCATTACGCAGATTGGCTAACTTACGTTTAATATTTGTTGGATATCGCATTCGGGCAAGGGATTTTGCCCACTCTCGTTCTATCTCCGTGTGTCACCGAAAACAAAGGGGCGTTGGTTTATGTCCTCTTTAAAACCGTTAATTTGAGAGGAAAAAACGATGATTCCTATTCGAGATACCGCCCCCTGCTTTTCACGTCCTGTGACGACATGGTCAATTATAGTAGTGTGTAGTGTTATATTTGTTTCCATGCAATTTTTGCCCGATGCACTTGGTTATCAATTAGTGAATTTGTTTGGGATGGTGCCTATTCGCTATTCCAATCCCAATTGGGCACGAGACTTTGGTTTGCCACCCGATTATGGTTTTTCCTTTATTAGTAACTTATTTTTGCATAACGATTGGCTGCATTTAATTTTTAATATGTGGTTTTTGTGGATTTTTGGCGATAATATTGAAGATAGAATGGGACGTTGGCGATTTTTAGCGTTTTATCTTATATGTGGTGCGTTAGCCACGCTATTGCAGTGGTATTTTGATCCAACGCTAGCTATTCCTGTGATAGGGGCCTCTGGGGCTATTGCGGGTGTTTTAGCCGCTTATTTTTGTTTATATCCCCTTGAGCGTGTTATTGTCTGGATTCCTTTTATTTACCCTATTTTAATGCCCATTCCTGCGATTGCCTTTTTAGGGCTTTGGGTTATGTTGCAACTGCATAATGCTACTGAGGCGGTGTTATTTACCGGTGTGGGGGCGAGCGTGGCGTGGTGGGCACATTTGGGGGGATTTATTAGCGGTTGTTTGCTCTATCGCGTGTTTTTACTTCCACAAAAATAATTCGCTAATTTTTCAGTCCGTTAAATACAAAAAACCCAGCACGAGTGCTGGGTTTTCTGAAAGCTCTAAACAGTCAAAAACTGTTTAACTTGTTCAACAAAAACTAAAGTTGAATAGTGCTAGACACTTTTTGTTTGCTGTCGTCTTGACCATCGATGCAACCTGTCAAACCAACAATCATTAACGCTAAAGCTAATACAGAAATTACTTTTTTCATTTTTGAAATCCTCCAAGTTGTTTTTTAATTATAGTTGCGCAAATTTCTAAGCACGGGCAATTTATATCATGAACTATTATGACAATGCAATAATAAAAAGCTGAATAATTTTGATTTAATTAAAGTTGATTAATGTCATTAGGCAAGCTAATTTTGATTTGCTTATCTTGCCAATGTGCTTGACCAATGATTACCCACGCCCCCGTCAGGTTTTGATTGCGTTGATCATAAACCCAATGCGAGGGTGCATCTATTTTTTTCATCTGAATATGAAAAGGCGTTTTGCTTAAGTCCAGACCCAATTGATGGCCATAAAATGCCGTGATTTTCATAATGAATTTCTCTAAGCGTGCATTATTGATGGTGGGTGTGACGGCAATGTTTGCCCACATAGAATGAACGCGTCCCCAGTTAGGCGCAAGCATTCGCCCTTCCTCGTTAATGAAAGGGAGCCACTGCTCTTTTCCTTGTTCATCGGTATAGGTAATGGCGAGTATATGATCGTAGCCTTGAAAGTGATCATGTAAATACAGCGCGTGTGGCACAATACCGACAAATGTTTGTGACCATAAAATGAGCATGTTGCTAGCTTGTGTTAGTGGTGCTAATGCGGCATTGTGCAGTTTTAAGCGATAAATTAAACCATAATGAAGGGTGCTGTTGAGTTGCAGAAAAAATAGCACCATGAGGGTTTTGGTGAGTTTTCGTGTAAGCGCTTTTGGTTTATGCTCAGTTTGTTGTTCAAACAGCAAGGAATACCATGTGTTATTGGTTAATGCTATTGTAGGTAGGCAAGATACATCGCAGGTGAGACGTTCACGGCTATCGGCAATAGCTCGATATTTTTTCATGGCGATCGTTTTGATGAGTGGTAGTGAAAGTATCACGCCAATAAACGCTAAATAGCGGGTGTGCTTTAATATTTGAATATAGGTATCTACACCGGCATAAACACGTCCTTGTGCGTCAATGGCGTATAAATCCTCTAGCAACAACCATTTATCAATTTTATCCAAAGCCGCGTAATTTGCCGCATTATCTTGCGCATTTTGAAAATCGATACATTTAAAAATATCAAAGTGATTCAAAACCAGTACAGTACGATTGCACAATGGGCAGAGTTTATCGAAAAACACGGTCAGTGTAGGTTGTTTTGCAATGAAGAAATGACTGATTGCCCGCCACCATGCAAAAGGTACCATCAGCACGTAAAAGCACAACATACCCAGACCGAACGGATAAATGTTAAGCGACAATGTGATACCTAAATGCAATCCTATGCCAATAAACAAATACATCACACGCATCTGACGCTGCCAAAATAAAAATATAAACGTAAATTGAAAAACTAAAATTGTGTAACCCAGTATATTTTGCAGCCATTCTTGATTAAGTAGAGGCGACATATCAAGTGCAGACATATAGTAGGGTTGTGTGGCGGGTAGCCATGTCCCAAGACCATTGCGCCAATGTTCTGCAAATAATTTATGGACAGCAGAATCAAAATAGAGGAACCCTAAGCAGATGATGATGGGTATGTAGTAGGCAAGTACCGTAACGGTTGGTGTTTGATATGTACTGTAATGAACAAAAGGTCGGCTGAGTTTATAGCGTAAATTATCGAGCGAAAACGTTTTATCTGCTGGCATGAAGAGTAAGAAAAATCCCGCGCCAATCATAAATGTATCAAATCCGCCATCGAAATCACGTTGCATAGGCGTAAAATTCACGAACACAATCCACAGTAAATAATTCCAAATCATCGCGCTTTGGTAGCGATAACCCAGTACCACGCAGCTTGCAACAAGTGCCCATATTCCTAAAAAAGCCGGAATCATCGGAAACTCGACATCCAAATAAGGGGTTGGGTCAAAAATTAAGTGATTAAAATAGAACAGAAAGACAATTTCCTGCAACGTGATGAGTCCATACCCTATGCGAAATAAGCCTAAGGCGGTGGCGGGCACGTGTTTGTTTCTTAATGAATGGATTTTATTGAAAAGACGTGTGACCATTACTATGTGTGTGCGTTAGAGAATGCATGAATTTTAGGAATAAAAAAAGGCCACAACAATTTCTTGTTGCGACCCTTTAGAAAATTAAGGACAAAAATTGTCGCTTATTGATCGTCTTCTGGATGTGCTGCGAAAACCCACTTCACAAAGAAGTAACCTACTACAACAACGGCAAGACCAATTGTTGCACCAGCTGGTGTTTTTAACATTTCGGTAACGTCTAAAATTGCGCCCATGAGCACTCTCCTGTGTTT
>ERZ1034363.1757-NODE-1757-length-11580-cov-3.267582_pt1 | contig 11580 bp, 15 predicted proteins | sample MGYA00520616_ERZ1034363 | MGnify/ENA primary metagenome ERZ1034363 (study PRJEB33736, sample SAMEA104284506) | Azolla filiculoides | biome: Urban; feature: Water surface; material: Ditch water | place: Netherlands | collected 2015-10-28 | depth 0-0.1 m ...
ACTAACTCCTAAAGGTTATGATCTTATGATACAAGGTGGATTCTCCTTCTAATCTATGGCAAATCTACAGGTAAAGCTACACGATAAACAGTTAGAGATATTTAACGATCCACATAGGTTTAAAGTAGTTGCTGCAGGACGACGCTTTGGTAAGTCTCGTCTAGCTGCTTGGACTTTGATCATAGAGGCTTTAAAGTGTACTGAGAAAGATGTATTCTATGTAGCTCCTACGTATCAGCAAGCAAGGGATATTCTCTGGTCTCTTCTTAAAGAGATAGCTCGAGATGTCACAGCATCTGCCCACGAGAATACTTCAGTGTTAACTCTTGTGAATGGACGTAAGATTTATCTTAAGGGTTCTGATAGACCAGATACTCTTCGGGGTGTAGGTTTAGCATATGTAGTGATCGATGAGTACGCTGACATGAAACCTCAGGTATTCGAACAGATCTTAAGACCAGCTCTAGCCGATGTTCGAGGTGGTGCTTTGTTTATTGGTACTCCTAAAGGTAACAATCACTTTAGAGAGTTCAAAGAACGTGCATTGGTAACAGAAGGTTGGAAGTTCTTAGAGTTTAAGGCTAGTGATACTGGCATACTAGACCCACAAGAGTTATCTAGTGCTAAGAATGAGATGGGCGAGGATAAATACCGCCAAGAGTTTGAGTGTAGCTTTGACGCTCCAGTAGAAGGTGCTTATTACGGTACGCTACTGAATGAAGCAGATAACGAGAACAGAGTAACTAAAGTTCCTAAAGATGGTCTAGCTAAGATTGTATGTAGCTGGGACTTAGGTGTAAGTGATTCCACTTGTATCTGGGTGGCTCAGATAGTTGGTAAAGAGATACAGCTTATAGATTGTACTGAGAACCACGGAGTCGGACTAGATTATTATGTGAGCTGGTTACGTGACAATGGTTACGATAAAGGTCAGCAGATATTACCGCACGATGTAAGAGTTAGAGAGATGACCACCGGTCGTAGTAGACTAGAGGTCTTAATGGAAGCAGGACTAGACGTAACAGTAGCACCAAGCCTATCTATAGCGGATGGCATTCAAGCAGTCAGACGTATGCTGCCAAGATGCTGGTTTGATATAGAAGGGACTAAGAACGGTCTTGTGGCATTACGCAATTACAGGCGAGAGTTTAACGAGAAGCAGAACGTGTTTTACGATAAGCCAGTTCACGACTGGTCATCACACTTTGCAGACTCGTTTAGGTACTTAGCAATAGGGTTAGTAGAAGTAGATACAACATGGTCTAAACCATTACAACAAAATAAGGCATGGGTCGTATGATGAATCAAGAAGAATTAAAGGCACTTGTTGCTGACGAGATTAATAACGCTATTGGCTACTTAGAGTCTGATACGGTTCAAGCTCGTGCCGATGCGATGAGCTACTATTTCCGTGACAAGTACGGTACTGAGGTAGAAGGTCGCAGCCAAGTTGTAACAGGGGAAGTAGCGGAGGCGGTAGACGGTGCATTACCTCAACTGATTCGTGTATTCACGTCATGCGAAGACGCTGTACGCTTTGAGCCTACTAAAGACGGTGAAGAAGAACTGGCTGACCAAGCAAGTGACATGGCTAACTGGGTGTTCTATAAAGACAACGATGGCTTCTTAATCCTGCACAATTGGTTCAAGGATGCCTTGCTTCAGAAAGTTGGGGTTGTTAAAGCATACTGGGAAGAGAAAAAAGACACCATTAAGGAAAAATACAAAGGGCTGACTGACGATGAGCTAGCCATGATTATGCAGACTGGCGAGTGGGAAATCACCAAGCAAGTGACTGACATAGTTATTGGCATGGATGGTATGCCTTACAATACGCATAGCATTACAATCCAAAAGATAAACGATGAGAGTCGTATCGCCATTGAGAACGTACCGCCTGAAGAGTTCCTAATCAGCAAACGTGCTAAGACCATTGAGGACTCACCATTCACAGCTCACCGTAGAATGATTGCTCGTGGTGACTTGATTGCTATGGGCTACGAGAAGTCTATTGTTGACACTATCCCAGCAGGTGACCGATTAGAGTATGCACCAGAGCGACTAGCTCGTTTTGGTCGTGATGAACAACCAGACTACTCACAATCTACTGACCTATCAATGGAAGAGGTAGAGATATTTGAGTGCTACATCAAGGTAGACACAAACGATAACGGCTTGCTAGAACTACGCAGGGTTATCCTTGGTGGTGAGCAAATCCTATCTAACGAAGAGTGCGACTATGTACCATTCCACTCTGTATGCCCAATTCCAATCCCACACAAATTCTTTGGTCAGTCACTAGCAGACCGCACAATGGACTTGCAACTAACCAAGTCTACTATATTGCGTCAAATGTTAGACAACTTGTACCTAACTAATAACGCTAGAGTTACAGCCGTAGAGGGTCAAGTAAACCTAGATGACTTACTAACGTCTACTGCCGGTGGTGTTGTTCGTGTTAAGAACAGCCAAGCAGTAACGCAACTAAACGTACAGAACACAGCCGGTCAATCATTCCCAATGATGGAATACTTGGATGGTGTACAGGCTAAACGTACTGGTGTTAGCGATATGCAGCAAGGTCTTGATGCTAACGTGCTTCAGAACACTACAGCAACAGCCGTGGCAGCCATGATGCAACAGTCAGCAGGTAAGCTAGAGCTAATGGCTCGTATCTTTGCTGAAACAGGTGTTAAATCATTATTCCGTGGCATCTTGCACCTACTATGCAAATACCAAAACCAAGCTAAGACAATCCGTATGCGTGGCAAATGGGTATCTTATGACCCACGTGAATGGTCTGACCTATACGATGTATCAATCAACGTAGGCTTGGGCAACGGTAACCGCCAAGAGCAGATTGCTATGTTGCAAATGATTATGGCTAAACAGGAAGAAATCATCGGTAAATACGGTGCTAACAACCCATTGGTATCTGTAACGCAATACCGTGGCACTCTTGGTCGCATGATTGAGATGGCTGGCTTTAAAGACACAACGTCATTCATTAATGAGATTACACCAGAGGTTGAGCAACAAATCTTGCAACAAGCAAGCCAACCACCTGCTGATCCAACGTCTGAGGCAGCACAATTGTATGCCAAGGTAGAAGAACAAAAATCTCAACTGACTGCACAAACTAACCAAGCTAAGTTACAACTAGACCGTGAGCAAATGCAGGTAGATAACGCTCGTAAAGAGCTAGAGATGCAACAAAAGCAAATGCAGATGGATGGTGACTACCGTATCAAGGAAGCCGAGCTTCAATTGAAACAGATGGAGCTAGAGATGAAGGCACAGGCAACCGATGGCAAACTACAGACAGAGCAGCTTAACGCTATTATGTCAGCCATTACCAGCTTGAATGAAATGATAAAAGGTGGTATAAAGGCAGAGTCACAAGATGTAGTAGATAACTTTGACTAAACCACAATATATAGGGTTAAGATGACCAAATCAGAGTGGGCAAACAATATGCTCCAAGACCAAAACTTCTTGGATGTGTTTAAAGAGATGGAAGATTTACAGATGTTACGGTGGGCTAACTCACCGCTTTACGATTACGATGAGCGACAAGATGCTTACACAAAGCTAACCGCTATCCGTGAGGTAATGGCTCACATAGTGGGCATGGCAGATGACCGCAAGATTAATGCAAAACGCTGGAAGATTTTATAGTATCTATAAAACGTGGCTAGGCGCACTAGCATTATGGAGATTTAAATGACTACCGACACCAACCCATCTGGGAGTGACACACAAAGCAATGGCACTATCAATGAAGCAACAAACGCATTCTTAGGTTTAATGGATGCATCGGAAGCACCCGAAGAAGGGCAAGCAGAAGAGCAACCAGAACAAGAGAATGAGCAGGTAGAAGCGCAGCAAGAAGAGCAGGAAGATGATGGCTCAGAGGAGTCTAACTCAGACCAAGACGAACAACGGTTTCAAGTTAAAGTCGCTGGCGAAGAGAAAGAACTAACCTTAACTGAACTAAAGTCGCTAGCTCAACAAGGTGCAGACTATACCAAAAAGACGCAACAAGTAGCAGAGCAACGCAAAGCATTAGAGGCAGAACAAAAAGCTATTGAAGAAGCCAAATATATGCGTGATGCTTATGCAGAACGGTTGCAGGCAATGGAGCAATTACTGAATGCTCAACAACCACAGGAAGATTTAGAGTCTTTAAAAGATTCCGATCCAATTGGTTACGCTGTACGAGTGGCAGAGATGTCGCAGAATAAAGAGAAGTTATATGCAATACAAGCTGAACGCAATCGCATTGCAGAGATGCAACAAGCGGAGCAACAGCAAGGAATGCAACAATACTTGTCCGAACAGGCTGCTAAATTGTCTGAATCACTACCGGAATACAGCGATCCAGTAAAAGGTGAGGCACTAAGGTCAGATTTGCGTACGTTTGCAAAGAACTTAGGATTCTCAGATCAAGAGCTATCAGCAGTACGAGATGCTCGGCACGTTATGGCATTGTACAAAGCAATGCAGTACGACAAATTACAACAATCTAAACCTCAACTAAACAAGAGGGTTAGTGAACCGCCTAAGACTATTAAGTCTGGTAACAGTAACACAGCAACAAATACTGACCAGCATAAGAAGGCTATGGCTCAACTACAAAAAACAGGCAAAATCCGTGATGCGGTTTCTGCTTTTGAAAACTTTATTTAAGGAATTATCATGGCAACATATCAAACCTATACCGCCATTGGTCAACGTGAAGACTTGGCTAATGTTATTTACAACATCTCACCTACAGATACACCATTTATGACATCTGTTGGTAAAACTTCAGCTACTGCTGTATACCACGAATGGCAAAAAGACAGCTTGGCTGCTGTAAACACTTCTAACGCTGTTGTTGAGGGCGCTGCTGCATCTGATGCAACATTGTCACCTACTACTCGTATCGGTAACCGTACTCAAATCTCTGCTAAAACTGTTAAAGTTTCTGGTACTTTGGAAACAGTTAACAAAGCTGGTCGTAAATCTGAGAAAGCATACCAATTGGCTAAGGCTTCTGCCGAAATCAAACGTGACATGGAAGCTATCCTATTAAGCAATCAAGTTGCTTCTGCCGGTGACGCTACTACTGCTCGTACATTGGGTGGTTTACAAGCATGGTTAGCTACCAACACTTCTAACGGTTCAGGTGGTTCTGCTGGTGCTTCTGGTACTACTGCACGTACTACTGGTACAGACCGTGCCTTCACACAAACTATCTTGAACACAGTTATTCAAGCTGCTTATGTTGCAGGCGGTTCACCAACAATCTTGATGGTAACTCCAGCTCAAAAAGTAGTTGCATCTACATTTGCCGGTATCGCTACACGTTACAAAGATATTCCAAGCAACGTACAAGCATCTATCATTGCAGCAGCAGACGTGTTTGTTTCTGACTTTGGTACTATCTCTATCGTGCCTAACCGTTTCATTCCTAACTCAGACTCAGATGACGTAGCATTCTTACTAGATCCAGAAATGGCTTCAGTAGCTTACTTGCGCCCATTCCAAACTAATGAGCTAGCCAAAACTGGTGACGCTGATGTAACTCAACTATTGGTAGAGTACACATTAGAAGTTAAGAACGAAGCAGCACACGGTATCATCGCTGACTTAACTTAATAGTTAGTTAGATATGTGGGGAGGGGAAACTCTCCCCCATTACGAGGTCTTATGAGCAATATAATATCCAACGGCATTACAGATACATCATTCATAGATAACGGTGATGAACTAATCATTGCTAAGAGCCAAGACATAACTGGCATACTTGAGATGAACAAGCGTGAGTACGCTGCTCAAGACGAACGCAAAACGTGGGGTAACGATGCATTTAGTAACAAGGTAGCATCCATACCGCTTACAGTTTTCGCAGAATTAGAGAAGCAAGGCATAACACGAGGCTTTGCAGTAATAGATAAGAAACGATTTAACGCATGGTTAAACGATCCCGATAATAGGGCATTCAGAACAAGGGCAGGGCGCATATAATGGCATTGACAAATTACTCTGATTTACAGACTACGATTGCCAGCTACCTAGCTCGTAGTGACTTAACGGCAATGATTCCGGATTTCATTCGGCTTGCTGAAACACGTTTACGCAGAGAACTCCGTATTCGTCAAATGCTCAAGGTAGTAACAACAACTGCATTAGCCGGTGACTCTACAGTAGAGCTACCATCAGACTTCTTGCAGATGCGTGACCTACACCTACAAACAAACCCAGTAACAACACTAGAGTATCAATCACCTAGCAACCTATTCCGCAACTCTCGTACTACTCAGTCTGGTCTACCGCATCAATACACAGTATTAGCGCAAGAGTTCCAGTTGTCACCAGTACCAGATAGCGATTACACGCTAAGTATGTTGTACTACGCTGCACCTACATTTTTAAGTACAGCAACACCATCTAACGCATTTATGGCTAATTGTCCTGACTTGTTACTTTATGGTGCATTAGGTGAGGCAGAGCCATACATTATGAACGACTCACGTCTACAGACATGGGCAACGCTCTATGACCGTGGTTTAACTGCTTTAACCGTATCAGATGACGAAGGCGAATATGCTGGGTCACCAATTTCAATCTCAATAGCAACACGATAAAGGAATTATTATGTCAGAAATGTCCAATTACCTAGAAAATGCTTTAATTAATGTAACGCTACGAGCTACAGCTTACACAGCACCAACAACAATCTACGTGGCTCTTTACACAAGTGATCCGACAGACGCTAACACAGGTACAGAAGTATCTGGTGGCTCTTACGCACGTACATCCGTAACATTTGCTGCACCATCTAACGGTGCTAGCCTATCTAACGCAGACTGCACATTCCCACAGGCTACAGGTTCATGGGGTACAGTAGGCTGGATTGGCTTAATGGATGCATCAACAAGCGGTAACTTGCTATATCACACTCCATTAGACGTTTCTAAAGCAATTGATACTGGCGATATATTCAAAATCGCTTCAGGTAGCCTTTCAGTAACATTATCTTAGGGGTAGATTATGGCTCTTTTAGTCAAAGACAGAGTCCAAGAGTCATCAACTACTACTGGAACTGGCACGTTTACTCTTGATGGTGCTGTTAGTGGCTTTCAAACCTTTTCTAGTGCTATTGGCAACGGAAATACTACCTACTACGCAATTGTAGGCGGTTCTGAGTGGGAAGTTGGTCTAGGAACGGTCGCTGCCGGTACGTTAGCTCGTACTACTGTCATCGCATCGTCTACTGGCTCTGCTGTTTCATTCAGCGCAGGTACTAAAAACGTATTCTGTACCTATCCTGCTGACCGTGCTGTTGCTCAAGACAGTACATTGACCGCATACGCACCACAATTAGCAGCAAGCAATGGCTTAGTTATGAACAACATGACAATCACGGCTAATACGACTATCCCTACCGGTTATTCTGCCAGCTCAATTGGCGCAGTAATTATTGCAAGCGGTGTAACGGTAACCGTGCCATCAGGCAGTCGCTGGGTAATACTTTAAGGAAACAACATGGCTAGTTCAATTAATGCAATAACGACTGGTGTAGGTGGTATTGTAACTACTGGGGATAACTCAGGCAATTTAGATTTGCAAAGCGGTGGAGTTACTAAGATAGCTGTGACATCAGCAGGTGTAGCGGTTACTGGTTTAGCTAAGGCATCGTTGCCTACAGGTAGTGTGTTGCAAGTGGTTAATGCTACTTATGCTACAGAAACAACTAATTCAACTACAACTTTTGCTGATACTGGCTTAACAGCATCAATTACTCCTATTTCTGCTACAAGCAAAATTTTAGTTTTAGTTTCTATGTGTGGTGTTGGTGTATCTGCTAACGCAAATAATGGCGGAAGATTTCAATTAGTTAGAAACTCAACAGCAATTTGTAATGTAGAAAGAATGGCAGGATATACTGGAACAGCATTAGTCAATTACATTGGTTCAGTATCTACAAATTATTTAGACTCGCCAGCCACTACTTCATCAACTACATACAAAGTTCAGTTTAGTAATAGAGCTGCTGCTGCAACTGTAATAATATGTACAAGCGATGCAACTGTAAGTGCAACATCAACAATTACCCTTTTGGAGATAGCAGCATGATAGCTTCAATATACAAACTATATCCACAAGTGGTTCGCACAGTTGGTGACGAAGCCTTTGACGCTGATGGCAACCTAGTCGCATACGACCTAGACCTAGTTAAAGCAGAGCAAGCAATTGAGGCTAAACGACAAGAGGCACTAGCCTACCTAGCCTCTACAGATTACATGATGACTGCTGACTACGATAAAGACACGACAGAAGTTAAAGTGTTACGAGCAGCAGCTAGAGCAGTTATACGAGGAGTAGCATAATGCCAGCAGTTTTAGGTGGAGCTACAAGCGGACTTACTACTATACAAGCTACCGACACGGTTACGGCTACCTTAACATTGCCTGCTGTATCAGGTGTAGTACCAACACAAAACTCAACCACAGGTGCATTGACACTACCTTCAGGCACTACAGCCCAACGACCAACAGCCTCAACAGGTATGGTTAGGTACAACTCAACACTAGGCATAGTAGAATACTACAATGGTACTGCTTGGTATAGCGTGACTGCTACAACACCTACCCCAACAGTAGAGTATTTAGTCGTAGCTGGCGGTGGCGGTGGTATGACTGGTTCAGGTGGCGGTGGTGGCGGAGCCGGTGGATTCAGGACTGCAACAGGTTTAGCAGTAGCGCAAGGTGTAGCTATTACAGTAACAGTTGGCGCTGGCGGAACAGGATATGTTCCTCCTTCAACATTTCCATCAAACGGCTCAAATTCTGTATTTAGCTCGATAACATCAATTGGTGGAGGAAGCACAAACTCTTCTTATAGTGCCACTGCAGGTGGGTCAGGGGCTGGAGCTTCAAACGTAACAAATACAACAGGTCTTGGAACAGCAGGGCAAGGGAATAACGGTGGCTCTGGTGACCTTTATTCTAATCAATACTACCGAGCAGGCGGTGGCGGTGGAGCAAGCGCCGTTGGAGGAAATAGTAGTGGAGGAAGTGCAGCTGGCTCAGGTGGCGCAGGAGGTGCGGGTACAGCTTCAAGCATATCTGGCTCTAGTGTTACTTATGCTGGTGGTGGTGGCGGTTCTGGTTGTCTTGGCGGCTGTCGCTATAGGTGGTTACTTTTGGGTTTTTCCTTCACCTAAACCAACCGCAAATCTGATCACTGGCCGGACCATGTTGCCGCTGTCTTCCATGGTGACGGCGACTGATCAGGCACCGCACACCACTAAAGTGGATGACATATCCACCATGGCGGAAAAGCTTGCGAACCGATTGAAAAACCAGCCAAATGATGCCCAAGGCTGGGCCATACTGGCGCGTTCTTACAGCGTGCTGGGTAAACAGCCAGAAGCTGTCAAGGCCTATGAAAAAGCAGTGGCTCTGCTCCCCAGTGATGCCATGTTAATGGCCGACTATGCGGAAGCTGTGGCTATGGCAAGCAAAAATAGCGCAGCGAGCCTGGCTAGCCTTGCGCCAAAGTCGGTTACCCCGTCGAAACCGTCTGCGACATCAGCAGGTGCAATCGTGAGTGGAACAGTCTCACTGTCTGCTGCCTTGGCCAAAAATGCCCATCCCGATGACACGGTGTTCATTGTGGCTCGCCCACAGGAGGGCTCACGCATGCCGGTAGCAATTTTACGAAAACAGGTCAAGGATTTACCACTACAGTTCGCGTTGGATGACTCCATGGGCATGTCGCCAGCACTCAAATCACCCACAGTGGGTAAAGTAGTTGTTGTCGCACGCATCAGCAAAAGTGGCAACGCTATTCCCGAAAAGGGTGATTTGATCGGGCAGTCCGCAGCAGTTTTGGCAGGTGCAAAGGCCTTGGTCATCGAGATTAATACCATCGTCAAGCCATAAATCCTTTTGGGCGATGCGCTTGCACGGATGTTTGGCGTATTGGCTGTGCCTTTGGTCCCTTAAATGAACTATTTGAATTTGTACCTTGTGCTGATCGGGTTTGTGATGCTGCTCTATATCAAGCGCCAGCGCCGTTTGCATAGGCTGAACCGGGCGCGTTTGCGGGAATCGGTTGAAACTGGCATGGTTGAGCCGCCTTCATTGCACCCAGTGGTAGATCACACCATTTGCATGGGCTCTGGAGCCTGTGCCAAAGCATGTCCTGAAAAGGCCTTGGGGGTTGTGAATGGCAAAGCGGTTTTGATCAACCCCGCGCATTGCATCGGGCATGGTGCCTGCATGGCTGCTTGCCCGGTGGAGGCTATCAAACTGGTATTTGGCACTGAGAAGCGCGGAATCGAGATTCCGCACCTCAGTCCCGAGTTTGAGACCAATGTAAAGGGTATTTTTATTGCGGGTGAGCTAGGTGGCATGGGACTGATCCGCAAGGCTGCTGAACAAGGTCGCCAAGCCATGGAGACGATTCGCAAGAGGGTCGCACCAGGCGCAGATTTTGATGTGGTCATCGTGGGTTGTGGCCCGGCCGGGATCTCTGCCGGTCTAGCGGCCATGGAGCACAAGCTGCAATACAAAATAGTGGAGCAAGAGGATTCATTGGGTGGCGCGGTCTACCATTTCCCGCGTCACAAAATCACCATGACAGCTCCGGTGGAACTGGCGCTGGTGGGTAAAGTCAACTTCACTGAAGTTCAAAAAGAAAAGCTGCTGGAATTTTGGCTGAATGTGGTGGATAAGACTGGACTCCAAATTTCATTCAAAGAACGCATGGAGGCGATTGAGAAATGCGGCGAACCCTTTATTATCACCACATCAAAGGGCAGCTACCCCAGCAAAACCGTGTAGTTGTCCATGGGACGGCGCGGTACACCGCGCAAGCTCGAGGTACCCGGCGAAGATCAAGCCAAGGTGGTCTACCGCCTGACTGAACCTGAGCAATACGCCGGGCAAGCTGTATTGGTGGTCGGTGGGGGTGACAGCGCCCTCGAAGCAGCCATTGCATTGGCAGAGCAACAAAACACGACAGTCGTTTTGTCTTACCGTAGCGCCGCTTTTTCCAGAGTGAAGAACAAGAACAGGCTGAAACATGAAGAGCACCAAAAAACTGGCCGCATCAAAGTACTTCTTAAATCTACTGTCCAAAGCATCTTGGCCGATGCAGTGCACATTGATTGTGATGGTCACATTGAACAGTACCCCAATGATGCTGTCATTGTGTGTGCTGGGGGGCTCTTGCCTACACCGTTGTTGCAAAAAATTGGCATTCAGTTCGACACCAAGTTTGGCAACGCCGGAAGCTCAAGTGCCTTGTTAGGCATTCCTGTAGCCGAGTCTTCCAACACCGCGTAAAACAACCATCAACCATGAGCCTTGTCGTTACGGGCGATCACCAGCAAGTGCTCAATTTCCGCAGGGTGTAGGCGAAGGTTGTGTGCGTGCCAGCGCCGGATCAGCCACATGAATCCGGCAATCAGCAAGCCAAAGCCGGTGATGGCGGCAAAGGTCGGCAGGCCCAGTCCGGTGGACAGGCTGTACAGGGCACCCAGCACCAGAATGCAGGCCTGCTCATTGAAATTCTGCACCGCAA
>ERZ1034363.1758-NODE-1758-length-11580-cov-2.557333_pt1 | contig 11580 bp, 11 predicted proteins | sample MGYA00520616_ERZ1034363 | MGnify/ENA primary metagenome ERZ1034363 (study PRJEB33736, sample SAMEA104284506) | Azolla filiculoides | biome: Urban; feature: Water surface; material: Ditch water | place: Netherlands | collected 2015-10-28 | depth 0-0.1 m ...
GGCTTCATCCCTGCCGGGCGTTAGTCTTGAACTAGCAACAACAACTTAATAGTTCTTCGGGGTCAGTGTAAGTCTGAACCGGCGGTTATAGCCCGCGACCCGGCTGTGCGAAAGCATTGGCGGTTGAATCTGTGAAATTCAGATGCCGACGGTTAAAGTCCGGATGGTAGAAGAACTGGAGCTAACGCGCGTGGATTAGTTAATCTGCGACTGGCGTGGCTTCAGATAGCGCTTTGCGCTTGCTGGCATTACTTGCCAGCGAGCTCGCAACCCGCTCGCTCCTCGCCCCGATGCACGTTCTAATCAGAACAAAGGCAGCGGATGAACAACTCAGTGAAAGAGCAGGCAGTATTTACTGCAGCCATGCTTCGCGCACTCAAACTCGCCGCGCTATCCCCTTTATATGGTGAAAACCCTCAGGTCGGTGCCGTTCTGATTAACGATGCCGGCGAAATCGTTGCCGAGGGTTGGCACAAGGGTGCTGGTACTCCGCACGCAGAAATTGATGCGCTCAAGAATCTTGCTGCAAAAAACTTGACTGGCGCTGGTCTTACCGCGGTCGTAACCCTGGAGCCTTGCAACCACACCGGAAAAACCGGACCATGCTCGCAGGCGCTTGTTGAAGCCGGTGTTAAGAAAGTTGTCTTTGGCACCTACGACCCGGGCAAGACTGAGGGCGGCGGAAGATTCACTCTTGAAGAAGCTGGCATTGAAGTTGTCAGTGATGTGCTTCGCGACGAATGTGTGCAACTGATTGCACCTTGGTTCACCAACAAGTTCAATAGGCGCCCATACGTGGTTATCAAGTGGGCCGCGAGTATTGATGGCAGAACCGCGGCAGCCGATGGCAGCAGCAAGTGGATAACCGGCTCCGAGGCACGTGAAGACGTGCACGCCCGCCGCGCTGCATCGCAAGCAATCATGGTTGGCACAAACACCGTTGATTTGGATGACCCAGAACTTACTGCTCGTAAACCCGATGGTTCGCTGTACGAAAACCAACCGCTGCGAGTGATTGTTGGTGAGCGCGAATTGAACTCAAATTTCCGTGTGTTCAATTCCGATTCACAGACTATGCAGTTCAAAACTCGCGACATGGGCTTAGTTATGCAGCAGCTTTTTGAGCGCGGAATTCGTCAGGTTTTTGTTGAAGGCGGCGCGCACCTTGAGTCGGCCCTTATTAGCGCAGGATATGCCGATGAGTTTTTGATTTACCAGGCACCCAAACTTATTGGCGGCCCAGCTATGGCTGTTCGTGACATTGACGTCAGCAACATCCATCAGGCAATCAACCTGGAATTTATTGAAACTAAAAAACTTGGTGCGGATATTTTGATTCGCGCTGTAAATAAGGAGAACTAATGTTAACTGGAATAGTAGAAGAACTGGGCAAGGTGAAAGCCATTGAGGTTTTGCCAGACGCCCTGCGCATCACCATTGAGGGGCCAACTGTGGTTTCTGATGTGAATCGCGGTGACTCTATATCTGTAAGTGGCGCCTGCCTAACCGCTGTAGAGCACGACGCAACCACTTTCACAGCCGATGTGATGCAAGAAACCCTGCGTCTGACCAGCCTTGATGGCATCAAAGTAGGTGACCCGGTAAACCTTGAGCGCGCCATGACTGCGGCTACCCGTTTTGGCGGTCACGTTGTGCTTGGGCACGTTGATGGCGTTGGCGAAGTTGTTTCACGCGCTCCAAGTGAAAACTGGGAGTGGGTGCGGGTATCGATTCCTAAAGATCTTATGAAGTACGTGGTACTCAAGGGATCAATCACCATTGATGGAATCTCACTCACCGTGAATGAGCTTGCCACCCCCGAACAAGGCGGTGACTGGATTGGGCTATCGCTGATTCCAGAGACCTTGGCAGTAACCACCCTGGGTTCGAAGAAACCTGGCGACAAGGTCAACGTAGAAGTAGACGTGATGGCGAAGCACATTGAGCGCCTAATTGAAATGAGGAACAACTGATGCAACTTTCAAGCATTGAAGAGGCCCTAGCGGCTCTGCGCGAAGGCAAGCCAATTTTGGTTGCCGATGATGAGAATCGTGAAAACGAAGTAGACGCCATCATGGCTGCCCAGTACGCAACTGCTGAATGGGTTGGTTGGATGATTCGCTATACCTCTGGATACCTATGTGCGCCAATGACAGAGCAGCGTGCGAACCACCTGAACCTAAACCTGATGGCAACTACCAACCAGGATCCTTTCAAGACTCAGTACACAATTTCTGTTGATGCTGCCGAAGGCGTGACCACCGGAATTTCAGCTGCCGACCGTGCAACAACTTTCCGAGTGCTTGCAGATAATGACAGCACCTTAGATTCCATCATTCGCCCAGGTCACGTGATTCCGCTTCGTGCGCACCAAAACGGAGTGCTTGACCGCCGCGGTCACACAGAGGCAACCGTTGACCTAATGAAGCTTGCCGGTCTTGCACCCGTTGGTGTAATTGGTGAAATGACCAACGAAGATGGCTCAATGACCAGACTTCCCGAGGCATTTGAGATTGGCGAGAAGTTCAACCTGCCGGTAATTACCATTGACCAGATTGTAAATATGCGTCTTGACTCTGTTGAGTTTGCAGCCGAGACGGTAAATGACCGAATTCGTTTTGAGGCTGAGGCAAAGCTGCCAACCACTCACGGTGATTTTAGAGTTCGCGGTTACTATGACGTGCGCACCACTGCAGATCACGTAGCTATCATTGCCGGAAACCCAACCGGTGAAGATGTATTGATTCGCATGCACTCTGAGTGCATCACGGGTGAAGCCTTCGGCTCACTCAAGTGCGAGTGTGGCCCACAGCTTGACTTTGCACTTGATCAGATTGCCAACGATCCAAAGGGCGGAATTGTGATTTACCTTCGCGGCCAAGAGGGTCGCGGCATTGGATTGCTGAACAAGCTGAAGGCTTATGCCCTTCAAGACAAAGGCTACGACACCGTTGACGCCAACTTGGCGCTTGGCCTACCCAGCGAGGCTCGCGAATACGGCGCAGCCGTTTCTATTTTGCGCGACCTTGGCGTTGAAAGTGTGCGCCTAATGACCAACAACCCGGCCAAGAGTTCGTTCTTGAACGAAGCCGGAATAAACGTGAACTCGTTTGTACCAGTAATCGTTGGCGCAGCCCAGCAAAACGAGCAGTACCTAGAAACCAAACGCGCCCGTATGGGTCACATGATTCCGGAGGGAAAATAAATGAGCGGAGCGGGAGCCCCAAAAATTGAAATCGATGCAGCTGGTCTGCAGGTTGCGATTGTAGTTACCAGCTGGCACACAGAAATCACCGATGGCCTGCTGGCCGGCGCCGAACGTGCACTTCAAAAGGCTGGCAACGATACCTATGAAATCTGGCGAGTACCGGGTGCCTTTGAGTTGCCGCTAGGAGCGCAAAAGGCTATCGATGCTGGCGCCGATGTTGTAATTGCCTTGGGTGTTGTAATTCAGGGTGAGACCCCTCACTTTGAATACGTGTGTTCTTCAGCTACCGATGGTCTAACTAGAGTGCAGCTAGATAGCGGAGTTCCGATTGGATTTGGGCTACTAACCGTTGACACCGCAGAGCAAGCCCTTGAACGTGCGGGTCTTGAGGGCTCTAAAGAAGACAAGGGCGCAGAAGCCGTAGAGGCTGCAGTGCTGATGGCTAGACTGAACGCGTAAGGAACGAAAGGTCCCTAAATGGAAATTCTAGAAATCATCATCCGCGTAACTCTTGTGCTTCACTTGCTAGGCTTCGCAACTATTCTGAGCGGCGTACTCTCTCAGACAAAAAACTTTAAGACTGGCGCACCTGTAACTGCGGGAATTCTGCACGGATCTTGGTTGGCACTTATTACCGGCTTAATCTTGACCGGTTTGGTCTACGCCAACGGTGAAGAAGTTAACAACTTGACTCTTTCACTAAAGGGTCTTGGCATCACAGGTATCTTCTTCATCGCCTACACATTTGCCAAGAAAGAATCTGCACCAAAGTGGGTAGTTCCAGTAATTGGTGCATTGACTATTGCAAACCTTTGCTTTGCAGTAATTATGGGCGTTGCTTAACGCATAAACAGAGCTGTTAGTCGCCGGGTTGTGAAAAACAACCCGGCGATTGTCATTAACACGAAGTACAAGATGTGCACGAAAAGGGCACCGTCTAGGATTCCCAACATTAGCCCGCGCACCATCTCAACACCCTGCCAAAGCGGCAATGCCATAACCACATACTGAATTGGCTCTGGGTAAAGGCTGATTGGAAAGAATGTTCCAGAGAACATAAACATTGGCAACAAGAAAAAGTTGACCCAGTTCATCTGCTGAAAATTCTTTAGATAAGAAGTCACGGCCATACCTACCGAGGCAAAACCAAATGCAATTAGCGTTGCCGCCGGAATTGCAAGCAGACCGTACCAACTTGAGACCAAGCCCATGGGTGTGACCACCACCATAAAGCCCATTGCGTAGACCGCGCCTCTAAGCAGCGCCCAGCCAATTTCACCAATGGCAACATCTAGTGAGCCAAGCGAGGTATGCAGCATGGTTTGGTAAAGCTTGGCAAAGTGCATCTTGAAGAAAACGTTCCAGGTGGAATCGTAAATAGCGCCGTTCATTGCCGAGGTGGCAAGCAGCGCCGGCGCTATGTAGGCGGTGTAGCTAACCGGGTTTCCGGCCCCGTCTGTCATGTTGCCAATAATCTGCCCCACACCCAAACCAAAAGCCAATAGGTAAAAGACTGGCTCAACAAAGCCAGATACCACGCCAAGCCAAGTAGATGACTTAAATGCAAAAAAGCTACGCTCAATAACTCGCTGCGGGCGGCCTGCATAGATTGCTTGACCAACTCGGCCGCGGCGCTTCTCGGCAATTGCCACCGCACTGGAAACTGTTGCTTGAATCAGACTCATTTTTGCATCCTCACCTTTGCAACCTTGATTCAAACTTTGGGTAGGCCATGAGCATGCCCACGGCGTAAACCGCGACCAAGAAGCCAGCGTGCATAAGCACCTGCCAAATCTCAAGCGGCATTCCGTAGCTTAGAAAGCGCCCAAGCTGAGTGCTGTGCCACATTGGCGATATCCAGCCAATCCACTGCAGGTAGATGGGCATCTGATCTAGCGGATAAAAGGTTCCAGAAAATAAGAACATTGGTGCAATTACGAATCGCCCAATGATGGCAAAAAGAGCATCGTCATTTTCGATGCGAACTGTAACGGCCAGCATGGCGGCACCAAAGGCCAAGGCTGCCACCATAGAAGACACAAATAGCGGCAGCACGCTTGAAAGCGGAATGGCTCCAAACACCAGAAGCACCAGTTCGTAAATAATCACTGTGAAAATTCCACGGATGGCGGCAGTGATCATTACCCCGTTGGCAATCTGCCTGGAGTTGATTGGGGTGTTGTTCATGGCGTAGAACATTTTGTCCCACACGAAACCCTGAAGCGTAGGAAACGTGACTTCATCCTGCAGCGCATTGATTGCCGCTGTGGCAAGCAAAGCGGGTGCCACGAATTGAATGTAGCTAACCCCGTCTATTCCTTGACCGCCAGTGTTGGCATCTACTAGAGCTCCGATTCCAAGCCCAATAGAAACCAAATAAATAATTGGATTACCCAAACCAAAAGAAATGATTGCGCCCATCCATTTGCTCATGGTGAACAACCGGTATTCGGCAACCGCCCATGCGCCCCTGCGCATAGCGCGCGCCGGGTCTACCGCTTGGCCAGGTTTGAACTTAAGGTCAGACATTATTCAACGAGCGTTCTACCGGTGAGGCGAAGGAACACATCTTCAAGTGAGCTTCTTCTGACTAACGAGGTAATTGGGTTCATGCCCTCGGCAACCAACCTCTCAAGGGTTGCTTCACCGTGAGCTGTGTAAACCAAAATACGATCTGGCAGTACCTCTATGCGATCACCCAGCTTCTTTAGAGCATCGGCAAATTGCGCGTTGCGGTCTGCGCCAAAGCGCACCTCAACAACTTCTTTACTTGAGTACTGTTTGATCAAATCAGCTGGACTACCCTCGGCCATGATCTTGCCCTTGTCCATCACTATTAATCTGTCACAAAGCTGCTCAGCTTCATCCATGTAGTGGGTGGTAATTACCAGAGTTACGCCCTGCTCTTTTAGGCGGAATAGGCGATCCCAAAGTATGTGCCTTGCCTGAGGGTCTAGGCCTGTGGTTGGCTCGTCAAGCAGAAGCATCTCTGGTTCGTTCACCAACCCACGAGCAATCGCCAAGCGGCGCTGCATTCCCCCAGAGAGGTCTTCAACCTTCTCATTGCGCTTGTCTTCGAGTTGGGCGAAGGCCAATAGTTCTTCAACCTTTGGTTTCAAAAACTTGCGGCTTAGCCCAAAGTATCGGCCGTAGGTATAGAGGTTCTCCCAAGACTTGAGCTCGCGGTCGAGCATGTCTTTTTGCGGCACCACACCCAGATGGGCTCTAATTTCCGGGCCAAATTTATCGGGGTCCTTGCCCAAGATAGTCAGCTCGCCAGAAGTGCGCTTAGAAACCGATGAAATCATCTTCATGGTGGTTGATTTACCGGCACCATTAGGGCCCAGCAAGCCAAAGGACTCCCCCTGTTTTACCGTGAAGTCAATGCCGTCTACGGCCACGAAGTCTGCGTAGGTCTTGGTTAGGTTCTTGGCGACGATCATGTCTGGAGTCATAGTTATTCAATTCAACACTAGGTTTTGGGGCTTGGTTGACCTTGCTAGGTTAGATATATGCCCAAGACCATTGCCCCCAGATTAGGGCCGCCAAAGAAGCTTGGTAATAAGCGGGTCACCGGCAAAGAGCAGTACTACACACCCTCAGATTTGGCCGAAAAGCTTTTGGCCGAGGTGCTGGCTTTGGTGCCAGATCTGAAGACTAGAACAGTCTTAGAACCTGCCGGTGGAACTGGCGCGTTTATCAAAGCCGCCGAAAAATTTGGCGTGAATACTTTTGTGTCGTTTGACATTGAGCCCAAGCACGCATCGGTAACCAAGGCAAATTTTCTAGAGTCAAAAATAAATGCCACCAACGCCGTTACAATTTCGAATCCGCCATTTGGCAGAAACAACTCACTTTCTATTCCATTCTTCAATAAAGCGGCTGACCACAGTGAGTTCATCTGTTTTATTGTGCCAAGGTCTTGGCGCAAGTGGTCTGTAATTAATCGGCTAGACCAAAGATTCCACCTGGTGGCAGATCACGACATTCAAATTGATTACGAAGACGACCTAGGCGAAAAACTTTCTAAGCGAAACTCGCTGGCAACCTGTTTTCAAATTTGGCAACGTAAAGAATCACTGCGGCCAAAGTATTCAGTTACTGATAAAGGGCTTATTGAAAAAACAGACGCTGCCGCGGCCGATGTAGCGTTGACTATTTTTGGTTTCGGCTGCGGCAAAGTTATGACTGATTTTGAACCAAAACCTAACTCAACCAAGATGTTTTTGAAGCTCAACCACCCAAAAGCCTTGAGCGCCCTGCAAACCGTTGACTTCTCAAGGTTTTATAAGAACACCGCCTATACAGAGGCACTTTCACTGCAGGAAATTAATTACCTGCTGAACGAAGAGATTCTTGGGAATCCCCACCTAGTAGAAAAGGTTTAGAACACTATGAGCATGATAGGTGGCGGCCGTGGCCGCGCAGCTGGTAGACCAGCTTTCGATAAGAATTCTCCAAAGGCTAAGTTCAGCCAGCTTTGGCCGTACCTAACCGAGCACAAGGGTGCCCTGGTTGTTGCCGTAATTTTGTCTTTGATTGGTGCAGCGGTGAGTTTGGCACAACCCCTAGTGGTAGGCCAAGTTATCACTGCCGTTCAAGAAGGTAAAGATCTTGGCTACCTGGTGGTAATTCTTGTGAGCGTTGTGCTGGGTAGCGCTGTAGCCAGCGGTTTTCTTTATTACGTATTGGCAAAGGCCGGTGAGGGTGTAGTTTTCTCAGCCCGCGGGCAACTGGCCACTCGCCTGCTTCGCCTGCCTATTCCTGAATACGACTTGCGCCGAACCGGTGACCTGGTTTCGCGGGTCAGCTCTGACACCACCTTGCTGCGTGCTGTACTGACCCAGGGCTTGGTTGATGCTGCCGGTGGAGTGCTTATTTTTGTTGGCTCCGTGATTGCAATGGCAATCATTGACCCAATTTTGCTTGGCATTACCCTGCTAATGATTTCTATCGCCGTGGCAGCAATTGGCACCTCCGCTCGACGCATTCGCTCTGCCACCACCAAAGCTCAGGAACGAGTTGGCGATATGTCGGCCTCGGTAGAACGTGCACTATCGGCTGTTCGCACCATTCGTGCAGCGGGGGCCGAGACTCGTGAGAGTCAAATGATTATTGAAGACGCCAAAGAGGCATATAAGCAAGGCGTAAAGATTGCAGGCATCAATGCCAGCGTTACGCCACTTGGTGGCCTGGCCGCCAATGGTGCTTTTATTGCCGTGCTTGGAGTTGGTGGTTACCGCGTGGCCAATGGTGACACCCCGGTTGCCAGCCTGGTCACTTTTATCTTGCTGATGTTTCTAATGATTCGCCCGGTTGGTCAGGCGTTTGGCGCCTATACATCTGTGCAAACTGGCCTTGGGGCACTTGCCCGAATTCAAGAAGTTCTTAATGTTGATTTAGAAGACACCGATAAAGAACGCAAAGAGACTCCGAAACGCAAAGCAATCAACACCACCGCTATTGAGTTTAAGAAGGTTTCTTTTGCCTATGCGGGTCAACCAAGTGAAGATGGCAAGCCTGCCGAAAAGCGCGAGGTGCTGGAAAAGGTAAGTTTTGCAATTGAGCGCGGCACTCGCGTTGCAATTGTTGGACCATCGGGTTCAGGAAAATCAACAACCTTCTCACTAATCGAAAGATTCTACGAGCCAACGGCCGGTGAGATTTTGCTAGATGGCCAGCCGGTAACCAGCATTACCCGCGGTGCTTTGAGATCTCAAATTGGTTATGTGGAGCAAGATGCACCGGTACTTGCCGGAACCATTCGAGACAACCTTTTAATTGGTGCCCCAGATGCCACCGATAAACAACTAAAGGCTGTGCTGAAAGAAGTTAACCTAACCGATGTTTTGAAGCGCGATAAGCGCGGTCTTGATGCCGAGGTTGGCGAACAGGGAATTATGCTCTCTGGTGGTGAGCGTCAGCGATTGGCAATTGCCCGTACTCTGCTTGCCGCCCCGCCAATTCTGTTGCTTGATGAATCAACTTCTTCACTTGATGGAATCAACGAGCAGCTAATGCGTGAGGCAATTGATTCAGTGGCCAAGAATCGCACGCTTATTGTGATTGCCCACCGCTTATCAACGGTGATTGATAGTGACCAAATCATTGTGCTTGAAAAAGGCAAGATTCTGGGTGTTGGCACCCATAAGCAATTGGTGAAAACCGTGCCGCTTTACAAGGAGTTGGCCAAGAGCCAAATGCTGGCCTAGTCAACAGCAGCTTCAACAGGGTTGATAGATTGAATCTATGAGCCCAATGAAGTCGCTCGCCGATTACGGCGATCCAACCGCCCGCGAAACAGCACTTGCCTTAGACGCTGCCGACCCGCTTGCTAAATACAAGCAGCAGTTTCAGATTTCAGATGCCGACCTTTGCTATCTAGATGGCAACTCTCTCGGCAGAATGCCGTTGGCAGCTGTGCAAGCTGTAACTGATTTTTTAACTAATGAGTGGGCCAAAGAACTGGTTGACGGCTGGTCACATTGGATTGACGAATCACAGGCGGCCGGAAATCTACTTGGTCGGGCAACCCTAGGTGCGGCTGAGGGGCAAACCCTGGTGCAAGACACCACATCGGTGAATTTTTATCAGCTGTGCACCGCTGCCATTAAGGCACGCCCAGGTCGTAAGACCGTAATTATTGACTCTTCTAATTTTCCAACTGATCGTTACATTTTGGCCGGCATTGCCGAATCGCTGGGCCTAAACCTGATCACGCTCAATAACGATGGAATGGGCGGGCCTGGCCAGGTTGATGTTGATGCCGACTGTGAACTGATCACCCCAGAAATTTTAGAGCCGTTTCTTAATGATGACGTTGCCCTAGTAACTCTGCAGGTAATTCACTACCGCTCGGGCTCTAGGCCAGATGTTAAAGGCATCACCGATATCGTGCGCAAGCACGGTGGACTGGTGGTCTGGGATGCATCGCACGCGGGCGGCGCAATTGATTTGCAGTTTGATGATTGGGGCGTAGACCTAGCGGTTGGCTGCACCTATAAGTACGGCAACTCTGGCCCTGGTTCGCCAGCTTGGCTTTATGTTAACAAATCTATTCAGGCAAAAGTTTTGCCAACCATTCAGGGTTGGTTTGCCAACGACAAGCAATTTGAAATGGGGCCATTTTTTGAACCGGCTGATCACATTCGCCGCTTTCAGATTGCCAGCCCATCGATTCTTGGTATTCGTGCAATGCAGGCCAGCTACAAAATGATTGAAGAAGCCGGAATGAAGGCAATCAGTGAAAAGGCAGCACTGGGCACCGAATTAATTCTTGCGCTCTACGATGCCTGGCTTGCGCCACTTGGTTTCAGTTTGCTTACCCCTCGCGATCACAATAAGCGTGGTGGGCACATTACCGTGGGCCACCCTGATGCCAAGAAAATCGCAGCAGCAATGAGATCAATGACCAACACGATTCCCGACTACCGAACACCTGATTCAATTCGCTTGGCAATTGCACCACTGCCAACTAGTTACTCAGAAATTTATGAAGGCTTGGCGCGCATGCGCGACTTGGTTGCCAGCAAGAAATACCTTGAGATTCAAGATAACGGAAGCAGAGTTACCTAGCCATGGGCGAGCAAGACAAAAAAGCCATTACCTATATAAGCTACCTAAAGGTTGATGAGCTGCTTGAACTGCAGCAGCCAGAATCCGATGGTGAGCACGATGAAATGCTCTTTATTGTTATTCACCAAACCTATGAGCTTTGGTTCAAACAAATGTTGCACGAAATAGCAGAGCTTCAGCGCACTCTTGAAGCTGGCAAGTCTCACCGTTCGCTAGCGATTCTTGGCCGAGTGCGCACAATCATGAAAACCTGCGTTGGCCAGCTTGACATTCTTGAAACTATGACTCCCCTGCAGTTCAACACCTTCCGTGGCCGGTTGCAGTCATCAAGCGGTTTTCAGTCTGCGCAGTTCCGTGAATTTGAAGCCGTGCTTGGCCGTCGCGATCAGGCGGGTGCCGGAGCTGAAAAGCACACCGGCATGGGAATGGCCGAACACTTGATTCCTGGATCCCCTGCTCGTGCCCGAGTCGAGGCAGCAATGAAGCGCCGTTCGCTTTGGGACAGCACCCTGATTTATCTTGAGACGCGCGGCCACAAGATGCCGGATGACGTGATGAATCGCGATGTATCGGTTGGCTACACCGATCACGCTGGCGTGCAAGAAGTTTTGCTTGATGTGCACCGCAACGACGCAGAGTCGGCGATGATTTGCGAAGCACTGGTTGACTTAGATGAAGGCCTACAGGAATGGCGCTACCGTCACGTGAAGATGGTTGAAAGAACCATTGGTCACAAGATGGGCAGTGGCGGATCATCCGGCGTTGGATATCTTTCGAGCACATTGTTCCGCCCGGTC
>ERZ1034363.1762-NODE-1762-length-11529-cov-2.790255_pt1 | contig 11529 bp, 9 predicted proteins | sample MGYA00520616_ERZ1034363 | MGnify/ENA primary metagenome ERZ1034363 (study PRJEB33736, sample SAMEA104284506) | Azolla filiculoides | biome: Urban; feature: Water surface; material: Ditch water | place: Netherlands | collected 2015-10-28 | depth 0-0.1 m ...
TCGAAGCCGAAGTCGTTGGCGAAGGTCTCGTAGTCGTGCGGCGAGTAGCGGAAGGCATGGCCCTCGCGCGCGGCGCGCCGGGCGTAGATGTTGAGCAGCTCGGCGGCGGCGTCGCGCACCTGTTCGGCGGCACGGCGCTTGGCCTTCTCCCACTGGCCCGAACCCCGCCGGAGCAGTGGTGCCTCGTCGGCGCTGACGCCGGTGTAGCGGCTGATCAGCTGCAGCTGGCTGACCGGCACGTAGAGCGTGGCGTCGTGGGCGTACTCGAGGTGCAGGAATTCCTGCAGCGCGGGGCTGCCGTCGGCGTTCTTCTCGCCCAGGTCCATGTTGATCAGGCCGCGGTAGCGCCCGATGCCATGCGCGCTGTGCACCACCGGGTCGCCGACGTTGAGCTCGGACAGGTCCTTGATCAGCGCCTCGACATCGCTGACCTGTTCCTGCTTGCGCCGGCGGCGCGTGGTCGGGCCGGCCGCGAACAGTTCGGTCTCGGTGACGAAGGCGATGCCGCCCTCGATCCAGGCGAAGCCGCTGGCCAGCGCGGCGGTCGCGATGCCGACCTTCTCGTCGCTGGCCTGGAACTCGGCCAGACTGTCGAAGGCCGGCGGGTTGACTCCGCTGGCGCGCAGGAAGTCGAGCAGGCTCTCGCGCCGGCCGTCGCTCTCGGCCAGCAGCAGCACGCGATCGGCGGTCGAGCGGATATGGGCGTGCAGCTTGGCCAGCGGGTCGTCGGCGCCGCGCTGCGCGCCGAGGTCGGGCAGGGCCTGGATCCAGGCGCTGTGCTCGACATCCTGGCTGCCGGGGCGCAGCGCCAGCTGCATGTGCGGCTTGGCCACCGCGTAGAAGCCTTCGGCGTCGAGGAACAGGGTTTCGGGCGGCAGGGCGGGGCGGTCCGGATCGTTCTGGACCAGGCGGTAGCGCTCGCGCGTGTCCTGCCAGAAGCGCTGGAAGGCGGGCTCCAGATCGCCATGCAGCACCAGCGTGGCGTCATCGCCGAGGTAGTCGAACACGGTCGCGGTCTGCTCGAAGAACAGCGGCAGGTAGTACTCGATGCCGGCGGTCGCGACGCCGTTGCCGATGTCCTTGTAGATCCGGCTCTTGGTCGGGTCGCCTTCGAGCAGTTCGCGCCAGCGCTTGCGGAAACGGGTGCGCGCCGCCTCGTCCATCGGGAACTCGCGTCCGGGCAGCAGCCGCACCTCGGGCACCGGATACAGGCTGCGCTGGCTGTCGGGGTCGAAGGTGCGGATCGAGTCGATCTCGTCGTCGAACAGGTCGACCCGGTACGGCACCAGCGATCCCATCGGGAACAGGTCGATCAGGCCGCCGCGCACCGCGTATTCGCCCGGACTCACGACCTGGGTCACATGCTGGTAGCCCGCCAGCGTCAGCTGGGCCTTGAACTTGGCCTCGTCGAGCTTTTGCCTGACCTTGAACTCGAAGGTGTAGCCGGCCAGGAAGGCCGGCGGCGCCAGCCGGTACAGCGCGGTGGTGGCCGGCACGATCACGACATCGGCGCCTTGCTCCTGGTCGCGCTGCTGGATCCGCCACAGGGTGGCGAGCCGCTCGCTGATCAGGTCCTGGTGCGGCGAGAAGCTGTCGTAGGGCAGCGTCTCCCAGTCCGGGAACAGGGCGCAGCGCAGTCCCGGCGCGAAGAAGGGCAGCTCGTCGAGCAGGCGCTGGGCATCGTTGGCATCAGCCGTGATGATGGCGACGGGACGGCCGGCAGCCTTTTCGCGCAGGCCGAGCTCGGCCAGCAACAGGGCGTCGGCCGAGCCCGTCGGGCGCGGCAGGCTGTAGCGTTTGCCAGGGGTGAGTTTGGGCAGTTCCATGCTGGGTCGGTGCTGATGGCCAAAAGCGGTACCCCGCTCCGGGTTTGGGCGGGGGGTGGTCAGTGCTTGATTCTAGAATCCTCCATCCATGTTGCACGATCCCAAGCCTATTCCTTCCGTCGATGCGGTCAGTACGCCTCCGGCGCCGCGCTGTCATGCGCTGATTCCCTGTGCCGGCAGCGGCAGCCGCTCCGGCCGCGCCGGCCCCAAGCAATATGAATATCTCGCCGGCCAGCGCCTGGTCGACCACACGCTGAAGGTCTTCCTGGCGGTGCCGCAACTCGCCAGCATCGCCCTGGTCGTCGCGCCCGATGACGACAGCCTGTCCAGCCCGGACCCGCGGGTGCAGCTGCTGCGTGTCGGCGGCGCCAGTCGCGCAGCCAGCGTGCACAACGGCCTGCGCGCCTTGCTGCGGGCGGGCGTCGACGCCCGCGACTGGGTGCTGGTGCACGACGCGGCGCGCTGCCTGATTACGCCGCAGCAGATCGACGCGCTGATCGAGGCCTGCCGCGACGATCCGGTCGGCGGCCTGCTGGCGCTGCCCCTGCCCGACACGCTCAAGGCCGCCCGGGCGGACGAGGCTGGTGCGCGCGTCGCCGCCACGCTGACGCGCGACGACAAATGGCTGGCGCAGACGCCGCAGATGTTCCGCCTCGGCGCGCTCGAGCAGTCCCTGGCCGCCACCGAGGCCCAGGGCTACGCCGGCATCACCGACGAAGCCAGCGCGATCGAGGCTTGCGGACTGTCGCCGCTTTTGCTGCGCGGCAGTGCGCAGAACTTCAAGGTCACCTACCCGGAAGACTTTGCGCTGGCCGAGGCCCTGCTGCGCCTGCGTGCCTCGGCGCCAGTAGCCTGATCCCGCCGGGTTTCCTCAATCTCCATCCCCGAAGCAAGCGAGCCCCCATGAGTGCCACCATTTTCTCTCTGCCCCCCCTGCGCATCGGCGAGGGCTGGGATGTCCATGCCCTGGTCGAGGGCCGACCCCTGATCCTGGGCGGGGTCGAGATTCCCCATTCCAAAGGCCTGCTGGGGCATTCGGATGCCGACGCGCTGCTGCACGCGATCACCGACGCGCTGCTCGGTGCGGCCGGCCTGGGCGACATCGGCACCCATTTCCCCGACAACGACCCGGCCTTCAAGGGCGCCGACTCCTTTGTGCTGCTGCAGCAGGCGGTCATGGCGGTCGGCAAGACCGGCTACCAGATTGTCAACGTCGACTGCACCGTGATCGCGCAGGCGCCCAAGCTCGCGCCCTACAAGGCCGCGATGCGGGCGCGCATCGCGCAGGCGCTGGGTGTCGACGCGACCCAGGTCAATGTCAAGGCCAAGACCGCCGAGAAGATGGGCCCGGTCGGTGAAGGCCTCAGCATCGAGGCGCGCGCCGTCGCCTTGCTGATTCGCAGCTGATGCGGGCCTGATTCAGCCGCGCCGCAGCAGCAGTTCGGCCACCAGCCCGCCTTGCGGGTGGCGGCGCAGCGCGAGCTGGCCGCCCATGCGCGCCACGGTCTTGTTGACGATCGCCAGCCCCAGTCCCGATCCGCTCGCGGCGGTGCGCGCCGCATCGCCACGGAAGAAGGGCTGGGTCAGGCGCGGCAGCTGCTCGTCGCTGACCCCCGGGCCGTGGTCGCGCAGCGTCACACGCACCTTCTGTGCCAGCAGCTCGGCCTCGACTTCGACTTCGGCCTCCCCGTTGGCACCGCGACCGTAGCGCAGCGCGTTTTCCAGCAGGTTGGAAAACACGCGCCGCAGCTCGACCGCATCGCCGAGCACCACCGTGCCGGGGCTGATCTGCATCTGCAGCCGCAGCGGGCTCCGGGGGCCGCAGGCCCGCACCGCGTCGTTCACCGCGCCGGCCAGGTCGACCGGCTCGCTGTGCTCCGGTCCGGTGCGCGCATAGTCGAGGAACTTGTCTATGGTCGCGTCGACCTGCTCGATGTCGGCCACCATGTAGGCGCGCGCGCTCTCGTCGGTCACGCTGAGCTCGGCCTCGAGCCGCAGCCTGGCCAGCGGCGTGCGCAGGTCGTGCGAGATCCCGGCCAGCATCAGCACCCGGTCCTGCTCGGCCTGGCCGAGCTGGCGTGCCATGCGGTTGAAGCCGATGTTGACCTCGCGGATTTCCTGGGTGGTCACCGTCTCGTCCAGCCGCACCGAGGCGAAGTTGCCCTCGCGCACCTGGGTCGCTGCGACCTGCAGCCGCTTGAGCGGCTGGTTGATCAGGCGCGCGAGCAGCGCCGACCCCAGCAGCGAGAGCAGGCCCGCAATGCCGAGCCAGACCAGCCAGGTACCGCGTTCGACTGCACCGACGCGCTTGGGATCGGTCAGGAGCCAGAACTGCTCGCGCCCGATCCTGAAGCCGACCCAGAGCCCGTCTCGGCCATTGACCTCGCGCGCCACCAGCGTGCCCTTGCCGAGCAGCTGTGTCAGTTCGGCGCTGATGCGACGACCAAAGGCGTCCTGGTCATAGGGCTGGTAGCCGTCGCCCGGTTCGCGCACAGAAATCTGCACCTCTTCCTCGTCGAGCAGCGACTTCATCAGCGAGACGCGCGCAATCGGGTCGACATGGCGCAGTGCGGCACGGCTCAGGTTGACCAGCGAGGCCACCTGACGGGCACTTTGCAGGGCCCGGGGCTCGAACTCGAGCGCGCGGTAACTTTGCAGCCAGGCCAGCATGCAGCCCAGCAGGATCAGCGTCAGCGCGAACCAGTTGCGCCAGAACAGGCTGATGCCTTGCCAGCCGACGGCCTGGGCCAGGCGCAGCCTGAACCGGCGCAGGCGAGTGCCAGGCTTCAATCCGACTGCCCGTCCGGTACGAAGACATAGCCTACGCCCCAGACGGTCTGGATGTAGCGCGGCGTGGTCGGGTCCTCCTCGATCAGCTTGCGCAGTCGAGAGACCTGCACATCGAGGCTGCGGTCGAAGGGCTCGAACTCGCGACCGCGCGCCAGCTGGGCCAGCTTGTCGCGCGACAGCGGTTGGCGTGGATGGCGCACCAGGGCCTTGAGCATCGCGAATTCGCCGGTCGTCAGCGCGATGTCGTTGTCCTGCCTGCGCAGCGTGCGCAAGCCCAGGTCCAGCGTATAAGCCCCGAAATGGACCACTTCGTCGCCGCTCGAAGGCGCGCCCGGCACCTCGACCGGTGGCCGGCGACGCAGCACGGCGTGGATCCGAGCGAGCAGCTCGCGCGGGTTGAAGGGCTTGCCGAGGTAGTCGTCGGCGCCGACTTCGAGTCCGACGATGCGGTCGATATCCTCGCTCTTGGCCGTCAGCATGATGATCGGCGTGCGGTCCTTGGCCTCGCGCAGCCGGCGGCAGATGCTCAAGCCGTCCTCGCCTGGCAGCATCAGGTCGAGCACGATCAGGTCCACCGATTCGCGCTGCAGGACGCGGCTCAAGCTGCGTCCGTCCTCGGCCAGCAGCACCTCCAGACCCTCCTGGGTCAGGTAGCGCTTGAGCAGGTCGCGGATACGGGCATCGTCGTCCACGACCAGGATGCGGTCGGGGCGCTGCGGGGCGTTCGGCATGTCGGATCTTCCAGTACTAGACAAGGCCTATTTTGACAGCAGCGCTGCCCGTTCGCCAGTGCGCAGGGATTTACTGGGCGGTCCAGCCTCCGTCCATGTTCCAGGCCACGCCACGCACGTTGTTGCCAGCCGGCGAGCACAGGAACAGCGCCAGCTCGCCGAGTTCCTCGGGGGTGGTGAACTGCATCGAGGGTTCCTTCTCACCCAGCAGTTGGCGCGTGGCCTGCTCGTTGCTGATGCCTTGGGCGGCGGCCTTGGCATCGACCTGCTGCTGTACCAGCGGGGTCAGCACCCAGCCCGGGCAGATCGCGTTGCAGGTCACGCCACTGGTGGCAGTCTCGAGCGCGGTGACCTTGGTCAGCCCGATTACGCCGTGCTTGGCTGCGACATAGGCGGACTTGCCCGCCGAGCCGACCAGACCGTGTACCGAGGCCACGTTGATGATGCGGCCCCAGTTGGCGGCCTTCATGGCCGGCAGCGCCAGGCGGGAGGTGTGGAAGCTGCTGCTGAGGTTGATTGCGATGATGGCATCCCAGCGCTCGAGCGGGAAATTCTCGACGTTGGCCACATGCTGGATGCCGGCGTTGTTGACCAGGATGTCGACTTGGCCGAACTCGCTGGCTGCTGCCGCCATCATTGCCTCGATCTGTGCGGGCTGACTCATGTCGGCGCCGTGATAGCTCACTCGGGTCCCGAAGGCTGCGACCTCGGCCTGCGCGCCTTCGACGTTGCCGAAGCCGTTGAGCATGATGTCGGCGCCTTGACGCGCCAGCGCCTTGGCAATGCCCAATCCGATGCCGCTGGTCGATCCGGTGACCAGGGCCGTTTTGTTCTTCAGCATGGGGTGAACTCCGTGAAATGGGGGGTAAAGTGGGAAAGGGGGCAGGATTTCGTCATCATCGTGTATCCCGACTCCATTATCTTGCCCTGATTGACGCTACGATGACCGGGCAAGCCGGGCCCTGATAAATGGAACCACAACTCAACTTCCTGGAAGTCCCTGGTGTCAGGGCCAAATTCAGTACTCAGCGCCGAATCGCCTGGTGGGACTGGAACGCCACCGGTCATGCGCAGCCTGATCAGGTGGTGGTCTGCGTGCATGGCCTGAGCCGGCAGGCGCGCGACTTCGACGTGCTGGCGCAGACGCTGGCGCCCCATGTCCGTGTCATCTGCGTCGACATGGCCGGCCGCGGCCAGAGCGACTGGCTGGCCGAGCCGATGGACTACCAGGTTCCGACCTATGTCGCCGACATGGCCGAGCTGCTGCGTCACCTGCGCATGAGCTTCCAGCAGGCCACCGGCCGTGACGGCGCTCAGTTGCGGCTGGATTGGGTCGGTACCAGCATGGGTGGCCTGATCGGCATGGCGCTGGCGGCGCCCCCGTACCTGGCCCTGCGCCGCCTGGTCCTCAACGATGTCGGGCCCGAAATCCAGCTGGCCTCGCTGCGGCGCATCGAGACCTACCTCGGCAACCAGCCGGTCTTTCCTTCCGAGATCGCGGCCGTCCATGTGCTCGAGAAGATCTCCGCCGCCTTTGGTCCGCACAGCCCCGAACAATGGTTGGCCCTGTCGCGGCCGATGTTGCGACGTTCCCTGGGTGGCTGGACCCTGCACTACGATCCGGGCATTGCCGCGCCATTCAGGCAGATGCTGGTCGCGATGGAGGCCATCCACCACGGCGGCGGTGCCGCAGCTGAGTCTCCCTTGTGGCCGCTCTACGACCAGATCCAGGCCCGTTGCCTGCTGTTGCGCGGTGCCGACTCCGACCTGCTGACGCCTGAGACCGCTGCTGCCATGGCCGACCGCGGCCCGCGGGCCCCTTGTGTCGAGTTTGCCGGGGTCGGTCATGCACCCGCCCTGGTCCAGCCCGATCAGGTGGCCGTCGTCAAGGATTTTCTGCTCTCTCCATGAACCCCTCAGATTCCCAACCGAGCGGCACCGCGATCGCGGCGGCATTGTCGGCGTGCGAGCCCGCCGACAGCCAGGCGCTGGTGCGCGCGCGCGCCTTCGCCGAACCGCTGCTGGCCGCCAGCCACCTGGACACCGGTGAGAACACGCTGGCGCATGCCGACGCCATGGTCGGCATCCTGGCACTGATGGGCGGCTCGCCCGAGATGCAGGCCGCCGCCTACCTGGTCTATGCCTGCCAGTACCTGCAGCGTCCGCACGAGATCATCGCCAAGGCCTTCGGCGACAGCTACGCCCATGTCGCGGTCGAGACCAGCAAGCTGCTGCAGCTGCAGCGCCAGGCGCGCAAGAAGGCAACCCAGGTCCGGCTCGATCGCGAACTGGCCCAGCAGCAGAGCGGTTTTGTCGCCAACTCGGCCAAGGCGCAGTTGTCCGAGCTCGATGCCAGCCAGACCGAGAACGTGCGCAAGATGCTGCTGGCCTTCTCGCGCGACCTGCGCGTGGTCATGCTGCGCCTGGCTTCACGGCTGCAGACGCTGCGCCATTACGCCGCCGCCAGGAAGCTGCCCGATCGCGCGCTGGCGCAGGAGGCCTTGCAGATCTTCGCGCCGCTGGCCAACCGGCTCGGCATCTGGCAGATCAAGTGGGAGATGGAGGACCTGTCGTTCCGCTTCCTCGAGCCCGATACCTACAAGCAGATCGCGCGCCTGCTCGACGAGAAGCGCGTCGAGCGCGAGAGCCATGTCGAGCAGGTCCGGCTCAACCTCGACGCCGCCCTGCAAGCCCAGGGCATCCAGGCCTCGGTCCAGGGCCGGCCCAAGCATATCTACAGCATCGTCAAGAAGATGCGCGGCAAGTCGCTCGATTTCGACCAGGTGTTCGACATCCGCGCCCTGCGCGTCGTGGTGCCGGCGGTCGACGACTGCTACGCCGTGCTGGCCTGGGTGCATTCGCATTTCAGCCCGGTACCCGAGGAGTTCGACGACTACATCGCCAAGCCCAAACCCAATGGCTACCAGTCGCTGCACACCGTGGTGCGCGATGTGGATGGTCGGCCCATCGAAATCCAGATCCGCACCCAGGCCATGCACGACCATGCCGAACACGGCGTGGCCGCGCACTGGGCCTACAAAGAAGCGGGCACCAAAGGTTATGCCGGCGTTTCCGCCAGCTCCGAGTACGACGCGAAGATCGCCGTGTTGCGCCAGCTGCTAGCCTGGGAGCGAGACCTCAGCGGCACGGCCAAGCAGCTGTTCGACGACTGCATCTATGTGCTGACACCGCAGGCCGCGATCGTCGAGTTGCCCCAGGGCGCGACTCCGCTCGACTTCGCCTATACCGTGCACACGACCCTGGGTCATCGCTGCCGTGGCGCGCGCGTCGATGGCGCGATGGTGACGCTCAACACCCCGCTGCGCAGCGGCCAGACGGTCGAAGTGGTCTCGGTCAAGGAGGGCGGCCCCTCGCGCGACTGGCTCAACCCCGATCTGGGCTACCTGGTCAGCCACCGCGCCAAGAGCAAGGTGCGCGCCTGGTTCAACGCGCTGGCGGCCGAGGACAATGCGGCGCGCGGGCGCGAGGCGATCGAGCGCCTGCTGCAGCGCGAGGGCCGGACCGCTCTGCGGCACGAGGAACTCGCGGCCGGGCTCGGCTTCGAGACCCCGCAGGATTTGTTCGAATCGGTCGGCAAGGAGGAAACCTCGCTGCGCACGGTCGAGCAGCAGCTCAAGCCGCACGAGGTGGCGCCGGTCCCCGACGAGATCGTGATCCGCAAGGCCCGTGGCGTCGAGAAGTCGTCCGCCGGCTCGGTGCTGGTGGTCGGGGTCGACTCGCTGCTGACGCAGCTGGCACGCTGCTGCAAGCCCGCACCACCCGACGAGATCCGCGGCTTCGTCACGCGCGGCAAGGGCGTCAGCATCCACCGCAGCGACTGCGCCGACTTCGGCCATCTGCTGCGCCAGCATCCGGACCGCGTGCTCGACGTGCAATGGAGCGGGGCCAAGGGCAAGGGGGCCGAATCGGCGGTCTATCCGGTCGACGTCGCGGTCGAGGCGCAGGACCGCCAGGGCCTGCTGCGCGACATCTCGGACGCCTTCTCGCGCGAGAAGATCAACGTCATCGGCGTCCAGACCCAGTCGGTCCGGGGCGTGGCCTGGATGACCTTCACGGTCGAGGTTTCCGATGCGATACGGGTCGCCCGCGTGATGTCGGCCGTCTCCGATGTTCCCGGCGTGCAGCGGGTCTGGCGGCGCTAGGCGCTAAAGGATGCGGGAAAGCTCGGGATTTGCTGCTATACTTGCGGTCTAGCAGTGATGCAGGCGCGTAGCTCAGTTGGTTAGAGCACCACCTTGACATGGTGGGGGTCGTTGGTTCGAATCCAATCAGTCCTACCAAAAAGCAAAAAGCCCTCGAGCGCAGGTTCGAGGGCTTTTTTGTTCATCCTGCGCCTTCAAGCCCTGCCTGTTTGGCGTTCAGTTCTTGAAGCTGCCCGTCTCGCCGGGCTTGCGCAGCATCTTGTTGACTTCGTCCTGGTGCATTTCTTCGAGCACGACCAGCTCGCGTGCGTACTCCTCAAGCAGGATGGAGTGGCCTTCCGCGATCCGGAGCAACTCGTAATATGCTGCCAGCGCGGTCTTCTCGTGTGCCAGGCTTTCGCGCAGGATGTCGCCGATGTCGTGCTGATGGGTTTCGAGCAGGGTGCCGATTCGCAACGAAGGATGGCCACCCAGCAGGGTCACCAGTTCGCCGGCCCGGTGGGCATGGGCCAGGCTCTCGTTGGCATTGTCCTTGAGCCAGGAGACGATCGGGATCCGGTTGTAGCCGTACACCATCAGCGCGTAGTGCGTGTACTTGACCACTCCTGCCAGTTCGAGTTCCATGATGTGGTTCAGCGCATCGATGGCAAGGGTCTTCTGGGCTTCTTCCATGGCATTCTCCTGTTGAATGACGAAAGCTCCGATGCCGGTGCGAGGCTGGGCCTGGTGCGCCGATGCCATGCTGACCGGATCCAAGCCTGCACTATCGCGACAATGGCGCTCCGGGTCAAGCCCGTGGTTTGTGTCTGGGGTGGCTTCTCGCGCTGGCGCCGACCGCATCCGGTGCATGGGCTTTTTTGCTGCTGGTGCAGCAGACCATTCCGGATCAATGGCCTTTGTTCTTAGAATCGAATGCTATCCCCGCATCGGCGCGGGGCGCAAAGCCCATGGGGCAGGAGTCAGTGCAGTGGAAAATGAAACGGACGGCCAGGCGAGCGAGTGCGTCGAAGAGCTGCGGGTAATCAAGAAATACCCGAACCGCCGCCTCTATGACACGACCACCTCGTCCTACATCACGCTGGCTGACGTGCGTGCGTTGGTGCTCCAGGGGGTGCATTTTTCCGTTCGCGATGCCAAGACCGGGGTCGATCTGACGCGCAGCATCCTGCTGCAGATCATCCTCGATGAGGAAACCGGTGGCGTGCCGTTTTTCTCCGAGCGCATGCTGGCCGACATCATCCGTTTCTACGGCCATTCGATGCAGGGCTTCATGGGCAGCTACCTCGAGCAGAGCGTGGAGGCCTTTGCCGACCTGCAGCGCCAGATGGCGGACCAGGCCAAGGGCCTGACGCCCGAGATGTGGTCGCAGTTTCTTGGTGTCCAGTCGCCGCTGATTCCGGGCGTCGCGCTGGGCGGCTATCTCGAGCAGTCGCAAAAGGCGCTGAACCAGCTGCAGCAGCAAATGCTCGAGGCCTTCGGGGTCAAGCGCTGAGTTTTCTGCCGCGGTGGTGATGACCTGAGACAATCGGGGCATGACTGAAACCATTGCCAAAGCCCCGAAAGTGGGCTTCGTGAGCCTCGGATGCCCGAAGGCGCTCACCGACTCCGAATTGATCCTCACGCAACTCAGCGCCGAGGGTTACCAGACCAGCAAGACTTTTGACGGCGCGGACCTCGTGATCGTCAACACCTGCGGCTTCATCGACGACGCCGTCAAGGAAAGCCTGGACACCATTGGCGAGGCGCTGGCCGAAAACGGCAAGGTGATCGTGACCGGTTGCCTCGGCGCCAAGGGCGACATCGTCCAGACCACGCACCCGGCCGTCCTCGCCGTTACCGGCCCACACGCTGCTGACGAGGTGATGGATATCGTCCATCAGCATCTGCCCAAGCTGCACGATCCCTATTCTGACCTCGTGCCGCCGCAGGGCGTGCGCCTGACGCCGGATCATTTTGCCTACCTGAAAATTTCCGAAGGCTGCAACCATAGCTGCACCTTCTGCATCATTCCGTCGCTGC
>ERZ1034363.1763-NODE-1763-length-11528-cov-2.438128_pt1 | contig 11528 bp, 9 predicted proteins | sample MGYA00520616_ERZ1034363 | MGnify/ENA primary metagenome ERZ1034363 (study PRJEB33736, sample SAMEA104284506) | Azolla filiculoides | biome: Urban; feature: Water surface; material: Ditch water | place: Netherlands | collected 2015-10-28 | depth 0-0.1 m ...
CCGGATTTGTGGATTATATTACAAAGCCTTTGAATAAGGAGAAAATATTTGAATTGTTAGAAAAAATATTTGCTCAAAAAGAGATCGCAACATCAAATACTGAAAAAAATAATGAAGGCTTTCTTTTTTAGAAAGCCTTCCCATTTTATTATCTTAAACTACATATTCATCAGCTATTAATAATGCTTCAGAAATAATAGCTAAACCCTCATCAATTTCTTTATCGGTAATACACATTGGCGGTGCTATAAAAATATAACCCCAACGTACGAAAGTGTATAAACCTAATTCTCGCAGTTTAGCTCCAACTTTGTTCATGCATTCCATTTGAGTAGCATTAGCATTAAAAGGAGCCATTAATTCGTAGGGTTCTTTACTTTTTACAATATCAAGGCATCCCAATAATCCTTTGTTTCTAAAATCACCTATTGAAGGATGTTTGGCGCGCATTTCTTCTATTCTTTTTTCTAAATAAGCGCCCATTTTATTCGCGTTTTCAATCAGGTTGTCACTTTCGTAAATGTTAACAACAGCAAGTGAAGCAGCAAGCGATACAGGATGAGAATTATAAGTTAATCCCAGCCATAACGGAGAATCATCAAATTTTGCTGCAATCTTATCAGAAACCATAAGACAACCCAACGGAAGATAGGAGGAAGTAAGCCCTTTGGCCATACATATCATATCCGGAATAATATCGCTGTGTTCAAATCCAAACCATTTTCCGGTCCTTCCAAATCCACTCATAACTTCATCGGCAATGAATAAGATTTCATATTTTTCGCATAAAGCTTTTATTCCTTTTAAGTATCCTTTTGGATAATGCAAGCAACCGGAGGAGCCACTTTCGCCTTCAAAAATAAAAGCGGCAATGGTATGACCACCTTCGTAACGGATAATTCGCTCAACCGAATCTAAGCTCCATTTTAATCGGGTTTCTTCATCTTGATCGCTAAGTCCGTAAAAATCATACGGATCATCAAGATGAAAAATATTAGTCGATTGTTGTGCATCAGTATATTGTTTTCGGGGATCGCCGCCCACAGTCATACTTGCCGATGAATTTCCGTGAAAACCTCTATATCTGCCAAATATTTTATGTTTTCCGGTATATAAACGGGCTAATTTTATAGCGTTTTCAACAGATGAAGCGCCACAAAGGGTAAAGAACGCTTTGTTTAAATCTCCGGGACATATTTCAGCCAGTTTTTTTGATAATTTTGCTCGAATTTCGGTGGTACAAGAAGGTGTTACATAACTCACTTTTTGCATTTGCTCTACAACAGCATCAGTAATTCTTTGGTCGCCATGACCAATGTTCACAGACATAAGTCCGCTCGAGAAGTCAATGATTTTTTTTCCGCCTACTTCATATAAATAAACTCCTTCTGCTCTTTCTATGGCAATAGGATTGACGTTTTTTTGGGCGACCCAAGTAAACAAACTGTATTGTTTGCTATCACTTATGATTTGTTCTTTACTTAACATGCTGTTTTAAATTATAGTTTTTTAAATTATTTGAGTGTTAAATCATAACTGTACAAAACTTCGTCCCTCACAAAACCCATTTTGTGATACAATTTTTGTGCTATGATATTATTTTTTGCCGTTCTTAATCGGATTGTTTTTGTCCCTAATTCTTTGGCAAATGCAATGGTTTCAAGAATTAGTTTTTCTCCGGTTCCGTTTTTACGAATTTCGGGATCAACAAATAAATCATTCAGAATCACTATTTTATTTAAGGCTAATGAAGAAAAAGTGACATAAATTAAAGCAAAACCAATCGCTTTATCCGGATTGTTTTCATCAAAAGCCAAGAAAACAGTCGCTTCATTATTCTCTAATCGTTCCTTTAAATAGGCTTTGTGCTTTTCATAATTAGAAGGATTTTTGTAAAAAACAACATATTCGTCAAATAATCGCGTTACTTGATCTAAGTCTTGTAAAGTAGCTTTTCGTATCATAATTGGTTAGATTTAAATGATTTGAATGTTAAAATACAAATTATTTTTCAATACTTTATCTGTTTTGGTCAAAATCCTCTAATTTTTAAATCTGTTTTAACTCATCCAATTCGTTCCTGCTTCAGGATTCCACTTGGTTGTTGTTTTCTTTTCTTTGGTAAAAAAGCCAATTGAGCTTTTCCCGGTTATATCACCTGAACCAAATCTGGATTCATTCCATCCGCCAAAACCAAAAGGCTCTCTGGGAACCGGAACGCCAATATTTACACCACACATTCCTGCCGAAGCATTTTCGGTTACATAATTTGCTAAACCGCCACTTTGTGTAAAAACAGAACAAGCATTTCCGTATGGATTTGCATTTTCAATGGCCAAAGCTTCGTCAATAGTATTTACCCGAATGATAGCTAAAACAGGTCCAAAAACTTCCTCTTTTGCAATTTCCATATCGGCTGTGGCATAATCTATAATGGTTGGTCCTACATAAAAACCATTTTCTTTTCCGGGAACAATTGTGTTGCGGCCGTCTAAAATAATTTTGGCACCTTGTTGTTCTGCTTCGGTGATATAATTTTCGATTCGCTCTTTAGCCGCTTTCGAAATTACAGCTCCCAATGTAGTTCCGCATTGAATTTTTAAAGCATCATCGACTAACTTATTCAGAATCGCATTGCAATTTCCAACAGCAATTAAAGTAGCTGCAGCCATGCATCGCTGTCCGGCACAACCGCTCATGGATGCCACAATATTTGAAGAAGCCATTTCAGGATGCGCATCAGGTAGTAAAAGGATATGATTTTTTGCTCCGCCAAGTGCTAATACTTGTTTTAAGTTTTGACTGGCTCTTTGGTACACAATTTTGGCAACTTTGGTAGACCCAACAAAAGTAACGGCATTAATAGCGGGATGATCACAAATATTTTCTACTGTAGTTTGTGTCCCATTTATAATATTGAACAAACCGTCAGGAAGTCCTGCTTCTTTCAAAAGTTTTGCGGTGTATTGACTGCTTACCGGAACTGCTTCCGAAGGTTTCAAGATAAAAGCATTACCAAGTGCAATGGCGTTTACAATTGTCCAATGCGGAACCATAGTTGGAAAATTAAACGGAACAATTGAAGCAACAATTCCTAAACCAACTCTGGTTGAAGAACAAAAAACACCTTTACTGACTTCCATGTTTTCGCCGGTAACTAATTGGGGTAAGGAACAGGCAAATTCAGTTAGTTCGATGGCTTTGTCAATTTCGGCTTTGGCTTCACCGTGAATTTTTCCGTTTTCGCGGTAAATAATTTCGGTTAGTTCTTCGCTGTTTTTTTCTAATAATTGTTTGTATTTATAGAATACTTGTGCTCTTTCTTTTAAGGTTACTTTTTGCCACGCTTTTTGAGCTTTTTGAGCAAAAGTTATGATTTCATTCAAATCTTCCATGGTAGATTCATTAAATGTGGTTATTTCACTTCCGTCTAAAGGAGATTTTACAGTATGAATTTTGTTGGAGCTTCCTGATTTAAACTCCCCATTTATAAAGTTTTTTACTTCGTTATATAACATAATCTGTGTTTTTAATTTTTTCAAATATACAATATTTGATAAAAATACAATAATATTTTTTGCTTGTATCAAATATATTGTTAGATTTACAAAATAATCACGTTCAGTTTAACTTATTTACAAAACTAAGATTTGTTTAAAAGTAAGGATTGTGAATTTAAATACTAACCAATTTAAATGTAATTTTTAACCAAAACCAAAAACAATGAAATCAATCTCAACCATTATTGGAGTCGCCTTATTATTTCTGGCAGGACTTTGTTATTTTATCGACTGGTATGCTTTAGTGCCGGCCTTTACTGTATTAGGTATAGCAATTATTACCAGAAAAGCATTAGAGCCATTAATTATTGGTTGTACTATTGGTTTTGTATTATTGGCCATGCAAGGTGGATCCGAAGAATATTTTCCGGAAGGAAAAGGAATGATTTTTCCATTGAATATGTTTGATGGAATGTTCACGTCGATTGCCAGAGATGCACATGATCAAGGATTAATTTGGGTAATATTAGTGTGTATATTATATGGTGCTTTTGTACAATTATTAGGAGCTTCCGGCGGAATTAAAGCGGTAGGGAGATATTCTGAGAATCATGTAAAAAGTAAAAAACAGTCCTTAATAATGACTTATTTCTTAAGTTTCTTCTTCTTTTTGGATGATTATTTGAGCGCTTTGTCAGTTGGGAATACCATGAGACCCATCACAGATAAGTTTGGTGTTTCCAGAGAAAAATTAGCGTTGGTGTTGAGTTTTGTATGTGTGCCATTGACGGTTATATTCCCTATTTCAACTTGGACTATTTTTTATGGTTCACAATTAACAGCTATAGAAGGAGGCGTTTTAGATAGTGCAGGAAAAGTGATTACAAGTCCTATTGAAGCTTTTTTGGGAACGATTCCTTATAATTTTTCAGCATGGATTTCTATTATATTAGGCGCTTTAGTAGTATTTCATTTAGTTCCGGATTCGAAAGGGATTAAAGAGGCTGAGGCCAATGTAAAACCTATTGAACCTACAGTAGCAAAGGTGAAGAAAAACCCGGGCAAAGAAGGGAAACTGGTTTATTTCATTTTGCCATTGTCTATTTTAATATGGTGTACTGTATTTCCTTACCCTTGGGATATGGATTATTGGGGAAGTATAACTCCATCAACCGAAGTGATTTTTGGTAATATCGATGCGTTACGTGGAATTGTTACAGCTGTAGTTTTTACCTATTTGTATTTCTTGATTTTTAAAGTGATAAAATTCAATAAAATTTCAAAACATTTTGTGTTAGGTTTAGAAACGATAACATTTGTATTAACAGTTTTAGGATTTACTTATTTGTTGAAAGATGTTCAAAATGCTTTAGGATTTAATGAGTTTGTAGCATCACATTTGCAAGGAATCAGTTGGTTGAATGGTTCAACTTTGCCATTTATTGTATTTGCTTTGGTATCATGGATTTGTTGGGCAACTGGATCAAACTGGGGAATTTATGCAATTTTAGTACCAACAACAGCAATAATGTCGCATACTTTGGGGGCTGACTTCTGGTTGTCTCAAGGAGCATTGGCATCAGGAACAGTTTGGGGAGCAGCAGCTTGTTTTTTCTCGGATAACAGAGTGCTTACGGCGCAGTCTTGTAAAGTAGATATGATGAAACATGGTATTTCTCAATTTCCATATCAATTGGTAATCTTTGGAGTATCATCGGTAATGTATTTAGTAGCCGGGTTTATTTTATAATTTTTTTATCGTGCCTATGATAAGTAAAAGTGTTTTAGAAAATCAATTTCTGATACGGAATGCCACTCCTGACGATGTGATTCAAATGGAGTATGTGCAGTCGCAATGTTATCCTACTTTGCATCCATCGGAGATATTAGACAGAAATCATTTTGCGAATCATATCAAAGTTTTTCCACAAGGGCAACTTGTTATAGAAGAGGATGGTAAGATTATTGCTTCGGCCAGTACGTTTAGATGTAATTTTCCGGAACATGACAGTACTTTTCTGGAAGAGACGGATAATTTATGGATTACCAATGTTCAGATACCAAACGGCGATTGGATGTATGGAATTGATATGGGGGTTTTGCCGGTGTATAGAGGTTTAGGACTTTCAAAAGAATTGTATAAAGCCCGTCATGAAGTGTGCAGAATCCTTGGGTTAAAAGGCCAAATTATTGCGGGAATGACCATTGGTTACGGAAAATTAAAAGACAAAATAACCATCGAAGAATATTGTTACGCTTTAGAAATAAATAAATATACCGATCCTACGATTACGCCACAGCGAAAGGCAGGATTCAGATGGATACGACCGTTGTATAATTATATTAATGATCCCGAAGCTGGATATGCAAGCATTTTGATGTATTATCCGGTAGATGAAAATTACAGTATTAAAAAAGAGTTTTTGAAATAAAACCTTCGAATAAAATAGAATAGATTAAAAATTAAATAAAAAAAAATGGCAACTCAAATTAAAAAAGTATCAGAAATTCCTGGGCCAAAAAGCAAAGAATTATTAGCAAGAAGAGCTGCCGCTTTACCGGCTGGTTTAGGTAAATCTACTGAAGTTGTTGTTGAAAAAGCAGAAGGAGCTTTGGTTTGGGATGTAGACGGAAATCAACTAATTGATTTTGCAGGAGGTATTGGAATGGTCAATTTAGGACACAGACCAAAAGCTGTCGTTGATGCTATTAAAGCGCAATTAGATAAATACATTCACACGGGAGCGTTAGTCACGACTTTTGAACCGTATTTAGACTTTGCCGAAATGTTGAATAAAATTACTCCTGGAGATTTTGCCAAAAAGACTTTATTGTCTTGTTCGGGGTCTGAAGCAGTTGAAAATGCTGTTTCGGTGGCTAAATATTATACCAAAAGACCTGCAGTTATCTGTTTTGAAGGCGCGTATCACGGAAGAACGATGCTAACATTGAGTTTAACCAGTAAATATGGTTTGTTTAAAAAAGGATTTGGAACTTTTGCACCGGATATTTACCGTTTCCTTTCTCCAAATCTGTACAGAAAACCCGAAAGTATGACTGATGATGAATACATTGATTATTGTATCGAGCGTTTTGATCAAAATTTAATTTCACATGTTGATCCTTCGGCTGTGGCAGCTATTATTATCGAGCCGGTTCAGGGTGAAGGCGGATTTATTCCGGTTCCAAAACGCTTTTTAGAAAAAATCAGAAAAGTATGTGACGAACATGGTATTGTTTTCATTGCCGATGAAGTTCAATCTGGAGCAGGTCGTACAGGAAAATTCCTTGCGATTGAGCACAGTGGAGTGATTCCGGATATTGTAACAATGGCAAAATCTATCGGTTCTGGTATGCCAATAAGTGCTACTACCGGAAAAGCTGAAATTATGGATGCGCCGCATTTAGGTGGAGTGGGAGGAACGTATTCAGGAAGTCCGCTTGCTGTAGTTGCTGCGCATGAAACTGTAAAACAAATCAATACGCCAGAGTTTTTAGATAAAGCAACTCACGTTGGTAATATTATTGTAAGTCGTTTGACAGCTATGAGCGAAAAATTTCCGGTAATTGGAGACATACGCGGATTAGGAGCAATGCTTGTAGTTGAATTTGTAAAAGACAAAAAAACCAAAGAACCGGATATGGATTTTGCTATGGCAGTAATCAAAAAATCGGTGGCTAATGGAGTGATTTTAATCAGAGCCGGTTTGTATACAAACTGTATTCGTTTCTTGCCTCCAATTGTAATCACTGACGAACAATTGAATGAAGGATTGGATGTAATTGAAAATGCAATTCAAGAAGTGATCAACGAAAGAGCGTAGTTAAAGGTTGATTTTGAAACTTTAGACAAAATAAAAATGGCTTTAAAACTGATTTATAATGCTTCTATAATTACCATGGACGCTGCTTACCCCAAAGCAGAGTCTATGGTGATTAATGATTTGGGTAAAATTGAATCCATTGGAACAGAAAGTGAAATGTTAAATCAATTTGATTCTTTTTCGGAAGAAATCAATTTTCATGGCAAAACAATTGTTCCCGGTCTGAACGATGCTCACATACACGTATGGAAAATAGGACATCTTAGAACTTATATGTTAGATGTTCGCGGTGTGAAATCTATTGTTGAATTCAAAAGAGTTCTCAAAGAATTTGCCGATAAAAATCCAAATTCCAGTTGGATTATGGCTCGTGGTATCAACGAAATGGTGGTAGAAGAAAAACGATTGCCTACCAAAGAAGATTTGGATGAAGTTATTCCGCACCGCCCCGTTTTTGTAATCAGAACCTGTGCTCATATTGGTATCGCGAATTCAAAAGCAATGGAAATTTCGGGAGTCACAGAAGATACAGAAGTTCCTTTTGGAGGAGAAATTCGCAAAAATGAGGACGGAAGTTTACAAGGTATTTTTACCGAAAGAGCTTTGGGATTAATCATGAATACCATTCCGCCTTTTACTTTCGAGGAATATAAAAACATGATTCTTGAAGCACATAATTATTTGTTAAGCCTTGGGATTACCAGCGCAACAGATCCTGCTGCCAATGAGGAATTACTGGCAGCTTACATTCGATTAGATAAAGAAGGATTGTTGAAAGTGCGTATGAATGTTTTTCCGTTGCGAATTCCTGACGGAAGTGACGAAATTCAGGTGCTTCCAGAGTTATATGAATCGGAATTTTTGCAGATAAAAACAGTGAAGTTTTTTTCTGACGGAGGTCTAAGTTCAGCTACAGCTGCGTTGAATGTTCCTTACAAAAATACGAAAGGTTATAAAGGAGTACTGCGATTGGATTTTGAAAAATTTTACCAAACGGCAAAAGAGGCTGTCGACAAAGGATTTTCGGTTGCTACACATGCAATTGGACATCAGGCAATCGATTTGACGCTGGATGTATACCGTAATTTGTTTAAAATTAATCCAACTTTAAAACACAGAATTGAACATGTTGGGTTTTTATCCAATGAAAATATAAAAGATTTCGTAGCCATGAATATAACAGCGGCTATGCAACCCATTTTCATTTATGAGCTGGCTAATAATTTCAAAAGTACTTTGCCGGATGAATTACTAGAAGTCGTTTATCCTTGCAGAACAGTGGTAAGTAACCGAATTAATTTAGCCTTTTCGACTGATGGACCGGTGGTTAAAGAAATCAATCCTTGGGTAAACATGGAAACAGCTGTTTCTCGAAAAGCGGCTGATGGTTCTGTCATTGGAGAAAATCAAAAACTCACTCTAAAACAAGCGTTACGCGCCTATACTGTAGGTAGTGCTGTTGCGGATAATTTAGAACATATAAAGGGAAGTTTGTCAGTGGGTAAATATGCCGATTTTATTGTTTTAAATAAAAATCCATTTGAATTAGAAGATATTTCTACCGTTGAAACAATTGAAACCTGGAATAGCGGAAATTTATATTACAAAAAATAGGTTTTAAATCAGTAAATAAAACAATAATATCGATATTTATTGTAAAATAATTAATTATATTTGACTCGTCATAAAATTATAAAAATAAATTAAAATGAGTGCATTAGATGATGAATTAGATTACCAAATATTGAAACTGCTTCAAAAAGACGGCAGAATGTCATTTACTGAAATTTCAAAAGAAATAAATGTTGCGGTAAGTACGATTCGGCACCGTTTCATCAATTTAGTTGAAGATGGAACTTTGAAAATAATTGGTAGGGTTGACCCCAATAAAATTGGTTTTAATGCTTATGCCAGTGTGTTGATTTCGGTAAAACCAAAATCACATATGACTGCCATTTTTGAAAAACTGACCAAATTACCTGAAATTAGTTTTCTGGCATCCGTTTCTGGAGATTACGATATTGAAGCGAATGTAATGTGTCGTGATATGGAGCATTTAAATGAATTATTAGGCGAAAAAATCCATGTTATGGAAGGTGTTTTTGATACCAAAACTAATATGTATATGAAAATATACAAATTCGCACAACCTGATTTAGAATTAGCAAAATTATCAAGTAAACAAAATGAATAATACAGACAGTTTATACGAAAGAAGGAAAAAAAGCATCCCTAATGCTTTAGGAATTTTTAATCCATCTAGTATTCAATCAGCAAAAGGCGCTATAATTATTGATGCCGATGGAAGAGAATTAATCGATTTTGCAGGTGGGATCGGTGTTAATAATGCAGGACACGGTGTTCCGGAAATTATTGAAGCCATTCAAAAACAAGCAGAGAAATTTATTCATGCATCGTTTAATGTTTCGGTCTATGAGCAATACATGGATTTGACTGAAAAATTATGTGAGCTGCTTCCTCACGGAGAAGCGACCAAAGCAATGCTAACATTATCTGGAGCTGAATCAGTAGAAAATGCTATCAAAATTGCTCGTGCAGTAACCGGAAAAGCAGGAATTATTTGTTATGATGGTTCCTTTCACGGACGAACCATGATGGCAATGACTTTGACATCTAATGTGAAATATAAAGAAGGTGCAGGACCGTATGCTCCCGAAGTCTATCGTTTAGAATACCCGTATTACAAACCGAGTATGTCTTCTAGAATGACACAGGACGAATTTGATGATTTGATGATTATGAAATTGCACAAAACATTTTCATCAACAGTATCAATAACTCAAACTGCGGCAATTATAATGGAATTGGTTCAGGGCGAAGGCGGTTTTACTGTTGCGTCTAAAAAATACGTACAGTATTTACGTAAATTCTGTACTGAAAATAATATTCTGTTGATTTTTGATGAGGTACAATCCGGCTTTGGTCGTACCGGAGCTTGGGCAGCGTATGAGCATTTTGATGTGATTCCGGATTTGTCTACATGGGCAAAATCTATGGGTGGAGGAATGCCTATTGGAGCCGTTATTGGTAAACAAGAAATTATGGATGCCATTAAACCAGGACTTATAGGGGGAACGTATTTAGGTGGACCGTTGAGTTGTGTGGCTTCATTAGCAAGCATTAATTACATGCAAAAAAATAACATTAATGCCGCTGGTGCAAAAGTGGGTAAAATTGTTCATGATAAATTTACCGAATTACAGCGTTTGTACCCAGATAAAATTACAGATGTTCGTGGGTTGGGAGCTATGTTAGCCATTGAATTTACAAATCCAACCACTAGATTTCCTGATGGTGTTTCGGCAAAAGCAATTGTAGATAAATGTCTTGCAAAAGGCTTAATTGTTATTACTTCTGGAACCTACGGAAATTGCATTCGAATTTTAAGTCCTTTGTTTATAGAAGATGAAGTATTAGCAAAAGGATTGTCCATTTTAGAAGAAACTATCAAGGAAGTTTTGATATAATAGCACTTTGTCAAAGTTCAAAACTTTGATCAAATAATTAACAAATAAAAATGAGAAAGCAATATATAAACGGAGAATGGTGTGATGCAATTGATGGTGGAGTTTGGAATGTTCAAAGTCCGTCTTCAGAAGAAATAATTGATACAGTTCCTTTTGGAAACACCGCAGATTGTAAGGCGGCTATTGCTGCTGCAGATGCTTCTTTCAAAGAATGGAAAAATACAACGCCTTATTTTAGAGCTGAAATTTTAAAAAAAGTAGCCAATTATATGCGTGCCAACGCAGAATCTTTTGCAAAAGAAACTTCCTTAGAAACAGGAAAACCAATGCTCGAATCCAGAGGCGAATGGCAGGTTTCGGCAAATCTTTTTGAATGGTATGCCGAGGAAGGAAAACGCAATTATGGGCGAGTGGTACCGACCAACAGAGCCGATAAACGTTCTATGGTAATTTACCAATCTCTTGGCGTTGTTGGCGTGATTACGGCTTGGAATTTTCCGGCTTATAATCCGGCACGTGCTGTAGCTGCTGCTTTAGCTGCTGGTTGTTGTGTGGTTATGCGTGGTTCTGAATTTACACCTTTGTCCAGCTTTAATATGGCCAAAGCCCTTGATGAAGCCGGAATTCCTAAAGGCGTTTTTAACTTAATCAATACAGAACCGGTTTCTACAGGATTAGAAATGATTGAAAACCCGTTATTGAAAAAAATAAGCTTT
>ERZ1034363.1764-NODE-1764-length-11521-cov-3.324187_pt1 | contig 11521 bp, 8 predicted proteins | sample MGYA00520616_ERZ1034363 | MGnify/ENA primary metagenome ERZ1034363 (study PRJEB33736, sample SAMEA104284506) | Azolla filiculoides | biome: Urban; feature: Water surface; material: Ditch water | place: Netherlands | collected 2015-10-28 | depth 0-0.1 m ...
AATTAAAAATTATAACCATGTTCTACAGAATTGTCGCTTTAGTAATAAATATATTCGTCAATACTCCAGATAAAAATGTGGCAGACTGACACCAATACCACGTCTTGACCTGACTACTGAGCTAATTGCATTTGAACGTAAATACCCACTTCTTGCATCAAGGCAACAATACGATCGTTCTCTCCCATAATTATCAATAAATTATCCGAGACAGTAATTGTCCTATAGAAATATGCGAAAAAAGGGATATGAAAGGTCTTTATAAAAATGCTAGAGAAGGAATGGTTTCTTTTTTACGGGTATTAATTCGATTTATGAAATACCTGATAATCCTGAACTAATCATTAATACCAGCGAACTGGACATAAATCAAAGTGCAGTTTTAGTGTTAAACTTTCTTATTGAAAAAGGCTTTATAATGGAATTAAAATAAAAAAATAATGGCTCCATATGGATTTCAATGTCCATTTGTTAAAATAGACGAATGGGAATACACTTTTAACAATCAGTTCTTTACAAAAAGTAACGTCATCAGGAAAGTCTGCGGCAATGACTCCTTCAAGCACTGACGCTAAAATACTGGCTTCAAATTCGTCTGCATCATCAAATTCCCACATAATGCTCTGATTACTGATGGGGCATAACATGCCAACTGTGCTTTCCGTATCAATTGCTATTATTTTCATCTGAACTCCTAAATTTTATGTATACCATGTTTAAAAATAATGTTGTTTACTACAAACTACCTTAACTTTATTAAGCTTAGTATTCCACCTCTAAGAAAGTTCGTAAATAGTCAATTTAAATTCTGCTTATATTTAGCCAGATTTCGTTATGGTGTTGAACAGTTGAATATAGGCGGTTTCTATTCGCATAGACTTATCCTCCTCAGTGCCAATCGCATACCAAGAGGCTAAATCAATATACTCATCATTACTAATTGTTTGAGTAATAAAGGCCAAGGGTAAAAATAATCCCGCTTTATGCATACCGTTCATTAATGCAAATTGAGTAAATTGTGAAAGTGAAAATATAGATAGTCCTTCTTTTAATATGACGATGGCTTCTTTAATATCAACATCAATACCTTCACCCCAAATAGGTTTCGAGAGTAATTTATTCTGCACATTTATAAATACCGTGCGAAGTTGGTCGTTTGTATTTTTTGGACTATGTTTAAGTTCTGACAATATTAATTCTTTTAGGAAATCATCTTCTAATATGATGTCGTTAAGTGGGAAGTCACAAAATGTACAGAATGCTGAAAATATCCCAAATTTTTCTGATTGTAATTTGCCAACAAGCATTCGTTCAAAGGATATGGCATGAATTAATGTTTGATGAGTTGATGTGACAGGACTCCCATTAGGTGTCTTAGCGCGAGGTAACGTATAAATATCATCAACTTGCTTTATCTTCTCTAATGATTTCGTGTATATATCTTCATCTTTTTTTAATAATTCACAAAAAACATTGGGCAAGCCATTTTTCGTGCTGATCAACTCAAAATCGAATCGTTCATTAGGAAGAATTATAAGATTAATTCCGTTCAATATTTCAGCAACAATGGGGCGCCATGTTTTATCAATAGATAATATCGTATTGACATTCGATGCCATGAGAAATCGAGGAATGATAAAGTGACGAATATGAATGCGATCATCTTTTTCTTGGTAAACATAAACAAAATTCCATACATGTTTTTCCAATGCATAAAATAAGGCATCATTACTATTTTGTACCAATAATTCGACTGAGAAGTCATGAGGAATGACCGATAAGAAAAATTTGAAATTATCTTTCATTAAAATACCTATAACTTGTGAAAAATATTAGTCAATATGAGATGGGAGGATAGTAAAACAATTAAAAGAAAACATTGTTACAATGACTTTAGTGCACCCCATTTACGCCATTGCCCACAGCTTGCACTACAACTCACTTCATGAGGGGAAAATATGCCTCCCATACATTTGCCTTTACTGTAGCAGTCATAACTCACAATTAATGATGGATAGGGTTGCATTGCCTCTCTTGGTCCTCCCCACAAATCACAAGTTGCGCAAACTATAGTTTGACTGGTTGCACTTGTAGTCATCGTATACCTCCTAGGTAAAATAATTTATTAAATGTTAATTTGTTCACTACCATTTAGTTCAGCAATAGTCCTATTTAAATTTAAAAATCAGCCTCAAAGCTATGTTGAACATATCCCTGTTTGATTGCAGTTAAATAACTCTCATCAACCAACGCATCATTTGTTAACTTATTTGGATGAGCAATATAAATATGACCCAACTGGGACTGGTTACTATTTGCCTTATTAAATGGCATTCCTAATCTTACATAATGGCGTGGTTCACCCTCGACTCTATCCAATTTTTCTAGTTGATCTTCATTAATTAAATAGGCCACAAAAGGACAGCGATAACCTTCACCACGGTATTTTAAATTAGCATAGGCACTGCCATTATCGCCTTGCTTATTAAAAACCAATTCGAACCCCTCTAAATAACCCGAAGTGACTTCTTGAATATCCCCCACTCTATTAGCTAGTCTGTCTGCATTCATATTCGAACCGTATGCGATGTACCAAGTGGGCAAGACTTCTAGAAGGTGTCTACGATAATCACCAGAAGAAATTTCATAATAGGTATCTAAATCCGACGCATTATAAAAATACGTGTAGGCCTTTAAAGAGCTACCATCATTTAATAAGGTGACATCAACTTCTTTTCGAATATATAACGATTGCTCAGGATAAGTTGGATCAAACCCTTCTATTTGATCTAGAGTAAATAAGGTATCTGAATCAATTTCATACACTTCACCATAAACGGATTCATTAGATTCGATAATGCCAGGATAAGACCCTAAGTCATAAAGACTCGCTTTAATCATTCCTAAGCCTTCAAAGACTGAGGTATTCAAACTTTTTGAACGACTCATGCCATTAAGTAAGGTGCCGTAAACAAAAACTTTCATCGATAATCTCCTTAGATATTTTATTTGACTAACTACTCTTCCGAGCAATCGATCAGAGTGTATTAATTTATTTTTACTAGCCCTAGCTATCACACAAAGCGTTTATCTTTGTGTTACATCAATAGTTAGGGACTAAATTTGCATATTTTTTGTTAAAAGTCCAATTACACAAAACCAATGGATTGAGACTTATAAGGTGTTTTCAATTTGCATTCTGCTTGCAGTGCATGAATCAACTCCTTCGCATTCGCCATGGGTTTGAAACGATGTTGTCGTGCAAGTAGTGCAAAATCGCCAGGCGTGAGATTATCCATTTTGTGTAATTCCTGCTCCAGACTCTCTTGCGGAGAGGTTAATCCCAGTGCTTGGCAATAATTCAGCAGAAGTTTCCAAGCTTGCTTAGGTTTGAGTGGATCAAACTTAATTTTCAAATCAAAACGGCGTAGTGAGGCTTGGTCTAATTCTTCCAAGCGATTGGTAGAGGCAATGAACACACCATTATAGGTTTCCATGCAGGTAAGCATCTCATTGACAGCGGTGGTTTCCCAAGAGTGCTGACTTTTGTTTCTGTCTTGGAGAAAACTATCGACCTCATCAATCAAGAGTATGGCTTTCTCGGCCTCGGCTTCGCGGAAAATATTTTGAATATTACGCTCCGTCCCGCCTACATAAGGATTGAGTAAATCTGCTCCACGTTTGATGTGTAGCGGTTTATTCAAATGTTCTGCAAGGTATCTTGCATAGGCAGTCTTACCCGAGCCCGCGATGCCATAAAGACATACTCTTGCCATCGCGTGTGCTTTAATGCCATCGGCTAATTGCTGTAGATTCGCATCACATTGGATAAAATCGGTATGATAAAAATCAGGCAAAGCTTCTGCTTGGCCAATACTCAATCCTCTATGCCCTTGGGCGACAAGTGTTTTGTCAACCAGACGCTGGAAGGTTGTTGAAAGCTGCTTCGAATCAAATTGCCCTTCCAGTGAATTCACTACATTCGCTGCTCTTGAAATGATAGCTGGGGCAAGTTCTTCACATTTGGCGAGTTGCTTGATGGTGCCTTCATCTAAAATACGACCACAGTGATCTCGGATAATTTGTGCACGTTGATCTTTAGGCGGTACAGGAATATCCAGCACCCAATCAAAGCGACGCATGAAGGCTGGATCAATATTTTCAATATCATTGCAAAGCCAGAAGGTTGGATTTTTATTCTCTTCGAGCAAATGATTTATCCAGGCTTTACGAGTTTGTGCTACCGATCTGAAAAAACCACCGTTTCCCCCAAACACATCTTCAACTTCATCAAACAGTAACATAGAGTCTGATTTTGTGAAAAAGGCTTGCGCTGCACGCACGGTGCAGAGTCGTTGTTCACCGGTGATGGAATCGCCGTCTTCATCTTCACAAGAAATTTCATACAACGTGCAATTCACTTTTTCAGCAATCAAACGGGTTAATTGTGTTTTTCCACAACCTGGACGACCATGGATAAAAATATTGACGCCTGCTTTTTTATTGCGAAGTGATTCTGTGAGATAAGGTATAAGCATATCCAAATCACTTTTTAAGTGGGCATAGTTATCGAGTGTCAATTGCGCCGCAGGACTCTTAAAAACCATGTCACGTAGCCATTCAATGGGTGATGCTCCCTCACAATTATCGGTGAGTAAACGATCGGCAAATGAACGTGATAAGGCATCTAAACTTCCTGATAAATCGGAATTATAATGCGTATTTACTTTTAATAAGGCTGTTTTGGCTAAGAGGCCAGTTGGTGCTAAAGCTTCTCTCACTGCTTTTTCGGGTTCATCTAAAATGACCGATAACACATGCGTGAGTTTAAGGGCACTGAGTTTATGGCCGAGCATATCACTGGTTTCATTGAGCAAACGATGGTTTTTTAATAGTGTGGTAAAACCTAAAAGCTTGGTTTCTAATTGATTTAACCCCACCGCTTTTGCTAATTTATCAAGATTTTGCGCCAAAGGCTCTGGAAAAGTGAATCCACTCGATAACTTTTCCTCTTTTTGAAATAACTGAACCAAAGCTTGGCGTGCTTTGAGTGCATCAAACTCACCTTCCTCGATAACGAAAGGCAAATTAAATACGGCCGCTATTTCGTCAGAATAATAATTCGAATCTTGTATCAATTCACGATGACACTCAAGTGGAACCAATATTTTCAACATATAGAATCGTACGATAGCGTCCATATTACGCAAATCATCCGTTAAGAAATGGTTTCCATGTCTTTTTGATCTTCTCATGTACGTATCCTCTAGGTTAAGTCGATAGATTCATTGAAAGCGGATTGATAGAGTGCGGGCAGTAAGTCCGCAGCTCTGCCAATTAAGTTTTCATCGCAGTAGCGATCGAGTTCTGTTTTTGCCATATTGATTTGAACCACCAGTGCGTTATTGCACTTAGCCAGAAAAGGTAAATCGGCTGCGGGACTAACCAATCCAGATGTGCCTACTACCAGCATGACATCACAATCTGCTGCGGCAAACTGCGCAGACTCCCATTCTTTTACCGGTAAGCTCTCTCCAAACCAGACCACTCCCGGTCTAACAGGATTGCCGCATGTTAAACATTTGGGTGGATCGATGTATTCATCCGCCACGATCTGCGACGATGATTCATCTAACGAATAAGGCTCCGAGCAAACCAAGCATCGTGGATGATGAAGACTGCCGTGCAAATGAATTACCTCCACACTTCCGCCTCTTTCATGTAAATCGTCTACATTTTGGGTAATAACTGTTATTTTTTTCACTTTCTTAGCTAATTGAGCAATGGTTTTATGTGCTGCATTCGGCTGGGCGTTGAGAACATCACGACGACGCATTTCGTACCACCCCCAAACCAAGGGTGGATTTCGCTTATATGCCTCCACACTGGCTAATTCATTGGCATTGAAGTTTTTCCAAAGTCCACTTAACGCATCTCTAAATGTGGGGATACCTGATTCAGCCGATATCCCCGCCCCTGTGAATACAACAAGGTGCTCAGCATGTTGAAGTTTTTGTATCAATTGTTCATTCATCGTATATTTCCTTAGACAAGTGCATACTTAGTCATAAACTGCTCAGTAATGGCTCTTAAATCTGCGTCTAAATAAGAGAGTGATTGCGTAGCAATGAACTCAGGCACGCCACCATAAAAAGCCTGAGCAATGCCTCCTGTTATGCACGCTAGTGTGTCTGAATCTCCACCCAACGAAATAGCTAAACGTATTGCGTGCTCAAAATCTGTCGAATCAAGGAATGCCACTATGGCCTGTGGAACCGTATCCGCGCAGGATTCATTAAAATAATAAGTTGGGCGAATCTCATCACATGTTTGATTGAGGTTATAGCCAAATTGTTGAATGATGTACTCTTTGATTTGCTCTTTACTGTGTCCAGTACGAGCAAGAAAAATAGCACTTGCCGTGGCCTTCGCCCCTTTAATCCCTTCGGGATGTCCGTGTGTTGGCAGAGTAAACTTCTCTGCCATACGTAACACTTCTTCTAATGTGTTAAACGCATAACCCACAGGACTAATACGCATTGCAGCCCCATTGCCCCACGATTGATAAGCAGGGGTATTTTTATCTCCCGCCCATTTCATAAACATCATTCCGTAGCCTGCATTGGGATAACGTCTGTAGTACTCACGCATCGTGCTTGCGTAATCTCTGTTATTTAAAATCACATCCGCTAAGGACACAGTAAGCACGGTGTCGTCAGTAAAGAAGCACTCGGGTTGAAAGAATTCAAATTCAGTTGTTTTGATATTATTGAACTCATAAATTGAGCCGACGATATCGCCTGTAATTGCACCTAACATAATATAACCACCCTATTCTCTAAATTTTGAGCATAAGAATCCCGTTGACAATAAAGTCATTTTTTTACGGGGTTTAAAATTGAGTTCGATTATCTACAGGCAAAGTGAAGCCCTTACCTAAAAATCCAGGTAAAAAAATGATTCACCAATTAATTAGACGAACCAATCCCGTCCACTGAAAAGTGGTTTAAAAATAGGTTGTCAGATTTTGTTTGTAGATAACGAACGTTAAGTTCGCTCTAATCGTGCTAAATATTTAGCGAATTATCTCGATTAACGAACCGGCAATTTGGGTTCATAAGAGACTTTTTGATGTCACTTTTTAATAAAAAAAGATGGAGAGAATGTGTATTTGTAGACATTTTTAATCTTCCTTTTGGCCTCACAAGAGAAACCATGTGCAATATATTATCACCAAATAAGCTATTTGTCAAATGAAAACCATAGCTAGTTAATTATTTCAAACATTTTTTATTTAAAATCATTCATTAATTTATTTTTTTATTTAAATACAATGGCTTATATATTTTAATTTAAATTTTAATTCTCATATTTCCGCAATGTAAGCCGTTAAAATAGGCTTATGTTCATCAAATATAGAAAGAACGTATGGAGATTTTTTATGTTTTCATTTGAGATGCCATAGAATAACGTGGCTATGCGACAAAATTTGGATTTATGAAGAAATTTCAATCAATTAATCAGCGATATTTATTCTTACATAAGACGTAGAAGTAAAAAATTCCATGATTGCTCAAATAATTTCTCACCATATAGAACATCCCGATTAAGTAATTCCTCAAGTTCAAGTAGATGGGAATTGTCTTGCGGATATATCAGTGGCTCGTGGAAGAGTTAGCTCGTGTACCAGACGAAGCATTTGGTCATAAATTTTGTGTAGGAGTAGAAAAAGGAAGTCATTCTGTTTTGTAGTTACAACAAAAAGTTGCAGTTAATTTTGTAATGTTATGTTGTGTTGTTTGTAATGTTAGATAAAATGAAGTTTTATGCTTTCAAACGACAAAACAGTCCAACCTTCGCCATTTGTTCTAAGTTATTCACAGTGCAGTTTTCCAATCCGTCATTTGCCACAATAATGGCGAGCGCTTGCGCTCTTGAAACAGCTACATTTAACCTATTGATGTCTAGCACAAAATCTAAGCCTCTAGGTGATTCTGCAATATCACTAATAGCCATTGATATAATCACCACAGGGGCTTCTTGACCCTGAAACTTATCAATCGTGCCGATCTTCAATTGGCCTTTTAGCTTTTCTTTAAGCAGATTCACTTGCATGTTATAAGGCGCTATCACCAAAATGTCTGCCTCGGTGATGGGTGTTTGCTGTCCTGCCTTGTTGGTAAAGGTACCTGTTTTAAGTTCATCAACGAGCTGCTGAATAATCCATACTTCTTCTTCGCTACTTTGGATATTATCTTCATGCGTTACGCTGACACTTAATACGCCATGGGCTTGGGTAACTAAAAGTGGTTTTGGGATATTAATCGCCTGCTTGCTGTTATCTTCATCCGCTTGTAATTTACCTTCGTAAACGATCTCTGACAGCGGAGCACACACTGCAGGATGCATACGGTACGTACGTTCTAAAAAAATTCCTTTATCTTCTGGAATAACAGCATAATCCATTAACATAAACTCTAAAGCAGATACCCCAGATTGCCCAGGATGTGAGCCTTGTATAGGTTGCTCTAATTGCATTTGATCACCCATCAAGATGATGTTGTTGGCCGCCCCTGATACCGCCATTAAATTAGCTAAGGCCACTTGACTAGCTTCATCGACGAATAGATAGTCTAAAGGCTCATTATAAGACAGCTCATTTGCAAAACCATACACGGTTGCCCCGACTATTTGATAATAGTTATAGGGCTTTGCTTGGGTAAATGACATTGAAGAGCGATATTCAAAATGGGTATCGTTATCCCATGCAAATAACTCTTTAAATTCTTTTTGAGTGCCATAACCCCCAATTTTAGTGATGGTGGTTTCGGGTAGTTCTTTTACTAAGGGTTCGAGGACATTCATAATAGCCGCATGACTATTAGACATCACGCCGATGCGTTTACCTTGTGCCACCAAAGCTTTAATAATGTTTTTAGCGGTATAGGTTTTACCAGCTCCCGGTGGGCCTTGAATACACAACAGAGTTTCATCCATCATTTTAACCGCTGTAATAATCGCAGACAAATAGCGATCATTTTCTGGGTATTGATGTCGTGTGATAGGTAAAGGTGAACCATCCTCTTTAAAGCGGGGATTGGCTTGGTTAATAACCGTAGCTAATAACTTGGGTAGCTGACGAGTTTTAAAATACGCTTCGGTAATATCACAAAGCCTATTTTCTAGTTTATCGGTATTAATACGGGCGTCATCAGCGAATAAGGTAAGAGGGATTTGTTCTAATGCGTCTTGATTGTCCGCATTTATCACAAAACTGATTTCGCTATAGTGAGTATCTTTCTCGGTGATGCTAATTTTGCTCACTTTAACTGCCGTGTCTTTTATAGTTGCAGTGTTTAGTTTGTCTGTGCGTATTGGCTGATCATTTTTAAATAGCGCAACACAATTAACTTTACCTTCGAGTACTTCCTGGCTTTTTAGGCTTAGATCATAAATGACCGTATCATCGTCTATCAGTTCTTCGTCGCTTTTATCCAACCGCTGTAAATAGGTAAATATCTTGGGCTTACGCTCACGGTCATAAAAATGCAAAAGCGATACCAGTAGCGTTGCTTGGGGATCTGCTTTTAAATCGGGTTGTGATTCATAGTGCTCAATTAGGTCTTGTTGTCGCTGTATAAGGGCTTGTCGTTTTTGTTCATTTTCGAGCTGTTTATCTGTTTTCTCTATTTCATCTTTAGGTACAATGTCGCCGGCATTAAATTGAATATGATGCAGTTTCTGTTGGTCGCGTAGCCAAGTGACTAATTCTAAAGTCGATTCACAATCGTCTATGTTATATGAACGAATCTCATTTAAAGTCTGCCACGCCTGCCAATCAAAATTATCGGGATCAGCCAACCAACTCTGATAACCATAGGGTTGTTCTATCCAATTTTCTAAGCCACCCTTAGCATGCCAATTTTCATAAAATACAATGGACTCCCCTCCATTAGCCACTTCTGTACTGCGTTTACCACGATAGAGGTGTTCTACATTTTTAATGGAATACCTCGGCTCACCAATTAACAAGCCAGCTTTAACCACTTTATATAAATCAACAAAGACATGGTTAGCGAGTAGCTCTGCCACTTTATCTTTGCGGGTTTGGTAACGATTCACCATTTTATGAATCGCGGTAATCTCATACGTAGCGTAGTGATAAATATGTAAAGTGCTATCTTGTTGCCAGCGGGCATAAGCCCAATCAATAAAGCCCTCAAAGGCTAGTTTTTCTTGTGCTTGATTATGCCCCCACCAATCTTTAAAGGCATAGTCTTTACCTTGTGCCGCTTGGGTATCTTCGTAACTTACACCCCATAAATATTCTAAGCCGCCGTCAAAAAGTGGGTGGCCTTCTATATCAAAATACACATCTAACGCTGATTTAGGCGGTAATGCCGATAAGCCTTTAGCATCATCTCGCTGCATCACTTCAAATAAGGGTTTTTCTTGACCTCTTGAAGCTAATTGAATCTTGGCTTGGGCTTTTAATTTACTAAAGGTCTCTGCCGAAATGCCTTTAATAGTGGCTTGTTCGGTAGTCGCTAATTCACTTAAGGTGCTTATATCAGTATCCAGCAGTTTTTTAATCTGTGTGTTGCGTATATTAGCCACTAATGCCAAGCTATCTGATTGGGCTAAATGCGCTTTTGCAAAGGTTGACCAGACGCCATAGTCACTGTATAAAGCCGGATCAGGCATGGCAGCCCAATCACTATTAAAGCCGTCTTGTGCAACTAAGAACTGGCGCTTTAAATTAAGAAAATAATGATAGTAGGCGGCAAGTGGATAGGTTTCTTCTTTTTTGTTACCTAATACAACGACGGCATGATCAGGTATTTTTCCTTGTACTGCTTCAAGCATCCAGCTATAGCAACACAGTTGAATAATAAAATAGGTTTTGGTGGATTGTGAAAGCTTGGTATCCCAGGCTTCGTAATAATAATCACCTAGCTCAGACATCCCTTCTTTTCTGACTAAGAAGTCAGAAAAACCGGCAAAAGACTCTCTTTCTAAATACGCCTGAAAGATAACCTGATACCCCGCTTGCATGGCTTTTATAGTTTCTGTAGCTGCTGTGCTTTTATCATTTGCCACTTCATAAACCTGCTCCACTCCCAAATCACGTTTAAATTTATCAAGGTAGTTAGCTTCATGGACAAGCCCCTTATCGGCCAACAAGCTCATTATTTTGTCTTCGTCTTTAGTGATGCCCTCTAGTTGTTCTGGCTTATCTAACGCAAGCCGAGCCATCCAAGATGCAAAAGGTGAGCGTTCGAATAAGACTAAATCAGAGGGGGAATAAAGATAAGAATCAGAGCTAGGTTTATACATGCAATCGTCTATTTTTATTAGTTAGTAGCACCTAGCTTTAAAGCCAAGCATTCTTTTTTGCGAGATTATACTCATTGAGTCATTAAACGAAAAATCAATAATTGTTGAATTGTTTTACAGAGACATATTTTGATGGAATGTGTTACGCAACTAAATGTAAATTCATTTTGAGCAAAATAAATCG
>ERZ1034363.1768-NODE-1768-length-11505-cov-24.037452_pt1 | contig 11505 bp, 5 predicted proteins | sample MGYA00520616_ERZ1034363 | MGnify/ENA primary metagenome ERZ1034363 (study PRJEB33736, sample SAMEA104284506) | Azolla filiculoides | biome: Urban; feature: Water surface; material: Ditch water | place: Netherlands | collected 2015-10-28 | depth 0-0.1 m ...
GCAGCCAAAATGGCATCGTGATCGTGCTCGACCACGATGACGCTATTGCCTATGTCGCGTAAACGCTTAAGCGTTTCTAATAAACGGTCGTTATCGCGTTGATGCAATCCGATGGACGGTTCGTCCAATACGTACATGACGCCGGTTAGGCCGCTGCCGATTTGGCTGGCCAAGCGTATGCGTTGTGCTTCCCCGCCGGATAGGGTTTCAGCCGAGCGCGACAAGGACAAATACTCCAAGCCGACGTTGGTTAAAAACTTCAAGCGGTTGCTGATCTCTTTTACGATCTTATCCGCGATGGCTAATTTAGCCCCAGTCAATTCAAGCGTTTCAAAGAAAGTAAGCGCTAACTTTAAAGGCACTTCACAGACTTCGTGTATGTTTTTATTGCCCACTTTTACAAAGCGCGCGGCTTTGCGTAAACGCGTGCCGTTGCAATCTGGGCAGGTTTTTGAATTGAGGTATTTGGCCAATTCTTCGCGCACGGTTTGCGAATCGGTTTCGTGATAACGGCGTTTTAAATTGTTTAAAATCCCCTCAAAGGCATGGGTTTTTTCAAAGAAAGTGCCGCGTTCGTTTAGGTATTTAAATGGCAAGGTTTCTTTGTCGCTGCCGTGCAGTAAAACCTGTTGTATGTTTTCCGGCAATTTTTCAAAGGGGCTGTCCAAATCAAATTGATAATGCGCCGCTAAACTGGCCAGCATCTGAAAGTAAAATTGGTTGCGTCTATCCCAACCTTTAATGGCGCCGGCGGCCAAGGATAAATGCGGAAAAGCCACCACCCGTTTTGGGTCAAAAAAGTTCATGTTGCCTAGACCATCGCAACTTGGGCAAGCACCCATGGGATTGTTGAAAGAGAATAGGCGCGGTTCTAATTCAGCGAGTGAGTACTCACAAATTGGGCAGGCAAACTTAGCAGAAAACAAATGCTCGCGCTCGCTATCCATCTCAAAAGCGATGGCTTTGCCCTCGGCTAAACGCAGCGCCGTTTCGAATGATTCGGCGATGCGTTGCTTCATATCCGGTTTAACTTTTATCCGGTCTATGACCACTTCCACGCTGTGCTTGGTGGTCTTGGCCAATTGCGGCAGCGCGTCCATTTCATAAATGGTGCCGTCTATGCGTAAGCGCACAAAACCTTGCGCTTTGAGTTCTTCAAATAAATCGACTTGCTCGCCTTTGCGGTTGCTCACCACCGGCGCCAACAACATGAGCTTGGTGTCTTCTGGCAAAGCCATGACATGATCGACCATTTGGCTGACGGTTTGCGCTTCTAATTTGATGCCGTGCTCTGGGCATTCTGGGTCACCGGCACGGGCGTAAAGCAAACGCAAATAATCGTGAATTTCGGTGACGGTGCCCACGGTTGAGCGCGGGTTATGCGAGGTGGATTTTTGCTCTATGGATATGGCCGGCGACAAGCCTTCTATCAGGTCAACATCCGGCTTGTCCATGCGCGCCAAAAATTGTCTGGCGTAGGCCGATAAGGATTCCACATAACGTCGCTGGCCTTCGGCATACAAGGTATCAAAGGCCAAGGACGATTTACCGGAGCCGGATAAACCGGTGATCACCACCAGCTGATTGCGGGGAATATCCAATGAAATATTTTTAAGATTGTGCGTGCGTGCACCGCGTATTTTTATGAATTCCATCATGCTTGTGGCTAAAGGCTCGGTTAATTTTTGGCAACCTGCTAATATACCTACTTTTCTAAAATTAGCTCAAGTAATTTACATGACAGCCATAAAAAATCAGTTAGGTGGGTTGGTTAAAGACGTGGCCGCGCAAAAAATGGCCGCCCTAGTTGAAGGCAGCAGTTTAGATAAAATGACCCCGGTTGAATTGCGCGCCACCGTCAGTTTGGCCTCTATTTATGGCCTACGCATGTTCGGCCTATTTTCCATCCTGCCTATCTTTGCGGTTTACGCCGCTTCCTTTCCTGAACACCCCACCCCGCTCATGATAGGTTTGGCATTGGGTGCCTATGGTCTAACGCAAGCCTTGTTTCAACTGCCGTTTGGCATGGCCTCGGATAAATTTGGCCGCAAGCCCATGATCTATTTAGGCCTAGGCATCTTCGCGGTGGGCAGCATGATGGCAGCCTTGGCCATGAACATAGAAGGCATGATCATAGGCCGCGCCGTGCAAGGGGCCGGAGCCGTGTCTGCCGTGGTCACGGCCTTGTTGGCCGATTTAACCCGCGATGAAAACCGCACCAAGGCCATGGCCAGCATAGGCGCCACCATAGGCGTGGCTTTTGCCGTGTCCTTAGTGGGCGGGCCCTTACTCAATCAATGGATAGGCGTGCCGGGCATATTCTTCATGACCGCCGTGTTGACCTTGGCCGCTATTGCTGTGGTGAAATACGTGGTGCCCGATCCGGTGAATAGCCACTACCATTCCGATGCCAGTGCCGCGCCGGCTAAATTAAAAGACGTGCTAAACAATGCACAATTGCTGCGTTTAAATTACGGCATTTTTGCCTTGCATGCCGCGCAAATGGCCATGTTTGTTGTGGTGCCGTTTGCCATTAGCAAGGCCAGTGAGCTTAACGTGAATCAACATTGGTTTATTTATTTACCGGTGTTGTTGCTGTCTTTTGCGCTGATGGTGCCGGCCATTATTTACGCAGAAAAACAGGCCAAGATGAAACAGGTGTTCGTGGCGGCCGTGGCCACCATGTTGTTTGCGCAAGTGCTTTTTGCTTTATCAATTAATTACTTTTGGGGCATCGTATTTTCATTGACGGTGTATTTCGTGGCGTTTAATTTGTTGGAGGCCTCCTTGCCGTCCATCATCAGCAAAATGGCCCCGGCTGCCGCAAAGGGCACGGCCATGGGCGTCTACAACACCGCGCAATCCTTGGGCATCTTTGTTGGTGGTGCCATGGGCGGCTATTTATCGCACCGTTTTGGTTTTTCCAGCGTGTTTATTTTTTGTAGCGTAATGATGCTTTTATGGCTACTATTGGCTTATTCCATGCAAGCGCCACCGGCACTTAAAACCAAGATGTACAGCTTGGATGAAGCGTCGGCTGAGTTAAGTGCAGAACAAGCGAGCAAGCTTAAAAATCAGTTAAGCAAACTGGCGGGCGTATTAGAGGCAGTGGTTTTGCCGCAAGAGCGCACGGTCATTTTGAAAGTGGATTTAAAAATACATAACACGCAGGCTTGGAACGAATCCAAGGTGCAGCAACTATTGAGGGGATAAAAAATGGCATCAGTAAATAAAGTAATTTTAGTCGGTAATTTAGGCCGCGATCCTGAAGTGCGTTTCATGCCGAACGGCGACGCGGTTTGTAATTTCAGCATTGCCACCACCGATAGCTGGAAAGACAAAGCCGGTGCCAAGCAAGAGCGCACCGAGTGGCACAACATTGTCATGTACCGTAAGTTGGCTGAGATTGCCGGCGAGTACTTAAAAAAAGGCCGTCCTGTGTATGTCGAAGGCCGCTTGCAAACGCGCAAATGGCAAACCAAAGAAGGCCAAGACCGCTACACCACGGAAATCATTGCCGATCAAATGCAAATGTTGGGTGGCCGTGATGGCGCCGGTTCCAATGCCAGTTACGACGGCGGCATGGATCAAAGCAGCGGTGGTGACGATTACAATCAAGCGCCTAGCAATCCGGTGGCGGCCAAACCTGCTGCGGCAAAACCAGCGGCAGGCGGTTCAGGCTTTGACGATTTCGAGGACGACATTCCATTTTAATCACGCCTGTTTAGCAGCGTGAGATAAGCAACCCGGCTCAGTGATGTGCCGGGTTTTTTATTGGTGTTTAAGCCGTTTAGCGCAAGCAAATTGCACCCACCTTAGCTAGTGCATAGACTGGATTATCGTCTATAATTCAAGCCTAACCTTTAAACGGTAACGACACATGGCATCTCAATCTGATCTAGCAAAATTTTTTTCAGGCCTAAGCTCGGCTAGACCGAAAACCACCTTAGGAAAACGCCAATTGATTACCCTGGGTGTGGGTGCATTGGTGTTGGCCGTGGTGATTTGGATGAGCTCAGGCGACCCAGTCACACCAACCACCGCAACGCCTAATACGCAGTCTGATGTGGCCGATGCCGAGCAAATGCCGGTGGTGTTGGCATCGGTACGCCAAGGTCAATTTGATGACAATTTATTGGCCATAGGCACGGTCACGCCGCTCAACGCGGTTGAGGTATATGGCCGAGTAGACGGGCAAATTACCAGCATTGATTTTAAAGAAGGGCAAATGGTTAAAGCCGGTGATTTGCTGGCGCAAATTGACCCACGTCCGTTCGAAGTACAGCTCACCTTAGCAGCAGGGCAATTAGCCCGCGATCAAGCGCTGCTGGATAATGCGCAAGCCGATCTAGAACGCTATCGCACCCTGTTGGCACAAGACTCCATTTCCCGTCAGTCAGTGGACACGCAAGAGGCGCTGGTTCGCCAACACAAAGCCGCCGTGCAAGCCGATCAAGGCAGCATAGACAACGCAAAATTGCAGCTCTCGCACACCAAAGTGATCGCCCCTATTAGCGGTCGCGTGGGCTTACGGCAGATCGATAAAGGCAATATGCTGCGCGCCTCCGGTGCTAAAGGCATAGTCGTGATCACCCAATTGCAACCCATCAGCGTGGTGTTTACCGCCCCAGAAGATGCCTTGCCACAAGTCATGAAACTGCTCGGTTCTGAGCGCATTGCGGTGAATGCTTACGACAGAAGCCAAGAGCGCAATTTGGGCAAAGGCTGGTTGCTGGCGGCGGACAATAAGATAGACCCCAGCACCGGCACCATTAAGTTAAAAGCAGAATTCCCCAATGCCGACAACGCGCTGTTTGCCAATCAATTCGTTAACATCAAAATGCCAGTGCAAAGCCTAGCGAAAGCGACCCTTATGCCAACCGCCGCCATACAACGCGGCGCTAAAGGCAGTTTTGTTTATCAGTTAAAAGACAACCAAACCGTCACCGTGACTCCGGTTAAATTGGGTGCCAATCAAGGTGACACCACGGTGGTGTTAAGCGGCTTGTCGGTCGGCAGCCAAGTGGTGGTCGAGGGAGCGGATCGCCTCAGAGAAGGCGCCAAGATTAAAGTCATCGGTCAGGCGACACCGGTCGCTGCAAACGCATCACGCGGCGCCAGTCGCGGTCTTGAGACCATGATCCTGTCGCGCTCCTTGAGCTTGTAAGCCTACACTTAAGCCGCCATGAATATTTCGCGCCCGTTTATTGCTCGGCCCATCGCCACCTCTTTGCTCATGGTGGCGATATTGCTAGTGGGCTTGTTTGCCTACCGCGTCATTCCGGTTTCTGCCCTCCCGCAATTTGATTACCCGACCATACAAGTGGTCACTTTATACCCGGGTGCCAGCCCAGACTTAGTCACGTCTAACATCACCGCGCCATTGGAGCGGCAATTTGGCAGAATGCCAGGCTTGAAGCAAATGTCCTCGACCAGTTCGGACGGGGCTTCCGTGATTACCTTGCAATTTAATCTGGAACTGCCCTTGGATGTGGCCGAGCAAGACGTGCAAGCTGCCATCAATGGCGCGATTAATTTGTTGCCGCCCGATCTGCCGCAGTTGCCGATATACAGCAAGATCAACCCAGCCGATCCAGCCATTTTGACCTTGGCCCTGACTTCCCCCACCTTGCCATTGCCGACCATGCAAAAATTGGCGGAATCGAGGTTGATTGCCAAAATCTCCCAATTGCCCGGCGTTGGCTTGGTCAGCATCAGCGGTGGGCAACGCCCGGCCATTCGCGTGCAAGCCAACCCCAAAGCCTTGGCCGCCTATAACTTATCTTTAGAAGATTTGCGTTTAGCGATAAGCAACGCCAATTCCAACCAAGCTAAAGGTGGCTTTGATGGCCCTAGCCAAGCATCCAGTTTGAATTCCAATGATCAGTTGCAATCCGTTGAGGAGTTTTTAGGCCTAACCGTGACTTACCGCAATGGCGCTCCTGTGCGTTTAAGGGAGGTGGCCGAGGTGGTGGACGGCGCCGAGAATGCCAGGTTAGCGGCCTGGGGCAATGAATCCCAAGCGCTGATAGTCAACGTGCAGCGTCAGCCTGGGGCCAATGTTATTGAGGTGGTGGACGGCATTAAAAAAGTATTGCCTAGCTTGCAAGCGAGCTTGCCGCCTGCCGTTAAAGTGACCGTGCTCACCGATAGAACGCAAACCATACGCGCCTCGGTGGCCGACGTGCAGTTTGAATTGCTGTTGTCGGTGGCCTTGGTGGTCATGGTGATTTTCCTATTTTTACGCAATCTGTCCGCCACGATTATTCCTAGTGTGGCCGTGCCCTTATCCTTAATAGGCAGTTTTGCCGCCATGTATTTGGCTGGCTTTTCCATCAACAACTTAACCCTCATGGCGCTGATTGTGGCCACCGGCTTTGTGGTGGACGATGCCATCGTCATGATAGAAAACATCATGCGCTACATCGAGGCCGGTGAGTCGCCTATGCAGGCTGCCCTTAAGGGGTCCAAGCAAATCGGCTTCACCATCGTGTCCTTGACGGTGTCCTTGATGGCGGTGTTGATTCCACTGCTGTTTATGGGCGACGTCATCGGCCGTTTATTCCATGAATTTGCCGTGACCTTGTTGGTGGCCATCTTGATTTCGGCCGTGGTGTCCTTGACCCTCACCCCCATGATGTGCGCGCGTTTATTGCGCCACGTGCCGGCCGCTGAGCAAAGCCGTTTCTTTGTGGTGACCGGCGCCTGGTTTGATAAGGTCACCGTGCGCTATGGGGAAATGTTGCAATGGGTGTTTAATCGCCAACGCTTAACATTGATGGTGGCCGGGCTCACCCTAGTCATCACGGTGTTGCTGTACGTGTTCATTCCCAAAGGCTTTTTCCCGGTGCAAGACACCGGTGCCATTCAAGCCGTTTCACAAGGCCCAACCAGCTTGTCGTTCGCTGCCATGGCCGAGCGCCAGCAAGCCTTGGGCCGGGTGATTTTGCAGGATCCGGCGGTGGAAAGTTTGTCTTCCTTCATAGGCGTGGACGGCAGCAATGCGACGCTCAATACCGGTCGCTTCTTGATTAATTTGAAACCATTGGCCGATCGCGAGCGGGCCGATGAAGTGATCGCCCGCTTGCAAACTGCGGTGGCCGAGGTGCAAGGCATTAAGTTGTTTATGCAATCCGTGCAGGATTTAACCATAGAAGATAAAGTCAGCCCGACGCAGTACCAAATTTCATTGGAAGATGCCGATGCCGAGGTGTTGCGTGCCTGGGTGCCGAAATTGGTGGCACGCTTAAGCGCCGCACCCGAATTGGCTGATGTCACCAGCGACCAGCAAGAAGGTGGCTTGCAAGCCCACGTCGAGATAGACCGCAACATGGCGGCACGCTATGGCCTGAGCGCCAACGACGTCAACAACACCTTGTACAACGCCTATGGCCAACGCCAAGTGTTAACCCTGTTTACGCCGACCAATCAGCAACGCGTCATATTGGAAGTGAAGCCGGCATTCCGCGACAGCGTGCAGGGTTTAGCCGGTTTGTACGTGAGCAACATGAGTGGCGGCGCCAATGTCACGGCATCCAATCTGTCCAAGCAAATTCCCTTGTCGTCGATTGCCTCGGTCAGCGAGCGCCGTGCGCCCTTATTGATTAGCCGCGCTGGGCAATTTCCGGCCAGCACCATTTCCTTTAACTTAGCGCCAGGCACGTCCTTGGACGAGGCGATAGACGTGGTGGAAACGGCCCAGCGCGAATTGGCATTGCCGGCCAGCAGCCAGTTGAAATTGCAAGGGGCAACCCTAGCGTTTAAAGCCTCATTGGCCAATCAATTGTGGTTAATTTTGGCGGCCATCGTGGTGGTGTACATTGTTTTAGGGGTGCTGTACGAAAGTTATATTCACCCGATTACCATCTTGTCTACTCTGCCATCGGCAGGCATAGGGGCCTTATTGGCCTTAATGCTGTCGGGTAACGAGCTCAATGTGATTGCCATTATCGGCATCATTTTATTGATAGGCATCGTCATGAAGAACGCCATCATGATGATCGATTTTGCCCTGGATGCGCAGCGCGAACAAGGCATGACGCCACGCGAGGCCATCTACCAAGCCTGCTTATTGCGCTTGCGACCCATCACCATGACCACTTTTGCGGCCTTGTTAGGTGCTTTGCCACTGATGTTGGGCTGGGGGGTCGGTTCCGATTTGCGTCACCCCTTGGGCATTACCCTAGTAGGCGGTTTGGTCATGAGCCAAATGCTCACCTTGTTTACCACGCCGGTGATTTATCTGGCCATGGAGCGCTTAGCCCAAGCCGGAATATGGCCTCGCTTGGTGGACAAAGTCAAAGGCTGGGCATGAGGCTGCGCCCATGAACTTTAGTGCGCCCTTCATCAGTAGACCGGTAGCCACCACGCTATTGACCTTAGGGCTGATGTTGGTGGGCATCAGCGCCTTGCAGTTGTTGCCTATTTCCCCTTTGCCTAGGGTGGACATTCCCACCATTAAAGTTTCGGCATCGCTACCTGGAGCCAGCCCGGAAACCATGGCTGCCGCCGTTACCACGCCGCTGGAGCGCTCATTGGGGCGCATCGCCGGCATCACCGAAATGACCTCGACCAGTGCGCTAGGCGCCAGCCGTATCGTCTTGCAATTCAACCTAGACCGCGACATCAATGGTGCAGCGCGGGATGTGCAAGCCGCCTTGAATGCCGCACAAAGTGATTTGCCGAGCAGCATGCCGAGCAAGCCTTTTTACCGCAAGGTGAATCCGGCAGACGCGCCCATCATGATACTGAGCTTGACCTCGGCATCGATGAGCCAGGGTCAACTTTACGATGCCGCCTCGACGGTGGTGTCACAAAAGCTATCGCAATTAAAAGGCGTGGGCGAAATTGAAGTCGGTGGCAGTGCCTTACCGGCGGTGCGCGTGGATCTCAACCCCAATGCCTTGCAGCAATACGGCGTGGGCCTTGATGAGGTTCGCAAAGCCCTGTCGTCTGCAAACTCTAACTTACCGCAAGGCAGCTTGGATGACGCCAGTGGCCATTGGCAAATTGCCTCAAACGGGCAATTACAAGGTGCCGCCGATTACGCGGGCGTGGTGATTAAATACCAAAATGGCGCGGCGGTGGCCATGCGCGATGTGGCGCAATTGACCGATGGCGTCGAAGACGTGCGCACCGCAGGCTTGGATAACGGTAAACCGGCGGTGCTGGTGGTGATCAAACGTGAAGCCGGCGCCAACATTATTGATACCGTGGGCCGCATTAGCGATGTGCTGCCTAGCCTAAAAGCCTCGATTCCCGCAGCCGTTGATTTAAGCGTGGCCATGGAGCGCACCAGCAACATACGTGCATCGATAAACGATGCCGGATACACCTTGGTCTTTGCCGTGTTGTTGGTGATCTTGGTGGTGCTGATGTTTTTACGCAATGGCCGCGCCGCCTTGGTGCCCGTCGTGGCGGTGCCGGTGTCGCTGGTCGGCACGTTTGCCGCCATGTATATGCTCGATTACAGCCTCAACACCCTGTCCTTGATGGCGCTCACCATAGCCGTCGGCTTTGTGGTTGATGACGCGATTGTGGTGTTGGAAAACATCACGCGTCACCTAGAAAACGGGCTGGATGCAAAACAAGCCGCTTACCTAGGTGCCAAAGAAGTCGGCTCAACGGTATTAAGCATGACCTTGGTCATCATTGCGGTATTTATTCCCATGCTATTAATGGGCGGCTACGTCGGCTTGTTCGTCCGTGAGTTTGTGGTGACCTTGGTGGTCGCCATCCTTATTTCGCTGGTGGTGTCGCTCACTACGGTGCCCATGATGTGTGCCTATTTACTCAAGCCTAGCGGCCCCGTGCAGATTAGCCCGCGTTTTTTTCAATGGAGCGATGCGCTGTTTAATCGTCTATTGGATGCCTATAAGCGCAGCTTGTCTTGGGCGCTCAATCACGCAGCCTTGACCATGGGCGGTTTATTGTTAACGGTATGCATCAATGTCTTTTTGTACACGGTGATAGCGAAAAGCTTTTTCCCAGCCCAAGACACGGGGCAGCTAACCGGTCGCATACAAGCCGATCAGAGCGTGTCCTTTCAAGCCATGGAAAAGAAATTAGCTCGCTTCATCGATATCATCAAGGCTGATCCAGCCGTGAAAACCGCCGTGGGCTATACCGGTGGCGGTGGTCAAGCCAATTCGGCCTCGCTGTTTATTAGTTTAAAACCGCTGGAGGAAAGGCACGACACGGCAGATAAAGTCATCGCGCGCTTGCGTGAGCGTTTGGCCGATCAGCCAGGCGCCGACTTAATCTTGAACCCGGTGCAAGACATACGCATAGGCGGTAGGCAAAGTCGCTCCAGTTATGAGTACACCGTGCAAGCCGATGAACTGGCTTTGCTGCAACAATGGGAGCCGAGCATACGCCGCACCCTGGCTAAGGTGCCGCAATTGCTCGATTTGGATTCCGATGTGCAGGCGCACGGCTTGCAAACCAGCTTGAACATAGACCGCGATGCGGCTGCTCGCTTGGGCATCAGCGCCAAGCAGATAGACAGCGTATTAAACAATGCCTTTACCCAACGCGTGGCCAGCAATGTCTACCAATCGCTTAACCATTACCAAGTGGTGATGGGCCTAGCGCCAGAATTTGCTCAGTCGCCCACTGCCTTGGATCACCTAAACGTCATCAATGCCAACGGTCAGCCTGTGCCTTTGTCCATGGTCGCCAGTTATAAAGAGACCGAGGCGTCCTTGCAAGTGAATCACCATGGCCAATTTGCCGCCACCACCGTGTCCTTCAATTTGCCCAAGGGCGTGTCTTTATCGCAGGCCACACGACTAATTGATGAAGCGCTGCAAGGCATCAGTTTGCCCAGCTCGGTGCGTGGCAGCTTTCAGGGTTCGGCCAAGGCTTTTAAAGAAATGTTGGACAATCAGCCTATGCTGATTTTGGCGGCCTTTTTAAGTTTGTACATAGTCTTGGGCGTGCTCTACGAAAGTTTGATCCACCCGCTAACCATTATTTCCACGCTGCCATCGGCGGGCGTGGGCGCCTTGATGGCCTTGATCTTGTTTCAAAGTGGCTTTAGCGTGATCGCCATGATAGGCATTTTTATGCTGATAGGCATAGTCATGAAAAATGCCATCATGATGATCGATTTTGCCCTGGCCACTCAGCGCACGGCTTCTGTCACGGCTGAGCAAGCCATATTTGAGGCTTGCTTGTTACGCTTTAGGCCGATTTTAATGACCACCATCGCCGCGCTTTTGGCGGCCGTGCCCTTAGCGCTAGGCCAAGGCGATGGTGCAGAAATGCGCCAACCTTTAGGCATAGCCATAGGCGGCGGCTTGATCGTTAGCCAACTGCTTACCTTGTATACCACGCCGGTGGTGTACATTTACTTAGACCGATTTAGCAAGTGGCTGAGTGGTCGCTTGCAGCACCTTAACCCCCACTACGCCTCGCATCTAAGAAATGCCGTGGTAGACTAAAGACCATGACCGTGATGAATAAAAATCGATTTGGACGCCTGTTTCTTTTGCTAGGCATAGC
>ERZ1034363.1772-NODE-1772-length-11483-cov-12.071980_pt1 | contig 11483 bp, 10 predicted proteins | sample MGYA00520616_ERZ1034363 | MGnify/ENA primary metagenome ERZ1034363 (study PRJEB33736, sample SAMEA104284506) | Azolla filiculoides | biome: Urban; feature: Water surface; material: Ditch water | place: Netherlands | collected 2015-10-28 | depth 0-0.1 m ...
GCTCCACCACCAGAAAATCCGCCACCGCCGAAGCCGCCACCAAATCCTCCAGATGAACCGCCTCCGAAACTTCCTCCTCCAAAGCCTCCACCATTACTTCTTCCTAAGCTACTAAGGATTATGATATCTCCTAAATCTAAACCGCTTCCACCTCTATAATTTCCACCACCTTTATTTCCTCTTGAAGTTAACACTACAAGAATAATAATAAAAATAACTATTAGTATAAAAGGCAACGGATTATTCGATTCTTTTCTAGAACCTTTATATTTTCCTTTTAGAACTTCAAAAATAGCATCGGCACCCTTGTCTAAACCAGTATAATAACTTCCTGCTTTGAATTCTGGAATAATGACGTTTCGAATAAGTTCTCCGTTGATTCCTGCGGTTAATCTATCTTCTACTCCGTAACCTGAGGAAATATGAATTTTTCTATCATTTTTAGAAAGTAAAATTAGGATTCCGTTGTCTTCGTTTTCCTGACCAATTCCCCATTCATGGGACCATTTTGGAGTTAAAATACCAATATCTTCTCCTTTTAAATCTTCAACAGTAATTACAACTATTTGAGTTGTAGTAGAATCCGAGTAGCGAACTAATTTGTTTTCTAATTCTTTTTCCTCTGTTGGATTTAAAACATCTGCATAATCGTAAACACTCGTTTGAAAACTAGGCACATCAGGAATAGTAAACTGTGCTTGAGCAACTATTCCATTTAAAGCTAATACAAATAAAAACAACTTTTTCATATTAACTTCTTGATATTTCGTTAGACAACTCGTTAGTATCATCTGATTGATAAGGGAAATATTTTTTCAATCGTTCACCAGCACTTAAAATTCCTTCAACCAAGCCTTTCTTGTATTTTCCTTCTTTAAAACTTGCAATTATTGTATCTTTTGTACAATTCCAAAAATCAGATTCTACAACCTCATTAATACCTTTATCACCAATTATAGCAAACTTTTTTTCAGAAACACACACATAAAACAAAACACCGTTTCTATCTTGTGTTTCGTTCATTTTCAATTCAAAAAAAACCTCCTGAGCTCTGTCAAGAGGTGATTTTTCTGAATGTTCTTCTATGTGTACTCGAATCTCTCCCGAAGTGTTTTTTTCGGCTTCAACAATAGCATGAACAATTTCTTGCTCTTCTGCTTTTGATAAAAAATCTTCGGTTTTTGACATTATTTTGCTTCTTTTTCGTTTCCAAAATCAAACTCAACATCTACTGGTTTTTCTGCACCAGCTACTGCATCAAAATATGGTTTTTCTTTATAATTACCTAAAAACATTGAGTTAGGAAAAACCAAAATATAATTATTATACTTTTGAACAGATTCATTAAAACGAGTTCTTGCAGTTAAAATTTGATTTTCTGTACTTGCCAACTCATCCTGTAATTTCAAGAAATTTTGATTTGCTTTTAAATCAGGATAATTTTCAACTGTAAGTAATAATCGAGACAAAGAACTATTCAAATTTCCTTGTGCTTGATTAAATTGAGCTAATTGTTCAGATGTCATATTTGAAGGATCTATTTTGACTTGACTTGCGCTAGCTCTTGCATTTGTTACTGCTTCAAGAGTAGATTTTTCGAAATCAGCTGCTCCTTTTACAGTTTTAACTAAATTTCCAATCAAATCATTACGTCTTTGGTAAGCGGTTTCTACATTACCCCATTCTTTACTTACTTCTTGATTAACTTTAACGGCTCCATTTTTAATATTCACATACCAAAATGCTACTATCAAAAGTAAACCTCCTACTACTATCCAAGGCAAAAATTTTCTCATAATTTCTAATTTTAATTGTTTAAAGTTGATTTTTAATTGTTGTTAATTGTGCTTTTATAGTTTCAAGTTTATTAATAATATCAAACTTGTCTAATGTTTTTTTCTGACCTTCTTTCAAATGTGTTTTAGCACCATCTAATGTAAATCCACGCTCTTTCACCAAATGATAAATCAATTGCAAATTCTTCACATCTTCTGGTGTAAACATTCGATTCCCTTTAGCGTTTTTCTTTGGTTTTAGAATGTCAAATTCTTTATCCCAAAAACGAATTAAGGATGCGTTTACATCAAATGCTTTGGCTATTTCGCCAATGCTATAATATCTTTTGTTTGGTGCTAATTCTAAATGCATTAGTCTAATGATTGGTTTTCTTGATTTGCTAATTTTGAAATCTCAATATATTCTTTTGCTGAAATACTTCCATAATAAAAATTCAGCGGATTTACACGTTCACTACCTTTAAATACTTCGTAGTGCAAATGAGGTGCCTGACTTCGTCCTGTACTTCCAACATAACCAATAATGTCACCTCTTTTTACACGTTGGCCAGGTCGACATTTGTATTTACTCAAATGAGCATACAATGTTTTATAACCATAACCATGATTAATTTCAATATGATTCCCATAACCCGACAATGAAGCATCTGCTTTATATACAACACCATCTCCAGTAGCATAAATTGGCGTTCCTGTTCGGGCTGTAAAATCCATTCCGTAATGAAATTTTCTAATTTTCGTAAACGGATCACTTCTATAACCATATCCGGAAGCCATATGCTTCAAATCTTCATTTTTAACAGGCTGAATTGCAGGAATTGCTGCTAACAACTTTTCTTTCTGTTTGGCCAAAGCTACAATTTCATCTAATGATTTAGACTGAATAACCAATTCTTTCGTTAATATATCAACACGCTTTGTCGTGTTTTCCATCAACTCAGAATTATTGTATCCTTGCAAATCTTTATATCGATTAACACCTCCAAAACCTGCTTTTCTTTCTTCTTCAGAAATTGGAGTAGTATTAAAATATATCCTATAAATATTATTATCTCTGTTTTCAATTGCTTCTAAAACTTCATTCATCAAATCTAGTTTTTTGTTCAAAACCTTATAATTTAATGCTAAAGCTTCAATTTCTCTTGCTTGTATCTTATCTTTTGGTGTCTCAAAATAACTAGTATTAATCAACAGTAAAAAAATTAAAAATCCAAACAATGCCGAAGACAACAAAAACAGCAACACATAGGCAAATTTCTTTCTTTTTCGGGTTTGAATTCGCTTGTAAGCTAAATTTTCTGAATCGTAATAATATTTTACCTTCGACATATATGAAAATATACTATTTTTGTGCCAAATTTATTGGTGTGACATAAGTTATACGAACAAATTTAAGAAATGTTTCATTCTAAAGCTATTTTATTTTTTTTAGAATATTTAATAAAAAGAAAATCAAACAATTAAGCCATGGCTATAATTACTGTAGAAGCTGTTTTTGATACTGAAAAACAAAAAGTATGGGAAGCAATAACGAATCCAGAAGTGATGAAAATTTGGTATTTTAATATATCAAATTTCAATCTTTCTATTGGCAATGAATTTTCTTTTTATGAAACAGATGGAACTACTTATCTTCATCAATGTAAGGTTTTAAATTTTGAAGAAAACAAACTGTTGCAACATACTTGGACACATCCAGAACAATCTAAAGGAAGTTCAGTTTTAACATGGAAAATTGAAGAATTAGGAGAAAAAATAAAAGTAATTTTAACTCACGAAGGTGTTGAAACTTTTGCAGATGCTGGACCAAATTTCACATTAGCCAATTATGAAATGGGCTGGAATGCTTTGGTTAAAACAAGTTTAAGAAACTACCTTTATGGAATTAAAAAAATGGTTTTCAATCAAGATATCAAAGCTTCTGCAGAAACTGTTTGGAATAAAATGTGGAACAAAGAATCATATACAGAATGGACAACTCCTTTTTGTGCTGGAACTTATTTTACAGGCGAAATCGAATTAGGAAGTAGAATCCATTTTATTGCTCCATCATTTGAAGGAATGTATAGTGATGTTTTTTATCTTATCCCAAATAAATTAATTATTTTTAAGCATATTGGGATGCTAAAAGATTTGAAAGAATTACCAATTGACGCCGAAACTGAAAAATGGACTGGAAGTTTTGAAACTTATAAATTAAATGAAGTTGGTGGAATTACAACCGTAACAGCTGAAATTGATTGTGTTCCCGAATACATTGATTATATGAACGAAAAATTTCCGCTCGCGTTACAAGAATTAAAAAAAATATCAGAAAAAAAATAAAATAATGATATCGCATCTAAAACAGCTTGTGAAATAATCACAAAATGTAAAATGCGATTCGATATATTAAATATATTATACAAATGAAATCACAAGACATACGTAAAGCATACCTTAATTTTTTTGAATCAAAAGGACATTTAATTGTTCCTTCTGCGCCAATCGTTTTAAAAGACGACCCAACTTTGATGTTCAACAACTCGGGAATGGCCCAATTCAAAGAATATTTCTTAGGCAATGGAACTCCAAAAAGCCCAAGAATCGCCGATACGCAAAAATGTCTTCGTGTTTCGGGAAAACACAATGATTTAGAAGATGTAGGTTTTGATACGTATCACCACACCATGTTTGAAATGCTTGGAAACTGGTCGTTTGGCGATTATTTCAAGAAAGAAGCCTTAGCTTGGGCTTGGGAATTTTTAACAGAAGTTTTGAAATTAGACAAAGACCGTTTGTATGTTTCTGTTTTTGAAGGAAATCCAGCAGAGAACGTTCCATTTGACCAAGAAGCATTTGATATTTGGAAACAATACGTTTCGGAAGACCGCATCATTTTAGGAAATAAAAAAGATAACTTCTGGGAAATGGGCGACCAAGGTCCGTGTGGTCCATGTTCGGAAATTCATATCGATTTAAGAACTGATGCTGAAAGAAATGCAGTTTCAGGAAGAGATTTAGTAAATGCTGACCACCCACAAGTAGTGGAAATTTGGAACAACGTATTTATGGAATTCAACCGTAAAGCCGATGGTTCGTTAGAAAAATTACCCGCACAACACGTAGATACCGGAATGGGATTTGAGCGTTTGTGTATGGCGATGCAAAATGTAACTTCAAATTACGATACAGACGTTTTCACACCGCTTATCGCGAAAGTTGAAGAAATTACAGGATTAAAATATACTTCAAACGAAGTTAAAAACATATCAGAAGAACAAAACAAAACGAACATTGCGATTCGTGTAATTGTAGATCACGTTCGTGCGGTAGCTTTTGCTATTGCTGATGGACAATTGCCTTCAAATACGGGAGCTGGTTATGTAATTCGTAGAATTTTACGTCGTGCGATTCGTTACGGATTTACGTTTTTAGGCACAAAAGAACCTTTCATTAATAAATTGGTAGAAGTTTTAGCCAATCAAATGGGCGAATTTTTCCCAGAGATTAAATCGCAACAACAATTGGTTACTAATGTAATTCGCGAAGAAGAAGCTTCTTTCTTGAGAACTTTAGAACAAGGATTACAATTATTAGATAAAGTAGTTACTGAAACATCAGGAAAAGAAGTTTCTGGAGAAAAAGTATTCGAATTGTATGATACGTTTGGATTCCCAAAAGACTTAACGGCTTTAATTTTAAAAGAAAAAGGCTATTCATTTAATGAAACCGAATTCGAAACCGAATTACAAAAACAAAAAGCGCGTTCTCGTGCAGCTTCAGAAGTAACTACTGATGACTGGAAGGTTTTAATTGATGGAAACGTGGAAACTTTCGTTGGGTATGACCAAACCGAAAACAACGTTAAAATCACTAGAATTCGTAAAGTAGATTCTAAAAAAGATGGTGTTTTATACCAAATTGTTTTAGATAATACGCCGTTCTATCCAGAAGGTGGTGGACAAGTGGGTGATAAAGGAACATTAGTTTCTGCAAACGAAACCATCGAAATTATCGACACGAAAAAAGAAAACAACTTAATATTACATTTCGCAAAACAACTTCCAGAAAACGTGGAAGCTGAATTTGTAGCCAAAGTAAATACCGATTTAAGAACTTCGACTTCTAAAAATCACTCGGCTACGCATTTGATGCATTTGGCTTTGAGAAGTATTTTAGGAACGCATGTGGAGCAAAAAGGTTCGTTAGTAAATCCAAATTACTTGCGTTTTGACTTCTCGCATTTTAGTAAAGTTTCAGATGAAGAGTTGCGTCAAGTAGAAGCAAGTGTGAATCAACAAATTGAAGCGCAATTACAATTAGTAGAACACCGAAATATCCCAATCAAAGAAGCTTTAGACAAAGGTGCGATGGCGTTATTTGGAGAGAAATATGGCGATAATGTTCGTATGATTGAATTTGGAGATAGTAAAGAATTATGTGGAGGAATTCACGTGAAAAATACAGCTGATATTTGGCATTTCAAAATTGTTTCTGAAGGAGCTGTTGCTGCTGGAATTCGTCGTATTGAAGCGATTACAGGTGATGCGATGAAAGGTTTTTATAAAAATCAAGAAGATACTTTGGCAGAAATCAAAGAAGTATTGAAAAACCCACAAGATGTTTTAAAATCGGTGGCTTCATTACAAGATGATAATGCGAAATTGAAAAAACAATTAGAGCAATTAGTAAAAGAAAAAATCGAAGGATTAAAAAATACGTTGATTGCCGATTTCCAAGAAATCAACGGTATCCAATATTTAGCAAAACAAGTAGATTTATCTATGAGTTCGACTAAAGATTTAGCGCTAGCTATTGGAACTTCTAAACCAAACGCATTTGTATTCTTAGCATCAATTGAAGATAATGCTCCAAATATTCATTGCTATATTTCAAAAGAATTAGTTGCTGAAAAAGGATTAAACGCAGGAAACGTCATCAGAGAATTAGGAAAACTAATCGACGGAAATGGTGGTGGACAACCTTTCTTCGCATCAGGAAAAGGGAAAAATGTGAGTGGAATTAAGGAAGCGATTGAGAAAGCGGTTGAGTTTGTAAAATAATCAATCTAAAAATCTAAAAATACCGACAAATTTGTCGGTATTTTTTTATAAAAAAGTTTGTGAAATCATTTTTTTATTTTTGATTTGTATAAATTTAACTAAATGTATTCCAATGAAAAAATTATTTTATCTATTTGCTATTCTTTTTACCTGTATTACTTCAGCACAACAAGAATTTTCCTATGGATTAGTAATAGGCAATAGCTTTTACACAATAGGAAACAACAATGGCACCACAACTTTTGAAACTGAAGACAAAGTCTCTTCTTTTACAATTGGTGGTTTTGGTGAGTATAATTTTACTGAAAATATTGGAATGAAAGTAGATATGTTATTTTCGAAAAAAGAATTTATCTATTTTTCCAACAAGCAAGTCTTTGAAATGAATTTTATTGATATAGCTCCAAATTTTAAATATGACTTTGGTGAAACATACCGAGAGGGCTTCTATATGTTAGCAGGACCAAAAATTTCATTAATTACAAATGCAAAATCCGAAGGAGAAGATGTAAAAGATAGTTTTGAAACATTTAATTTGGGTGCTCAATTAGGATTTGGGTGGCGAGTATTAAAATTTATTGATATTCAAACTAAATTAGATTATGAATTAACCCCATTTTTTAAATTGAATAATGGTAATAAAAGTAATTTCTTTGGTGCTGTAATTTCTGTAAATATTGATTTAGCTAAAGTTTTTTTCAAATAATTAACTACTATAAAACATGAAACTATTTTATTTCTTAATCTTCACAATTCCGTTTTTAGGATTTTCTCAAGGATTTTCTCCACCAAGAAACAATGTTAATGTAAGCAATAAGGTCTTTAGTCAACAAAATCAACTGATGCAGCATCAACATTTGATAAAAACATTGCAAAACAAATTAGCCACTGACGAAGAAAACTTAGTTACTGAGACTAACAAAACTGATGACCTAATAAACAAAAACGAGGAACTAAATTCAAAATTAAATCAATTAAATGAAGAATTAGCTACGATTGAGAATGATAAAAACCTTACTGTAGATGAAAAATCAAAAAAGTCAGCAAAAATTAAAAAAGAAATTAGTGCAACTCAATCAAAAATTAATTTGAATTCAAAAAAAATAGAAATTTCTACAAAAAAGAAAGAAAATCTAGAAAAAAGAATTGAAGCTTCAAAAAAAGAACTCGAAGAAAAAAAGAAAGAAGAAGAGAAAAAAGAAGAAGAGAAGAAAAAATAAATTCAAATCCCGATAAAAATAAAATTTATCGGGATTTCTTTTTTATCACTATCTTTGAATATCAATGAAATATTAAAAATGAATTTCACTACAAAAATTCCAATTCAAAAAAGTAATCTTTCAATAGACTATGCTTCCAAAATAGTTTTATTAGGCTCTTGTTTTGCGGAAAATATGGGTGAAAAATTTGAGTATTTCAAATTTCAAACGACTATAAATCCATTTGGTATTATTTTTAACCCGGTTTCTTTATGTAGAATTATCGAAAGAAGTGTTCAAAAAAACTATTTCACTGAAAACGATATTTTCTTTCATAATGAATTATGGCATTGCTTTGATGTGCATTCTGAATTATCTAATTCTGATAAAGATGCGTTTTTAGAATCTTTAAACGATTTAATCAATTCAACAAATAAACAATTAAACGATTCAACACACATCATAATCACACTAGGAACATCATGGGTGTATCGAAATATTGAAACCAACGAAATTGTCGCTAATTGTCATAAAGTACCACAAAAACAGTTTACGAAAGAATTACTATCCATTGAAACTATTGTGCAAAGTTTAGAATCGATACTTTTTCATGTGTCGATATTAAACCCAAATTGTAACTTCATTTTTACAGTTTCACCAGTGCGTCATATCAAAGATGGATTTGTAGAAAACACATTGAGTAAAGCGCATTTGATTGCAGGAATTCATAACTTGAAACTCGAAACTCGAAACTCGCAATATTTTCCTGCTTACGAAATCATGATGGATGAATTGCGCGATTATCGTTTTTATACTGAAGACATGTTACATCCAAATCAGACAGCAATTGATTATATTTGGATAAAATTCTTTGAAAATTATATTTCGGAATCAGAATTTGGGTTGATGAATCAAATTTGTGAAATTCAAAGGGCTCTGAAACATCGTCCGTTTAATCCAAATACAACAAATCATCAAAATTTTTTGGCATCAATAGATACTAAAATTTTAAAAATTCAAGAAAAGCTCCCTACCATTCAATTTTAAAAATACGACAAAAAACGTATTTAAACAGCAACTAAAATACTTGATATTTACCTAATTAATAATTTAGAATATGAAGTTAGTTTATCCAAAATATTTTAGAAAAAATAAAATCGCAATAATCATAATAATCATTGCGATTGCTTGTTTGGTTTTAAATTTTTATAACATATGGTTTTGCAATTAGCTATTCACCATTTCAATTTCTAATTGCACATTTTCCCAATCTTCTAATAATTGTTCCAACTCTTTTTTCTTTTTCTCATAAGCTGCAAAAAACGTAGCATCTTCAATATGTTTGTCATAATTTGAAGCTAATGCTTTGTCATCATGTTGAATGTCTTTTTCTAACTGTTGAATTTGGCTTTCAATTTTACTCAATTTGTTTTGCAATGATTTTGCTTTTTTCTGATCTTCATAAGAAATACTTTTGACAGCCTTATTTGTATTTGCAGGCACAACAACATCTTTCTTTTCGATTTCACGCATATTCATAGCGTTTTTTTGTTCTAAGAAGAAATTGATATCACCTAAATATTCTCTAATTTTCTGATCTTTAAATTCATAAACAATATTTGACATTCCTTGCAAGAAATCACGATCGTGAGAAACCAACAACAAAGTTCCTTCAAACTGTTGTAATGCCGCTTTTAAAACGTTTTTAGACTTGATATCTAAGTGATTGGTTGGCTCGTCCATTACTAAGACATTAATCGGCTGTAAAAGCAATTTACAAAGCGCCAAGCGATTTCGCTCACCACCCGAAAGTACTTTTACTTTTTTCTCAACATCATCACCTCTAAACAAGAAAGCGCCAAGCATATCGCGTACTTTTGAACGATTTGTGTCTGTTGCAGCATCTTCCATAGTTTGTAACAACGTGATTTCTCCGTCTAAATATTCCGCTTGATTTTGAGCAAAATATCCCAATTGTACATTATGACCCAATTTGATAGAACCTTCATATTCAAATTCATTCACAATGGCTTTCATGAATGTTGACTTTCCTTGACCGTTTTGTCCAACGAAAGCTACTTTACTACCACGCTCTACTAAAAGCGAAATATCATTTAAAATAACTTTATCGCCATACGCTTTGGTAACATGTTCTGCTTCAACAACAACTCTTCCTGGTGTCTGCGAAACGGGAAACGAAATATTCATTACTGAATTATCGTCTTCATCCACTTCAATTCGTTCAACTTTATCTAATTTTTTAATCAAGGATTGCGCCATCGATGCTTTAGAAGCTTTGGCACGAAATTTCTCGATTAACTTCTCCGTTTCTTCGATTTTTTTAGCTTGATTTTTCTGAGTTGCCAATTGTTTTTCACGAATTTCTTGACGCAACACTAAATATTCAGAATACGGTTTATTGAAATCGTAGGCTTTTCCTAATGAAATTTCAATTGTGCGATTCGTCACATTATCCAAAAACATTTTATCGTGTGAAACAATTACAACTACACCTGGGAAATTTCGCAAAAAACCTTCTAACCAAATGATACTTTCAATATCCAAGTGATTCGTTGGCTCATCTAAAAGTAAAATATCGTTAGATTGCAATAACAGTTTTGCTAATTCTATACGCATTCTCCAACCACCCGAAAATGTATCCGTTTGATTGTCAAAATCTTCTCTTTTAAATCCAAGACCTAAAAGAATTTTTTCGGTATCACCCACATAATTATAACCGCCTAAGACTTCGTAATGGTGTGTAACATCACTCAATTCTTCAATCAAATCAGAATATTCTTGACTTTCATAATCGGTACGCGTTACTAATTGATGATTGATTTCGTCGATTCGAAACTCGGCACGTTTGATTTCTTCAAAAGCTTGATAAGCTTCTTCCAAAACTGTTCTTCCTTTAACAAAATCAATATCTTGACGAAGAAAACCAATTTTAACCTCTTTTTCTGTTGCAATTTGACCAGAATCGGGTGCAAAATCTCTTGCTAAAATTTTCAACATAGTTGATTTTCCAGCACCATTTTTACCCACAAGTCCGACTCTATCTCCAGCGCCCAATCTAAAAGTTACTTCTTCAAAAAGATAAGTTCCACCAAAGGAAACCGATAAATTATGTATGTTTAGCATTTAATTAGTTTAAATGTTTATGAGTTTATGGTTTAAAAGTTACTATTCGATTAAACTCAAAATTCAGTAAACAAATTGATATTTGTAATAATTGTTACACAAGAGATAGTTAGATATTGTACCTTTGCGTAAAATATTTTGCAAATGTTAAAAAAAGGATCCAAATTAAATAGTATTTTAACAGGAAGTTGTCCAACTTGTCATGAAGAAAGCATGTATTTAGACAAAAATCCGTATAATGTAGTCAATGTTTACAAAATGCATGAAAATTGCAGTCATTGTGGAACAAAATATAAAAT
>ERZ1034363.1774-NODE-1774-length-11482-cov-6.246032_pt1 | contig 11482 bp, 10 predicted proteins | sample MGYA00520616_ERZ1034363 | MGnify/ENA primary metagenome ERZ1034363 (study PRJEB33736, sample SAMEA104284506) | Azolla filiculoides | biome: Urban; feature: Water surface; material: Ditch water | place: Netherlands | collected 2015-10-28 | depth 0-0.1 m ...
TCTGTTTCTGTCAATGACAGGCGTACGTGGTTGGGATAGAAATCTCCATAGAAAACACCTGGGCCAGCAATGATTCCTAGGCCCGCCAGCTTGTCAATGGACGCCCATGCGTCAACACCTTCAGTGACCCAGAGATAGAGCCCGGCCTCACTGTGGTCGAGACGGTAACCAGCAGAGTTCAGTGCAGGAATGAGGAGTTCACGGCGAGAGCGGTAGAGCTCTTTCTGGGCTGCGACGTGGGCGTCATCAGCCAGAGCTGCAACCATGGCGGCCTGGACGGGACCTGGCTGCATCATGCCGGCATGCTTACGAATGTTGGTCAGCTGGGCTATCAGCGCAGGATCTCCGGCAACAAACGCAGCACGGTAACCAGCCAGGTTGGACTGCTTACTCAACGAGTACGCAGTGAGGATGCCGGCGAGGTCTCCCCCGGTTACTTCAGGATCGAGCAGTGAAGGGATAGGTTCACTTTCCCAGCGACCCGACCAGCCGAGCTCTGCATAACACTCGTCTCCAACGATGAAAGCTCCGAGTTCACGTGCTCGGTCTACGCGAGCTTTCAGTTCTGCCTTATCCAGCACACGCCCGTCAGGGTTGCCTGGGCTGTTGAGCCAAACAAGCCTGGTGTTCTCTGGCCATTCGGCAGGATCATCAGATGGGAACGGGATGGCCTCGGCCATCCGTGCCCCGATGTCGTAGGTGGGGTAGGCAGCCGTGGGATGAACCACGACATCTCCTGGGCCCAGGCGCAGCATGAAGGGAAGCCATGCCACGAATTCTTTGGACCCAATGGTGGGCAGGACGTTCTCCACACCAAGCCCTGTCACACCGCGGCGACGAGCAAACCATTCCACAATGGCCTCGCGCAGCGCAGGGGTGCCGATGGTGGTGGGATAGGCGTGTGAATCAGTGGCCAAAGCCAACGCATCACGAATGACGGTAGGTGTGGGATCTACGGGAGACCCAATAGAAAGATCAATAGCGCCACCGGGGTGAGCTTTCGCCTTCGCCACATAGGGCGCCATCGAATCCCACGGGTATTCAGGCAGCTCAGTGAGCATGAAACTTAAGCCTGGGGAGGAAGAACTGAGACAACGGCGTGGTCACCCTTGATGACGCCCACCTTGGCTGCGCCACCGGGAGAACCAATTTCCTGGAAGAACTCCACGTTGGCCTTGTAGTAGTCAGCCCACTGTTCAGGAAGGTCATCTTCGTAGTAGATGGCTTCAACAGGGCAGACAGGTTCACATGCACCACAGTCGACGCACTCGTCCGGGTGGATGTAGAGCATACGGTCGCCTTCGTAGATGCAATCCACGGGGCATTCGTCAATGCAGGCACGGTCCTTGACGTCTACACATGGCAGGGCGATGACGTAGGTCAACTTGGTACTCCTTCAAGGAACGGGCTTTACTCACACAAGTTTATGCGGTTACGGCAGTGCCTTTGTCCGCGCCACGGCTTCGCTGTGGCAAGCGAGGCCAGGCCACCACAATGGTGGCAATCAGCGTGGGCGCTATTGCCCAGATGGTGCCCCACAGGTTGTTGGGCACAAGGACAGATCCTCCTGTGCTTTCTAAGCTCAGCAGGAACACCATAACCACGAGTCCTAGTGCTGCAACGAGAACAATAAGACGGTCTTGCACAACGATGCGCAGGCCCACTAGAAAGCCGGTCACCACGATCAGTCCAAGAATCAAACCCCAGGGCACGTCAATACCGGCGATGGTGGAAACACTTTGATGCGCCACCGTGGTCACAGACCCCACAAACAAACCCAAGGCAAAGCCTCCTGCGCTCAGGAGCAGGCGGGTTGATGCGGGGCGACGTGGGGCAGTTTCTGACATTCCTTCAGTGTATCTAGCTAAATATCGTTCGTATCCGTATGATTATTTCCACTGAGCGAATCCCCGCAGATTGACGAGGTTAGGTAATCCTTACTAAGGTAAACCTAAGTTAGGCAACCCTAACCAACAATCCCCCACGAAAGAATTGTGCACTTCATGCTTGCTAACCTGCTCATCGGTCTCCGCGAAGGTCTCGAAGCTGCACTGATTATCGGGATTCTCGCTGCGTACTTGATCAAGATTGATCGCCGTGATGCGCTCCCCAAGATGTGGTTGGGCGTGGGACTCGCCGCCTTGATTTCCACCATCGTGGGCATCATGCTTGGCACTGGTGTTGCTCAGCTTGAAGGCGCCCCCGAAGAAATTCTTGCAGGTGCTTTATCCTTCCTGGCAGTTGCCCTGGTCACCTGGATGGTGTTCTGGATGGCCAAGACGGCCCGCAACCTCAAAGGTCACCTGGAGTCCGATATCGATAAGAACCTTGCCGGAAACGGCTGGGGGCTCATGTTTGTGGCTTTCCTTGCTGTTGGCCGTGAAGGTATTGAAACCGCTCTGTTCATTTGGGCAGCTGCCACCGCAACAGGTGAGAAGGTTTTGCCCACCATTGGCGCTGTCGTCGGTCTGGGTATTGCAGCACTTCTGGGATGGCTGATCTTCAAGGGAATGGTTCGCTTGAACCTCTCCAAGTTCTTCACCTGGTCAGGCGCATTCCTGATCATCGTGGCCGCAGGTGTCCTCAGCTATGGCATCCACGAATGGCAAGAGGCAGGGCTCATCCCCGGCGATGCTGACAAGGCTTTCAACGTCTCAGGTGTCATCCCCTCAGATAGCTGGTACGGCGTCATCCTGCGCGGAACTATCGGCTTCACTCCCGAGATGTCTTGGTTACAGGTTGCAGGCTGGATCGGCTTTGCAGCCATCGTCTTGACACTGTTCCTTCGCCAGATGAAAGCGAAAACCCCCGCCAGGTAAGGCGAGGGTTTTCGTACGAGTTCTTTTCGAGAACGAGTATTACTCGTTCTGCTTCTTCAAGCGGCTGGTCGTGCGTGCACGAGCGTTGGAGTCCAGCTCCACCTTGCGAATACGCACGAACTCAGGGGTAACCTCAACACACTCGTCCTCACGAGCAAACTCGAGGCACTCTTCCAGGGTGAGCTTGCGTGACGGGGTCATGCGCTCGAAGCTGTCAGAAGTGGACTGACGCATGTTGGTCAGCTGCTTCTCCTTAGTGATGTTGACGTCCATGTCATCAGCGCGTGAGTTCTCGCCGACAACCATGCCTTCATACACTTCCTGAGTTGGCTCAACGAAGAAGCTCATACGCTCCTGCAGGGCAACCATGGCGAATGGAGTGGCAACACCAGCGCGGTCGGCAACAATCGAACCGTTCACACGGGTCACGATGGAGCCAGCCCATGCTTCATAGCCGTGAGAGACAGCGTTCGCGATACCAGCACCACGAGTGATGGTCATGAACTCGGTGCGGAAACCAATCAGACCACGTGAAGGAACGATGAATTCCATACGAACCCAGCCGGTGCCGTGGTTAGTCATGGACTCCATACGGCCCTTGCGAGCTGCCAGAAGCTGAGTAACAGCACCGAGGTATTCCTCAGGAGCGTCAATGGTCAGGTGCTCGAAAGGCTCGTGCAACTTGCCATCAACCTTCTTGGTCACAACCTGTGGCTTACCCACGGTGAGCTCGAAGCCTTCGCGACGCATGTTCTCAACCAGGATGGCCAGAGCAAGTTCACCACGGCCCTGGATTTCCCAGGCGTCGGGGCGACCAATGTCAACCAGCTTGATGGAGACGTTACCGACGAGCTCGCGGTCCAGACGGTCCTTGACCATACGAGCGGTGAGCTTGTGGCCCTTGACCTTGCCGATGATGGGCGAGGTGTTGGTACCAATGGTCATCGAGATCGCAGGGTCGTCCACGGTGATGGTGGGCAAGGGGCGAACATCGTTGGGGTCAGCAATGGTTTCACCAATGGTGATGTCTTCAATACCGGCAATAGCGACGATGTCACCGGGGCCTGCAGTGTCGGTGGGGAAACGCTCAAGAGCCTTGGTGATGAGAAGTTCGGTGATCTTGACGTTAGAAACAGTTCCATCGTTCTTGACCCAGGCAACCTGCTGGCCCTTCTTGATGTTTCCGTTGAAGATACGAAGCAAAGCGAGACGACCCAAGAATGGCGATGCATCCAGGTTGGTTACGTGAGCCTGTAGAGGGTGTGCATCATCGTACGAGGGAGCTGGTACGTGCTTGAGGATTGCCTCAAACAGTGGCTCGAGGTCGTCGTTGTCAGGCAACGAGCCGTTCTCAGGCTTGTTGTGGCTGGCAGCGCCGGCGCGGCCAGATGCATACACAACAGGAACGTCGAGCACGAGGTCCAAGTCAAGGTCAGGCACGTCATCTGCCATGTCTGAAGCAAGGCCGAGAAGAAGGTCCTGGCTTTCTCCGACAACCTCGTCGATGCGAGCATCGGGACGGTCGGTCTTGTTGACCAGAAGAATAACGGGAAGCTTTGCTTCCAGTGCCTTACGCAGAACGAAGCGGGTCTGAGGCAGAGGACCTTCAGATGCGTCAACGAGGAGAACAACGCCGTCAACCATGGACAGACCGCGCTCAACCTCGCCACCGAAGTCTGCGTGGCCAGGGGTGTCAATTACGTTGATGATGATGGGGCCGTCAGTGGCGTGCTTGCCCTCGTAAGAAACAGAAGTGTTCTTCGCGAGGATGGTGATGCCCTTTTCGCGTTCGAGGTCGTTGGAGTCCATCATGCGGTCTTCGCCAGCAAAGTGGGCGTCGAACGAGTTGGTCTGCTTGAGCATCGCGTCAACAAGCGTGGTCTTACCGTGGTCAACGTGGGCAACGATTGCGACGTTGCGACGGTCTGAGCGGAGGGCGTGCGCCATGAAAAATCCTCTCGATGACCGAACATGGTCATCGTTGGTTAGAAGTGATTGCCCGACAAAATAAAACCAGCGGCACCACAGGTGTGCAATGCCGGGTAAATCGAGCATTTCAAGCATACCGCAGGCCCTGTGGATTATTGGTTGAAGGACTATCTCCCGGTGGAATAATGGGCAAATGCGCCGTTTACTCTTTTTGCTCGTTGCTGCCTGCCTGATCGCAAGTGGTTTGACACTGATCGCAGACACAACACAGGGCACTACGGCGACTGCAGCGACCTCTTGTCCCCCTCCAGCGTCACAGCTGGAGAATGAGAGCTTTGAAGCCCCAGTGTTGACCACCAACACCTACCAGCAGCTCAAAGACTGGGATGTTCCTGGTTGGACCACCACTGCATCTGATCAACTGATTGAAATCTGGAAATCCGGCTTCAACGGCGTTCCTGCAGCAGCCGGCTTACAGTTTGCTGAAATTAATGCCACCCAGGTTTCGACTTTGTACCAAGAGATTGCAACAACCCCTGGCCAAACACTGACCTGGAGTTTGTCCCACCGCGGCCGCCAAGGCGTGGACACGATGCACGTTGAGATTGGAAATCAAGCAGGAGCGGTTAACTACGTTTCTGGAACAATCAGCGACGGAAATACTGCATGGGGTCGCTGGACTGGCACCTACACCGTGCCTGCAGGGCAATACATCACCCAATTCGCCTTTGTTGCAGACACCACTCACGGTGGAAACAAGAGCATTGGTAACTTCCTGGACGATATCTCCTTCGGAACACCCGCGTGTGTGACGGCAACCAAGTCTGTGTACCCTGCGGGGCCAGCGAATGTTGGAGACACCCTCACCTATGTCGTCGCCGTCACTAACCAAGGTGGTGCCGCTACAGAAGATGTGACCATCACTGATGCCATCCCCACCAACACCACATACGTTGCCGGTTCTGCCACTCCAACTGGCACACTCTCCGGCTCAACCCTAACCATGCAACCAGTAGGTGTGAGCGGTGTCCCTGGTGTCATTGAAGCTGGGGCTACGGCCTACGTTTCCTTCCAGGTCAAAGTGGGTTCTGCTGCGTCAAACAGCACCCTGCATAACACTGCAACTGTGGATGCCGATAACGGAATTAGTGTTGACACGTTCAGCACTAACGACGCTCCAACAACGGTTGCAGCAGCAGCTGATGTGCAATTGACGAAAAAATTTGCCGCAGGAACTGTTACCTCAGCCGGCACAGTCCAAATGACCTTTGAGGTAAAAAACCTCGGCCCCAGCAACGCAACCGAAGTTGTGCTCTCCGACGTGATCCCCGCGTCACTCACACTCCCCGGAAGCCTGCCTACGGGTTGCACCTCTGCTGTTTCTTCCGGAAACACAGTCCTCACGTGTGTCGCAGGCAACCTCACTGTGAACCAAACGGTGACCTTCACAATGACCATGACGGCAGCAACTACTTCTTCTCAAATCGAAGTATTCAACTCGGCCCGAATTAGCTCAGAGAGCTTCGACCCCAACCCCATCAATGACTTTTCAACGGCACCCATTTCAATCCGCCCTGACAACAGTGGTGCGTTGAAGATCACCAAGATAGCTGCACCTCCGGCAACTTCTGGTGGTTCGATTGCAGGCTGGCTCGTCACAGTTCACAATGCGGGAAGCGTGGCAACCAACAGCGCGGTTACGCTGGCTGATCCTGGAGTTGCTGGTTTCACAGCAACGAATGTCACCATCACTGCCGCAGATAACAACAACCTGACCGGTGAACCCACTCCCACGTGCACACTGGGAGCAACCCCACTGTGTACATTCCCCTCAGGAATGAATGGTGGAAACAGTTACGTTGTCGTCATCAGTGGAACGTTGAATGCAAATGTTGCAACGGGAACCCAGGTAGTAAACACAGCGACCCTGAGCAATGGTGAAACGGCAAATGCAAGTATCACAGCGAACAATGTGGCAGATGTCGTGGTTCTGAAAAACCTGACAACCTCACCTGAAGCTGGTGCTCCTTTGGGCTACCAGGTCACTGTGACTAATGCCGGCCCCAGTGTTGCCGTGAACACCGTCATTACCGACACCCTTCCGCAGGGAACAAGCTTGGTTCAAACACCTTCAGGCTGCACAGTCAGCGGACAAACACTGACTTGTCAGCTGGGAGATATGGCCTCGGGTTCGAATCAAACTTTGTTCTACCAAGTAAGCATCCCCAACGTGGGTGGCACTTTTACCAACCACGTGATTGCCACTTCTTCCACGCCATTCTTGGATTCAACAACTCCCGAGGACTCGGTCACCGTAACCATCCCCGGATTGGCTGACACCGGAAGCCCGCAAGCCAGTGCACTGCCCCTGGGCATTGCACTCACCGCCAGCGGTGTGGTTCTAACTTTCCTAGCTCTCCGACGACGTCGCGTGGCGTAGTTCATTCAACTCACTATGGAGAACTGGACCCAGAAACAACAGCGTGCGCGCACGTGGCTTGAGATTGCCATTGTGCTGGGGCTCTCTTTGGGCTCTTCAGCGGTGTACTCGATTGTGTCGCTGGCGCGAAAGCTTCTCTCCCCCGAGGCTCTCAACGCCCAAAAGGCTGTGATCAACCAACCCTTGGCTTCGCAACCCGTTTTTGATTTGGTTTACCAATTACTCGGGATCTTCTTCGGGTTAGTGCCCGTCATTCTGGTTCTTTGGCTATTGGCCAAGCCAGGCAAGAGTGCCTTCACCCAGCTGGGCTTTGACTTCACCGAACCCGGCAAGGACGTGCTTCGCGGCTTTGGGCTCGCTGCTCTCATTGGAATCCCTGGTTTAGGTCTCTATCTGGTGGGCAACGCCTTAGGGATTACCGTCACGATTGTTCCTACCGCGCTGGATACTTACTGGTGGACCGTGCCCGTGCTTGTGCTGGCGGCATTGCGTGCAGCGCTTGTGGAAGAACTCATTGTGGTGGGCTATTTGTTCACCCGCCTGCGCGAGTTCGGCTGGAAAACCTGGCAGATCATCCTCACCTCAGCAACCTTGCGAGGGAGTTATCACCTCTATCAAGGCTTTGGCCCCTTCGTGGGGAACTTTGTCATGGGCGTTGTCTTTGGGCTGGCCTACCAGCGTTGGGGTCGCACGATGCCACTAGTCATTGCGCACTGGATCTTGGACATTGTTTCCTTCACCGGCTATGCCGCCGTCAAAGCACTTGCTCCAGGATTCCTTCCAGGCACCTAGGTCATTCACAGCAATCGCATAAGAATCTCTCGGTAGGGTTGTAGCTATGTCTAAGCGCTTTATTGGTGCGACCTTGGTCGCCCTCCTGATCACGGCAGTGCTTTCTGCCTGCAGTATCACTGATAACAAAAACCTCTCTGGCATTGCTGCCAGAAATGCAGCGACCGCTGTCGTAGAGAACTCAGTGAAGAAGTTTGACGCTGAAGGCGGCACAGAAACCCTCTCTGTTGCAGACAAAGAATTTGTTCTGATCTATGACCCCAGTGCACCCAAGGGCAAGCAGGTCGTCACCTCCAACTTGGCCGACAAGACAACTCCTACTTTCGATGATGAGAAGTCCATTTCCATCATTGCCTTGCAGAAGTTATTGAGCTCAGAAACTTTTGCTGACGCTGAGTTCAAACTCAGTGACAACATCTTCAAAATCGAGGGAAATAACTTCACCATCGAGCTTCACACCAAGGACGACCTGGTGATGACCTCCGTGATTTCTGGCCAGGCAACAGGCATCAATGTCCCCCAGATTGTGGTGAGTTCCTACGGACTCAGCGATGAAGCAAAGAAGCTTTTTGCTTCTGCAGTTGAGCCCGCTCCAGCCCAGTAACGTATACCTAAAGTCCAATCAGCGCGGGGTATTTATCGCAATAGAATTGGGCTATGCCCAAATCTTCACACCCCACCCGCGATCGCCTCATCGCCACCATGGTGGAACTGTTAGATGGCTCGGATCCAGAACACATCACCGCAGATCAGGTACTGACGGCCTCTGGTGTTTCTAAGGGTTCGCTGTATCACCACTTCGAAGACTTTGAAAATCTCCTCGAAGCAGCATTGATTGCTCGCTTTGGAGTGAACGTAGATGCCACCATTGACGCACTTGCTCAATTGCTGGGAACGGTGAAATCGCGTGAGGAGTTGCTGGTTGCGCTCAGAGGGATCAATACCTTCAATCAAGCTCAAGAGCGCGCGAGTTTCCGTCTCGAACGTGCTCGCGCAGCTGGCCTGACGTACAGCAGCCCCCGCTTCCACACCGCTTTGGGCGCAGAACAACAGCGTCTGACCGATGCGTTCACCGACTTGTTCATCGAAGCTCAGAACAAGGGTTGGATGTCAGAGAACGTGGATGCTCGAGCAGCCGCTGTCTTCGTTCAGGCCTACACCGTGGGCCGTGTTGTCGACGACATTGCCCCCGACAAGGTAGACCCAGCAGCCTGGATCGACCTCGTCATGAACGTGGTCGACAAGGCCATTCTGAACTAGTTCGACAGAACCTCTGCGGTTGATCGAACCGTAGCAAATTCTCCGTGCAAATTTGCTGCCGTGGTGCGGGCAATCTGATCAGCAGGAATGATGTTCCCGTCCATGTCTTTCTTATCAAAAGTTGCTGTGGCATCGAGAACAAAGGTGACGTCGTAACCCAAGTTGCCGCCCATGCGAGCTGTCGTTTCGCAGCAGAAGTTCGTCATGATGCCACACACCGTGATGGCGTTAATGTCTTCCTTCTTCAGCCAAGCGTCTAAATCAGGGGTGCCATAAAAGGCCGAGTTCACGGTCTTGGTGATGAAGAGATCATGCGGACCCTCGATGCCCGTCTTGAGGTCATTGCCTGATTGCCCAGGGGCAAGCGGAGAACCTTGCTTCTTGGAATCGTGACGGACAAGAACGACAGGTTGACCTGCGGAACGCCATGATTCGAGCAGTGCATTCACGTTCTCTTCACACGCAGGGTTATTACGGGGACCATTTCGGGGATCGTCAAAACCTTGCTGCATATCAACCACGATGAGGGCATTCTTCGTCATGGTTCTCAGCCTAAGAGAAAAGGCAGGCCCCCGATAGGGGACCTGCCTTTTCTGTAATCAGATGTTTAGTCGCGGAACTCAGTCTTTGCGAACTCTGCATCGTCCTCAGCGGACTTCATGCGAGCGATCGAGAAGATGAGCAGACCGAACAGACACTTCGCCAGGATGTCGGCGATGGTGTAACCAACTTCGCGGGCTACGAACTGGTCAGCGTTGAAGCCATCACTGTTCATCGCAAGGATGAAGGTGATGGGGTAAACGCCCCAGGTCGCAATGAGCAAGATGCGAAGAAGTTTGATCTTCTTACGGACGGGCTCAGACTGGCGAACCAGACTCTTACCCAACTCAACGAACAGGATGTACATGATGTACAGGAATGGGATGGTGGAGAGCAGACCCCAGACCGAAGGAGCGATGCCCCAGAGGTCGAGCTTTGCATCGCCGGGGTATCCCAGAACGATCATCAGTGCTGCTGCTGGAACAAGACGCTTGAGCAGCGAACCCTGAAGCTGACGAGTCAGCGCCAGGACGGCAACGGTCTCAACAAGTAGCAATGGAACAGTGAGCAGCCAGTCAACGTAGCGGTAACCCACGTTGTAGACAGCAGCGTTGTTCATCGCGCCATCAAGGCTTGAGAATGCGTGGTTGAAGGAGTCAAACATTCTGAAGTAGTGATAGGCGGCGATGCCGGTCACGGTTGCAGAAATGAGGACTGCGAGGCGATAGCGCGGGAGTACACGATCCCTGGCGAGAACCAAGAAGAACGTGGTGAAGAGCATGCTTGCCACACCAAGTGACAGCATGTTGAAGACGATGTTGAACTGAGTATCAGTCAACAACTCGGACAGATTGTTCATTGTGGTGCCTTTCCATTAGTCGATAGATCTAATGGCGGCGGAAAGCCTATAGTCCACACCCCCACAGCGGGGCTTGGCGTCACCATATTGGCAGTACAACTTCATGGTACAGCGATATATCGTTAAAAACTCATCGTGTCGCACAAAGAATTGAGCCCCTCTTCAAGAGGGGCTCAATGCTAGTTTTCGAACGCTTCAGGCGGTGGGCAGGAGCACACCAGATTACGGTCACCGTAGGCATTATCGATACGACGAACCGGAGCCCAGTACTTGCTGCGCACGCGCATGGTGCGGGTAGCAGCATCCAAGCCTTCAGCGAAGGGGTAGACGGCCTTCTCGCGCGAGTAAGGGTGGTTCCACTCCCCCGCGATGGATGCTGCAGTGTGAGGAGCGTTGTGCAGAGGGTTGTCCTCTGCAGGCCACTCGCCAGCCAGCACAGCGTCTGCTTCAGCCTTGATGGTGATCATGGCATTGATGAAACGCTCAATCTCATCGAGGTCTTCAGACTCAGTGGGTTCAATCATGAGCGTGCCCGCAACGGGGAAGCTCATGGTGGGAGCGTGGAAACCGAAGTCCACCAGACGCTTCGCCACATCATCCACACTCACACCGGTGAGGTCAGTGAGGGGACGCAAGTCCAGGATGCACTCGTGTGCAACGAGGCCGTTGTCTCCGGTGTAGAGGGTGGGGTAGTACTCAGCCAGACGCTTAGAGATGTAGTTCGCTGCGAGAACAGCAGAGGCTGTTGCGTCACGAATACCCTGCTCACCCATCATGCGGACATAGGCCCACGAGATAGGAAGAATGCTGGGCGAACCGTAGGGGGCAGCAGAGATCTGAGCG
>ERZ1034363.1775-NODE-1775-length-11479-cov-2.698562_pt1 | contig 11479 bp, 10 predicted proteins | sample MGYA00520616_ERZ1034363 | MGnify/ENA primary metagenome ERZ1034363 (study PRJEB33736, sample SAMEA104284506) | Azolla filiculoides | biome: Urban; feature: Water surface; material: Ditch water | place: Netherlands | collected 2015-10-28 | depth 0-0.1 m ...
GGCGGTGGTGGCGGGCACGATGCGGCCCAGATCGACGTAGGCCAGCGGCAGCGAAAGGTTTTTGCTGGGCGTCCAGGCCACGAAGATGTCTTTCCAGTCGTCGGCGCGCAGGCCATCGCCCAGGCAGGCCGCCTGGCCTGCGGTCTGCAGGCGGTTGGACATGGAGCGGTATTCCACGCCCACAGCCACGTCCTTGCGCAGCAGGTAGGCGACGGAGAATTCCGGCTGCAGCTTGTAGCGGTTGTCGGCTCCGCCCAGCGTGGCACCGAAGCCGAGCAGGCCATTCTGGTTGGCCTTGGTGGCGCGCAGTGTGCCGTTGACCAGAATGCCCTGCGCCAGGAACAGCTTGGTGGCGCTGACGTACACGTCCGTGCCGCTGCGCTTGGCGCCCAGTGCGTTCAGCGTGCCGTCCAGTGCGCTGCTGTGCAGCATCTTGTGCTGCACGCCCACGGCGATCTGCGGCATCAGGCTGTCGCTGTCGAGGATGGCGTCGCCGGCGATCCGCCATTTGGCGCCGATGATGTCCTGCTTCAGGTGCAGGCCGGGCGCGCCCAGCAGGGCGCCGGTGATGCCGGTGTTGAAGTCCTGGGTGGCCAGGGACAGCTCGTAGCGGTCCTTGATCCCGACGGCCACGCCGGCAGCGGTCAGTGCGTAGTCCCGGGTGACCGCGCGGCTGGCGTGGGCCGTGGCACCGATCTGGTCGGAAGTGCCCGGGCCGGCAATCACGGCCCAGGGGGTCAGGCCGCCGCCGGCGGCGCCTTCAACGGTGCTCACGCCGCCGGTGAGCAGCAGCTTGCCGGTATCGGCGTGGGCGGCGGCTCCGGCCATGCAGGCGGCCGTTGCGGCAGCCGCCAGGGCCAGCCGCTGGGCGGTGGGCTTCAGAAAGGGCGTGGAAGGGCTTGAAAGCGTCATGATCTTGGGGGTCTCAGGTCAGGTGATAGGGCGAGGCCAGGGCTGCTGGCTTTCTGGATACGCAGCCCATCGCTGACTGGATTCAAGATTTTCAATATCCCTTCGACATGAAGGGCTGATGAATCCACCGGCCGCCGGGCCGCGTATTCAGAACACCGGGGCCTTGAAGCTTTTCTTCACGGTCCATCGGCAAGCTGATCCACCTGTTCGCACCAAGGAAAACACCATGTCCCTGATTCAATCCACTTCCGCTGTTTCTTCCCTCGTTCCATCACGCCGCGCCTTCATGGGCCGCAGCGGTGCCCTGTCTGCCGTGGCGGTGGCCCTGCTGGCCGGTCAGGATGTCATGGCCCAAGGCATGAGGGGCGATGCCGCCGGCGATGTGGCGATCCTGAACGTGGCGCTGGGCCTGGAGCATGAAGCCATCAATGCCTACCAGCTGGGCGCTGGCAGCGGCCTGCTGCAAAAGCCGGTGCAGGACGTGGCCGTGCAGTTCCAGGGCCACCACAAGACCCACCGTGACGCGCTGATGGCCACCATCCGCAAGCTTGGCGGCCAGCCGGTGGCGGAGAAGTCGCTGGACGACTACGCCAAGGCACTCAATGCCGCCGCACTCAAGAACCAGGGCGACGTGCTGGACCTGGCTGCCCGGCTGGAACTGGGCGCGGCCAACGCTTACCTGAGCGTGATTCCCTCCATGCTGGACCGCGATCTGGCCAAGGTGGCCGCCCGCTTGGCTGCGGACGAAACCATGCACTTCACCGTGCTGAACAACGCGCTGGGTCGCCCGCTGCCACCGGGCGCGCTGTCTTTCGGCGCCTGATCGCGCAGAGCCTGCGGGCTGGGGGGCGCCCGCAGGGTGAAGTCATCCGCCGCTGCACGTGGGGGGCTGGTGCGGGTGATTTGAAGGCCGGCTGTCTTGCGGGACGGCCGGCTTTTTTGATGCGTGCAGACGTTTTGTGTGGAATGAATGCTTTGAATTTGATAGCGTCATCTGACCATTTCACGATGGGGATCAGCCAATATCCCTGAAAGATGTGAGCGGGGCGAGTGCGGTGAAGGCGCCGGGGCGCTTTTCCTTCATTGCCGTCACGGCTTCGCGCACATGGGCATTGCTCCAGATCCCGCTCTGGAGCCAGCCCATCTGGCGCAGGCTGTCTTCGACCGAGTGGTCGCGCGCGTAATGCACAGCCTGCTTGGTGCCCCAGATGGCCACCGGCGGCTTGGCGGCGATCTCGCGGGCGCATTGAAGGGCTGCGGCCAGCAGCGCCTCGGGCGTGTCGAAGACCTCGTTGACCAGGCCGCAAGCCAGGGCTTTTTGCGCGGGCAGGCGCCGGCCGGTGTAGGCGAGTTCCTTCACCACGCCCATGGGAATCAGCTTGGGCAGGCGCTGCAGCGTGCCCACGTCGGCCACCATGCCGATATTGATTTCCTGGATGCAGAAAAACGCATCTGCTGTGGCGTAGCGGATGCAGCAGGCCGTGACCAGGTCCACCGCGCCGCCGATGCAGCCGCCCTGGATCGCGGCAATCACCGGAATGCGCAGGGTCTCCAGCTTGGTGAAGGTGCCCTGCATCTCGGTCAGCAGGTCAAAGATGGCGGCACGGCCCTCGGCGCTGGCGTCGTCCATGGTGATCGCGCCGCCAAAGGTGTCCAGCGCCATGCCGGCGGAAAAGTGCTTGCCGGTGCTGGAGACCACCAGCGCACGGGCCTCGGTGCTGCGGTGCAGGTGTGTCAGCACTTCGTCCAGCTCGCGCCAGAAGGTCGGGTGCATGGTGTTCAGCGCCTCGGGGCGACTCAGTACCAAGTGGGCGACGTGGTCGGTGACGGTCAGGGAAAAGCAGGTGATTGGGGGCATGGTGGGTTCTCCTGCTGCGCACTGTAAAGGGCCGGTTGCATCAGGACTGTCGCCACCCGGACGTCAAACCTTTTTCGTACACTCAGGGCCTTCGCGGGCACGCCGGCCGGTGCCCGCGAGCGCCATTTCTTCAATGACTTCCTGGCTCCATCCACACTTTGGTCATGCGAAATTCCTGGTTCATGCGTTTTGGCCTCTGGCTGTTGCTGCTGGTGGGTGGTGCTGCGCTGGCCGAGGGCAGCCGGGAGCTGGCCCTGTCGGGCGGCAGCCGGTCGCGACTGGAGTGGAAGGACGGCACCACCAACCTGACCAATTTTGTGCGCCGCACGCTGTTGCATGCCTATGCCGCACCGGGTGAATTGATCGACCTGGGCTCCAGCGCCAAGGGCATCGGTGCGGGCAACATCCGCTGGATTGCCCCGGATGGCGCCACCGGCAATGCCTTGACGACTTGCCCCGGCGCCGCAGTCGGCGTGATCCAGAACCGCACACAGGAAGCGGCCGGGCCGTCCAGCCTGTACGCTGGCGGCTATGCCCCGTGCACCCTGACGGTCGGCGCCGGACAGACCGGCATCTGGACCTTCGAATTCATTTCGCCAGTGCCGACCGACACGGGCAACGCCACGCCCCTGCTGGCCACCGATGCCTGGACCGAGGTGGCCACCATGGCCTATGTGACGGCCTGGGACATTACCGTGCGCCAGGCCCTGGTCGAGCGCAAGGGCCGCGTCTACACCAACCTCTACAGCGGCAACGTGATGGATGCGCTGGCGCAGTTCTCGGGAGTTTTTTACGTGCAGACGAGCGATGGTTTTCGCTACAGCGTCGATCCCAACGCCTTGCAACCCTTTGGTTTTCACTTCTTTGCCAACAACAAGGGCATTCGCGGCGCGGCCGGTGCACCGCTCTACCAGAGCGGGCCCTCGGGATCGGTGACCAGCGTGCAGCACCCGCTGGCCGCGGATGATGCGGCCAATGTCACCCACAAGCTGTTCGTCAACCGCCCCGACACGGGCATGCCGACGTTCGCCGTGGGCAGTTTCCCGACCAATTACCTGAGCACCGGCAACTGGTCCTACGCACAGCGCAGCGTCTGGCTGTACCGGGAGCCGGCATTTTCCTCGGCCACCGACGTCCGGTTCGTCGGGCTGGAGGGCACGCCCAACGCCATGGGCGCTGCGCCGATGGGCGGATTTTTTGAGTTCACGGCAGGGCAGTCCGGCAGTTACAACGTGGTGATTGACGTCAACCAGGATGGCGTCTACGGCAATGGCAACGACCGCACGCTGGCGGGCAACGTCAGTGCAGGCTTTAACCGCATCTACTGGAACGGCCTGGACAGTGCCGGCGTCGCCGTGCCGGCGACCAGTGCCTCCTTGGCACTGCAGACCGCCCTGGTGCTGGGCAGTGGCGAGGTGCATTTCCCCTACATCGACGTCGAGAACAACACCAGCGGGTTGACCGTGGTGCGCGAGAACGGCGGGGGGGCGCCGAACAGCGCCATTTACTGGAATGACACCGCGCTCGGCGGCACGGCCGCGCTGACGGGCGCCGTCTCATCCCCCAGCGGCACCCATGCCTGGGCCGCCAACTTCGGCAACGACCGGTTGCTGGACACCTGGGCGCTGGCCACACCGGCGACTGCCGTGCTGACCACCACGGTGGCGATCCGTGCCGCCGATTTGCGTGTGGCGTCCAAGACGCCTTCGGCCCCGGGGGTGCTGCAGGGCGCCACGTTGACCTGGACCGTGACGGTGACCAACAGCGGCCCGTCAGGGGTCACCGGTGCGGTGTTCATTGACAGTTTCCCGCCGGAGCTGACCGGCCTGTCCCTCACGGGTTGCAGCGTGGCCGGTGGCGGCAGTTGTGGCAGCGGCGGCTTGGCCGGCAGCACCTACACCCAGACCCTGAACCTCAACAGCGGCGCCACGGCCACGCTGGTGTTTGCCAGTACCGCCTCCGCCTCCGGCACGCTGACCAGCAGCCTCAGCCTGACCAATGCGGCGGGTGTGCAGCGGATCGCCGACATGAAGGACGTGGATGCCTTCACCGCGCCTTCCGGCATGCCCGTGGGCACCATCACCGGCCCGGTTTCGACCTTGGCGGGCATTCAGACCCAGTGCGCGAACGCCGGGCAGGGCACCTGCAACAACCTGATGACGGCCTCACTGACCATCACGCCCACGGTCAGCCTGGGGATCACCAAGACCAACGCGGCCAGCAGCGTGACGGCCGGTGGTACCACGGCCTACACCGTGACGGTTGCCAATGCCGGGCCGGGGGCTGCGGATCGCAGCGTCCTGAAGGATGTGCCTTCGGCGGGGCTCACCTGTACCAGTGTCGCCTGCACCGGCAGTGCGGGCGGCGGGGTGTGCCCCACGGCAGGCGCAGGCGCGGGGCAGCTCTCCATTGGCAATCTGCTGGGGGCCGGCGTGCTTCTGCCCACCTTGCCTGCAGGCGCCAGCCTGGTGTTCCTGCTTGGTTGCAACGTCACGGCTTCGGGCAGTTAGCCGTCCATGGGACGCACGGCGGGAATCAGGCGCCGGGGTCCAGCCAGTCACACCGCAGGCGGTGTTCTGCGTGGGCCTGTTTGCGCCACCTGATGTAAAGCCTAGGGCTCAGCATGGCCAGTCCGCACAAGGGCAGCAACCACCCCATGTCCAGCGCCAGAGCGGGCAGCCAGCCGATCCAGCCCATCACCCAGACGGTCAGCACGGCGTCCCACAGGTGGTATTCCAGTGGATGTTCCGCACGGTGTGTCACCACCCAGCGTTTGATGCGCTGGAGCTCTGCGAGGGGCAGGCGCGAGGTCATGGGCTTCTCCTGAAGGCGAAGTCTGAATGTAGGCAGCGCGCCAGGTTGCGTCAAACCGCTGCATGCTGATCCTGTGAGTTTCCCGTGCCAGCCTAGTCAAAAAGTTGCGGTGTCAAATTATCTAAATTAATAGCGTGAAATGACCTTTTTACGCTGGGGTGAGGCGATTTTTGTTCGGGAAAAAGTGTGTCGCCTGTCCGTGCCAGCGAGCCGACCCGTACGCCGAGCAGGCGCAGGCGGCGTGTCAGGTCCACACGTTTGAGGCATTGGCCTGCCGTCCGGCGTATGGCATGGGCGTCGGCCGTGTAGCAGTCCAGCGTCTGGTCGCGCGTGACGCTCTTGAAGGTGTCGTAGCGCAGTTTGATGCCGATGGTCTTGCCCACATAGCCCTTGCGTTGCAGGTCTGCGGCCACCTGCTCGCACAGCCGGGTGAAGATCGCGCCGAGTTCGGCCTTGTCGCGCACCGCGTGCAGGTCGCGGTCAAAGGTGGTTTCGCGGCTGATGCTGACGGGCTCGCTCTCCGTGACCAACGGGCGCGCGTCGCGGCCCCATGCCGCCTCATGCAGCCAGGCGCCGTAGTTTTTGCCGAAGGTCTGTACCAGCCAGTCGGGGTCCCGTGCCGCCAGGTCACCGAGGGTGCGGATGCCGTGCGCCAGCAGTTTTTCATCCGCCTTGGGCCCCACCCCGTTGATCTTGCGGCAGGCCAGCGGCCAGATCAACATCTGCAGGTCCTCCGGTTGGACGATGGAGATGCCGTTGGGCTTGTTGAACTCGCTGGCCATCTTGGCGAGCAGCTTGTTGGGCGCCACGCCGATGGAGCAGGTCAGCCCGGTGGCGTCGGAGATGCGCTTCTGGATCAGGCGCGCCAGCACGCGCCCGCCCTCGCGCTGGCCACCGGGCACCTCGGTGAAGTCGATGTAGACCTCGTCCACGCCGCGGTCCTCCATGACCGGCGCAATCTCCAGGATCAGGCTTTTGAACCAGCGCGAGTAACGGCGGTATTCGTCGAAGTCCACCGGCAGCAGGATCGCTTGCGGGCAGAGTTTGGCGGCCTTCATCAGGCCCATGGCCGAACCCACGCCAAACTGCCGTGCCGCGTAGGTGGCCGTGGTGATGACGCCACGCCCGGTGTAGTCCTTGAGCACGGGGAAGAAATCGACCGGGATCTCGCCCAGCTGCTCCTCCGACCACGCACGCCCGGGGCGCTCGCTGCGCAGTCGTGCCAGCACATCGTCCACCCGGCGCCGGCCGCCGCCAATGACCACCGGCAGGCCCTTGAGCTGCGGGTAGCGCAGCAACTCCACGGAGGCGTAAAACGCGTCCATGTCGAGGTGGGCAATGCGCCGGGGCAGGGCGGTGTCGTGGGGGGCCGGAGTCGTCACCGCGCAAGCATAGCGCCGGCGAACACGCCGGCCCGGTCAGGTGCGGCCACGCAGTGTTTCAATGACCTGGCTGCACCGCTGCCCGACCTGCACCCCCAGCGCCAGGGCCAGCGCATTGACGTGGCTGACCACGCCATCCGCCAGCGTGCTGCCGGCTTCACCAATGCGCGCGCTGTCGTGTGCCACGGTGCAGGCCGCCAACGCGTGCGACTGCAAAAAGAGGAGGGCCGCCAGGCCGGCGGCATCCTTGCCGCCACCTGCGTCGTTAAAGACGCTCAGCAGCGGCCGTGCCGCCAGCGCATACCGGGCAGAACTCATGCCGCCGTGCGAGCCGCTGACGGCCAGGCAGCCGGCGTCACCCGGCTGCAGTTCGGTGATGGAGTCGACGACGCGCAAGTGGTTCATGTCCGGCTTTGGGGTGACTGTGCTCGCCATTGTCCTACGGCGGTCCCCCCGCACCGTCGGGCCCGCACTACTCGGCGACGATCTTCTTGTCCGTGGCGATCTTCTTCCAGCTGGCGAGGTCGTCCCGGATGCGCACTGTCAGCTCGGCCGGTGACAACGGCGTGGGCAGCGCGCCGTCGGATTCGAGCAGCGCGCGCACCTCCGGCTGGTTGGCGATCTCGATGAGTTCGCGGTTCAGCTTCTGCACCAGCGGCGCGGGTGTTCCGGCTGGCGCGAGGATGGACACCCAGATGTCTGCCGCAAATCCCGGTGCCACGGCCCCGAGGGTGGGCAGGTCGGGGAAGGAGGCCGACGGCTGCCGCGACGTCACGGCAACCGCACGCACACGGCCGGCCTTGATTTGCGGCACCAGCGACGAGTAGTTGGAGATCATCAGGTCGATCTGCCCGCCGGCCATGTCCATCAGGGCGTTGGCGGCGCCCTTGTAGGGCACGTGTTTCAGCTGAATTTTTGCCCCGTCGCTGAGCATCTCCGTGGCCATGTGGGCAATCGAGCCCATGCCTGAGCTGCCGTAGGTCAGCGCGTCGGGTTTCGCCCGGGCCGTGGCCACCAGATCCGCGGGGGTCTTGATGCTTGTGGCGGCCGACACGGCCAGCAACAGCGGGCCCTGGCCGACCATGGCCACCGGCGCGAACGCCGTCAGGGGGTCGTAGGGCAGGCGCAGCTGGGTGGCAGCCGCTGTCAGGAAGGTCGATGAAGTCAGCAGCAGCACCGAGCCGTCCTTGGGGCCCTTGGCCACGTAGTCGGCGCCGATCACGCCAGCGGCGCCGGGCTTGTTCTCCACGATCACCGTGTTGCGCAGCCGCTTGGCGAGCCAGGGCGCAACCGCCCGGGCGATGGCGTCGTTGCTGGCGCCGGCAGAGAAGGGCACGACGATTTTCATGATCGCCGGCACCCTGGCCTCCGTGTCGGTCTGGGCGGCCGCGCCCTGGGTGATGCAGACACTGGCGATGGCCAGGCCGATCTGGGTCAGGAATTTACGCATCTTCGTTGTCTTTCTTCAAAGGATGGAAACAGGCGTTCAGACCGGGATCTCGATGTCCAGCAGCGGGGCGTATTGCTGTGCGCCGAAGATGTCACCGTCGCCGGCGCAGCCGCTGGGGCGCAACCGGTAGATGGTGAATTTGATGGCGTTGCCCGGGTCGTACTCGACGAAATCCGAGATGCGCTCCAGCGGAATGCCGTAGAGCGCGGCCATGCGCTCGCGGGTGATGGCGCCCGAGCGCTTGACGTGTGCGTACTGCGCCGCCTCGCGGAAGATGATGTCGAAGGTGATCTTGTTGACGCCGGCATTCTTGCTGCGGATCGTCTTGGCCAGTTCGTGCAGTTTTTGGGTGGTCATGGGGGCTCCAGGGTCAGATGCCGGCTTCAACGAGGTGGGTGGGAAACAGTTCCATCGGGTCATCGACCTCGACGGTGTGGTTGAGCGTCCAGCGGTAGGCGGGGCTGGCGTGCAGCACTTCGTCCAGCGGGAACGAGACCGATCCGGCCGTGCCTTTCACGTCCGGCAGGCGCGCGTAGAACATCTGCCGCAGGCCGATCATGGTCAGTTCCTCGGCCATCTCCCGTGTGGGCGCCACCCCCTGCACCATCACGCAGAGTTCATGGCCGGGCTGGTCGCGCAGCGGCTCCAGGTCGCCCATGACGCCGTCGCGGCCATACACGTTGTAATGCAGCTCGTAGCCGCTGTCGCCAAAGCGGGCCCGCACCTGCTCGCGCGCCCAGCCAATCACGCGGTCCACGTTGGCCACGGTGTAGGGGTCGCGAATGCCGCAGATCCCGACATAGCGTTCGCCCACCTTGCCCGCGCCTTCGAGCTTGACGCGCACCTTCTCGGCCGGCAGGAAGCGCGAGCCGGTGATGCGCGTGGTGCGTTCGTCGAGCTGCTCGTAGTGGCAATGGGTCATGTCCAGCTTGCCGCCGGCAAAAAATTCCTCGTAGGGGTTGGAGCGCTCGTACATGGCGTGGCCCGACACCGAGGCGATGGTGCAGCGCTGGGCCGGCAACATGGCGGTGACCTGGACGTCGTCCTGCGAGATGGTTCCCATGACGGTTTCCTTGCCGCCATAGGGTTCCGCGCAGAACGACGCGCATTCCAGCACTTTGCCCAGGTAGTAGGCCCGGTCCGCAGGAAAGCCGTGGTGCAGTGCGGGCGCGGCGAAGACGGCGGCGTCGGAGCTGCGCCCGCCGATGACCACGTCGGCGCCCTGGCGCAACAGTTCCATGTACGGATGGACACCGGCCATGGCCACAATGCGGTCGGTGGCGTCCAGCTCGCTTTCAGTCAGCGTGGCGAAGCCGTCCAGCCCTTCGACCGCCTGGCCTTTGCGCATCTTGCCGCGCAAGTAATCCTTGCTGACCTCGGAATAGAAGTAGCCCAGCTTGAACTTCTTCAGGCCGTGCTGTTGCGCCAGTTCCTTGATGATGGACACGTAGAGGTCCACGCGGCTGTTGGCGCCGGTGTCACCGGCCGAACCGATGACCATGGGCACGCCCAGCTTGCGCGAGGCGAGCAGCATGTGCTCCAGGTCCTGCCGCTGCCAGGCCTGCGGGCTGGTGGAGGTGTCCGAACCCAGCGGGACGGGCCCCACGTCGTCACTGCCGGAGTCGGCAGCAATGTAGTCGGGATGGGCTTGCACGCCCAGTTCGAAGCTTTCGGTACGCAGCGGTGCAAAGCCGAGGTGGCCGTTGGGACAGATGATCTTCAGGTTCTGCATGGAAGTAGGGTTCAGGTTGGCTCATCCCCCGATGGGCGAGTTGCCTTCCCTTTTGCAGAATCTGTGCCATGCTTTTCCCTAGGGAAAACCCTCTTAAAATCAATGCCCTGGAGAGGTTTTTATTAATTTTGCGTGATTTTCACGCGGTCTGGTGCGTGGGGTGTGTGAGGTTCACGCAAACGCACGCAGTCGCTGTTGCCCGCCGTGCCGGACAGGCCCAGCTTGACCATCTGGTGCCGCAGGGCATGCCGGCTGAGCCCCAGCGCCTGTGCGGCAACGGCTATGTTGCCGGCTGCGGCCTGCAGCGCCTGCGAGACCAGGCTGATCTGGAACGCGGTGGTTGCGGCGTGGTAGTCCTGCGCAGCCATGGCAGGCTGGGCCGCATGCGCAGGTGGCGCGATGGACGGCGCGGCGTCCCGCGCAGCCACCGGGGCGGCCGCTACGTCGCGCAGGATGCGCTGCGGCAGATGCGCGATGCGGATGCGGTCGCCGTCTTCCAGCAGACAGATGCGCTCCAGCAGGTTCTCAAGTTCGCGCACGTTGCCGGGCCATTGGTAGGCCTTGAACACGTCCCGGACCGCGTCATCGAGGTAACGCATCCGGCTTTGGTACTGGGCGTTGTATTTGACGAGGCAGTTTTCTGTGAGGAGAAAAATGTCGTCGCCCCGCTCGCGCAGCGGCGGAATATTGATCGCGATCACCTGCAGGCGGTAGTACAGGTCGTCCCGGAAGTGGCCGGCCTTGACCTCGCCGAGCAGTATCTTGTTGGTCGCCGCGATGAAGCGCACATCCACGTGGATGGGGCTCACCGCGCCCACCCGCCTGAAACGACGGGTGTCGAGCAGGGTCAGCATCTTGGCCTGCATCACCGGATCGAGTTCGCGCACTTCGTCCAGAAAGACCGAGCCGCCATTGGCCGCTTCAATCAGTCCTTCTTTCTTGCTGACTGCGCCCGTGAAGGCACCCCGCTCGTGTCCGAAGAGTTCCGACTCCAGCAACTCGGCCGGGATGGCCGCGCAGTTGATGTCCATGAATTCGGCCTGGGCGCGGTCGGACTGCTGGTGGATCATGCGGGCCACCAGTCCCTTGCCGGTTCCGGTTTCGCCATAGATCAGGACCGTGTTCGCCTTGCTGCGCGCCACGCGGGCGATCAGCTTGCGCAGCGCGACGATGGACGGATGTTCTCCAATCAGCGACAGGGTGGACGCAGGGGATGTCATCTGGATGTGGCGCAGGAAAAAGGGTTCGGGCGGGTTGGGGTGTTTCAATTTTGCTTGAACTGGCAGGGTTTGCCTGTACTTCCTGCATCAACCCTGTCCAAGGCAAAAAAA
>ERZ1034363.1777-NODE-1777-length-11476-cov-3.357224_pt1 | contig 11476 bp, 8 predicted proteins | sample MGYA00520616_ERZ1034363 | MGnify/ENA primary metagenome ERZ1034363 (study PRJEB33736, sample SAMEA104284506) | Azolla filiculoides | biome: Urban; feature: Water surface; material: Ditch water | place: Netherlands | collected 2015-10-28 | depth 0-0.1 m ...
CAGCGTCCAGCGATGCGACGAGTCCCCCGCCAGCGTGCCGGCGATCAGGTCCTGGGCGCGGTGCACCGCCGGGTGCAGGTGATTCCGGTGCGCGAGCCATGGCGACAGTTGCACGTCGTTCGGTCCACGCCGCAGGTACATGACGAGCCGTCGCGCCACGCGACCCGCCATCTCAGGGCCGGACAGCTGCTGCACCAGATGCAGCGCCAGGTCGATGCCGGTGGTGATGCCGGCGCTTGTCAGCACTGGACCGTCTTCCACGAACACCCGGTCGTCCAGCACCTGTGCGCCGGGGGCCAGTGCGCGCAGATCGTCCGTGAGGCTGTGGTGGGTGGTACAGCGGCGGCCGTCGAGGAGTCCGGCCTGCGCCAGCAACAGCGCACCCGAGCAAATGCTCGCGAGCCGGATGCCCGCGTCGGGAATCGCACGCAGCCAGCGCACTACCTGTCGCGCGGCGTCGCTGGCGTAGTCCTCGCGCTCGTTGCCGTTGCCCGTCACCAGCACCAGGCTGTTGGCTGGCAGGTTGGTGGGTAGTGGTGCCAGTCCGGTCAGGCGCGTGTCGAGAGAGGTCGGCACCTCGGCTACCGGTCCACAAGCCTGCAGCTTGAGCGGTGCGCCCATGTCGCGTGCCATGCGCAGCGCCTCGGCCGGTCCGGCGTAGTCCAGCAGCAGCACGTTCGGGGTGATGACGAAAAAGACATGCAGCATCAGGCTTGGCCCCGCAGGCGTTGCCACAGCGAAGCACCGAACAGGTTCAGCAGCAGGCCGGTCATCAGCAGGGCACCGCCAGCCAGGTGGCGGGTCTGCAAGGCTTCGTCAAACACCAGCCAGCCCGTGGTCAGGCCCACGAGCGGCACCAGCAGAGTGAAGGGTGCGACCTGGCTGGCCGGGTAGCGGCTCATCAGGTAGGTCCACAGCCCGTAGCCCAGCAAGGTGGCCATCCAGGCCAGGTAGGCCACCGCAGCCAGGGTGGCCATGCCCAGGTGAGCGAGTGCCTGTCCGATTGCGGGTGCTCCCTCCAGCCAGAGCGACAGGAGCAGGAAGGGCAGCGGCGGCACCAGCGATGCCCAGACCACGAACGCGAGCTGGTTCATCGGTCCATGGCGGCTGACCATCCTCGTCACGATATTGCCGCAGGCCCATGACAACGCGGCGGCCACCGTCAGCACAAAGCCAGCCAGCGGCATGTCCATGCCATGCCCAGCGCCGATCAGCGCGAGGCCTGCGCCGGCCAGCAGCAGGCCGGCGACCTGGTGTCCGCGCCACGGTTCGCGCAGCCACCATGCCGCCAGCAACAGCGTGAAGAAGGACTGAGACTGCAGCACCAGCGAGGCCAGACCCGAGGGCATGCCGACGTGGATGGCGCTGAACAGGAAGGCGAATTGTCCGACCGAAATCGTGAGGCCGTAAGCCAGATACCATCGGATCGGGACTCTGGGGGGCTTGAAGAAAAGCAGGGCTGGAAACGCCGCGAGCAGAAAGCGCAGCGCCCCGAGCAGCAGGGGTGGCACGCCGACGACCCCCACCTTGATGACGGCGAAGTTGACCCCCCAGACCGCGATGATCAGCAAGGCCAGCGCGAGATCCTTGGGCCGCATTGCGGGCATGGGCGAGTCCTCCTTCAGAGCGATGCCAGGCAGGCATCCACGTCGACGATGCGCGCGAAGCGGCCCCGCAAGAGATCCAGCCCGGTGTCGGTGAGGGCGTTGTGGGCGTGCTTCTCGAAGCGCGCAGCCGGACGTTGCAGGGCTTGCAGGAACTGGGGCAACTCCTTGTCGGTCCAGTACGGCATCTTGGTGAACGATTGCTGCGCGTCGATCACGAGCAGGGCGGATTTGCGGGGCAGGGTTGAGTGCGACATGGCTGAAATAGACGAGGCCGGTAGGTCAGGCCATTGTGCAGTTCACCGGCGATGCTGGACAGACTTGCGCAGGACCTCGAGGGGACCGAAAAAGACAGGCGCGGGCTGCATCAGGTACCGCATCGCTCGCATGGCTGTTGTCAGCAAGGTGAACACTGCAAAGTCCCGGCAATGGCTGCCAAGGTGCTGCGGGGACAGGCCAGTCGGATTTGAACTCCGGATGGCACAAGGCGAATCCCGGCCTGTCCCGAGTGCCACGGATTCAGCCGCCGCCGAGCACCTTGTAGAGCGTGACCTGGTTCTGCCAGTAGGCCAGGCGGGTCTGTGTCAGCGCCTGCTGGCTGGCGTAGAGCGAGCGCTGGGCGTCGAGCCAGTCGAGCTGGCTGGCCGCGCCATGCCGGTAGCGCAGCTCGGTCAGCTCGAGCCGGCGCGCAACGGCCGCGGTCTGCGCCTGCTGCGCCTGCAGCTGGCGCGCCAGCGTCTCGCGTCCGGCCAGCGCATCGGCCACTTCGCGGAACGCCACCTGGATCGCCTTTTCGTACTGGGCCAGCGCGGCCTCGCGGCCGGCCCGTGCCGCATCGAGCCCGGCCTGGTTGCGCCCGGCGTCGAAGATCGGCAGCAGCAGCTGCGGCGCCAGCGTGAAGCCCCAGCTGCCGTCCTTGAACAGGCCCGACAGCTCGCCGCTGGCCGAACCGAGCCCGGTCGTCAGCGAGATGCGCGGGAAGAAGGCCGCGCGCGCCGCGCCGATGTTGGCGTTGGCCGCGATCAGCTGCTGCTCGGCCTGCACGATGTCGGGCCGGCGCGTCAGCCGCTGCGACGGCAGGCCGGCGGCCAGCGTCGGCAGCTGCAGTCCGGTCAGCCGCCCGGGCGCCAGCTCGGCGCGCAGCGCGGCATCCAGCGGCTGGCCCAGCAGCAGCGTCAGCGCGTTCTCGTCCTGCGCGCGCTGGCGCTCGAACTGCGCCAGCGTGACGCGCGCGTTCTCGATCAGCGACTCGGCCTGGCTCAGCTCGAGCTCCGAGGTCGCGCCATGCTCGAAGCGCAGCTTGATCAGTCCGAGCGAGGCTTCGCGCGTGCTCAGCGTCTGCTGCGCCAGCTCGAGCTGGGCCTGGTCGGCCAGCAGCGCCAGCCAGCTCTGCGCCACCGCGGCGACCAGGCTGAGGCGCACGCTCTGGCGGCCGGCCTCGCTGGCCAGGTACTGCGCCAGCGCCTGTTCCTTCAGGCTGGCGACGCGGCCGAAGAAGTCGAGCTCGTAGGCGCTGACCAGCAGGCCGCCGCTGTAGTTGCTCGTGATGTTGCCCGAGTTGTTGGGCGTACGCGAGCCGTTGATGCCGAGGTTGACGCCGGGCCATTGCTCGGCGCGTCGCAGGCCGAGCTGGGCCCGCGCCTGCTCGAGGTTGAGCGCGGCCACGCGCAGGTCGCGGTTGTGCGCCAGCGCGGTCTCGATCAGCTGGCGCAGCGCCGCATCGCTGAAAAAGCCCTGCCAGTCCGGCAGCTCGTCGGCCGCCGTGCTGACGACGGCGGGCTGGGTGGCAGCGCCGGCGCTGGCCGGCCATTGCGTCGGCACCGGCGCGGCCGGCCGTTCGTAGCTCGGCATCAGGCTGCAGCCGCTCAGCAGCAGTGCTGCCGCCAGCGGGCCGAGCAGGGTGGAGGAGGTCTTAGTCATGGCTGTGGATTCCGGCTTGCTGGCCATGGGCCATGTCGAATTGGTGCTGGCGCTCGCTGCCCTTGAACAGGCGGCGCACGACCACGAAGAACACCGGCACGAACACCACCGCCAGCAGCGTGCCCGTGATCATGCCGCCGATCACGCCGGTGCCGATGGCGCGCTGGCTGGCCGAGCCCGCGCCGCTCGAGAGCGCCAGCGGTAGCACGCCGAGCATGAAGGCCAGCGAGGTCATGACGATCGGCCTGAAACGCAGGTGCGCGGCTTCCAGCGCGGCCTCGATCGCGCTCCTGCCCTGGGCCTGCAGGTCCTTGGCGAACTCGATGATCAGGATCGCGTTCTTGGCCGACAGGCCGATGATCGTGATCAGTCCGACCTGGAAGTAGACGTCGTTGGCATAGCCGCGCAGCAGCGTCGCCAGCAGCACGCCGAGCACGCCCAGCGGCACCACCAGGATCACCGCCAGCGGGATCGACCAGCTCTCGTAGAGCGCGGCCAGGCACAGGAACACCGCCAGGATCGCGAAGCCGTAGACGATGATGGCCTGCGCGCCGGCGAGCTTTTCCTCGCGCGACTGGCCGGTCCACTCGAAGCCCAGGCCGGGCGGCAGCTGGGCTGCGAGCCGTTCCATCTCGGCCATCGCGGCGCCGGTGCTGTAGCCCGGTGCGGCGCTGCCGCTGATGCGCATGGCCGGATAGCCGTTGTAGCGCACGGTCTGCATCGCGCCCGAGATCCAGCGCGTGCTGGCGAAGGCCGACAGCGGCACGGTCTGGCCGCTGCTGTTGATCACATGCAGCTTGAGCAGGTCGTCGGGCTGCATGCGTGCTGGCGCATCGGCCTGCACCACCACGCGCTGCAGCCGGCCGGCGTTCGGGAAGTCGTTGATGTAGCTCGAGCCCAAAGTGGTCGAGATCGTCGCGTTGATCGCATCGAAGCCGACGCCGAGCGCCTGCGCCTTGTCGCGGTCGATGTCGAGCTGCAGCTGCGGCGCGTCTTCCAGGCCGTCGGGTCGGACCTGGGTCAGCACCTTGCTCTGGCTCGCCATGCCGAGCAGCTGGTTGCGCGCGCCCAGCAGCGCCTCGCGGCCGAGGCCGGCGCGGTCCTGCAGCCGGAACGAGAAGCCCGAGGCCGAGCCGAGCTCGGGGATCGGCGGCGGGCTCAAGGGGAAGATGAAGGCGTCGCGGATGCCAGACAGCGCACCGAAGGCGCGCCCGGCCAGGTCCTGCGCCGAGCTGCCCGGCGCGTGGCGCTCGGACCAGTCCTTCAGCGTGACGAAGGCGAGCGCGGCGTTCTGGCCCTGGCCCGAGAAGGAAAAGCCCAGCACGCCGACCATGCTCTGGACCTCGGGCTGCTTCAGCATGAAGCCCTCGACCTGCTCCATCACGGCCCGGGTGCGCTCGCGTGTGGCGCCCGGCGGCAGCTGCACGTTGACCAGCAGCGTGCCCTGGTCCTCGTTGGGCAGGAAGGAAGTCGGCAGGCGCAGATAGACCAGCGCCGCCACGCCGACGATGGCGCCGTAGATCAGCAGCGAGCGACCGGCACGCGGCAGCAGCCGGCCGACCCAGCCTTCGTAGCGCTTGGCGCCGCTGGCGAAGCCGCGGTTGAACCAGCCGAAGAAGCCGGTCTTGGCATGCTGGTGGCCGGCCTCGACCGGTTTCAGCAGCGTGGCGCACAGCGCCGGCGTCAGCGACAGCGCGAAGAAGGCCGAGAACGCGATCGACACCCCCATCACGGTGGCGAACTGGCGGTAGATGTTGCCGACCGAGCCGCTGAAGAAGGCCAGCGGCACGAAGACCGAGATCAGCACCACGGTGATGCCGACGATGGCGCCCGAGATCTGGCGCATCGCCTTGCGCGTGGCCGCTTGCGGCGACAGGCCTTCCTCGCTCATGATGCGCTCGACGTTCTCGACCACCACGATCGCGTCGTCGACCACGATGCCGATCACCAGCACCATGCCGAACATGGTCAGCACGTTGATCGAGAAGCCCAGCGCCAGCAGCGCGGCGAAGGTGCCCAGCAGCGCCACCGGCACCACGATGGTCGGGATCAGCGTGTAGCGCCAGTTCTGCAGGAACAGGAACATCACCAGGAACACCAGTGCCACCGCTTCCAGCAGGGTCTTGGCCACCTGCTCGATCGAGATCTTGACGAAGCGCGAGCTGTCGTAGGGGATCTTCCACTGCATGCCGGCCGGGAAGAACTTCTCGAGCTGCTGCATCTTGGCGCGCACGGCCTCGGCCGTGGCCAGCGCGTTGCCGCTCGGCGAGAGCTGGACGCCGATGCCGGTCGAGGGCTTGCCGTTCAGCCGCGCCGAGGTCGCGTAGGCCTGGCCGCCGAGCTCGATGCGCGCGACATCCTTCAGCCGCACCGCCGAGCCGTCGGGGTTGGCGCGCAGCAGGATGCGGCCGAACTGCTCGACGCTGCTGAGCTGGCCGTTGACCACCACGGTCGCGGCGATGCCCTGGCCGGCGACGTTGGGCAGGCTGCCGATCTCGCCGGCCGAGACCTGGGCGTTCTGCGCCTTGATCGCGGCATTGACATCGGCCGCGCCGAGCTTGTAGCTCAGCAGCTTGGCCGGGTCGATCCAGATCCGCATCGCGCGCTCGGTGCCGAACAGCTGGGCCTGGCCGACGCCGGGCAGGCGCTGCAGCTCGGGCACGACGCTGCGCGAGGCGTAGTCGCCGAGCGCGACCGGGTCCCAGGCCGGGTCGTCCGAGGACAGGATCGCGAACAGCAGGAAGTTGCTGCGCGACTTGTCGACCCGCACGCCCTGCTGCGTGACTGCCGCCGGCAGGCGTGGTGTGGCGCGCGCCAGCCGGTTCTGCACGTCGACCTGGGCCAGTTCCGGGTTGGTGCCGGGCTGGAAGCTCAGGGTGATGTTGCCCGAGCCGTCGGCCTGCGCCACCGACTCCATGTAGATCAGGCCGGGCGAGCCGTTCATCTCGCGCTCGATCACCGACAGCACGCTGTCTTCCAGCGTCTGGGCCGAGGCGCCTGGATAGGCGGTCGAGACCACGATCGATGGCGGTGCCACCGGCGGATACTGGGCAATCGGCAGCTGGGTGATGGCCACCGAGCCCAGCACCATCACGAACAGCGCGATCACCCAGGCAAAGATGGGTCGCTCGATAAAGAATTTCGCCATGTCAGTGACTCCTCAGCGTGCCGCGCCAGCACCGGCCTTGACGGCCTCGGCCGGGGCCTTGGCGGCAGCGTCCTGCCACGGCACGGGCTTGACCACCTTGGCGCCGCGCAGCTTCTGGAAGCCGTCGATCATGACCTGCTCGCCGGCCTTGAGCCCGTCGAGCACGATCCAGCGGCCGCCCTGCTGGGCACCGATCTTGACCGGACGTGGCCCGAAGCTGCCGTCCTCGGCCACCACCATCACGCTGTCGCCCTGGGCCGAGCGCGTGACGGCCTGCTGCGGCAGCGAGATCGCATCGCCAGCCTTGGCCTGTTCCAGCCGCACCCGCACATAGAGGCCCGGCAGCAGCTGGCCGCCCGGGTTCGGCACCTCGGCGCGCAGCGTGACCTGGCCGCTGCTGCCGTCCACCGTCAGGTCGGAAAACAGCAGCTTGCCGGTGCGGCCATGCTCGCTGCCGTCGGGCAGCAGCAGGCGCACGCTGGCGCCGTCCTGTCCGGCGCGCTTGAGCTGGCCGCTCTCGAGCGCGCGCCGCAGCCGCATCGCCTCGTCGGCCGACTGGGTGAAGTTGACATAGATCGGATCGATCTGCTGCACCACCGCCAGCGGCGTGGCTTCGCCCTGGCCGACCAGGGCGCCTTCGGTCACCAGCGCGCGGCCGATCCGGCCCGAGATCGGGGCCGTGACCCGGGTGTAACCGAGGTTGATGCGCGCGGTCTGCAAGGCCGCCCTGGCCACGGCCACATCGGCCTGGGCCTGCTTCTGGGCCGCCTGCGCGCTGACGAATTCCTGCTGGCTGATGGCCTTGGCTTCGGCCAGCGGCCGGTAGCGCTCGGCCAGCGCGCTGGCCTGCATCAGGTTGGCCTCGGCCTTGGCCAGGCTGGCCTGTGCGCTGTCATGGCTGGCCTGGTAGGGGCTGGCATCGATGGCAAACAGGGCCTGACCGGCCTTGACTTCGCTGCCCTCGCTGAACAGCCGCTGCTGCAGGATGCCGGCGGCGCGTGCCCGCACCTGGGCCACGCGCGAGGCTTCGAGCCGGCCCGGCAGCTCGGTGACCAGGCCGACCTCGCCCGGCGTCACGCTCAGCACGCCGACTTCGGGCGGCGGCATGCCGGCGCCGGGGGCGGCCGGGGCAGCGGCCTTGTCGCCGCAGGCGGCGAGCAGGGCAGCCAGACCCAGGGCGCTGAGGGTGGCGCGCCATTGCGCAGGGCGACGGGAGGAAGCAGGGGGGATCACTGGCATGTCGAGGTCCGGAATGAGCATGGAAAGGCACACCGGCCATGCGGCCAGGGCAATGTCGGCCAGTATACATACAATCGTGAATGTATAAGGCCAGCCGGCTGATCCTGAAACCCGTTCGAAAGTGACCTCATCATGGCCCGCCGCACCAAAGCCGATGCCCTCGCGACCCGACACCAGCTGCTCGATGCGGCCGAGTGCCTGTTCGCCGAAAAAGGGGTGTCGCGCACCTCGCTCAACGACATCGCGCTGGCCGCTGGCGCCAGTCGGGGGGCGATCTACTGGCATTTCAAGAACAAGGCCGACCTGTTCAATGCCATGATGGAGCGCACCACCTTGCCGATGGAGCAGGCGCTGCAGCAGGTCGGGCATGAGCCGGGGCAGGACCCGCTGGCCGAGCTGCGGCGCTCGATTGCCGACGCCATGCACCGCATCGCGCATGACGAGCGCACCCGTCGCGTGTTCGAGGTCGCCACGCTCAAGGTCGAATATGTCGATGAACTGATGGCGGTGCGCGCGCGCCATCGGCGCGTGCAGGCCGACAACGTGAGCCAGATGGAGCGCAGCCTGCAAGAAGCCCTGGTCCAGCGCGCGCTGTCGCTGCCGCTGCCGGTGGCCACGCTCGCGCAGGGACTCTATGCCCTGCTGGTCGGGCTGATCCATACCTGGCTGCTGGCGCCCGAGACCTTCGAACTCGAGGCCACGGCCGAGGCCTCGGTCCAGGCCTATCTGAGCGGATGGGGGCTGCTGCCGGCGCTGGCCGGCTGAGAACGGCCGGTTTCAGCCCGCCTCAGGCCGCCTTCTCGACATGGCCCTGGCGCGTGTAGAGGAAGTCGATCACGGCCTTGCGGCAGCGCTGGTAGTCCGGATCATCGGCCAGCGCGACCCGGTTGCGCGGGCGCGGCAGCCGGACCGGCAACACCTCGCCGATGGTCGCGGCCGGGCCGTTGGTCATCATCACGATCTTGTCGGAGAGCAGCACCGCCTCGTCGACATCGTGCGTGACCATCACCACCGTGCTGCGGGTGCGCGCGACGATCTCGAGCAGCTCGTCCTGCAGCCGGGCGCGCGTCAGCGCGTCGAGCGCGCCGAACGGCTCGTCCATCAGCAGCACCTGCGGCTCCATCGCCAGCGCGCGCGCGATGCCGACGCGCTGCTTCATGCCGCCCGAGATCTCGCCCGGGCGCTTGTGTGCCGCGTGGCCCAGGCTCACGAGCTCGAGCGCGGCGGCGGTGCGTGCCTTGAGCTGATCCTTCTTCTCGGTCTTGCCGAAGACGCGCTCGACGCCGAGGTAGACGTTGTCGAAGCAGCTCAGCCAGGGCAGCAGCGAGTGGTTCTGGAACACCATCGCACGCTCGGGCCCCGGGCCCTTGATCTCCTTGTTGGCGCACAGCAGGCCGCCCTCGGTCGGCGTGGTCAGGCCGGCGATCAGGTTCAGCAGCGTCGACTTGCCGCAGCCCGAGTGGCCGATCAGCGCGACGAACTCGCCCTTGGCGATCTGCAGGTCGATGTCGCGCAGCGCCGGAAACAGGCCCTTGGCGGTCTTGAAGGTCTGCGCCACGCCGCTGATGTCGATGAATTTGGCGTCGTTGTTCATGATGAAAACTCCTCGGGGTTCAGGACTTGACGTCTTCGTAGCTGAAGGCGCTGGCGAGCTTGATCAGCGCGGCCTCGAGCAGCAGGCCGACGATGCCGATCACGAAGATCGCGATGATGATGTTCTTGACGTTGAGGTTGTTCCACTCGTCCCAGACCCAGAAGCCGATGCCGACGCCGCCGGTCAGCATCTCGGCCGCGACGATCACGAGCCAGGCCGTGCCGACCGCCAGCCGCACGCCGGTCAGCATGTAGGGCAGCACCGAGGGCAGCAGGATGGTGGTCAGGATCTTCCACTCCGACAGGTTCAGCACGCGCGCCACGTTCAGGTAGTCCTGCGGCACGCGTTGCACGCCGACTGCGGTGTTGATGATCATCGGCCAGATCGAGCAGATGAAGATGGTCCAGATCGCGGCCGGATTGGCGCCCTTGAACACCAGCAGGCCGATCGGCAGCCAGGCCAGCGGCGAGACCGGGCGCAGCAGGCTGATCAGCGGGTTGAACATCCGGCCCAGCAGCGCCGAGCGCCCGAGCGCGAAGCCGGCCGGGATGCCGACCGCCGCCGCCAGGCCGAAGCCCAGCGCGACCCGTTCGAGCGAGGCCAGCAGGTTCCAGCCCACGCCCTGGTCGTTCGGACCCTTGCGGTAGAACGGGTCGCTGAACAGCTCGACCGCCTGGCGCCAGGTCTCGAGCGGACCCGGGATGCCGCTGCCGGTCGACTGCGCCACCAGCATCCAGACCAGCACCAGCAGGCCCAGGCCGAACAGGGGCGGCAGCACCGCGAGTGCCAGGCCGCGCCCGTGGCCACGCCAGTCGCGGCCCGGCTTGGACTCGGTGCGGGCCGGCGCCAGCGCTGCCGTCACCGCCGCAGCGGTGACGGGCAGGCAGGAGGGGGGGGTGTTCGAAGAGGTCGATCGGATCTCGGCGGCCGAAGCCTCGAGCGGGGAGTGGAAGACTGCGCTGACCATGGTGATGCTCCTCGGTGCGGGGTGGCTGGCTTCAGGCCTTGATCTTGAAGGAATCGGCGTACTGCTTGGGGTTCTTGCCGTCCCAGACCACGCCGTCGATCAGCTTGCTGCTGCGCAGCTCGCTCTTGGGCAGCGCGGCCTTGGCGGCGGTCGCGGCCTGCTTGTAGAGCTCGACCTGGTTGATCTGCTTGGCCACGCCCAGGTAGTCGGGATGGTCCTTCAGCAGGCCCCAGCGCTTGTGCTGGGTCAGGAACCACATGCCGTCGCTCAGGTAGGGGAAGTTGGCAGTTCCCTCGTTGTAGAACTTCATGTGGTTCGGGTCGTCCCAGGACTTGCCCATGCCGTTCTGGTAGCGACCCAGGATGCGCTGGTTGATCGCGTCCACGCTGGTGTTGACATAGCTCTTGTCGGCAATGGTCTCGGCCATGCGGGTCTTGTTCGACAGGCTGGCATCGATCCACTGGCCGGCCTCGATGATGGCGGCGGTCACCGCGCGCGCGGTATTGGGGTACCTCTTGACGAAGTCGCCGGTCGTGCCGAGCACCTTCTCGGGATGGTCCTTCCAGATCTCCTGGCTGGTCGCCGCCGTGACGCCGATGCCATCGATGATGGCGCGGTGGTTCCAGGGCTCGCCGACGCAGAAGCCGTCCATGTTGCCGATCCGCATGTTGGCGACCATCTGCGGCGGCGGCACCGTGATGACCTTGGCGCCCTTGATCGGGTCGATGCCGTGCGCCGCCATCCAGTAGTAGAGCCACATCGCGTGGGTGCCGGTCGGGAAGGTCTGGGCGAAGGTGTATTCGCGCGGCTCGGCCGCCATCAGCTTGGCCAGGCCGGCGCCGTTGACGGCACCCTTGTCGGCCAGCTTCTTGCTCAGCGTGATGGCCTGGCCGTTCTGGTTCAGGTTCATCAGCACCGCCATGTCCTTCTTCGGGCCGCCGAGCCCGAGATGCACGCCGTAGATCAGGCCGTACAGCACATGGGCGAAGTCGAGCTCGCCGTTG
>ERZ1034363.1782-NODE-1782-length-11473-cov-7.365304_pt1 | contig 11473 bp, 8 predicted proteins | sample MGYA00520616_ERZ1034363 | MGnify/ENA primary metagenome ERZ1034363 (study PRJEB33736, sample SAMEA104284506) | Azolla filiculoides | biome: Urban; feature: Water surface; material: Ditch water | place: Netherlands | collected 2015-10-28 | depth 0-0.1 m ...
GAAGCCCAAGCGTCTTTGGGGCCTGCGCCGTATGGTGTTCGGTCTCGGCTCATTGCAGGTCATTCTTTCCACATTAGGAATAGCCTGGTACTTCAAGCTCTTTCACGATGGGTGGGAAACGCCGATTCTTTTGGGTGCAAGTTTTGCCCTGTCATCCACGGCAATCGTCGTTCAAATCTTGCGGGACAAGGGGGAAATCGCCAGCCAGCATGGACAAACTGCATTTGCCGTACTTCTGATGCAGGATCTGGCCGTTGTTCCTTTGCTGGCCTTGATACCCGTGATAGCAGGGTCCCACGCGTCAGCCCAGACGACACCCCTTTGGGAGCGCACTGGAATGGCTGCAGCAATGGTCCTACTGGTAGTTGCCTGTGGCCGATATGTCGTACCCCGGGCGCTGGATTACCTGGCACGCAGGAACCACCATGAAGCCTTCTTTTTGACCGCGTTGGGGGCGATGTTTGTGGCGTCGCTGGCAATGGACATGGCAGGAATGTCGATGGCGCTGGGCGCGTTCCTGATGGGGATGATGTTGTCTACTTCACGTTACAGCCTGCAAATTGAAGCGACCATGGAACCACACAAGGGGTTGCTCATGAGTCTGTTTTTTGTGGCGGTGGGCATGTCAGTGGATGTCATGGCGCTTGTTCAGCATCCCATCGTATTTGCCACCCATGTCGCCGCGATTATCCTGATCAAAGTAGTCGTACTTTTTGGCCTTTGCATGATCTTCGGTACTGGAAAGGCAACCGCGGTGAAAGTGGCTTTCTTGCTTGCGCAAGGGGGAGAGTTCGGATTTGTCGTGTTCGGTGCCGGCAAGGCCATCGGCGTTGTTGATGATGAGACCTTCATTACCGCCATTGGCGTTATATCCGTCACGATGTTGTTGACGCCGATACTTGCGAAGTTAGGGGCTTTGATTGCGCACCGGTTCACCGACGCCACAGTCAGTGCCATCGGTGGCGCTAATCTATTGAGGCACATAGAGAAGACCGCTCCGCGCGTAGTCATCGCGGGATATGGGCGGGTGGGGCACACCGTTGGTACGATTCTAGGAAGCAGCGATATTCCGTACGTGGCGTTCGATTCCGATGCATCGCTGGTGGATAAATGGCGCTTGGAGGGTCACCCCGTTTTTTACGGAGATATCGGCAACCGTGAGTTGCTGGGCAGTGCTGCGCTTCAAGCTGTGGAACTTGTGGTGCTTACGATTGATGACGGAAAGGCCGCAGTACGCGCTGCGGCCCTGATTCGTTCAATCGCCCCGCACATCAACATCGTTGCTCGTGCTGGCAATCTGGCGACCTGTGATGAACTGCGCCGCGTAGGAGTCACACAGGTCTATCCTGAGGCACTGGAAGCCAGTTTGCGGCTTGCGGCGCACAGCTTGGAAGCCCTGGGCATTGGAAACGATGACACCGAGTTGCTACTCAGAGGTCTTCGCACTTCGGACTACGAAATAGTGAGGGAGGGCCCGGAAGGGTTGGCCGGAAATTGAATTCTGGAGCCATCCGAAGCTACTTTGCTAAAGGGGTTTACTGTTAACCATCATCCGAACAGGTGTCCTGTAACCGGTCCTTAACTTCCGACAGCGAACGCGGCAAAGAGGACACAACGCCGTGAAATTATGTGGGCAATTTGCCGCGCCGCCCAAAGCATTCCTTTGCACCCGCCTCGCTTCGCATCGCGGGTGCGTAGGCAACGCTTAGGCGGCTTCGCTAAAGATTTGGAATGGCGGCGACAAACGCCGGTTTATCAGGGCGCGCAACTTGCACCCGTGTGCTCAGAATTGGCGCACGCGGACTAGGCTATTTCGCTCAAACTACTGTGTCTCCATGGGGGCCACAGCCCCCATACCCCCAAGCTGTCGCGCCTTGGCCTCAAACGCTGCTTGTCCAAGGTGTTCCAAATACCGCACTATTTCGTCGCTCCAACCGTAGAGATCTACCGACTGTTGGGCAATGTCGATTAGCCAGGAACATGCTTCAATGGTTTGATCCAGTGAATCATGCGAAGTGTGTTCTTTCATACGTAGCTCTTTCGTAGCTTCTGACAGCTTTTTAGGGCTACGCATGGCACCCGGTTACGTGGTGCGTGTGTCTGTATGCCGTGGGTATGGGCGTTCCAAAGTATCATGATTCGCTCTCATAATCCTTTGGTCGAGTGTTCAAGTCACTCACGCCCTACCATTTACTTCCATCGAGGCGCAACGCTCGGCATGGGGCTCTGGACTATCCGCCGTGATTGAGTTTGATAAGCCGCTCCAGACGCAGTTGTATACGCACTTCTGCCGGATGAACCTGGGATTCAATATTGAATGGCGGCTCAGCGGTGTTCCGGACGATCGGCTCAACCATGGGAAGTCCGGCTCTGTTTACGACAGCTGCAACGGTGGGGGTGGTGGTGCTCTTTCCCCGGCGCAAAACGATGGCAACTTCCCCTGAGCGCAGCCTAACAAAAGCGCCCGGGTGGTAAATGCCTGCCGCCTTCAGAATTGCGGCTCCCGCTTCGTCGGTTTGTGCGGCCGGGTCGTAGTAGATGCTTTTCATGGCCACTGAATTGGGCGAGGCCCTTCTCGACACGCGTGGCGAGAGACGTGCGGTAAACAGGTCAACCCGTTGGATCAAGCCTGCAAATCGGTAGCTGGGCTTGGTAGACCGCAGTGGCTGCGCAATCAAAGTGTGGTGCTGGCGAACAATATCCAGCAGTAGTTGATCCTGAACGCCCATTGCGTTCAAGAGTTCGCTGGAGCGCACCGGGTGCTGCGCAATTGACTTCCGTTGCAGCAGCGTTGGGGGCTCCGTCTGGCGTGATAGCGTGTCCTGCAGTTCGGTCATCCCCAGGTTCATGGCGATGGCCGCACGGATCAACACCACCACATCGCATTCTGGCCAATGCAAGACTTCATTGGCAGTCACAGCGCAGACTGCAGCCACCAGCATGCTGTGCGTGGCGCTATAAATCTGCGTTTCACTCCCAGCCAGATAAAACAAGGCAAGCAAGGTGTCGTCGGGAAGGGTGCGTACTTCACGCATCAAGTCAGTAGCCGTTTTTTCCAGCTGACTCGCAAAATGCTCTGCATTGGGTTTGCGAAGCATGGTGTTGCATGCCTGAACCGCGTCGTGCCAGTCGATGTAGGGGCTGCGCAAATCGTTGATGCTGTGACCGCCTGAGTAGTTCAGATTGACGCTGGCAATATTGCCCAACGTGTCTTGCTTTCGCAGGGACGTGAATAGCTGATTCACATAGGCCTTGCGTGCCTCTGTGAGCGCTTTATCGGCGCTGTTGGACAGGTCAACATAAAAGCCGCCACCGTGGTTGGCGAGGTCCTTCAGAAGCTTTTCAGTTTCGAAAACGAACCCTTTGGATGCCAGCAAAACACCGCGCCGGTCCACCAGGTTGTACGGCAAAGGCCGGTGTAAATGGACCGACTGTAAGTTGACGGGGACGAGGTGCAGGCTGAGCATAAGGCGCTCGCATAGGTTCTGCTGAAATCCTAGGCATGCACTAGTGGAAATGCAAATTCGATTAAAAAATGAAAGCGAAGATTCGAATTCTCAACCACGCCTTATGGCTGCGGATAGCGATGAATCTCAATGGTGGTGTGTACGATTTCTTCGTGGATCGACAATCGCTCACGCAATAGCGATGGAGTCAGCTCGGGGTCTTGCGTGACCACGGTCAGTGCGCAGGAATAGACTTGTTTGCCTACACGCCAGACATGCAGGTCGGTGATGCGGGTCATTAAGTGTTCCGCCTCCGGGGGCTCAATGACATCGCGTATCTCTTGGACAACCGGGTGATCCATTTCCCGGTCCAGGAGGACCTTGCCGGTTTCCTGCAATAGGCCTTTGGCCCAAATGGCGACTAACGCAGCACCCAGAAGTCCCATCACCGGGTCGAGCCATGCCCAGCCCCAAAGCCAGCCACCGATGAGTGCGGCGATTGCCAACACGGAAGTGGCTGCATCGGCCAGTACATGGACGTAGGCCGACTTGAGATTCAGGTCCGTGTGACGGTGATGGTCGTGCGGGTGGTGGTGGCCATGACCGTGGCTGTGGCCGTGCCCATGGGAATGTCCGTGTTCGTGGTGTGCGTTGCCAAGAATCAGAGCGCAAACCAAGTTCACCAGCAGGCCGAGCGCTGCTATGGCTATGGCTTCCTGGTAGTGAATGGCTTGGGGTGCCATCAAGCGCTCGATCGAGCCCACAACCATCATCGCGGCAACGCCGAGCAAGAATACTGCACTGGCAAAACCGCCTAACACTTCGATTTTCCAGGTGCCGAAAGCAAAGCGGCGGTCGTGTGCAAGGCGACGGGCTGCGGCATAGGCGAATGCACTTAAGCCAATGGCGACGGCGTGGGAGCTCATGTGCCAACCGTCCGCGAGCAAGGCCATCGAGTTAAACCACCAACCGGCTGCGATCTCAATCACCATCATGACGGCAGTAATCCACATGACGAGCCGCGTATTGCGTTCTGCCAACGGATTGCTCTGGTCAAAGACGTGGTCGTGAATCCACGTGGAGAGGGTGTGGTCTTGCATGGTTACCAATCATTGTGCCAGTCCGAAATAGGCCTGCTGCTTCTGTGTTTTGGCTGGGTGCAAGCGCGACCAACCCGCGATCGCGGGAACCACGAAATGTGCAAGTCGATCAAATCCTTGATTGAATATGGACAACCTCAAAAAAGCTGTGCTATACTTCGAGGCTTAGCGGCTGTAGCTCAGCTGGATAGAGTACTTGGCTACGAACCAAGGGGTCGTGGGTTCGATTCCTGCCAGCCGCACCAAACGAGATGCCCTAGAACAGCAATGTTCTAGGGCTTTTTCGTTTGTGGTTCAGATTGCGCGGTAGTGGCGCGGTGCCAATGCGAGCCTAAGCGAGCCCAGATGCCCGAAGTCTTCCCCAGATACTGTGTGCTGGTCTGTGGACAAGGTTTGAACAAGTGTGCCAGAGGCGCATGCCTAAAGGGCTTGCGGGCGGTGCCTAAAACATAGGCAGTTGTACTGCGGTGCAGACAACACGCTGCGCGGACGCTTTCGGCTCACTTGCGCCACAATTCCGCTATGCCTAAGCCCAAGCCCTACCTCCAAGAAACCGAAGCACCAACACGCACGGCTGTGGACGCCCTGCCTGGGTTGACACTGCTCGAATTTGGTACCGACTGGTGTGGCCACTGCCTTGCCGCCCAAGCCGCGCTGGCCGAGGTGCTGGGGCAAGTTCCGCAGTGGCATCACATCAAAGTCGAGGATGGTCCAGGTCGCCTGCTAGGGCGTAGTTACCGTGTCAAGTTGTGGCCCACGCTGGTGCTACTTCGCGATGGGCAGGAGGTGGCACGGCTGGTGCGCCCGACACGGGCAGGCGAGATCCGCGACGCACTGAGCCTTCCATGACAACGCCAGACGTTGCAGGCATGGTGCGGCAAATCGAAGCCGCATTGCGTCCGTTGTCCGACGCGGTGCAGGCTGTGCCTATGCGCGCCTACATGCTCGACCAATTTGCCTTCTTGGGCCTTCGCGCCACACCGCGCCGGCAGGCCCTGCGTGGATTGCCTCGACTGAAGGGTTGGCTGGCCTCTGATTTGTTGGCGTTGGCGGAAGCTTTGTGGGATCTGCCGGAGCGCGAGTTTCAGTATGTTGCGGTGGACCTGCTATCCAAACACCATCAGCAGCTTGACCTGGACAGCTTGCCGCGTCTTCTGCAATTGGTGCAGCGCAAATCCTGGTGGGATACGGTCGATGGCCTGGCCGGTGTGGTGGGCGATATCGTTTTGCAGGCACGCGCCCTGCGTGTTGGACAAACCGCAATGGACGCGTGCCTTGTGCATTCAAACCTGTGGGTGCGCCGGGTCGCCATGTTGCACCAACTGGGCTGGAAAGAGCAAACGGATGAGGCCCGCTTGTTGCGGTACGCACTTGCCTTGGCGCCTGAAACAGACTTTTTCATCCGCAAGGCCATTGGTTGGGCGCTACGCGACTACGCGCGGACAAGCCCCGAATCGGTCCGCCTTTTTTTGACTACGCATGCGCCACATCTGTCGGGTTTGACCCGACGAGAGGCTGGCAAACATCTCGGTTGAAGACCCCTTGCTTGCGCCTTGCGATGGCATGCCCCCCGTGTTGAGCCACAAATTAGGTGCCTAATAAATTCACTATGCCCCAGCCATCCCCCACACCAAACGCCCCTGATTCGGTACGGCCCAGCCTCAACAAAGTGGCGGTCCCCATCGTGGGTGAGTTTTTGTTGGGCATGAGCGTCGCGCTGGGCGGGCTCTACCTGGCTTCGCACACTTCGGATGGAGCTGCGGGATCGTTTGGCATGGTGCAGCAAATTCTGGAAACCTTGTTCGTGGTGTTTCGCGTACTGGCCATTGGGGTAGGCGTGGTCGTTACCCGGTTGCTGGGCAGTGGCGACATCGAGCAAGCAGGCCGTACGGCCCGCGCAGCGCTTGGGGCCTGTACCTGGGCAGGAATCGCGGTGGCGCTTTGGCTGGTGTTTGGTGCCGAAGCGACGCTGGACGTGCTCAATGCGCCCGAAGAGCTGTGGTCCATGGCCGAGCTTTACATGCTGTTGCTGGCGCCCAGCATGCTGCTGGAAGCCTACAACCTGTGCATGGCGGCCGTGCTGCGAGCCCACCTGCTGGCGCGCGAGTCGCTGTTGATCATGGTGGCTATGCATGGAAGCCACTTATTGCTGGCATGGCTATTCATGCGGGGCGTGGGGGATTGGGCTGGCTGGGACCTCAATGGCTATGCGGTTGCCTGGTTTATCAGCCGCTGCATCGGATTGGCCTTGCACCTGTTGATGTGGCAGCGACGCATGAATCTGGCACCCCGTCAGCAAGACTGGTGGCTGGTGCCGCGAAGCGCTGTGCTGCCGGTGTTGCGGATCGGGATTCCGGGGGCGGCTTTTGAGTTGGTTTACCGGATAGCTTTCATGGTCTCTGTGTCGGCAACGGCCCGTCTGGGCGTTGCCGCTTTGGCAACCCATTCCTACACTTTGCAGACGCTCAAATATGTTTTGCTGATCAGCATGTCGATCGGCTGGGCGTGTGAAATCATGGTGGGGCGCTTGGTCGGGGCAGGTAACTTTCGCGAGGCCGACCTGATTGTGCGCAAAGGGGTTCGCAATGGCTTGCTAGCGTCCGGGGGGCTGGCAATTTTGGTTGCCATTGCTTCGCCCTGGCTTATGCGCGGCTTCACGCGGGATCCGGCCATCATCCATGTTGCGCAGACTTTGTTGTGGATTTCGGTGCTGCTGGAACTGGGCAGGGTGTTCAACTTGGTGATACCGGGTGCGTTGCGCGCAAGTGGCGACATCCACTTTCCGCTCCAAAGTGGCGTCGTCTCGCAATTGTTGATGCTGGGCCTGGGCTCTTATTTGTTGGGGCGCACCTTCGGTCTGCCAGGCATATGGCTTGCCTACGCGGGCGACGAATGTCTGCGTGCCGCCATGGTCTGGTGGCGCTGGAAAAGCGGCGGCTGGCTAAAGCACGCCCAGGCCACCGTTGAAGGGCTGCGCCAACCGCAGTAGTTTCTTAGTGCGCCCTGGAATCGCTAGCCAACTTGAAGACCGCGACGGTTTGCACCAGTTCCTGTGCCAGATTATTCAGACTGCTGGCCGCGGCCGCCATTTCTTCCACCAAGGCGGCATTTTGCTGGGTTGCCTGGTCCATTTGTGAAATAGCCTGGCCAACCTGAGCGACTCCATTGGCTTGCTCGTTGCTGGCGGTCGTAATGGACGCCATGATGTCGGAAACCCGTTTGATGGAGTTCACCACTTCGGTCATGGTGGCTCCGGCGCGATCAACCAGCTCCGTGCCTTGCTCCACTTTGTTCAGGCTGGTTTGAATCAGGTCCTTGATTTCCTTGGCAGCGGTCGCACTGCGTCCGGCCAGTGAGCGCACCTCCGTGGCCACCACCGCAAAGCCGCGTCCCTGTTCCCCCGCGCGCGCCGCTTCAACGGCCGCGTTCAGAGCCAAGATATTGGTTTGGAACGCAATGCCGTCAATAACGCTGATGATGGCCGATATCTGGTGCGAGGAGTCGTTAATGCCGCGCATGGTGGAGACCACCTGGCCGACCACCTCGCCGCCACGTTCGGCCACCTGGGTCGCGCTCATGGCCAATTGGCTGGCTTCGCGGGCCGAGTCCGCATTCTGGCGAACGGTGGAACCGAGTTCTTCCATGGACGAGGCGGTTTGCTCCAGTGCGGCGGCCTGTTGTTCGGTACGGTCAGAGAGGTCGTGGTTGCCTTCTGCGATTTCCTGGCTTGCAACTGCCACGCCTTCCGAGCCGTTGCGTACGCGCGCCACGATGTTGGCCAGGCTGTTTTGCATCACACCCAACTGCGCCATCATGCTGCTCGTGTCCTTGGCCTTGACTTGGATGGGCGTTCGCAAGTCGCCTTGTGCAACCCGCTGGGCTAGTTGGGTTGCCTGGGCCGGTTCGGCGCCAAGCTCGCTAAGCTGGCGCTTAACAATCCATCCGATCACAAAAAACAGCGCAACCTGTACCGCTCCCTGACCCAGCCAGAGCCACAGGTTGATGCGGCGGATGCTCTCTTTGTCGGCTTGGATGTCGGACACGATGCTGATGGCACCCAGCACCGCGCCTTCGTCGACGCCATGGCATTCCAGGCATTTGGAGCCGCGGAAATTTTTCGTGGCGATGTAGGGCAGCACGGCACGCAGTGTTTCTTCGCCTTGCTTGCCGCTTTCGGTCCGGAACAGTGTTTTGCCGTTTGCCAACACTTCGCGGTCCATGTCATCGACTGGTTTCTGGTTGGGAAGACCCGGCCCAAATTCGTCGATGACCCCTTTGCCGCGAATCACGCGCAGTTCTTTCAGCCCATCGGAGTCGCCCATTTTGGTGATGAAAAGTTCGCGAACCTTCGGATCGTCAATGACGTCGTGGTCATCCACCCGGGCAGACATCAGCGTATTCAGGGCGTTGATGACACCATCCGCTACGGTGATAACGCGCTCTTCTGCAGCCCGCAGTGAACGGTGCTCGAATTGTGCGGAAATCCAGTACTGGGCCAGCAGCAAGATGACGAGCATGAGCCCTTGAATGAGAATTTGCAGTTTCAACTGCAAGCCAATTTGGGACCAGCGCTGGAGGAGAGAGTTCATGGCAACCTACTGAGGTTAAGAACATACAACCGGACGCCTAAGCGCAGCCAAACGGCCAGGTCCTGCCTCGGGTTGTCTATTCGGTGGAATCAATGCTATTGCATTCGGGCGGTTCGGGGCAAATTTCAATTCAGTCTTTGATTTGCGTCAGTTAACAAGGGCGCGCGAGTGGTTTTTGCTGCCGGTTTACGCGCCTCTTTTGGGGGCTAAGTTCCCCTTGGAGCAATCTTTGCGACAATTCAATCTTGACGCTCTGCAAAGGCGCGTTTGTTTGTTTTGATTGGACCAATCCATGTTGGGTTTCTTGCCACCTTTTGTGCGTGGCGCATTGTCGTTTTTGGTGCTGGCCGTGAACACCCTGGTGTGGTGTCTGTTGTTGTTCGTTTTGGCCTTGTGCAAGGCGGTGTTGCCTTTTCAGGCGGTCCTGGCGTTTCTGGACCCTCTGATCAATGCAATTGCCTCGGCATGGACGCGCTGCAACAGCCTCTGGATGCGCTTTGCCTATCGCACCGACTGGACGGTGGAAGGCGTAGAGAGCCTGCGCTACAACGATTGGTATCTGGTGAACTGCAACCACCAGTCCTGGGTGGATATTTTTGTTTTGCAAGACGCGCTCAACGGGCGCATTCCGGTTTTGAAATTCTTTTTGAAGGCCGAACTGATTTATGTGCCGGTCATTGGCCTAGCCTGGTGGGCACTCGATTTCCCGTTCATGAAGCGTCACTCTCGGCAGGCACTGCGCAAAAATCCCAATTTGCGCAATGACGACCGGGACAGCGCCCGCAAGGCCTGCGCAAAATTCGCCAAGGTGCCGACGTCGGTCATGAACTTTGTGGAAGGCACCCGCTTTACGGCGGAGAAGCACGCCACCCAAGCCTCACCGTACCAGCACTTGCTCAAACCCAAGGCCGGCGCCATGGCCATGGCTTTGAATGCGATGGGCGCGCAGTTTCATTCGTTAGTGGATGCCACCATTGCCTACCCGGACGGCATCCCGACCTTTTGGCAATACCTGTGTGGCCAGGCGCCGCGTGTCATGCTGCAGGTTCAGCAGGTGGAAATTCCCGTGGAGTTTTGCACCGGCGACTACGAGAACGACCGCGTCCTGCGCAAGTCGTTTCATCGCTGGCTGGACGACATCTGGCAACGCAAGGATGCGACCATGACCGCTTTGCTGGAGCGCGCAGCCGGTCGGTAGACTTGGACCGTATTACGAAGAAGGGGCCCTAAGGCCCCTTCATTTTGCTTGTCCTGAAGCTCTTCAGGCCTTTGCCGCCTCGGGCATTTCCGGCAGTGCAATCTGGTTGTCCACACTGAACTGGTAGTCACGGAAGATGTGCTCGGCAGACAGCTCCATGTAGCTGCCGTCAGGCAACAGGTGCGTGGTGTCTTTCAGCCGGTTGGTGGTGCTGCCGCAGGTCCAGCAGTTGTAGTTGCGCATGTGGGTGCACAGGCAAGTCTTGTCGGTGACCGAGATGTTCTTGCCATCCGGGTGCTGGGCGATCTGCTCGTTGTAGGCCACGATGTACGAGCAACTGCCGTTGCCGTCGAGCAGGTAACCATAGGCTTCGCAATTGGGGCGGATGCCGGAGCCAATGGCGGGCGTGCTTTTCAGCATGCGCATGGGGTAGCCGGTGGGCGACACGGTGTTGACGATGATGTCGCCCTCACTGGCCTTGAAATACTCCTGCTTGACCTTGGAGGGCAGGCCGCATTCCTTGGCCACGGTAAAGCGGGTGGACACCTGCACCGCGGCCGCGCCCAATTCCATGAAGGACACGGCGTCGCTGCCGGTGAAAATGCCGCCGGCTGCAACCAGAGGAATGTCCAGTTTTTCGGCTTCAAGGTATTTCTTGATCTCAACAACAATAGTTGCCAGGTCAAACTCGGCCCAATCCATGCCGAAACCCAGGTGGCCGCCCGCCAGCGGGCCTTCGATCACGACGAAATCAGGCAAACGGTTCAGGCGTGCCGTCTTGCGCAAGAAGAGCTGCAACGCCCGCACCGACGACACGATGATGCCCAGTTTGGCTTCACGAAAGCGCGGGTGGTCCGCCATCAGCGCAAAGGAACCGAGGTGCAGTCCGGCGCTCAGCGTAATGCCGTCAATGCCGGCGTCCAGCGCGGAGTTGAGTCGTACCGCCAAGGTTTCCTTGGGGCCGTTCATGGTCAGCTTTTCCATGCAGTTGATGAAAATCATGCCTTTGCCTTGTTTGGCCTGCATGGTTTTACCCACATGAAGACGGGTCGCCTCGGCCAGACGGCCCAGGTCAAACTGCACCACGCTCTTGTCCGAGTTGTCGATGTTGTGCTTGTAGAGCTTGGTCTTTTCCTTGAC
>ERZ1034363.1783-NODE-1783-length-11468-cov-3.503468_pt1 | contig 11468 bp, 10 predicted proteins | sample MGYA00520616_ERZ1034363 | MGnify/ENA primary metagenome ERZ1034363 (study PRJEB33736, sample SAMEA104284506) | Azolla filiculoides | biome: Urban; feature: Water surface; material: Ditch water | place: Netherlands | collected 2015-10-28 | depth 0-0.1 m ...
CGGTAGATACCAAGATTCCAGCCACTTTGAAACCACCATCACCCCTTGTGTAAACACCAAATGGGTATTTTTGGTTTGTTGCCAGCAATTGATCAACTACATCGTAAGTTGGTAGCGCAATCAAATCCAGGCTAATTACATTGCGATCTACTGCTTGGCGCATATTGCGCATGTCCTCAAGCGTTACTTCATAGCTTTGTGCAGTGGTAAAGCCATTTGAGGCATAAATCCTCTCGGCTTTGCGATAGGTTTCCATTGTCAAATCTTGAGAGTACTTACCAAACACCTTGGCAGTCGCACTTATATTTGGACTGCCGATCAATTCGCCGGTGAGCTTTCCGGTTTTTGGACCGACAGGAATCATCCCTTGCACTACTTTGGTGGATTTAGTAATTCCCAATTTTTTCAAGCCTGCGGAATTCACAATTCCCGTCAGAGTAGAAATGTTATTAATAAATACCGGTTGATTCGGAAACGCTTCATCCAATTGCGCAATTGTCAAAGGTCCATCCGTTAGAAAAGCATCCGCATACTCTGCGCCAATGATCCAGCCATTGAATGGTCGAGCCTCGGCTTTCAAACGGCTTATGAGCTCCTGAGTTGTATGGGGAGGCTTCTTTGAAAAATAACCAAGATTCACAGCCAGAGTATTTTGAGCAATTAATGTGAAATGGCCCCAAGCATCGATGAAACCTGGGATCAATGTTTGACCTTTTAAATCATGAATGTCTGGATTAACTCCAGCCTCATTTAAAGCGTCTCGCATGTTACCGACATAAGCGATCTTCTTGCCTTTAACTACAACTGCTTCAACATACTGCGGCTTATCACCCTCCATCGTCAGGATGTCACCATTGAAATATATGCTTGCACTACCAGCAGTTACTTGGGTAGCAATCAAAAGTAAGAAAGCAGGTATATATATTTTGAGAATTTTCATGGCGGAATTACTTTTTTTAAATAAATAGCGGGCTCAACGAGCGGGAGCTACGGAAGACTAATTCGGGACCGAACGTGCAATTTCCTGACTCACCTTAACAAATGCCCGGGTCTGCGCACTCACTAGAGCATCCACACCTGCGCCAGTAACCGGCTCGCGCACCAAAGAGCGACCCATTAAGTTTGCTGACTTTGGCGCCACATTTTGACTTGAAGTCTTTGCAGCAGATTGGTTTTTAGCCAAGGCTGGCTTAATAGTCCAGAGCACATCGACTAAAACACTGTCATTTTGTTTGCTCTGAAGATTTTGCACATCCACCAGCACTTGGTAATCAAAATTCGTTTGGGTGCTTTGCGCGAAATTCCACACATTTGAAGTACCGACATCTTTAGCTAGATTTGAGGCAATTACTCGCCCAATATCACTTTTGAGTGAGCCAGCCCAGCGATCGTATTCATAAACTTGGACTTGATTGTCGCTACCAAGAATAACCATTTGTGGCTGATCGATCATCTCAGGCAAAGAAACTGGGCCAACCATCACCCTGATATTTTTCGCCCCCGCCAATGCCGGGGGTATAGGGTCTGCGTTGAGTGTGTAATAAGTAGTTTTGGGTGAACTGCATCCAACCAGACAAACTACAAAAAATGTAAACGGTAAAAAAATTCTCATTTTTTCACCGCCTCTGCAGGCTTACCAAATATCAGGGATTGCGGCTGTTGATCGAGCATATCCGTGAGTGTTTTCATTGAGCTAGCCGCTTTTGCAATTTCGCGTAAAGAATCCCGCATATCCGTTTGCAATGGTGAATCGCTTGCAGTCACAGCATTAAGATTTTTGAGGGTTTGATTTAGCTCAGGAACTAATTCTGTATCAAGCTTCTTCACCAAGCGATCGGTATTTTTAAGCGTATTAGCTATCGTCTTTTCAGCATCCTCAAGGGCACTTGGAATCACTGGTAACTCAGGTGGATATAAGGAAGGATTAAAAGTATATTTTGGAGCATCCGGGAAAAAGTCTATGGCGATGTACTGCTGACCTGTTAAGTAACTAGCAGTCCGCATTTGTGCGCGAAAGCCTTTTTTGATTAATCCCTTTATTCGCTCCACCTCATTCACAGGAGGAGGCAATATCCCACCGGTTTTCATTGAGCGTACTTTGAGTCGATCCGGGAAGAGAAATACCTCAACCGGCTGAATCACTTCATAGGTCTGCGGGTCCATGGCGGTTTCAATTCTGACCACTTCGCCGACATTAACCCCCCTGAACTCTACTGGAGCGCCAACTGATAAGCCCCGGACAGACTGTTTAAAGTTCAGCACAAAACGCTGAATACGCGTATCAGGCTGCTTCATAGCGATTACACGGTTCGGGAAGAGAGTAAATACTGCATCCGCTTTTGCACGCTCAGAAAGGGTAGAGTTTGCGGGTGAGGAATTAGTCGTATCCGGCTTACCTGGATGATTGGTGATTCGATCAGTATGTTCCTCAGCGCTTTGCGGGGTCTCAAAGGCAATACCGCCAGCTACAACTGCTACCAATGACTCCGTTTGTAGTTGAATACCTGAAGCATTGATGCTTACGTCAATACCGCTGGCATTCCAAAAACGTGCGTTATTTGTTACATATTGATCATAAGGCGCATCGACAAATACTCTAATAGAAATATTCTTGCCGTCCTTATCAAGTTCGTAAGCAACCACTTGACCCACATTGAGGCGACGGAAATAAACTGGTGTACCAATACCGTGGGATCCTAGTGTAGGAGCCCTTAATACGAACTCACGGCCTGGATTACCGCTCGTCAAAATAGGAGGAACATCAAGCGCCACAAAACTATCTATCTTTGAAGTCGACTTGCCTAAATCGGCAGCAATAAAAGGTCCGTCAAGCAATGTACTTAAACCGGAAACTCCACTAGCAGTAATGCGAGGTCTAACAATCCAGAATCGCGTATCTTCTCTTGCAAAATCAGCTGCATCTTTATCGAGCTTAATGGTGGCAATGACCTGCTGATGGTCTTCAGACAGGATTACCGTCTTCACCAAGCCAATATTGACCTCTTTGTACTTCACAAAGGTTTTGCCAGCTATCAAGCCATCACCAGACTTAAAGGCAACTGTAATAGTCGGGCCATGATCAACCACCGCTTTATATGCGAGTCCAAGACCAACAAAAATAGCTACGATGGGAATAATCCAGATAATCTGCGGAGCCCAGCGTCGACTAGCTTGACCGATTGCCGCTGGTAAATCTGGGAGCTCAGGCCCTTTGGATGTATCAGACATGCAATTCCTCAGAAGTTGAACGTTTACGCTCAGAGCGATCTATGGCATCCCAAATCAGCCTTGGATCGAAACTCTTGGCAGCAAAAATAGTTAAAACCACAACGGTTGCAAAGGCAATTGCCCCTGCCCCGGCACGAATATTCATTAAGTTACCAAATTGTACGAGAGCCGTAAGCATGGTGGCAACATACACATCGATCATAGACCACCTCCCTATCGCCTCCACCATGCGATAGAGGCGAGCTCGGAGCTTGGGCTTCCACGCAGAGCCAAGTTGCACAGAAATAACAAGAAACGTTAAGGAAAAGAGTTTGGCGAAGGGAATGATGATGCTTGCACAAAATAGAATGATCGCCAGGACTTCCGAGTCCGAGGTCCATAGATACACCACACCACCAAATATAGTGTCCTTCTCGGTGCCAAAGAGCGAGCCCGTAGCCATGACGGGCATCAAGTTGGCAGGAATAATCAAAACATAGGAGGCAATCAAGAGAGCCCAGGTACGACTAATGCTGTTGGGCTTGCGAAAATGTAAAGTTGCGCCGCATCTCGTACAAAACATACGTTCCGCCTTGGGCGTTGCGCGCTGCGCAAGGCCACACGTTTCGCATCCAATAACACCCTCTGAGCGAGCCATCAGCATGATTGCTCCTGCATTTTCCTAATATCAGCCACCCGCTTCCAGTACCCGCGACGATCAAAGTTAGCGGCAGCAGCCGTTACTGAAAACATGAGTAAGACAAACGTACCCAAAGCTATATTGGGCACAACTGAGGCAAGAGCACTCAGCTTGGAGATAGTAACCAGCAAGCCCAACATGAATACCTCAATCATGGCCCAAGGTTTAACAAAATGAATTAACCTAAATGCCACAGAAAAACCTGGTGGCATTCTTTGAAAATGCAAAGGTAGCAGCAAATAAATCATTGCCATGATTTCGAGTGCAGGCATCAAGAAAGTAGTGGCAAACACCAGAGCCGCAATACTAGGGATACCGTCATGAACTAGTCGTTCAGCAGCATCCAATAAAGTCGTTGAATTTGTTAATCCCTGAGAATCAATCGTGACAATTGGGAATGAATTTGAGATTAAAAATAATGCCGCACCCGTAAGGGAAAACATCAAACTTAGCCTTAGGCCATCTGGCTGGCAACGATACAAATCATTATCGCAGCGGGAACAGAATGCTTTACCGCCAGGCTGTAACGCAGTCTCTCGCAATAACAAGTCACACTGATCGCAGACTAGTAGCTCTTTTGAATCCATGCCACCTATATCCAGTTATAAAAAGAATCTTGCCACCCCATACAAGACTTGCGCCTAAGATAATTCAAGGGATTTAACAAGGATACAGGGTTTTATTTCTGATCTTTTGGGGCAGCAAGAAAAAAGCTGAGCATGGTGTACAGCCCAGCCCCTGAGATGGCAAAGGAAAATAAGCCCGCAAAAGCGATGATGATCGATAGACTTTGCAGCTCTTCCCCAGGCTGATTATTGGAGCCGATAGTGGTGTACATTCCGCTCACGTAATAGAGCGTAGTGGTAGGGTCAGGGAATATTTTTAAAGAATCTAGAACCCAAGTCAAAATAAAGATATCGTCAAAGTGGGCAATCACAACAAGCACAATTGCTAACAGATAGGAAAAAAAGCTTGCCTGCCAACTATTACGCAACTTTGAATCAATAACAAATTTCTTGAATAAGCGCGTTAGTACCAGTATGTAAATCCCATGGATTGTCAAAATAACAATGACATCAAACAATACGAGTTGAAATTTCTCTCCAAATGCATGACTTAGATAGAAAGATGCCAACTCAATCGGGTTGGACAAAGAGGTGATGTGGTTAAACCAATTCATGATGAGCGGCCCATCTATATTGATATGTAAATTTTTTAAATATTAAATGCATCTTCATTACTTAGGTAGCAACACAGTTAAACCTGCGTAAGCCCCGACACCCTTAGAGCTATAAGGATTGCTTGTCACCATGTAAGTTGGACCCACTTGCCACTGAATGTGATAACCCATTACTTTGAATGTTTTACCGCCACTAAAAGTCAGCTGATTTGTTGCCGCCTTAGAGTCATAGTTGTAGATGATTTGACTAGAGAGGTTATAAGTCCAGGCATGATCTGTTGTAAATGAAATCGTTGGCTGTACATTCAAAATATTAGCAGTACCGCCTGAAATGTTGCTGCCAACGCCCCATGAGTTAAACATGGCAGCTCCAATAACCCAATTATCAGGTGTAAAGAATGCGCCAGCCGAAACCCCAAGCCCAGTTTGTTTCGGGCCATTATTGGTATTGCTGGCTGGAGTCTGTATATAAGGGCCAATTCCGTAATACCACTGCTTTGCATACCTTGGCGCAAAAAAGGTAGCTAACTGTATTGGCTGATTTTGGTTGGTAACCTGCTGATCATTCGCATTATGGTTGTAGGTCAACATAGGATTGACTATCAACTGCAAATCACTACTAATGTCGACAGGAATGATGGGATTAAATCCTATCTCGGTTTGCTGAGAGCCATTATTCAGGCCCAATTTAGGGTTGTAGTTATATGTCAGCGGCAGCTGTATCTGAGGATACAGGGGGTTTTGCATTTTTTGTCCGGCCTTGGCCTCCTCGCTCATGGTGCTTGATGATGTTTGAGCCATTACTAGCCCACTCACTCCAATCAAAATCACCGCAGCAAGAACATAAGGTAATCGGCAGCATTTCAATGCAAAACTCATTAATCCCTTTAAATAATCAAACCCTCAAAATAATAAAGCCACCCAAAGGTGGTTTTATTATTCATCCTCAATGCCTATTGCAATACGCAAATCTTAGAATTGCACACAGCCTATTTTCTTCCAATTACCCTAGGATATCTACATGCTTTCTAATGGTAAACCCGAGCTCAATTTATTCATGATGAAAAACGCAACGAGGCGCCGAATTGATATGGGTAAAGACGCTTAAAATACCCAAAATGGATATTGAAAGATAAGCATGCTTACCGAAGAAAAAAAATCATTAATTGAAGCTGAAGAGCGTTTTCGACATGAAGCGGCTAGCAAAATTCGATCGGAGCTTGGAATTCTAGGCGAAGAGGTGCGGGAGATTGAACGCGGCATTTGGGACAAGGTCAATGAGTTCTTAAATAGCAATGTGGGGATGTGGCTTTTATCTACTGTCCTAGTTACCGGTGGCGCTGGTGCTTATCAAACCATGCAACATCACTATGAATTGAAATTGCGTAATCGCACTCAATTAATTACCCATCAATTTGAAATCGCTAACCGCATTCAAAATATGAAATATTTTTTGCGCAAAGCCCAAACCATAGGTGATGCTCAGCTTGCATTAAAGAGCGTCTTTGTCAGCAAAACCCCAGTCAACCCAGATGTTGAAAAACTGAGTCTGTCGGTCATCTATTTCAACTTCTATCAAATGCTAGGCACTCAAAACAAAGAGGCTCTTGAATTAGTCAGAAAGCTAGAGGATCAGGAATATATTCTTCAAAGCCAAAAGGCCAGCGACCCATTGCCGGATGCAGAAAAACAGAAATTATTAGGGTGGGTTGAAGCACTAGAGCAAATTGAGATGAAAGAGTCTCATACTCGTTGAGTTCTCTATTAAGACCCCAGAAAAAAACCACCCGAAGGTGGTTTTTTAATTTGGCAATTAGTACCCAGTCTTATTTGTAGAACAAATTAAACGTATCAGCGCCAGCCTGATCTACCTCGTATGTTGAGATAGACTTCATTTGCGTCACATTCTTGAGTTTGTTCATATCAATCATCGACCAGTTTATGGCGTTAATCGATTTGACATAGAACCTATTTCTAGATAAATCACCCATGGTGGTCCACTGAGTAACCTCACTAGAGACTGTCTTAGCCTTTCCGCCATCACCAGATGATCCAACCGGATCTACAGTGAGCTCATTAGGTCTATCAAAGTTATTGATAATGTGCGCCAATAAATTTACAGCCTCATCAGGTGTTTTGCCTTTTTGAACGTAATTGGTATAGAACGCACCTTTTACAAATCGACCTGTAGCAGTTTGGGCTGAAGGTAAGGCTGTGAGAGCAATACCTGCATCAGCTGTTTGCAACTGCTGCTTACCCAATTGGCCAGTATTTTTATTGACGTTATTAAATGTGTAGTTATTCAGATTCGTTAAATGCCAAGGGAACTCAGGTAGGTTAGTCATTACGCCCACAGGATTGTCATAGACATTCTTTTTATTGTTAACAAACTCAATAACCAGTCCATTGCCAGCCTTATCAAAGATAGCGTAGTGCAATGGCAATGCTAGATTACCTAAAAATGCTGTTGGTGGAAGCCAATGCTCGATGTCGCTACTCAACACTGCAGCCTTTAATTCAGCCACCGTCTTGTGGTTACCCAAAATCCAAGTTCCAAAATCATTTGTAGACATGATTTTTGCTGGATTATTACCCACCGGAGGCGCGGAAGATGGAATCATGGCGTTAGCTGAAAAGCTCAAGCCCTGATCATTCATGCCATCAAGCAGTAAAGGCATCTTTGCGCCTTTGACTAAGGCTCCAGTCATTCCCAAAATAGGATATTTGGTATTGAAAGTCATGCCTACTGCGCCTGAGGGCGTTACAGACTCAACTTTGGTTGCAGCCGGAATATAAGACAAAGAAGATGGAATTGGAAGCGTGTAAGGCAACTCCATAGTTCGTGCGTAATAGCCCTTGCCATTCACATCAGTGACCATGAGTGCTGTACAAGCAAATGCATTTCCCACGGAAGAGAGAATGAGTGAACTTGCCAGCGTGAGGCTAGTGATGATCTTGATATTTTTCATATTTATATGTTTTTTAATTGGTTAATGAATCTAGGGAAATATTACCAGCTATACCCCCTTGGCCCAAAAGAAAAGCCGCCCGAAGGCGGCTCTTCACTACATCGACATCTAATTAATGGCTATGCGCATTTTTCAGGGCTGCATCTCCCATTGCCTGGTGTTGAGTAGGGTCAATTGCTGTAATTTGATCAATGAATTTGGCTGTATCGATTTTCTTACCACCGAGCCATGTTCCCTGAACCTTTACCTTATCCTTAATCTCAATTGGTTTAACGGCAGTAATGTCTGCTGAAAGTTCTACCAAATCAGCATACTTACCAACCTCAAGTGATCCAATATCTTTTTCGCGCTTTAATTGATGCGCTCCATTGATAGTGGATGCCTTAAGTGCCTGATCAAGAGTCACGGCTTGATTGGCGCCATGAACCTTGCCAGAAATAGTGGTACGAGTCACCATGTGCTGAATATTTCTCAAGGTATCTGGAGGAGATACAGTGCCATCGTTATGGAATGTGGTGCGTGTTTTCATTTTCATACCATCTCCAGCGCGCTGCCATTGTGAGCCGTACTCAGGCTTAAACATCGTGCCATCTAACAAGTCACCCCAATAGATATATTGGAACGGTGCCAAGGAAACTGTTACGCCCAGCTTCTCTGCTCGCTGAAATTGGTCTCCACGTGCTGCGCCCAAATGCTCAACACGCCAGCGATGATCAGTACCCATGAGATTGTATTTATTTAGAGCACGCTCATAGGCATCAAGCACTACATCAAAACCTACGTCACCATTACAGTGAAACGCCATCTGATAACCCATTGGAGTGTATTTATCCAGCATTTGATCAAGCTGTAAGCGGGTATAGTTCATCCCCTTCTCACCAAGCGGTCCGATAATAATTTCAGCCTTCTTTGTGGTCGGGTTTTCTAAATAGGGAAAGCTTTGTGCAACGCTGCCCAACCAAGGGGTGCCGTCAGCCCAGAGCTTGATACCGTTTTTACGAACCATACTAGGATCAGGCCATGTAGTTTTATCACCGGCATCAGCATCAATGGCCATGTGATACACGTGCAATCTCAATGGACTGTCAGGAACTGAAGCAAGCGCCTGATAACCCTTGTACATAGGTGAGCCATAAGTGTGCTCTGAAGTGGAGGTAATCCCCATGGAAGCCATATAGGCATACCATTTAGCAGTGGATAACAGGACATGGGGGATGGCCTTAGGCAGGACCGGCCCTACAACCGCAGCTATCGCAGAAGCTTCGTTTGCAACTCCGTTTGAAGTGCCGTCTTTATTTCTGCCATAGCTTCCACCAACTGGATCTGCAGGTGGCTTGCCATCTTTCCAGCCCAAGAACTTAATTACCGCAGAATTGAAATACACCGCATGTCCAGAGTTATCAATCACGATGATTTGTCGACCGCTTGGGGAGAGTTTGTCCAAAATGTCACGAGTAGGTGTTGGTGCCTGTTGCAATAGGCGATCTACTCCGTTAAATACAAGCGGCTGACCAGCTGGTGCAGCTTTATCTTCTTTCTGAATTTTTGCCTGCACATCAGCCCAAGTCTTGTAACCAACATAAGGAGCAATCCAATATGCCGGAGCTTGTGTTGTCATCCCTGAAAGAATTGGGTGATTGTGTGGATCAATAAATCCTGGCATCAATACTGTTTTGCCCAAATCTTTTACCGTTGCATTGGGCGCACTAGCTCGAACATCTTTCAGTGAACCAACAGCAGTAATCCTTTTTGTATCTGTATCAAAAGCGATAGCTTCTGCACGTGGATTTTTATCATCCATCGTAATAATGGTGGAAGCTTTCAGAATCTGAACTTCTGCTGCCGCCAAATTCGAAAGACAGTAGAGGGAAACGATAGGCAAAGCCTTAAAAATGGATTTTTTGATCATATGAATTCCAATGAAAAATGAACTTGTTTTACTAAATAACGTCTCTTAAGACTATAACTAAAAGCACTTGCTGAAGCCTACCAATTCCTGCGAGACGCACAGGATATCAGGGTAAACAAGTACGGCCGTGTATCTCATACACCACGAGAATTGAATAGGCAAAGAAAAACCACCCGAAGGTGGTCTTTTTCTATATAAATAATTCGCAGAAGATTAACTCATTAGGTTAATTTATTGGAACCATTAATTTTGGTTGATTCAACTTTGTGTACTTAATATCTTTAGCGTTAATATCCATTTTTTTCATATCAAATGTATAGATATTATTGTTTTCGTACATCTTGACGTTGTAAGTCAAGTTCTTGCTGTTAGCAACAACAACCCACTCGGTAGTTTCATATCCACCTGCGCCACCACCATAAGGATTGCTGGCTGGCAATGTGACTGACCCTGGAGGAATATCAAAGCTGCCTAAGATATGCCAAGCTGCTGCATCCATTTGCGCAGTTGTAAAGTTCTTTGGAACTGAATCCGATAAGAAGAGTGCGCGGATGAAGCGACTTGGGCTTAAGAAGTCGCCAGGAAGTCCGTGCAAACCATTGCCAGAGCTTGGCGCTGGATAAGCGACGCCATTAATGACTCGTGGTGGCTGCTCTACCTTAGAGAGATTGGAGTAGTTGCCAATATTATTCAGATGGTCTTGAAATGGTGGATCATTAGTCATTACGCCTACAGGATTATCAGCAAGTACTAATTGTCCTTTGATGTACTCAACAACTACACTTTTTCCAGCAGCATCATGGAAGGTGAAATGTGCTGCAGGCACTTGATTGCCATAGAAGCCAAGCTTTGCACCGTTCACTTTGAGGCTGCGTAAGCCAGCCTTAATCTCATCTACTGTTGAATAATTAGTGAGAACGTAAGTTAGCAATTGGCTGGCGTTAATGCTGCTGGCTGAGTCAGCTGGAGCAACTACTGGAAAAGAGGCGCTAATTGGGAAATTTAGGAGTCCGCCAGTTAAGCCTTTTTCATTCATACCATCAAACAAGATTGGTTGATTGAGGCCGTTCATTCCTGCGGCGGCGTACTTAGTGGTCCAGCTCATTCCAGAACCATACTTGCCATCGGTGCCGATGCCCTGAAATTGATAACCTTTTGGAATGGTCATCATCTGCGAGGCAAGCTGTATACCAAACTCCATTGAACGTCCATAAACAGTGCCGCCATCACTTCCTTTAAGCAAGAAGCTGGTGCAAGCATTACTTGTCAGAGGTGCAAAAGCTAGAGTTGATGCAATTGATGCAGCCACTATTTTTTTAATCATTTTTTGTTTCACTGTTCCGCCCCTAAAGTAGGTGTTTTGAATACGAAAATAATAACATTTATGATGGTTTTAAGGCTTACTTAAAGCTAAAAAAGGTGGCCCTCTTCTTTCAATATTAGAAATTGAATGGGGAAACATAAAACTCCCTAAAATAAAAATGCACCGGCTTTAAAAATAGC
>ERZ1034363.1785-NODE-1785-length-11445-cov-2.218684_pt1 | contig 11445 bp, 9 predicted proteins | sample MGYA00520616_ERZ1034363 | MGnify/ENA primary metagenome ERZ1034363 (study PRJEB33736, sample SAMEA104284506) | Azolla filiculoides | biome: Urban; feature: Water surface; material: Ditch water | place: Netherlands | collected 2015-10-28 | depth 0-0.1 m ...
CATCACCCTGCACTCGCGCAGCAACTACATCGACCACAGCGATGGCCGCAAGCGCTATCTGCTTCGCATGTGGATCAATCTCGACGACAGCGTGCAGCTCTCGCCTGATTTTGCGGCCTTCGTGCGCCGTGGCATTCCTGCGCTGGCCAAAGCGGCTTGAGCGTGCAACCCAGACCCATCAAGGACGTACCCATGACCCCCGTGACCGAACTGCTGTCCCGTTTTGCAGCAACCCTGCGCTTCGAGGACATTCCCGAAGAGGTGATCGAACGCACCAAACTCCTGTGCATGGATCTCAGCGGCATCATGGTCCGCGCGCAAAGCCTGGACTCCACGGTCGTGCTGAAGGAGGCGCTGCGCGATCTGGGCCTGCACCACGGAAGCACCCGCGTGCTGGGCAGTGCCGAAGGCTGGACGCCGCAGGCCGCCGCACTGCTGGCCGGCGCCGCGGCCCACAGCCTGGACTTCGATGACACGCACGCGCCGGCGCAGTTGCACCCGGGGGCGGCCGTCATTCCCGCCGCGCTGGCCGCCGCCCAGATGAACGGCGCCACGACGCGCGACCTGCTCACCGGGATCGTCGCCGGCTACGAGGTCATGATCCGCGTGGCGCTGGGCCTGGTGCCGCTGCTGCATTCCGAGCGCGGCTACCACCTGAGCGCGACGACCGGCGTGTTTGGCGCCGCTGCGGCGGCGGGCAGCGTTCTCAAGCTCACGCCGCAACAAATGGAACACGCGTTCGGCACGGCGCTGAGCGAATCCGCCGGCACCGGCCAGTTCGCCGTGAACGGCGCCTGGACCAAGCGCTTCCACGTCGGCAATGCGGCCGCCGGCGGGCTTCTGGCGGCCGTGCTGGCACGCCGCGGCTACACCGGCGCGACCCAGGCCTTTGAAGGCAAGGAAGGCTTCTTCAAGGTGTACTCGCCTGCGCCCCGGCCCGAGGCGGCCGTGCAGGGCCTGGGCACCGTCTGGGAAACGCTGCAATCGGGCATCAAGCCGTACCCCTGCTGCCGTGGCATCCACGCGCCGCTGGACGCGGTGATGGCGCTGCACGCCAAACACCGCATCGACATCGCGCAGATCGAATCGGTGCGTGTCGGGATGGCCCGGCGCAGTGTCTATGTGGTGGGCGAGCCGCAGGCGCGCCGGCGCAATCCGCAGAACGTGGTCGACTGCCAGTTTTCGACCCATCTTTGCCTGGCGGTTGCGCTCAAGACCAGGCACATGGGATGGGATGACTACGAGCCCGCGCTGGCCGACCCCACTATTCGCGCGCTGATGCAGCGCATTGACGTCTACGAGGACACCGCGTGCGAAGCCGAATTCCCTAAAGCGTTTTCCGGCGTGGTCGAGATCCGCACGACCGATGGCCAGACCTGGCGCGAGTTCGTGCGGGTGCCACGCGGTGAACCCGAAACGATGCTCACGGCACAAGAACTGCGCAGCAAGTTTTCGCTGCTGGTGCGCGAGGCGCTCGGTGCGGACGGCGAGACGGCCTTGTTCGAGGCCATCCGGAACCTGGACCAGGCCCGTCCGCTGGCCGATCTGTTTGCGCACGCCGCACCGGCCAACGCTGGCGCTGTGGCCTGACTGGCAGACGAAAGCCCGTGCGATGAACGCAGCCCCGCCACCCCTGACCGGTTCCCCGCCCGCCGATGAGCGCACCTTGCGGACGCAGCTGGCCGCGTGCTACCGCATCTTTGCGCTTCTCGGCTGGACCGAGCTGATCTACAACCACATCACCGTGCGGGTGCCCGGCCCCGAGCGGCACTTCCTGATCAACCCGTTTGGCCTGCACTTCAGCGAAGTGACCGCCTCCAACCTGGTCAAGATCGATTTGCAGGGCCGCACCGTGGGCACGTCCGACTGGCCGGTGAATCCAGCCGGCTTCACGCTGCACGCGGCCATCCACGGTGGCATCGACCACGCCCACTGCGTGATGCACACCCATACCACCGCCGGCTGCGCGGTGGCCGGCAGCCAGGCGGGTTTGTCGCCGGACAACTTCTATGCCGCGCAGCTGCACGGGCGTGTGGCGTACCACGCCTTCGAAGGCATTACCGTGCACGCGGAGGAGGGGCCGCGCGTAGTCCAGTCCATCGGTCACGCGCAGGCCGTGATCCTGCGCAACCACGGCCTGTTGTCCTGGGGGGTGTCGATTCCACAGGCCTTTGCGTACCTGTGGACACTGCAGCGCGCCTGCGAGATTCAGGTCGCCGGTGCGGCGCTCGGGCCCACGGTGCCCGTGCCTGAGGCCATTCAGCGCCAATGAAGCGCCGATGCACTGCAGTTCGATCCACGCTACGGCGGCGGGCGCGATATGTTTGACGCACTCACGCGCCTGGTCGACCGCGTCGACAGCGCATACCGGCAATAGGCCCGGCCATGAAGATCTGTATCTATGGTCTGGGTGCGGTCGGCGGCCTGCTGGCGGCGCGGCTGGCGTGCAGTGGCGCCAGGGTCAGCGCGGTGGCGCGTGGTGCGACGCTGGAGGCGGTGCGCCGGGACGGCCTGACGCTGATCGACACCGCCGATGGCCAGGCGCGGCGCCAGTGCGTCACGCTCGCGGTGTCCGAGCGGCCTGAGCGCCTTGGCGTGCAGGACGTGGTGGTGGTCGCGGTCAAGGCAACGGGCCTGCCCGACGTCGCACACGCCATTGCGCCCTTGCTCGGCCCGCATACCACCGTGTTGTCGGCCATGAACGGCGTGCCGTGGTGGTTTTTCCACGGGCTGGCGCCCGCATACGCCTCGATGCAACTGCAGTGCATCGACCCGGATGGCCGCATCTCGGCGGCGATGGCGCCGTCCCGGGTGGTGGGCTGCGTCACGCATCTTTCAGCGGCAACGCCGCAACCTGGCGTGGTGCGGCACATTGCCGGCAACCGGCTGATCCTTGGCGAGCCCGCCGGGGGCGCCGACACGGCGCGCGCGGGAGCCATCGTGGAAGCCCTGCGCAAGGCGGCGTTCGAGGTCGACGAGGCCCGGTCGATCCAGCAGGAAATCTGGTTCAAGCTGTGGGGCAACATGACGGTCAATCCGATTTCGGCCCTCACTGGCGCCACCGGTGACCGCATCCTGGACGATGCGCGGGTGCGGGCCTTCATGTCCCGCTGCATGCTGGAAGCCGCCGCCATCGGTGCGCGCGTGGGCTTGCCCATCGATGCCGATCCGGAATCCCGCCACGCCGTCACCCGCCAACTGGGCGCCTTCCGGACCTCGATGCTCCAGGACGTGGAAAGCGGCAAGCAGGTCGAACTCGATGCGCTGGTCGGCGCCGTGCTGGAAATCGGCCGGCAGGTCGAGGTGCCGACGCCCAATCTGGACGCGCTTTTCGGTCTGGCCGGCCTGCAGGCCCGCGTGCGCGGCCTGTACGGACCCCCGGCCGTAGGCTGACGTCCCCGGCCGCCTGGCGTGGCCCCGGCGGCGGACCCGCCCCATGACAACGCCCGACGCCCGCGGGTAAGAGGGCGGTCTGCCGTCCGTGGACGGCGATCCCGGGGAGACGGGTCTTTTCCGGCCCATCCCAGCGTCAAATGGTCACTTTGTGCTATCGACGGAGGAGTCCTGCGTGCGGCGCAGGCGCTCCCGGCTGTTCGACAAATGGGTGCGCATGGCGGCGCGGGCGGCGTCGGCGTCCTGGGCGCGGATCGCCTGGCAGATGTTCTCGTGCTCGCTGTGCACGCGCTGCAGGTAGGCCTGGCGGCCTTCGGGGGCCTGGCTGGGGGTGTTGACGCGGGTGCGCGGGATGATCACCGTGCCCAGGTAGGTCATGAGGTCGGCGAAGTGGCGGTTGCCGGTGGCGCGGGCCACTTCCATGTGGAACTGGAAGTCGCTGGGCACGGCGTCCGAGTCGTGCTCGATGGCATCGTGGAACGCCTGCAGCGCCTCGGCCATGGCCTGCAGCTGGGCCTCGGTGCGGCGCTGGGCGGCCAGGCCGGCGGCCTCGGTTTCCAGGCTGATGCGCAACTCCAGCACAGCAATCACATCGTTCACGGTGGCCACATCGGCCTGGGCAATGCGGAAGTTGCCAGCTTCGGGCGGCTCGATCACGAAGGTGCCGATGCCGTGGCGCGTCTCGACCAGGCCCGAGGCCTGCAGCCGCGAGATCGCCTCGCGCACCACGGTGCGGCTCACGTCAAAGCGGGCCATGATTTCGGACTCGGTCGGCAGCTTGTCGCCGGTCTTGAGCTGCCCGTCGCGCATGCTGGCCGACAGGTTGTCCACCACTTCCGTGACGAGGCCACGAACCCGGCGCGGGCGCGCGGGCAGGAGAGCGGGGTTGAGTGCGTCGTTCATGGCGGGATTTATTTCTTGAACAGTGCTTGACAGCGGTGGTTGAAGCATACAGAATTCCAAGTCATCAGACAACAGATGACACACTGGTCAACCCAAGCATCGCCATGAAAATCAAAGCCGTCCGCGTCACCCCCATCGCCATCAAGGACCCCGCGCTGCTCAACGCTGCCGGCGTGCACGAGCCCTGGGGCCTGCGCTCCATCATTGAAGTGGAGGGCGCCAACGGCCTGGTCGGCCTGGGGGAGACCTACGGCGACGCGCCCGTGCTGGACCTGCTGACCCGCGCCAAGGACAGCCTGGTGGGCCTGAGCGCCTTCGACCTCAACGGCCTGTGGGCGCGCGTGCTGGCGTTCTCGACCCAGGGCAAGACGGCGCACGTCGAGATGGAACTGGCCCCCGGCTCGCTCGGCGGCAACCTGGTGAACAGCGCGTTTTCAGCCTTTGAAGTGGCGTTTCTGGACCTGCAGGCACGCACGCTGGGCATTCCGCTGGTCGAGCTGCTGGGCGGCGCGGTGCGCAACAAGGTGGCGTATTCGGCCTACCTGTTCTACAAGTGGGATGCGTCGGTGGACCCGGAATACGCGCCCGATCCCTACGGCGAGGCGGTCAACCCGCAGCAGATTGTCCAGCAGGCGCAGCAGATGATCGACCAGTACGGCTTCGAGAGCATCAAGCTCAAGGCCGGCGTGTTCGATCCCGAGGAAGAGGCCGACGCCATCCTGGCGCTGAAGGCGGCTTTCCCCAAGGCGCCATTGCGCATCGACCCCAACAGCAACTGGACCATGGCGACCAGCCTCCAGGTCGCAGACAAGCTGGCCGGTTGCCTGGAGTATTTTGAGGACCCCACGCCCACACTCGAAGGCATGGCCGAACTGCACCAGGCCACGGGTCTGCCGCTGGCGACCAACATGGTCGTCACCAACTGGGACGAGCTGCGCCGCGCCGTCAAGCTCAATTCGGTGCAGATCCTGCTGTCCGACCACCACTACTGGGGCGGCCTGCGCGCCACCCAGGCGCTGGCGCGCACCTGCCAGGCCTTCGGACTGGGCCTGTCGATGCACTCCAACTCGCACCTCGGCATCAGCCTGATGGCCATGACGCACCTGGCAGCGTCGGTGCAGCACCTGACCTACGCCTGCGACACGCACTACCCGTGGCAGAGCGACGAGATCCTGGTCGGCGGCAAGGTGCCGATCACCGGCGGCTGCGTGCATTTGACGGACAAGCCCGGCCTGGGCGTGGAACTGGACCGCGACAAGCTGGCCGAGTTGCACGAGGCCTTCAAGGTCTGCCGCATCCGCACGCGCAACGACGTGGCGCAGATGCAGCGCTACCGGCCCGAGTGGACGCAGGTCAAGCCGCGTTTCTGAGGCTTTTTCGAAAATTCATCAATAAATGGCCACCATCCCAGCGTTGCGTGGTCATTGTTTGCTATTGAAAAGAGACTGATTGTGACCCCTCCTTCCACCCGCCTGCCGCTCACGCTGCGCATGCATGACGCTGACAACGTGGCCATCGTCGCCAACGACGGCGGCCTGGCCGCAGGCACCGTGTTGCCCGCGGGCGTGCCCGGCGCTGGCGTCACCCTGCGCGACAAAGTGCCCCAGGGCCACAAGGTTGCGCTGGTGGACATCGCCGCCGGCACGCCGGTGCGCCGCTACAACGTGACCATCGGTCACGCCCAGGCCGACATTCCCGCCGGCAGCTGGGTGCACGAGCGTCTGCTGGCCATGCCGGCGGCGCGCGCGCTCGAAGGCCTGCCAATCGCGACCGTGCCCGCGCCCGCTTTGCCGCCGCTCGACGGCTACACCTTCCAGGGCTACCGCAACGCCGACGGCTCGGTGGGCACGCGCAACATACTGGCCATCACCACCACCGTGCAGTGCGTGGCCGGTGTGGTGTCGATTGCCGTGGCGCGCATCAAGGCCGAGCTGCTGCCGCTGTTTCCCCATGTGGACGACGTGGTCGGCCTGGAGCACACCTACGGCTGCGGCGTGGCCATCGACGCGCCCGACGCCATCATCCCCATCCGCACGCTGCGCAACATCAGCCGCAACCCCAACTTCGGCAACGAGGTGATGGTGGTCAGCCTGGGCTGCGAAAAACTGCAGCCCGAGCGCCTGCTGCCGCCGGGATCGTTTGCCATCGTGGACGAGCGCGACCCTGCCAGCGGCCCCGAGACCGTCTGTTTGCAGGCCGAGCAGCATGTCGGTTTCATGTCGATGGTGGACGACATCGTGCAGAGCGCCCGCCCGCACCTCGAACGCCTCAACGCCCGCCAGCGCGAAACCGTGCCGGCCAGCGAACTCGTGGTCGGCGTGCAGTGCGGTGGCAGCGACGCCTTCAGCGGCGTCACGGCCAACCCGGCGGTGGGCTTTTGTGCCGACCTGCTGGTGCGGGCCGGCGCCACGGTGATGTTCAGCGAGAACACCGAAGTGCGCGATGGCGTGGACCAGCTCACGTCGCGTGCGGCCACCCCCGCCGTGGCCGAAGGCATCATCCGTGAACTCGGCTGGTACGACCGCTACCTGGACCGCGGCCGCGTCGACCGGAGCGCCAACACCACGCCCGGCAACAAGGCCGGCGGCCTGTCGAACATCGTGGAGAAGGCCATGGGCTCGATCATCAAGAGCGGCACGGCGCCCATTACCGGCGTGCTGTCTCCCGGCGACCAGTTGCGTGACCAGGGCCTGCACAGCGGCCTGGTCTATGCCGCCACGCCGGCCAGCGACTTCATCTGCGGCACGCTGCAACTGGCCGCCGGCATGAACCTGCATGTGTTCACCACCGGCCGGGGCACGCCCTACGGCCTGGCCGAATGCCCGGTGATCAAGGTCGCCACCCGCAGCGACCTGGCGCGCCGCTGGCACGACCTGATGGACGTGAACGCCGGGCGCATCGCCGACGGCGACGCCACCATCGAGGAAATGGGCTGGACGCTGTTCCGCCTGATGCTCGACGTGGCCAGCGGCAAAAAAACCTGGGCCGAGCACTGGAAGCTGCACAACGCGCTGGTGCTGTTCAACCCGGCGCCGGTGACCTGACGCACCCCGCGCCGGCCTGATCCGATGTTGACCCCCGTTCCCTCCTTTTTTGACCTCCGACCTCCGACCTGAAAGCTGAAGAAAATGCATTACCAAGACCTCAAAACCATCATGTCCAGCGGCCTGCTGTCCTTCCCGCTGACCGACTTCGACGCCAACGGCGACTTCAACGCCAAAGGCTATGCCGAGCGCCTGGAGTGGCTTGCGCCCTACGGCGCCAGCGCGCTGTTTGCGGCCGGCGGCACGGGGGAGTTCTTTTCGCTGACCGGTGACGAGTACCCCGGCATCATCAAGACCGCCGTGGATACCTGCCGCGGCGTGGTGCCGATCATTGCCGGCGCTGGTGGCCCCACGCGCTTCGCCATCCAGTGTGCACAGGCGGCAGAGCGCGCCGGCGCCCACGGCATCCTGCTGCTGCCGCACTACCTGACCGAAGCCGGCCAGGAAGGCCTGATTGCCCATGTCGAGGCCGTCTGCAAGAGCGTGAAGTTCGGCGTCATCGTCTACAACCGCAACGTCTGCAAGCTCACGCCTGACTCGCTGGCCATCCTGGCCGACCGCTGCCCGAACCTGATCGGATTCAAGGACGGCGTGGGCGACATCGAAGCCATGATGGCGATCTACCTCAAGATGGGCGACCGCTTCTCCTACCTGGGTGGCCTGCCCACGGCCGAGGTCTATGCCGCCGCCTACAAGGCGCTGGGCACGCCGGTGTACTCGTCGGCGGTGTTCAACTTCATTCCCGCCACCGCCATGCAGTTCTATCACGCAGTGGCCGCCGATGACCACGCCACGCAGCACCGCCTGCTCAAGGACTTCTTCATGCCGTATCTGGACATCCGCAACCGGGCGCCCGGCTACGCGGTGAGCATCGTCAAGGCGGGCGCCAAGCTGGTGGGCCACGACGACGGCCCGGTGCGTGCGCCGCTGACCGACCTCAAGCCCGCCGAGATGGAACAGCTCGACGCCCTGATCCGCAAGCTGGGATCGCAGTCGCTTTGAATACGAGGCAGACAAATTCACAAAATAGTGAGCAGACAACGACCATTTCACGCTGGGAAAAGCGGTTTTATTTCATAAAGACAACTGGAGACACACCATGACACTTCGCCGACATCTCATCAGCCTGGGCGCCATCGCGGCACTGGGCCTGGCCTTGCCCCTGGCCGCCACGGCCCAGTCGGACTACCCGAACAAACCCGTCAAGATCATCGTGCCGTTCCCCGCCGGCGGCACCAGCGACGTGATGGGTCGCCTGGTGGCCGAGGAGCTGGGCAAGATCTTCAAGCAACCCTTCATCGTGGAGAACATCGGCGGCGCCGGCGGTGTGATCGGCACCGAAAAAGGCGCCAAGGCCGTGCCCGACGGCTACACGCTGATCCAGAGCGGCGTGGGCCAGAACGCCGTGGCCCATGGCCTGGACCCCAACCTGAAATACAACTCCAGCACCGACTTTGTGCACCTGTCGCAGGTGCATTCCGGCCCCAACGTGCTGGTGGTGCATCCCAGCGTGCCGTTCAAGACGCTCAAGGAACTGGTGGACTACGCCAAGGCCAACCCCGGCAAGCTGGACTACGGCTTCACCCCGGCGGCGTCCGGCCACATGGCGATGGAGCAGTTCAAGCAGACCGCCGGCATCTTCATGCTGGGCGTACCCTACCGGGGCGGCGGCCCGATGATGACCGACATCCTGGGCGGCACCATCAAGCTGATGTTCATCAACCAGGACGTGGCCCTGCAGCACGTCAAGGCCGGCAAGCTGCGCCCGCTGGCGGTGTCCAGCGCCCAGCGCAACCCGCTGTACCCTGACGTGCCGACCATCGCCGAGTCGGGCTACAAGGGGTTCGAGGCCCTGTCCTGGTCCGGCATGTCGGTGCCCAAGGGCACGCCCAAGCCCATTGTGGACAAGCTGGAGGCCGCCATGGTGCAGGCCATGGGCTCGCCCGCCGTGCGCCAGAAGCTGGAGTCGCAGGGCTTCGTGGTGCCCGCCCTGGGCTCCAAACCCTACACCGCCTTTGTCAACAGCGAGAAAGAGCGCTGGACCCAGGTGATCAAGACCGCCGGCATCAAGGTGGACTGAGGAGGCGACCCGATGGCAACGCCCAAGCAGCCGCCAGACCGGCCCGAGAGTCCGCGCAGGCCACCCGACGGTCTGCGGCTGCAACCCGAGGACCTCCGCTCCTGGCGCTGGTTTGGCCGCACCAGCATGCGCACCTTCAACCAGCGCTCGCGCATGGCGCAGCTGGGGCTGGCGCAGCCGGACTACGTGGGCAAGCCCATCATTGCCATCATCAACACCTGGAGCGACATCAACCCCTGCCACATGCACTTCAAGGCGCGCGTGGAAGAGGTCAAGCGCGGCGTCTGGCAGGCCGGCGGCGTGCCGATGGAGATGCCCGCCATGTCGCTGGCCGAGGCGTTCCAGAAACCCAGCCCGCTGCTCTACCGCAACCTGCTGGCCACCGAGACCGAGGAGCTGCTGCGCTCCTACCCGGCCGACGGCGCGGTGCTGATGGGCGGCTGCGACAAGACCACGCCGGGCCTGATCATGGGCGCCACCTCCATGGGCCTCCCGATGATCTTCATGCCCGCCGGCCCCATGCTGCGCGGCAACGCGGGCGGCAAGACGCTGGGCTCGGGCACCGACCTGTTCAAGGGCTGGGCCGAAGTGCGCGCCGGCACCATGAACGAAGAAGCCTGGGGCGACGTACTCTCGGGCATTGCCCGCAGCCCCGGCACCTGCATGACCATGGGCACCGCCAGCACCATGACCAGCGCAACCGAAGCGTTGGGCCTGACGCTGCCGGGCGCGTCTTCCATCCCCGCACCCGACTCGCGCCACGCGCAGATGGCCACCGCCACCGGCCAGCGCATCGTCGAGATGGTCTGGCAGGACCTGCGGCCGTCCAAAGTGCTGACGGCCGACGCTTTCGACAACGCCGTGGCCACCGTGCTGGCGCTGGGCGGCTCGACCAACGCGCTGGTGCACCTGATCGCCATGGCGCGGCGTGCCGGGGTCGATCTGACGCTGGATCGCTTCGACCAACTCGCCGCCCTCACGCCGCTGACCGCCAACCTGCGGCCGGCTGGCGCCTGGCTGATGGAAGATTTCTATTACGCAGGCGGCCTGCGGGCCTTGCTCGCACGCCTGAACGCCGAGCGCCCGGGCCTGCTCAAGCCCGACACGCGCACGGTAAACGGCAAGACGCTGGGTGAGAACATTGCCGGCGCCAAGGTCTTCAACGACGACGTGATCCTGCCCGCCGACCGCGCCCTGGTGGCCAGCGGCAGCCTGGCCGTGCTGCGCGGCAACCTGTGCCCTGACGGCGCCGTCATCAAGCCGGCCGCCGCCGAGCCGCACCTGCACCAGCACACCGGCCGCGCCGTCGTCTTCGCCAGCTACGCAGAACTCACCGCGCACATCGACGACCGTGATCTGGACGTGGACGCCTGCAGCGTGCTGGTGCTGCAGAACGCCGGCCCGCTGGGCGGCCCCGGCATGCCTGAGTGGGGCCAGTTGCCGATCCCGAAAAAGCTGCTGGCGCAGGGCGTGCGCGACATGCTGCGCATCAGCGACTGCCGAATGAGTGGCACCAGCTTTGGCGCCTGCGTGCTGCATGTGGCACCCGAGGCCTTCATCGGCGGGCCGCTGGCGCTGGTGCGCACAGGCGACCTGATCCGCCTCGACATCCCGGCCCGCACCCTGGACTTGCTGGTCGACGACGCCGAACTCGCCCGCCGCCGCGCCGAGTGGACGCAGCCGCCCCCGCGCTTCCTGCGTGGTTGGGGCGCGCTGTTCAGCCAGCAGGTCACGCAGGCCAACGAAGGCTGCGACATGCGCACCCTGGGCGGCACCGAGCCGACGCCCGAGCCGGATATCTATTGAGCGACTGCATGAGCGCCGCACACAGGCTGTCGGGTGACGCATTCGCGAAGTTGACCTCCACAGATCTGCCTTCCCGCCCGTTCGGGACTCCGCCATTTGCCATGAAGAAGACGCATTGATGACCGATTTCCTGACCCAGGCCCGCGCGCTGCTCTGCGACGCCCACGTCCTGACCACCGACCTGGCCGCCTACGCCACCGACTGGCGCGGCAAATACAC
>ERZ1034363.1787-NODE-1787-length-11434-cov-3.248217_pt1 | contig 11434 bp, 10 predicted proteins | sample MGYA00520616_ERZ1034363 | MGnify/ENA primary metagenome ERZ1034363 (study PRJEB33736, sample SAMEA104284506) | Azolla filiculoides | biome: Urban; feature: Water surface; material: Ditch water | place: Netherlands | collected 2015-10-28 | depth 0-0.1 m ...
GAGCGATTTTCATGGTGGCAGTGCCGTTGGCAAAACAACGCACTGGGCGGCCGCCAAAGTATTCGCTCAATGTGGCTTCAAATTCTGCTAACTTCGGTCCTGAAGTTACCCAACCAGAGCGCAATACCTCTGCAACTGCATCAATTGTTTCTTGATTAAAGTGTGGGCGCGTAAACGGAATAAAGGGCAGAGAGTTTGAATTGGCTGACATGGTGGCCTTAAGAATTTATTGTGCTGAGCTGCTTTGTAACTCTGGGTGTTTAACAATCACGCGGCGTGAATCTCTGCCAACTTCTTGCATTGGGAGATTGAGTTTCTGTAATTGGATGTATTGCTCTGGAACCATTAAGGCATAAGCAGTTTGATCCTCTTTCCAGCGCTCGATAAAGGCATCAAAGGTGGGGAGCCACAGTTGTGGTTCTTGCTTTACGCCAAACTCCAGCTCATCCGGAGACTCCACCATAATCATCGTTCTACCTAAATAGAAGGGCACTGTATGGTCTAGGATTCGCACGGAGTAAAAGTTCACCTTCTCCGGAATATCTGCCTTCACTTTTTCTACTAAATCAATGCCCGATACTGCGCGACCGAGAGTCTCATGGCCTGTACCCGCGATGATTGCGCAGAGAAAAAAACCACCTGCAAAACTCGTAATACTCCTAAAGCCATAACGCTTGCTTTGCATGAATGCCAAGAGGCTGAATAAAACTAATGCAACGAGTGCTGCAACAATCCAATGGGTGTATTGAGCGTAGGATTCAATTTCATCCGGCCTAGCTTGTTTGCCAACCTCGCCTAAAAAGAAAAATCCAACACCACCTAAAATTACAAAGAAGAGGGTTTGTAATTTCCATGGCAATTCCAGTGAATTGCTTGAGCCCAGATTGCGATCCAAGTGATGGCCAACAAGCATTGCCAATGCTGGGAAGACAGGAATGATGTAGCCAGGTAATTTTGATTGAGAGATGCTAAAAAATCCCATAATGACCGCAAACCAGCAGGTGAGTAACCAGCCGCTAGAGAACTCACGATTGCGCTCTCGCCAGGCATCTCTTAGGGCTCCAGGAGTTTGTGCAACCCACGGCAAAAATCCCAGGAGCAGTAGGGGGACGAAGTAATAGATTGGACCGGTTCTACTGTGCGCTGTTTGCGTAAATCGTTGCAGGTGCTCATGAATAAAGAAGAACTCTAAAAATTCTGGATTGCGTTGGGCCACTAGAACAAACCAAGGGGAGGTAATTGCTAAAAATAAAATCGTGCCACTAATCATGTGCAGCCGTTTCCAAATCTTCCAGTCCCACGCGCTAATGGAATAAACAATAAAGACCATCCCAGGGATAGCTACGCCGATAACGCCCTTTGATAAGGTGGCTAAGGCCATGAATGCCCAGCAGGCCCACATCCACTTTCTAGTGTCGTTTGAGTTCTGAGAATTTTGTGCCAATAAAAGACTGCAGAGTGCGGCAACTAAAAATGCCGACAATCCCATATCGAGTGAGTTGATATGCCCACCAATTACCCACATTGGGCTTGATGCTAAAGCGATGGCAGCCAACCAGCCTGCTCGTGCGCTATAGATGCGTGCGCCAGTAAAGCCAATAAATACAATTGTTAAAAATCCAGTGAGCGCAGTCCACAAGCGCGCTTGCCAGTCACCGATGCCAAAAAGATTAAAGGCGGTGGCAGTGGCCCAAATTTGTAAAGGAGGTTTTTCAAAATACTTGTAGCCGTTATAGCGAGGGGTAACCCAATCTCCGGTGACGAGCATCTCGCGCGCAATCTCGGCATAACGCCCTTCATCAGAGGGAATGAGGTGGCGATAATTGAGAGTGCCAAACCACAGCAAGGCATAGACAAGAACCAGAATCAAAATTGAGACTGGGTTGAGGGCGCTGGATTGCCGAACTTGGCCAAACTGCATTAGATGGCTTCCACGATCAGGGCAAGCAGTACCTGGCGACCTTCGCCAACAAGAATGTTGTATGTTCTACAGGCCGCTTGAGAATCCATCACTTCAAAGCCTAGCTTGGCGTCGATGAGGGTTTTTAAAAGCTCAGGCTTGGGGAAGCGCTGGCGTTTGCCAGTCCCAATAATGATTAATTCAGGCTTGAGAGAGGCCATTTGAGCGAAATCAGCTGGGCTTAGCTCCTCAAAGGATTTCACTGGCCACTCGAGGATTTCACCATCTGAGCTCAATAAAACCGCGTGACTGTAGGGGATCTTATTGATCTCGATGTAGCCATCGCCGTAACCGGTGATCGTATTGGCTCCGGAATGGGGGTCAGATTGAAGCTTCACGTGGACTCTCTGTCATAATTATGAGGATTATAGCTAGCTGTTTTTTCCTAGATTTCAAGAACTTACCCTTTAATTTATTGTGAAACCGATCCTAAAGTCTGAAAAACTCAATCACGTCTGTTACGACATACGTGGACCCGTGCTGGAGCTCGCTCAGCGCATGGAGGAAGAGGGTCACAAAATCATCAAATTAAACATCGGTAATGTGGGTGTTTTTGGCTTTGATCCTCCGGAAGAGATTCAGTTAGACATGATCCGTAATTTGGGTAATGCCTCAGCGTACTCCGATTCCAAGGGAATTTTTGCGGCTCGTAAGGCCATCATGCAGTATTGCCAAGAAAAAGGCATCCAAGGCGTTACTTTAGATGACATTTATACCGGCAATGGCGTTTCTGAACTGATCGTCTTGGCAATGAATGCATTGCTTAACAATGGCGACGAAGTATTGGTACCAGCCCCTGACTATCCATTGTGGACAGCTGCCGTTAGTCTATCTGGCGGTACTCCAGTTCATTACTTGTGTGATGAGTCCAAAGAATGGGCTCCTGATTTGGCGGATTTGCGTAAAAAGATCACGCCCCGCACTAAAGCGATTGTGGTGATTAATCCCAACAATCCAACTGGTGCCATTTACTCCAAAGAAGTACTAACGGAGTTAACGTCAATTGCACGTGAGCATGGCTTGATTCTGTTTGCCGATGAGATTTACGACAAGATGCTGTACGACCAAGAGAAGCACATCTCTTTGGCATCCTTATCTACTGATGTAGTCACCATTACCTTCAATGGCCTCTCTAAGAACTATCGCTCTTGCGGCTACCGTGCTGGCTGGATGATCGTGTCAGGCGATAAAGAGATGATTCGAGATTACATCGAGGGTCTCAATATGTTGTCCTCAATGCGCCTGTGTGCGAACGTACCTGGACAGTACGCCATTCAAACGGCATTAGGCGGCTATCAGAGCATCAATGATTTGGTCAATGAAGGTGGTCGCTTAGCTAAGCAGCGTGACCTCGCTTGGAAGCTTATTACCGAGATCCCTGGTGTGACTTGCGTGAAGCCAAAGTCTGCTTTGTACTTATTTCCAAAGCTTGATCCCGAGATGTACCCTATTGAAGATGATCAGCAGTTTGTAGCCGATCTCTTAAAGGAAGAGAAAGTGTTGTTAGTGCAGGGCTCCGGTTTTAACTGGGGCAAGCCAGATCACTTCCGCGTAGTGTTCTTACCTCATGAGGATGTGCTTAAAGAGGCTATTGGTCGTCTCGCACGTTTTTTAGAGCGTTATCGTCAAAAACATAGTCGTAAAGCGGCTAACTCAACTGCAACAAAGGCATCATGAAACCGATTCAAGTTGGTCTATTAGGTATTGGCACTGTAGGTGGTGGCGTATTCACCGTACTCGAGCGTAACCAGGACGAAATTCAACGCCGCGCTGGTCGTGGCATTCGCATTAATACAGTTGCTGATCTCAATGTGGAGCGTGCCAAAGAACTGGTCAATGACCGCGCTCAAGTGGTGAGCGATGCGCGTGCAGTGATCAATAACCCTGAGATTGATATCGTTGTTGAGTTGATTGGTGGTTACGGTATTGCTAAAGAGTTGGTGCTAGAAGCAATCGCAGCTGGCAAGCACGTGGTAACAGCCAATAAGGCTTTAATCGCTGTACATGGCAATGAGATTTTTAAAGCCGCTCATGAAAAGGGCGTCATGGTCGCTTTTGAAGCGGCAGTTGCCGGCGGCATCCCAATTATTAAAGCGCTGCGCGAAGGTTTGACTGCGAATCACATTGAGTGGATTGCCGGCATCATCAACGGTACAACTAATTTCATTCTTTCTGAAATGCGTGACAAAGGTTTGGACTTTGCAACGGTCTTAAAAGAAGCTCAGCGTTTAGGTTACGCAGAAGCAGATCCTACATTTGATATTGAAGGTGTAGATGCTGCACACAAAGCAACCATCATGAGTGCGATTGCATTTGGTATTCCAATGCAATTTGAGAAAGCCCATGTTGAAGGAATTACGAAGCTCGATGCGATCGATATCAAGTATGCCGAGCAGTTGGGCTATCGCATCAAGTTGCTGGGTATCGCGAAGAAGACAACGACTGGTGTAGAGCTGCGCGTGCATCCAACCCTCATTCCTACTAAACGCCTCATTGCAAACGTAGAAGGTGCCATGAATGCCGTTCAGGTATTTGGTGATGCCGTTGGCACTACCTTGTACTACGGTAAAGGTGCAGGTTCAGAGCCAACCGCTTCTGCTGTGATTGCTGACTTAGTAGATATCACGCGTTTATTGGGTGCAAGCCCTGAGAACCGCGTCCCATACCTTGCATTCCAACCAGATGCAGTGCGCGATATCGCAGTATTACCAATGGGTGAAATTACCACCAGCTATTACTTGCGTTTGCGCGTAGCTGATCAGGCTGGCGTGTTAGCTGACATCACAAAGATTCTGGCTGCTCATGGCATTTCAATCGATGCGCTTTTACAAAAAGAAGCGGACGAAGGTGAAAGCCAAACTGATTTGGTTGCATTGACACATGAGACTAAAGAAAAGCACATGCTAGCAGCGATTGCTGAAATTCAGAATCTGAAAACGGTTGCCGGTGAAGTCGTGAAGATCCGTTTAGAAAATCTCTCCTAATACAAGTCATGCGTTACCAATCTACTCGGGGCAATAGCCCACAGCAATCCTTTTTAGAAATCTTGCTCGGCGGATTGGCTCCGGATGGCGGCCTATATTTGCCCACTGAGTATCCGCAAGTCACTAAAGAGCAGTTAGATTCCTGGCGTGGATTGCCTTATGCCGATCTCGCTTATGAGGTCTTAAGTCTCTATTGTGATGACATTCCTGAAGCAGATTTGCGCGCATTACTGCGCAAGACGTATACAGAGCAAGTCTATTGCAATGGACGTACTGAAGATAATGCTAAAGACATCACGCCATTACATTGGTTGGGCGAGGAGCAGGGTGCTCGTATCGGCTTGTTGAGTCTGTCTAATGGACCAACATTGGCATTTAAAGATATGGCGATGCAGTTGCTCGGCAATCTCTTTGAATACGCGCTTAAGAAAAAAGGTCAGAAACTCAATATTTTGGGCGCGACTTCTGGTGATACTGGAAGTGCAGCTGAATACGCAATGCGCGGCAAAGAGGGTGTAAAGGTATTTATGCTTTCACCACGCGGCAAGATGAGTGCTTTCCAATCCGCACAGATGTATTCCTTGCAAGATCCTAATATTTTTAACTTGGCGGTTGCTGGCGTATTTGATGACTGCCAAGATATCGTCAAAGCAGTCAGCAATGACCATGCCTTCAAAGCAAACAACCAAATCGGTACTGTGAACTCAATTAACTGGGGTCGTGTAGTTGCCCAAGTGGTTTACTACTTCCAAGGTTATTTGCTCGCGACAAAATCAAGCTCAGAAAAAGTTTCATTCACGGTGCCTTCTGGCAACTTTGGCAATATCTGCGCTGGCCACATTGCCCGCATGATGGGTTTGCCAATTGCGCATTTGATTGCCGCTACCAATGAGAATGATGTTCTCGATGAGTTTTTCCGCACAGGCGTTTACCGTGCGCGCAAGTCTGCTGAAACTTTGCATACTTCTAGCCCGTCTATGGACATTTCAAAGGCAAGTAATTTTGAGCGCTTTGTATTTGATCTCATGGGTAAAGACGGCAAGGTAACTGCTGGCATGTTTAAGCAGGTAGACGAAGCGGGTGGCTTTGATATTTCTAAAGACGCTGTCTTTCAAGATATTGCGAAGTATGGATTCCAGTCTGGCCGCAGCACTCATGAAAACCGTCTTGAGACAATTCGCAATATTGACTCACAGTATGGCGTGATGATTGATACGCATACGGCTGATGGTGTAAAGGTTGCTCGTGAGCATTTACAAGCAGGTATTCCGATGATTGTTCTGGAAACCGCATTGCCAATTAAGTTTGAAGAAACGATTGAGGTGGCATTGGGTCGTCCTGCAGAGTGCCCAGCAGCATTTAAAGATATCAAGTCAAAGCCACAGCGCGTTGAAAATATCGATGCTGATGTCAATCAAGTGAAAAACTTCATTACTGCCCACGTCAATTAACTCAGAAAAAGCACTATGACCAAGCCTCCGATGTTGACTGCTCAGCAGGCTTTAGATCACCTGCTGTCAAATGCAAAAGCTGTAGGTGAGAGTGAGACGGTCGCCATGCAAGCTGCGCTCGGCCGTGTGCTCGCGGAAAACGTTAATAGCTTGGTAGATGTCCCCCCACTCGATAACACCTCAATGGATGGTTATGCGGTGCGCACTGCGGATACCCAAACTCCTGGAAGTACCCTTAAGATTGCCCAGCGAATCCCAGCAGGTTCAATGGGTGCAAAGCTAGAGCCAGGCACTGCCGCCAGAATCTTTACCGGGGCTCCAGTTCCTCCGGGTGCTGACGCTGTTGTCATGCAAGAGGACTGCGCCATTCCAGAGGGCTCAACTGATCAAGTGCAGGTCAATATTGCGCCAACATCGGGTCAATGGATACGTCGAAGAGGTGAAGACCTCACTGCAGGCAAAACAGCTCTAACTGCGGGTACTTATCTGAGACCACAAGAATTAGGTGTTGCAGCGTCCGCTGGCTTAACGCATTTGAATGTAAAACGTAAAGTCAGGGTTGCAGCATTTTTCACCGGTGACGAACTTTCTCTGCCAGGTGAGCCACTCAAACCGGGTGGTATCTACAACTCCAATCGCGATACTTTGTTAGCGTGCATTAAATCCTTGGGATGCGATGCTACAGACTTTGGAATAGTTCCCGACAGTCTTGAAGCCACAAAAGAAACGCTTCGCAAGGCCAGCAAAGATCATGATTTGATTATTACCTCTGGTGGAGTGTCTGTTGGCGAAGAGGATCACATCAAACCAGCAGTGACTGCTGAGGGTAGGCTGGATCTCTGGCAGATTGCTATTAAACCTGGTAAGCCCTTGGCTTTTGGTGCTGTCCGCAAGTCAGGCGAGAACAAGGATGGGGAAACTTGGTTTATTGGACTTCCTGGAAATCCAGTTTCTAGTTTTGTGACATTCCTCCTATTTGTACGTCCATTTATTCTGAAGCTACAAGGGCGAGATGCAGGTATGCCACAGTCATACCTTATGCGTGCTGACTTTGATTGGCTTAAAGGGGATCGTCGTAATGAATTTTTGCGCGTCAAGATCAATGCGCAGGGTGGCTTAGATTTATTCCCGAACCAAAGCTCTGGAGTGCTTACAAGTGCTTCATGGGGAGATGGCTTGCTTGATTGTCCGCCAGGACATACCTTTAAAGCGGGTGAGCTGGTGAAGTACATTCCATTTAACGCGCTCCTTGCCTAACCGTATTACGATTGCCTTATGAAACTCGAATTACGATTCTTTGCCTCCTTAAGAGAGGGTCTTGGACTTTCTGGTGAGAGCATCACTACGCCGCCGGAAGTGAAAACCATTGCTGACTTGAGAAACTACCTTGTTCAGCGAGGTAATCCTTGGGCTGAAGTATTGGCTAGTACTAAGGTGATTCGTTGCGCTTTAAATCAAGAGATGGTGGCTGATTCCACTTTGCTAGTAGATGGTGCTGAAGTCGCATTCTTCCCCCCGGTTACGGGTGGCTAAGATGCAAAACGATTTCATCCGCATTCAAGAGCAAGACTTTGATCTCACGACTGAAGTGAAGGCGCTTCGTAAGGGTGATCCGCGCGTTGGCGCTGTAGTCACTTTTGTGGGTACCGTTAGAGATATAAATGACGGCAGTCAAGTCAAAGGTATGACGCTGGAGCACTATCCCGGGATGACAGAAAAGTCCCTAGAGGAAATCGTCAAGCAAGCTAGAGGCCGCTGGGATCTTTATAAAACATTAGTCATTCATCGAGTAGGACCACTTCTGCCTGAAGATCAAATTGTTTTGGTGGCTGTTACTAGCGCTCACCGTGGTGAAGCATTTGCAGCTTGTGAGTTCATCATGGACTACTTAAAAACAGCAGCGCCATTTTGGAAAAAAGAAGAAACCCCAGAAGGTAGTAAATGGGTTGATGCTCGCGTGACTGACGATGCTGCAATGGCGCGTTGGAAGTAATTTAGCGCCCATCTCTTTTAGCCTCAAAGCTAACTCAAGACTCAATAACCAGGCTCTTTCATATTCGGGGAAGTATTTTCCGAAAGGTGAGATTAATTCGGGGGCTTGTAATAGTTGTTGTCTTGAGAAGGCTGTGATGCCAATACTCTTGAGTGGGCGGATGCATGATCAGCAGGCTGCCATGCTCCAAAAATACTGGGTAGGTTGTTTTATCTTGCTTGTGGCGAAATGCAAACTTACGTTGAGCGCCTAAGCTGACTGATGCGATAGGACTTGTGCCATCCAACTCCTTCTCATCGTCACTATGCCAGCCCATGCCTTCAGCGCCGCTGTGATACAGATTGAGCAAGCAGGAGTTGTAGGTGTGGCCAGTGAATTTTTCAAGCTTATGCTTCATTTGCAATAACTCATTAGTCCAGACCTGAGGTGTTTTTTGAACTCCAGAGTAGGTGTATGCGCATTCTGGATCACCCACCCAGACAACTTTTCTTGCGGTCTTTACTAACTTACCAAACATCTTGATCTCATCCACCTCCCAGGGGAGGGAGTTCAGTAAGCTTTTGTAAAGATGATTAGACTCATCTGCATCATAAAAATGATTGAAATATTCAGCTCGCCCATCTTTTTCCAATAGGCATATTGGATCAGATGAGTTGGCTTGATTGAATAAGGAGTTTTGCATGCTTGGTAAATCCAGGCGGAGTCTGTACGCAATTACGATAAAAACCCTAGAATAGACTTCATTATGAATTGTTCAGGACGAATAGGTTAATCATGAAAGCGCCAGATAAACGTTGCTGTGGCTCAGGGGTTTGCATCATCAACGAGGCGGGGGAGTGTTGGTGTGGCCAAGTATGGGATGGCGAGAAAATGAGTGCGCCACCCCTGATCTCTAAAGCGGATAATTCTTCGAGCTCAACCCCCAAGTCTGATAAGAATTGTCCAGAATGAAAACCTGGAAGATGAGACGAAATTGCGCGCTGACCCCAGGTCAGCTGCTCAAGTTCTATATCGCTCTGGTTTGTCTTTCTTTAACCGTGGCCACTGGTTTTCTATTGGCTGGCGTAAAAATTATTCTCATCTTTACGGCGGTTGAGTTGGCTGCTGTCACCGCTGGTTTTTTGATTTACTGTCGACATGCCTTGGATTTTGAGGAGATTCAAATTAGCGGGACCCGCTTAATTGTGAGGAAATTTATAGCCTATAAAGAGACTGTGCTTGAATTTAATACTCGCTGGGTTAGGATCTCCTTGCCACAAGAAACTGAAAAAGTTTTTTTGATTGAGGAGGCCGGTCAAAGTGTGCAGATTGGCCAGTTTTTAAGGCCAGAGCAATTTAAAAGGCTTGTCTCTGAGCTTAGATCCTGTTTGGGCTGATCATCGTGGTTACGCTGCTAGAGAATCCTGCGTAAATCGAACTCATCTTTTAGGTTTTAAAAAAGCCCAACTTTTCCGATCTGGGCAACTTCTTTAACTTGGCCTCCGCCTTAGACGCCTCAGATCGATCTGGGTGCTCTTGGGTGGCCAAAAGGATTACAGGTCTGCGAGCCCTCGTATACCGAGCACCATCCCCTGAATTATGGGCTTCTAAGCGATGTTCTAGGCGGTTCGTAATGCCGGCGTAATAGCTGCCATCGGCGCATTCCAGGAGATAAACAAGCCAGGTCAAAATAGGGATAAATTCGCTTAAAAAGAGGTCTAACAGACTTGAAATTATCAAGAATGCCCCTATATTCTATAGATAGATATTCGTAAAAAATAGCTGTAGTAGATAGGACTTAAAAAATGAGAATAGATAAATTAACTACTAAATTTCAAGAAGCGCTCAGCGAGGCGCAAAGCCTTGCTTTGGCAAAAGACAATCAATATATCGAGCCGGCCCACTTGCTCTTGGCAATGCTGCGCGATTCCGATGGTGGCGCCAAGAGTTTATTAACCCGCGCTGGCGTTAATGTGCCTGGTCTTGAGAAGGCAACCGAGAAGCTAATTAGCAACCTCCCGGAGGTACAGGGTACTAGTGGCGAGGTTCAGGTTGGCCGTGATTTAAGCAACTGGCTCAACTTATGTGAAAAAGAAGCCAATAAGCGTAATGATCAATTTATCGCTGGTGAGTTGTTTTTGCTGGTGGTGGCAGATGATAAGGGCGAGCTCGGCAAGATTGCTCGTGAAAATGGTTTAAATCGTAAATCGTTAGAGGCGGCTATTGATTTAGTGCGCGGAGGAGAATCAGTGAATAGTGCAGATGCTGAAGGTCAACGTGAAGCCTTAAAGAAATACACCGTCGACTTAACGGAGCGTGCTCGTATGGGTAAGCTCGATCCTGTGATTGGGCGCGATGATGAGATTCGTCGCACCATTCAGATCTTGCAACGTCGCGGTAAAAACAACCCAGTGCTGATTGGTGAGCCAGGCGTAGGTAAGACTGCCATCGTGGAAGGCTTGGCTCAGCGCATTATCAATGGCGAAGTTCCAGAAACGCTAAAGAATAAGCGTGTCCTCGTATTGGATATGGCTTTGTTATTGGCTGGTGCTAAGTACCGCGGGGAATTCGAAGAGCGCCTCAAAGCTGTTCTGAGTGATGTGGCTAAAGACGAAGGTCAGACCATCATCTTTATTGATGAGATTCATACGATGGTTGGTGCTGGTAAGGGTGATGGAGCGATGGATGCCGGCAATATGCTCAAGCCCGCTTTGGCGCGCGGTGAATTGCATTGCATCGGCGCAACTACCCTAGATGAATATCGTAAGTACATTGAGAAAGATCCAGCTCTCGAGCGCCGCTTCCAAAAAGTCATGGTGGAAGAGCCTAGCGTAGAAGCAACGATTGCTATCTTGCGTGGCTTGCAAGAGCGCTATGAGCTTCACCACGGTATTGAGATTACTGATCCTGCCATCGTGGCAGCAGCAGAGCTGTCACATCGCTACATTACAGACCGTTTCTTGCCGGATAAGGCGATCGACCTGATTGATGAGGCTGGTTCACGCATTCGGATGGAGATCGATTCCAAGCCTGAAGTAATGGATAAGCTAGAGCGTCGCCTCATTCA
>ERZ1034363.1789-NODE-1789-length-11422-cov-2.175672_pt1 | contig 11422 bp, 13 predicted proteins | sample MGYA00520616_ERZ1034363 | MGnify/ENA primary metagenome ERZ1034363 (study PRJEB33736, sample SAMEA104284506) | Azolla filiculoides | biome: Urban; feature: Water surface; material: Ditch water | place: Netherlands | collected 2015-10-28 | depth 0-0.1 m ...
GTGCAAATCGTGGGCGACGACTTGTTCGTGACCAACACCAAGATCTTCAAAGAAGGCATCGACAAAGGCATCGCCAATTCGATCCTCATCAAGATCAACCAAATCGGCACCTTGACCGAAACCTTCGAAGCCATCGAGATGGCCAAGCGCGCTGGCTACACCGCCGTGATCAGCCACCGCTCTGGCGAAACCGAAGACAGCACCATTGCCGACATCGCTGTGGGCTTGAACGCTGGTCAAATCAAAACAGGTTCCATGAGCCGCTCTGACCGCATGGCCAAGTACAACCAACTCTTGCGCATCGAAGAAGACTTGGGCGACGTGGCGGTGTACCCAGGCCGTTCAGCCTTCTACAACCTGCGTTAATCGCTGGCCATGCTGCGCCCACTCCACATTGTGCTGATTGCCCTGCTGCTTGTGCTGCAGGGCCAGCTGTGGTTTGGTCGCGGCAGCATCCCTGACGTGATGCGTCTACGTCAGACCCTGAAAGAACAAAAGCAGCAAAACGCTGCAGCGCAATTGGCCAACGACCGCCTCAGCGCAGAACTCCACGACCTCAAAGACGGTCTGGAAATGGTCGAAGAGCGTGCCCGCTCTGAAATCGGCATGGTCAAGCCGAACGAAGTCTTCGTGCAAATCGCGAAGTGACCGAACTCCTTTTCTCGACCGCATTCACCCTCTGGGGCCTCGACACTTCTTGGCTTGAACTCATCGCTGTGCTGCTGGCCTTTGCGATGATCGTGTGCAACATCATTGAGCTGCATTGGGGCTGGCCTTTGGCCGCCATCAGCTCTGTGCTGTATTTCTTTTTGTTTTGGAGCCAACGCTTGTATGGCGAGGCGCTGCTGCAAGTGCTCTTCATCGTCTTGGCTATGTGGGGCTGGTCGGTATGGTTGCGCGGCGTGGAAGGTGCGCCGTTGCCCGTCACACGCATGCCTGCCCGCCAGCGCTTCACCTTGGCGTGGATGGGCTCCTTGCTTTGGCTTAGCACTGGGGCCGTGCTGCTGAACTTCACCGACACCGATGTGCCTTGGTGGGATGCATTCCCCACTGCCTTCAGTTTGGTCGGCCAATATTTGCTTGCACACAAGCGCTTAGAAAACTGGGCGGTTTGGATCATCGTCAACATCGTGGCAACAGGTCTGTTTGCATGGAAAGGCCTCTGGCTTACCACCCTGCTCTACCTCGCGTTCATTGCACTCAGTGCGGTGGGTTGGCGTACATGGGCCAAGCACGCCCAAGTGGAAGCCGCATGAAGATTGCTCTGCTCGGCGCTGAAAGCACAGGCAAGTCACAACTGGCTCAAGCCCTGTGCGCACGATTGCAGCAATCGGGCTTGGCTGTGCACCGCGTAGACGAATACCTGCGCGAATGGTGCGACACCCACCAACGCACGCCACGTCAAGACGAACAACTGCACATCGTCGAAACGCAAATAGAACGCGTACTGGCAGCGCCAGTGAATGCCGTGGTGATTGCAGACACCACGCCGCTGATGACTGCGGTGTATAGCCAAATGCTGTTCAACGACGACAGCTTGAATGCTTTGGCCTTGGCGCATCAATCGGTATACGACATCACCCTGCTCACTGGACTTGATTTACCTTGGGTGAGTGATGGATTACAACGCGATGGCCCACACGTGCGTGAACCCGTCGATGCAGCCGTACGCCAAATGTTGGGCTTGGCTGGGCTGCCTTACCAAGTGGTGTACGGTACGGGCGAGCAACGCTTAGAAAACGCTTTGTTTTGCATTGGCCGCCAAGCGCCAGACTGGGCCAAGCAGCTAGAGCGCCCCGAGCCGCCCACACGTTGGAGCGGCCCCTGCGAGACCTGTGGTGACGGTGACTGTGAGCACCGCTTGTTTACCAGCCTGGTCAAAGGCTGAGCCGCCTTATTGCAACGATGAGGGCGCTGGCGGGGTCGTTGGTGTACCAGTGAAGATTTGCGCAGCATCCACCGCGTCATAGCGGTATTGCTGGCCACAAAAATCGCAGCCCACTTCCACATCGCCGCGCTCGGCCAAGATGCTTTCGACTTCTTCGGTACCCAAGCTGCGAATCATGTTGCTCACACGCTCGCGGCTGCATGAGCAGGCAAAGCTGGGCGTGATGGGTTCAAAGCGCACCAATTTTTCTTCCCAGAACAAGCGGCGCAGAATTGTTTCGGCATCCAAATTCAATAACTCATCGGCCGTCAAACTAGAGGCCAAGATGGAGATGCGGTTGTAGTCTTCGCTCAAGCCAATGCCGTCTTCATCGCCCATGCTGGCTTGGGCTGCCAAGTTGGCTTCGCCTTTGATGGGCAAGCGTTGGATCAACAAGCCTGCTGCAGTGGTGTCGTTGGCTGCCAACACCAAGGTGGTGTCGAGCTGCTCACTTTGCAGCATGTAGTGCTGCAACACATCGCTGAACTTGTCGAGCTTGTTGCGATGGTCGTCAAACAAAGGCACCACACCTTGATAAGGTTGCTGGCCTGGCATTTTGTTGAGTGGGTCGAGCGTGATGGCGCATTTGCCTTCGTTGTTGACGTTGACCATCTCGGGCAAGGTGCTGGCATTGCCCAAGTCGCCCACCACTTTGGCGGTGGCGCGCAGGCTCAGGTCGGGTTGCACTTCGACCACGGCCAACTTCAAAGGACCATCGCCAAAAATCTGCATCACCAGTGCACCGTTGAATTTGATGTTCGATTGCATCAACACGGCAGCCGCTGTCATCTCACCCAACAAGTGGCGGACAGGCTCGGCATAGGGGCCGGTTTCCACGTTGGCCGCACGGCGCTTGAGCACCTCTTGCCACACATCGGTGAGCTGCACCAACATGCCACGCACGGGCAAACCATCGAACAAAAATTTATGCAGTTGAGACATCAAGCAATTTTCTTTAAACCCGCTTTGAAGCGGTTTTTGTTAGTCACATAGTGCTGCGCGCTGCGGCGCAACCCTTCAATTTGCTCTGGTGTGAGCTCGCGCACCACCTTGGCAGGGCTTCCCAAAATCATGGAGCCATCTGGAAACTCTTTGCCTTCGGTCACGAGCGAGCCCGCGCCCACCAAACAGTTCTTACCAATCTTCGCGCCGTTGAGCACGATGGCACCAATGCCAATCAGCGACTCATCCCCAATCGTGCAGCCATGCAGTTGAACCATGTGCCCCACCGTCACATGCTTGCCAATGGTGAGCGGAATACCCACATCGGCATGCAACACGCTGCCGTCTTGGATGTTGGTGCCTTCGCCAATGCGGATGGTGGCCGTGTCGCCACGCACCACGCTGCTGAACCACACGCTGCTGTCAGCAGCCATGTGCACATCGCCAATCACTTGGGCGTTGTCCGCCACCCAAGCAGAGTCGGCAATGTCTGGGGTCAGCGCATCAAGTTGGTAAACAGCCATGAAAGTCTCCTGTGATTTTGGTTTTCTACAATTGTAAGGATGAGCCTACGCCCCTTAGCCTTGACCGCCCTTTGTATATGCGACCCCGCTGCGAAAGTTCAAGCGGTGCAGTCGCTGTGGGCCAAGCAAAAAGAGGTGGCGCTATTGGCGAGCGAAGTCATCGTCAAAGATTCTGCCCACACGCTGCCAGGCCGCCCCGAGCTGCCACGCTTGATTCCAGCCCAACAAGTGCCCACACGCACGCCTTTCACACCCGAGGGTTTGGCCGCCTTGATGCACGCGGTGTGCCACATCGAGTTCAATGCCATCAACCTCGCCCTCGATGCAGTTTGGCGTTTCCCCAACATGCCTGAGTCCTACTACACCGACTGGTTGCGGGTGGCCTATGAAGAGTCGCAACACTTTGAGATGCTTCACGCACACCTGCAAAGCCTAGGCCACCGCTACGGCGACTTTGACGCCCACGATGGCATGTGGCACATGTGCCAAAAGACAGCCGACGATGTGTTGGCCCGCATGGCGCTGGTGCCCCGCACCCTAGAAGCACGCGGCCTAGATGCCACGCCCTTGATTCAAACCAAGCTACGCAAAGCGGCTACGCCCGCCGCCTTGCAAGCGGCAGATCTGCTTGACGTCATCTTGCGCGAAGAAGTCGGCCATGTGGCCATTGGCAACCACTGGTACCGCTGGCTGTGCGAGCAGCGCGGCCTAGACCCAGTGGCGTTTTACAGCGAATTGGCCAAGCGTTATGAAGCGCCTAAGCTGCGTCCGCCCTTCAACAAAGAAGCCCGCAAACGTGCGGGCTTTACGGATGCTGAGTTGGATTATTTGTTAGGCGGCTGATGGCAAATTAGCCGCGCGGATGGTGCTGCCCGTGCAAGCTCTTCAAACGCTCACGCGCAATGTGCGTGTAAATGGTGGTCGTGGAAATATCGGCATGGCCCAACAACATTTGCACTGCCCGCAAATCAGCCCCGTGATTCAGCAAATGCGTGGCAAATGCGTGGCGCAAGGTGTGCGGGGAAATCGGCACATGGATTTGCGCTTGCAAGGCATAGCGTTTGATGAGTTGCCAAAACATGGCACGCGTCATGGATTCACCTGCATTTTTGCCGCGCACCGTCACAAACAAAGCTTCGGTTTGATGGCCTGCCAGCAATGCGGGACGCGCTTCATTCAAATAGCGTTGCAACCAATCGCGCGCCACTTCGCCAAACGGCACCAAGCGCTCTTTGCTGCCTTTGCCCATGATGCGCAACACACCATCGTTCAAACTCACATGCAAGGTTTTGAGATCGACCAACTCACTCACGCGCAAGCCACTGGCGTAAATCAACTCCAGCATCGCGCGGTCGCGCATGCCTAGGCCCGTGGACACATCGGGCGCGTTGAGCAAACTCTCAACCTGCGCCTCAGTCAAACTTTTGGGCGCACGCACAGGCTGCTTGGCCGTGAGCAGTTTCAACGTGGGGTCAGCCACCAACATGCGCTCGCGCAAGGCCCAACGGTAAAAGCGCTTGAACACGGTCAAGCGACGGTTGGCACTGGTGGCTTTGGTCTCGGCATGGCGGTGCGCGAAGTACTGCTGCAAGTCTGACTCTTGCGCTGCCAACAAGTGCGTGCCCTGCGCGTTCAGCCATGCAGACAACAAATTCAAATCACGCCGATAGGCCGCCAAACTGTTGGGGGCCAAGCCGTGCTCCAACCACAAGGCATCAATGAAGATGTCGATGTTGGCGTCGGGTGCTGCGACTTGCAAAGGCGTGGGATGTGTCATGCGAGCGTCAATCGTAAACGCTTGAGAAGCCTTCGAGCTTTCGACAGCGGTTATTCTCTGTGGGTGAATTACGCCCAACTCCTCTTTCCCGACTTCTCGCTCATCCTCTGTGGCTACTTGGTTTGCCGCTACACCGCCCTCGACCGTGGCGTGTGGGAGCCGGTGGAGCGTTTGGTGTATTACTTTTTATTCCCAGTGCTGCTGTTTTACTCCATCGTGCGCACGCCCTTGGATTTGGTGGCGGCCTCGCACCTGATCATGGCGGGTTTGCTTTTGGGATTCAGCAGCATTGCACTGGCGTACGTGCTGCCCAAACTGCCTTTGTTGCGCGCGCACATAGACCCGCGAATGCATGCAGCCAGCGCACAGGTGGGCTTTCGCTTCAACTCCTTCATTGCTTTGGCCTTGGCCGAGCGCATCGCGGGCCCGCAAGGCTTGTTGCTGATTGCGGTGCTGATTGGCGTGTGCGTACCTATGTTCAATGTGGCGGCGGTGTGGCCGATGGCCAAACATGCGCAAAGCCACTTTGGCCGTGAACTGATTCGTAACCCGCTCATCTTGGCCACCGCCTCTGGCCTGTTGGCCAACATGGCTGGCCTACACATTCCTAGCTGGACCGAACCAACACTACAACGCATTGGGTCTGCATCGCTGGCCTTGGGCTTGCTGGCTGCGGGCGCAGGCATGGAGTTGGGGCATTTGATGAAAGCCAAAGTCTTGGCCGTTTCGCTGCTGACCATTCGCCACCTCATCACGCCCTTGCTCGCCTGTGCATTGGCACTGGCCTTTGGCTTGGACAGCACACAAACCACCGTGTTACTGGCGTTTTCGGCGCTGCCCACTGCCTCCAGCTGCTATGTATTGGCCGCCCGCATGGGCTACAACGGAGCCTTTGTAGCGGGCTTGGTGACCTTGTCGACCTTGCTGGGCATGCTGAGTCTGCCCTTTGCCTTGGGCGTGTTGCGATAAAAGTGCACGCTTTCATGGCATAATGACGCGTTTTGCGGAAAGTGTGTCGAAATAGGTCGGCGTGGCTACCGCAGCTGCTCAAGGAAAAGCGATGAAAGAAGGCATTCACCCCAACTACCGTGAAATCTGTTTCATGGACATGTCTAACGGTTTCAAATTTGTGACACGCTCATGCGCTAGCACAAAAGAAATGATCACCATGGAAGACGGCCGCGAACTGCCGTTGTACAAGCTGGATACCACCAGCGAGTCACACCCCTTCTACACAGGTACACAAAAGTCTGTCGACAACATGGGCGGCCGCGTCGAGCGCTTCCGCAACAAGTACGGCAAGACCATCGCCAAGTAAGCCACGCGCTCACTTCAAACAAGGCAGCCCGGCTCTCCGCGCTGCCTTTTTTATTTAAAAAGCTGTGACCCAACCCACTCCTGCCATCGTTCCTCAAAGTGCTGTGCGCCGCTTGCCGCGCGTGGCACTGTGGCTGTTTTGTGCTGCTTATGTGCTGCCTGGCCTATTTGGCCGCGAGCCTTGGAAAGGCAATGAATTCACTGCCTTTGGTCACATGCTGGCTTTGGCCGAGGGCACGAGTGATTGGTTCCATCCCACAGTGTGGGGTCAAGCGCCCGCCTTAGATGCCTTGCTGCCTTACTGGCTGGGTGCTTGGGCGATTTTGATGGCTCCTGAGTGGCTGTCTGCTGGGCTTGCCGCGCGCATTCCTTTTGCCATGCTGCTGGGCCTGACATTGACTGCCACTTGGCATGGCGTGTACTACTTGGCGCTGAGCCCGCAGGCACAGCCTGTTCCTTTCGCCTTTGGTGGCGAAGCCAAACCCAAAGACTACGCCCGCACAATTGCCGATGGCGGCGTCTTAGCGCTCATCGCCTGCTTGGGCCTCACGCTGCTGTCACACGAGGCGAGCCCCATCTTGACTCAGCTGGCTTTTGTGAGCTGTGCTTTTTATGGTGTGGCCGCACTGCCTTATCACCCGCGCTACAGCCTGACGGCATTGAGCATTGCCTTGCTGGGTCTCTGCCTCAGCGGTGCGCCTAGCTTCGCTGTGTTGATGGCCGTAGGCAGCGGTCTGTTGTGTTTGTTAGACCGTCAAAGCACCTCCGCTCATACAGGGCGTCAGCATGCACTGTGGTTGCTCTTGATGGGCTCTGCAGTGGCGGCACTGGCCACAGCACTTCAAGCTTGGCATTGGCGTTTACTCCCCGTTCACAGCGATTGGGAAACATGGCGCAGCCTGTTGCGCCTATTGGCATGGTTCACGTGGCCCGCATGGCCTTTGGCGCTGTGGACGCTGTGGCGTTGGCGTCGTCAATGGGCCTCCTTGCATTGGAGTCGTCACTTGGTGTTGCCTTTGTGGTTTGCTGGTTTGACGGTCTCCACAACCTTCCTCACCAACGCATCTAGCCAGCAAACCCTTCTGCTTGCTTTGCCCGCATTCGCCACCTTGGCAGCCTTCGCACTACCGACGCTACGGCGCAGCGTTGCTGCTTTGATTGACTGGTTCACGTTGATCTTTTTCACAACCTGCGCTTTGGTGATCTGGGTTGTTTGGATCGCCATGCAAACCGGCTGGCCTGCCAAACCTGCGGCCAATGTGGCCCGCTTGTTACCCGGCTTTGAACCGAGCTTTGGATGGTTTGCATTCGTTGTGGCCTTCGCCGCAACGGCTGTGTGGGGATGGTTGGTGGTGTGGCGTACAGCCAAACATCGCCATGCCTTGTGGAAGAGTTTGGTGCTGCCCGCTGGCGGCGCTGCCTTGTGCTGGTTATTGCTACTCACCCTGTGGTTGCCATTGCTAGATTTTGCGCGTAGCTACAAACCTTGGGTGCAGCAAATTCAAAGCGTCATGGCCAAACAAAGTGCGAACGAAGCGCAAAACGTATGCATGCTCAGTTACGGCTTAGGCGTCGGCCAAATGACGGCCTTCCACTACCACGGTGGCTTTGATGTGAAAGCGTTGGAGATGACGCCCATCGAGCAGCAGCGCACTTGCCCGTGGCTACTGATCGACAACGATTTGCGCCCTGATTTAGGCCAGGTTGTGAAACTCAATGATTGGGTTCGTGTGCGCACCATTCGCCGCCCCTCAGACAACAACGAAGACGTGACGCTGTACCACCGCCGTCAACCTTGACCCACCGATGAGCAGCGAACGCGCCACCATCATGCGGCACGCCGGCACAGTGATGGTCGGCCAGCTGGCCGTGATGGCTTTCAGCATCACCGACACATTGGTGGCGGGGCACTTTGCCGACACAGCTCTTGCGGCACTGGCGGTTGCATCGGCCACCTATGTCACCGTACACATCTCATTGATGGGCATGCTGCAAGCCTTATTACCAGTTTGGGCTGAGCTGCACGGCGCACAACGTCATGCTGAGGTAGGCCGCTCTGTTCGACAAGCTTTGTACTTGTGCGCCATCACCGCCAGCCTAGGTATGTGGGCACTGCTCTGCCCTGACTTTTTGCTGAACTGGACGCAAGTCCCCGCCGACTTGCAATCTGAGGTTCGCGGCTATCTGAACATCGTCGCCTTTGGCTTGCCCGCTTCATTGCTGTTTCGCATGTACAGCACGCTCAACCAAAGCTTGGGCAAGCCCAAGTTGGTGACGTGGGTTCAAGTCGGTGCCTTGATGGTCAAGATTCCGCTGTCCATCGTTTTGGTATTGGGTATTCCTAATGTTCTGCCGCCTATGGGCTTGGCTGGCTGTGCATGGGCAACCTTGGTTGTGATGCTCCTCATGCTGGGCTTGGCTGCTTGGCTGCTGCGCACACAAGACTTCTACAAGCCCTATCGCATCTGGGCTGCGATGGAAAAACCGCATGCCCCCACCTTGGTGCGCTTCGTGCGCTTGGGCTTGCCCAGCGGGCTGGCCATCGGGGTGGAAGTGACCTCCTTCACCCTCATGTCTTTGTTCATTGCACGCTTGGGCGTGGTGGCCACCGCAAGCCATCAGATCGTGTCGAACATGACGGCCGTGCTCTACATGATTCCCTTATCGCTCTCCATCGCTAGCAGTTCGCGTGTGAGTTATTGGATAGGTGCTGGGCAAATACATCGTGCGCGTCAGGCGCTGCGCACGGGCCTGAGCTTGGTGCTGTTGCTCAGCCTGAGTTTGGCAGGCTTGATTGGCTGGCAGCATCAAGCCATTGCACAGTTTTATACCCAGTCCTCGGAAGTGGCGGCATTGGCAGCTACCTTGCTGTTGTGGTTGATGCTGTATCACGTGGCCGATGCTGTGCAAGTGTTTTGCGTATTCACGCTGCGTTGCTATGGCATCACGGTGCTGCCGCTCATCACTTACACGGTGTTGCTATGGGGCTTAGGTTTGGCAGGTGGCTATGTGGTGGCTTATGGTGCAGGCTTTGATGTATCGAGCTTGACATGGCTCACGCCGCAGTCCCCCATTGCATTTTGGCAAACCGGCAGCTTGGCCTTGTATGTCACCACCGCGGTTTTATTGCCCGTGTTGTGGCGAGCGGCTTATCGCCCATCACAAAGCACACACGCCCAATATTGAATGGATAAAACCATGAGCCTAATCAAGATTTATCACAACCCCAAATGCAGCAATTCACGCCAAGCATTGGCACTCATGCGCGAGCATGGCCATGAGCCTGAAGTTGTTTTGTATTTAGACCAACCGCTATCGCATGAAGAGTTACAAGCCATCATCCAAGCCACGGGCGTTTCGGCGCGAGCCTTGATGCGCAGCAAAGAAGCCATTTATGGTGAATTGGGGTTAGACAACCCCGACCTCACAGAAGACGTCTTGATCGATGCAATGCTGGCCCACCCCTTGCTGATGAACCGCCCTATCGTCGTCAGCCCCAAAGGCACACGCTTGTGCCGACCGCCTGAGTTGGTGTTGGAGATTTTGCCGACGACTTAAGCCGACAAGGTGTCGGCAATGCGCTTGGCGCATGCGTTGGCTTGCGCTTCATCACGCGCCTCCACCATCACGCGCACCAAGGGCTCGGTGCCACTGGCACGAATCAGCACACGACCGGTGTCACCCAACTCGGCCTCAGCCTTTTGCACTTCTTCTTTCATGCGCGTGTTGGATTGCCAGTCTTGGCCGGGGCGCAAACGCACATTGATGAGGGTTTGCGGGAACAGCGTCACATCTTTGAGCAACTCAGCCATGGCCTTGCCGCTGCGTACGCAGGTTTGCAAAATCTGCAAGGCACTCACCAAGCCATCGCCCGTGGTGTGCTTGTCCAAGGCCAGCAAATGGCCCGAGCCTTCGCCACCCAAAATCCATTTGTGTTTGGCCAGTTCTTCCAACACATAGCGGTCACCAACCTTGGCGCGCACAAACTGCACGCCGCGTTTTTTCAAAGCCACTTCTACGGCCATGTTGGTCATCAGCGTCCCAACTACGCCTGGCACCACTTCATCATTGGCCAAGCGGTCATCCGCCATCAAATACAACAGCTCATCGCCGTTGTACAAACGGCCTTGCGCATCCACCATTTGCAAGCGGTCGGCATCGCCATCGAGCGCAATGCCAAAGTCGGCATGATTCGCCTTGACCGAGCGAACCAACGCATCAGGATGCGTGGCGCCGACTTCGTGGTTGATATTCAAACCATCGGGACTACAACCAATCGCAATCACCTCCGCACCCAACTCGTGGAACACTTTGGGCGCAATGTGATACGCAGCACCATGCGCGGCATCCACCACAATCTTCAAACCTTTGAGCGTGAGGTCGTTTGAGAATGTGCTCTTGCAAAACTCGATGTAGCGGCCTGCAGCATCATCCAAACGTTTGGTCTTGCCGAGGTTGGCTGAATCGGCCCACACGGGCGCTTCGTCCAATGCAGCCTCTACTGCCAACTCCCATGCATCACTAAGCTTGTTGCCTTGTGCACTGAAGAACTTGATGCCGGTGTCAGCAAACGGGTTGTGGCTGGCACTGATGACCACGCCCAAGGACGCACGTTGTGCACGCGTCAAGTAGGCCACGCCAGGCGTGGGCAGCGGCCCGAGCAAGACCACATCAACACCGGCCGAGTTGAAGCCACTTTCCAACGCACTTTCCAGCATGTAGCCGGAAATGCGCGTGTCCTTGCCGATCAGCACCGTTGGCCGCGTTTCCTTTTCCTTGAGCACATGACCCACCGCGTGCGCCAGGCGCAACACAAAGTCAGGAGTAATAGGTGACTGTCCCACGGTGCCACGAATGCCATCGGTTCCAAAATACTGACGTCCCATACGTTTTCTTCGCTTTCTTGTTTCAATAAATAATCAACAGGGCAAGGCG
>ERZ1034363.1791-NODE-1791-length-11411-cov-5.574554_pt1 | contig 11411 bp, 7 predicted proteins | sample MGYA00520616_ERZ1034363 | MGnify/ENA primary metagenome ERZ1034363 (study PRJEB33736, sample SAMEA104284506) | Azolla filiculoides | biome: Urban; feature: Water surface; material: Ditch water | place: Netherlands | collected 2015-10-28 | depth 0-0.1 m ...
TATATACGCATGGCTGAAAAAGTGGGTGAGCCTTATGAAATTATCTTCCTTGATTGGTATATGCCCGAGATGGATGGCGCCGAAACAGCTAAAGCGATTCATGCTTTGAATCTGAAATTCCAGCCGCATCTTGTTATGGTCACCGCACACGGGCGTGAAGAAGTGCTTAAAGAAATGGAAGTTGCTGGTTTAGAAGATGTTTTTATTAAGCCGGTGAATGCGTCATTGTTATTTGATTCGGTGATGCGTTTACTGAGTAATTCACACGATCATCACGTCGACACTGAAAAGGAAGCCGTCGATGATTACGATTTATCGAATCTTATTAATGAATTAAAAATTATTTATGGCACATCGATTTTAGTTGTTGAAGATAATGAACTCAATCAAGAAGTCGCGCTAGGATTGCTCTCAGATGAAGGGTTTCATGTAGATATTGCCAATGATGGTAAAGAAGCTATCTATATGATAAACAATAAATATTATGATATCGTCCTAATGGATATGCAAATGCCCGTCATGGACGGTGTGAGTGCGACAATTGAAATTCGCAAAGACCCCAAATTCACGCATTTACCGATTGTCGCCATGACCGCAAATGCGATGCCGCAAGATAAGGAAAATTGTAAAAATGCAGGAATGAATGATTATATTTCAAAGCCTATTGATCCTGAGGAACTTTTTCGTGCGCTGCTGAAATGGATAAGACCAACGCTAAAAGAAGAGTTAAAAGAATTAAAGAATGATTTTAGCATTAGTGAGCCTTTGCCAATCAATGATCTGCCCATTATTGAGGGACTAGATATGCAACTGGGTATGCAGCGTGTATTAGGAAAAAAGACACTTTATTTGAATATGCTCAAAAATTATGTGCGTGGTCAAGAATCCGTTCCAGCGTCACTTGTTGATGCGTTAAATAATAGCGATTTTGAAGCTGCGCAACGATTAGCTCATACTGCAAAAAGTGTGAATGGAAACATTGGGGCCATGTCACTTCACGATATAGCGGCTCATATTGAAACCATGATTGCGCAACAAGCATCGCGTGAAGAAATCAACGAAGCACTTGTCCATTTTGAGATATTGCAAACGCAAATGATTGAAGCATTAAAGAGCGCGTTATCAACACCTCAGCGAGAAGAAATTCCCCAACATTGGGAGGTGGAGGACATCAATGCTACCGTGAATCAGTTAAACATGTTGCTACAAGATGATGATATGGCAGCGTTAACATTTCTTAATGAACATAGCGCGTTATTGACATTTGCGTTGGGGGTGGAAGTATTTACGAATTTAGCTCATTTAGTCAGAAACGTCGATTTTGAACAAGCGTACGCGCTTATTGAACAAGTGAAACAATCTGTTTAATGTCATGTCTATCGCACGCTCAGTTTAGTTGATTAATAGCTCATTCAATTTTTCGAGCATTTGCAATGGGTTAATCGGTTTTGCAATAAAGTCTGTCATACCAACAGCATGACATTTTTCACGTTCATCGAGTGTGACACCGGCACTCATGGCAATAATCGGTAGCGTAGCAAATCTGGGTTGCTCACGAATCAAACGGGTGGCTTCTAGGCCATCCATAACTGGCATTTGAATGTCCATTAAAACCACATCAAATGTCGTATGTTCAAGTAACTCCAATGCTTCTTGTCCATTATCGGCAACGACGACGCGCAATTTTGCGTTACGTAAAAATTCACTCGCTACTTGCTGATTGAGTGGCATATCTTCAACGAGCAATACACGTTTATTGAACAGTAATTGTGCAGCATTTGCTAATTGTTCAGAAGTGGCGCGTTTATTTTGTTTGATGGGTAAAAATTCTGTGCTATGAGATTTTTTGGCAATTTCAAAGGGAAGAACAAACCAAAAATGACTGCCTTCATTGAATTCACTTTCAACGCAGATTTCCCCACCCATTAAATGAACAAATTTTTGACTAATAACCAGTCCTAGACCCGTTCCACCAAAACGGCGACTAATTGAGGTGTCGGCTTGTGTAAATGGCTGGAAAAGCAATTTTTTCTGCTCAGGCGTGATACCAATACCGCTATCCTCAATAGAAAATTTGAGTAAGATATGTTTCTCATCGCGTTGTGAAACCGATATGCTCAAACGCACAAACCCTTTTTGCGTAAATTTTATGCTATTGTTGAGTAAGTTGGTTAATACTTGCTGCAACCGCAGTGCATCACCAATCAAATGACGCTCGATATTGGGTGAAATGGCTAAATGAAAGAGTAAATCTTTTTGCCGTGCGGTTTCTTCAAATAAATTATTCAGATTATTCACTAATTCGCCAAGATTAAAATAATCCGATACAATTTCAACGCCTGTGGAATCTAATTTAGATAATTCTAAAATATCATTGAGAATCATCATTAAGTTTTCAGATGCACCATGAATTTTTTCAAGATAGTCGTTTTGATTCTGCTGATTTGAATGCAACGCCAGTTCAGATAAGCCAAGAATCGCATTCATAGGTGTGCGAATTTCATGGCTCATATTGGCTAGAAAATCCGTTTTAGATTGCGCAAGTCTCTCTGCGGCTTCTTTTGCTTCTAGCATCGCTTGCGTTGTTTTTTGTGCGTCTAATTGCAACAGTTTCATTTCATGGATATCAACGCAAGAGCCAATATACCCTTCAAAATCCCCTTCTGCATTAAATCGCGGCACGCCATTATCCAGTAACCAGCGATATTCACCGCTATAATGCTTGATGCGATATTCCATTTTGAATGATTGTCGCAAATGAAAGTTCGTGATGTAAATATCAAGGCAATGAGCAAAATCATCTGGATGAACGCTTTCTGCCCAGCCATTACCAATTTCTTGCTCGAGTGTGCGCCCCACAAACTCAAGCCATACTTTGTTAAACCAATAGCAAAGCGATTGTGTATCTGACAGCCAAATAAGCACAGGCGCAGCGTCGGCAACAAGTTGGAAACGCTGTTCACTTTCAGCGAGTAGCGCTTGTGATTTTTTTGTTAAATCAATATTTTCAACAGCGGCAATAAATTTTTGATGTGAGCCGTCATCGTTAAAAACCACACGTCCCGACACACTTGCCCATACATCAACACCGTCTTTGCGGCGGTATTTTTTCTCAAAATTAAATTCCGTTATTTCATTATTGATCAGTTTATTGTACACATCACTATCTTGAGCCGTAAATTCGGGCGGTGTGATGGACATAAACGTTATTTTTGTCAATTCTTCTGGGCTGTAGCCGATAAAATCGCAGAAACTCTGATTGACATCTAAAAAGTAACCGTCTATTGAAAGATTCACAATACCAATGGGCATATCTTCGAACATGGCACGAAAATTTTTCTCACTTTTAGCAAGCGCATTTGTGCGGTCTTTAATGGTTTCTTCTAAGCTTACTTTGCGTCCTGTTACAACCAATGCAACGCCTCCCATTAAGCTAGTTAAAAATAAACCAATTAAGAGAATGTGCCATGAATTATTGGTGTGAATATGTGAAGAATTGAGTAAATTATGATTATGTAAATAGTTAGGCGTGGCATAAACCTCAATACGCCATAAACGATTGCCTATCGTAATGACGGCACTTTTGACAAACCATTTTTTGCCTTCTGGAAAAGCACTAACAGATAAAAGCGGTAAGTTATCAAATAATACATTATCATCTGTCGCGCTTTCATCAATAATGCGTAGCCGTAAATTTTCATGTGAGATATCTTTTAAGGCAACATCAATCATGTCGCCAACACGGAAAACCGCTACGGCAAATCCTAAAAGAGCTTGGTGTTTTTCTTCTAGTGTTTGATGAGAAAAGCCATTTTTATAAATAGGAATAAAAGAGAGAAAACCTGATTGATTTGCCGTTTCTTGTACCAGTGTGATTTTGGGTGTGCTTGTAATCTCACTGCTGTTGATTGCTTCATTTAGAATGTCTTGACGAAGTGGGTCTGACATCATGTCAAAGCCAAAGACTTTTTGATTACGTTTCATTGGCTCAATGAAATTCACCACGACATAACTGGCTCTTGTCGCAGCGGGTATAAGATTTTTATTTTGATCACGCTCGGTAATGTGAAAATCTGAAAAACCTTCATTTTGAATAGATTTTTCAAACGCACTGCGCTGGGAATCCAACACAAATTGGTCAAAGCCTAGTGCTTGAATTCCTGAAAAATCGTTAAAAAGGTGTGCGACAAACGCTCTGAATTCAGCGCGATTAATATCTGAGGATGCAGCATAAAAACTTTCAATGGCTTTTAATGCGTTAAGGTGTGCAAAAATTTGGGTTTCTATTTTGGCATTGATAGACAAGACATCTTTTTCAAATTCCAATTCTAAACGCTTATTCTCCTCGTTAAATTCATAAAACACTAAATTAAGTGTTAATAAAAAAGTAATAATAATCGTTGCACTAACCACTGCACGTCGTTGTAAAAAGACGTTGGTTGGATAAAACCAAATAAGTAAAAGAGGCGTGAAAATAAAAATACCAATTAAATCGCCCACATACCAATCTATCCAATGTGAGAAGGCAACATCTATCTCAAGCTGCCCTGCTAAAGTCAATGTTGAAATGGAAATCGTTGAACTAATAAAAGTGGATAGCATGGCTACAAAGAAAAACAGTCCAATTTGTTTTTCACTAGCTAAAGAATTGGGGAAATATGCAATCTTTCTCATTAACCAAGCACCGACAAACACTTGCAGTGTGGCAGCGGTGGCTTCAATAAACGCAATCACAATGCCTAGCGTTTGAATATGCCCCACGACATTATGGATAAAATACAAATTAGTAAAAAATGCGCCAATAAGCACGCCCAACGCAACGCGATGACCTAAAATCAACACCGCTCCAAGCGCAATCCCTGAAGGCGGCCAAATAATGGTACCAAATTCATTGGGAATACCAATGAAGTTACACAAATTTCCACTCAAAAAATAAATGAGCGCTAGAGTGACGATTTGAAATATTAAGGCGAGCTTATCTTTTATCATGCTTTATTGAGCTTAAAATGTCCAAACGACAAGGGCTTGTGGTAAGCTTTCTGTAAAGCCTTTTATACCGTATTTATTATGCCAATATTGGTATTCAAGGCCTACTTGAAGATGCTTTGGCATACCAAGAAATTCGCCCACATCAAGGCGAAGTTGTGGTTGCGCAAGAAAATTTTCGGTATAGCGTCCCGTTTTACTACCAATGTAATCAGCAAACCCTTCAAAACTCCAATGTGTATTGCCAATGGTGAAGGGCAATTTCCAAACAGGCGTGATTTGCACTGAATTACCTGTTGAAACGGGTTCGACAATATTGTGACAGAGAAAATCAATATTGAACATTTTAAATCCCGGTAAATTTAAATCCAGCGTCGCACCGTATAAAAGCACACGCGTGCCGCTTTTAGGATTAATATCGAGATTTTCGCCTAAGTTCAAGCCTACGGTGGCATTCAAATCTTTAAATAGACCATAAGAGAAATCATTACCTGCCATTTTGTTTAAACTAAAATAGCTGTAAAGTTCCCCGTAAACGTTGACCTGTGAAGGTTCACCTTGCTCTGTAATTAAGGTGTCCATAAAGAAAAAGTTGCGGCCAAGCGCCCAGCCATCCGCGTGACTGACGGTGATAATCGATTTATCAATGGCATTGGCGTTTTTAGGCATTCGATAATTTGAGCCGTGCAAATATTGCACTTCCGTGTTGCTCCAATCGAAAAAGTCAGCGTATGCAAAACAAGGCGATAGGAATAATCCAGCAAAAAGCAAGGTAATAAACGGATGTAGTTTCATTTTATAAATTGTTAGGGTAAATTTAATCAAACGTTTTAGACATCAAAAGAAACTCTTAAAACATAGTAGATACGGTGTTGTTGACCGTTTGCCAAGCGATGTCGAGGCCGGTTAATTGCTGGTCAATATTTTCACTAACAAATACTTGCGCTTCAATTTCTGCGGCTAAGATGGAAAGTGTATTCGCACCTACGATGGCGGCCGTTCCTTTTAGCGAGTGCAATTTTCGGCGTGCGACTTCTTTTTGCTGAGCATGGAAAGATGCCTTAATTTCATCAATAATTCCATCAAAATCAATAATAAAATTTTTTAAAGTATCAAATACTTTATCTTTTGAGCCCAACATAAACTCTAAATTATGCAGTCCTGCTGTATCAAATCCCGTCAAAGATTCATAGGGGACTGGCGCAAAATGTGTTTCTTGCGTGGGAATGCTTTTGTTTTCTAGCGTATCAGGCAGCGGCGTACTCTGTTGTGCTTTTTGATTATATTCTGCTATGGTATTAATTACATCGGGCGCATTGAAGGGTTTAACTAAATAATGATCTGCACCGGCAGCAAAACACGCATCAATATTTTGTGTCGATGCTTTAGATAAAAGAAGCACCACAAAACAATAATGCGGTAATTTCATGGATTTTATTAACTGACAGAGGGTAATACCATCAATCTCACCTTCAATCATGGAATCTAAAAACACGATTTCAGGCAATTTATCATTAAACAATTCTAATGCGTCAAGTGCCTGCTGAGCTTCAAAAATTTCAACGTCTTGTTGCTCGAGTGCTAACCGTAACGTAGTTTGCACCGAGGTATTTTCATCTGCGACTAAAACTTTTCGTAGTTTAGTGTGTATCATTTCAAATCTTCTTGTTTTTATAATTGACTAAAAATGGCATCAATATTAACATTTTTTTAATTTCGCTTATGAATTTTAACGCAATTTTGATGTGACACTTGGTTTTGACCCCTTATTATTTCGATGTTTAATGTGGTTTGTGCCCATGAAAAAAATGGTCATTATGTCGCGTTGCGATGCTTAATTTGACAGTATCGTTTTTCGGATGTTGCGTTAGAAAAAAAATCCTTTTATACTTGAAGGCAGCTTAGATTTTACAAGCTAGAAACAACACTAATAAAAATTTTCGGAGGTCATGATTATGAAATGGGAAACACCAAGCTATACTGATTTGCGTTTCGGTTTTGAAGTTACTATGTACATTTACAACCGTTAATATTTATTTCGGTTTTGAATAAAAGAAAAGGGGCGACTTGCCCCTTTTTTTTCGCGTTTTATATTGAAGATAAGGTTTTTTACTATGAAAATTAGAGTACTCGGTGCTGGCGCAGGAGGCGGGTTTCCGCAATGGAATTGTAATTGTCATAATTGTCATCGCATTCGACGCGGACAAATGAACGGCAGTGCCCGTACACAGTCTTCGATTGCTGTCAGTACGGACGATAAAAATTGGTTATTATTCAATACCTCGCCCGATATTCGCGCTCAGCTTGAAGCGTTTCCTCAAATTCAGCCACAAGAAGGTATTCGCGGCACGGGCATTAAAGCGATTATGCTAATGGACAGCCAAATCGATCATACAACGGGTCTTTTGATGCTCCGCGAAGGCAAACCGCTTGATATTTACTGCTCCGAAATGGTTCAGCAAGATTTAACAACAGGTTTCCCTTTGTTTACCATGCTGAAAGATTATTGCACCGTGAATACGCATACTATTCCTGTAGACGGGAGCAGCTTCACTATTCCAGACATTCATGACCTGCGCTTTTACACGCAAGCGCTCAAAAGTAAAGCACCGCCTTATTCACCGCATCGCTACGACCCCCATGATGGCGATAATGTAGGCGTTATTATTGAGCAAATTTCCACGGGTAAAAAAGTTTTTTATTCTCCGGGTTTAGGCGAAATTGAACCGCATGTGATGGACGCGCTGCAATCGGTTGATTGCTTGCTTGTTGACGGTACGTTCTGGACGGACGATGAAATGGTCACGCAAGGCATTAGCCATAAACGAGCGCGTGAAATTGGCCATCTTCCGCAATCTGGTGAAGGTGGTATGATTGAAGTGTTAAATGGCGTCAGTCATGCACGAAAAATTTTAATTCACATTAACAATACCAATCCTATTTTAGATAATGATTCGCCGGAAAGAAAAACGCTCGATGCAGCGGGCATTGAAGTGGCGTTTGATGGAATGGAAATTGTGCTTTAAAAAGTGTTTTTAGCGTTAAATCAGTTCTTTTGACTGCCTGTGTTAGGTAGTCTTCTTTTTATTTTATGAGTTTATTGTATGTCCTCGGTTAGTTTTTCAAGTACCTCCCTTGCAGCACCTTTGCTCCAAAGTTTAGAAACCTTGCGTTATAGCGAAATGACGCCCATCCAAGAAAAAGCATTGCCACTGATTCTGTCGGGCAAAGACATTATTGCTAAAGCCAAAACAGGTAGCGGCAAAACCGTGGCGTTTGGACTCGGATTACTTGCAAAATTGGATGCCGATAGTTTTGAAACGCAAGCGTTGGTACTTTGTCCAACACGTGAATTAGCTGATCAAGTTAGTAAAGCGATTCGGGGACTAGCGAGTTTTATTCCGAATGTAAAATTATTAACTTTGTGCGGTGGTGTGCCTATAAGACATCAACTCGCCTCACTAGACCAACACGCACCGCATATTGTGGTCGGCACACCTGGACGCATTAAAGATCATCTCACGCGCCACAGTTTAAAAATTCGCAATGTAAAAATGCTTGTTCTTGATGAAGCGGATCGGATGCTTGAGATGGGATTTGAAGCTGAAATCGCTTTTGTGGCGCGTCATATAAATAAAGAAAAACAAACGCTTTTATTTTCAGCGACCTATCCCGATGAAATCAAAGCCATGAGCGCCCATATTCAACAAGACCCAGTTGAGATTCATGTTGATGAATCGACTAGCGAGCAGATTGAGCAGATTTTCTATAAAGCCGAAGATAACCAAAAACCACAAGCCTTAGTGGCGTTATTGAGTAAATATCAACCGGCATCGACAGTCATTTTTTGTAATACCAAATACATTTGCAATCAAATCGCCAAATTTCTTGAAGAACAAAATTACAGCGTGCTCGCGCTTAATGGGGACTTAGAACAGCGTGAACGCGATCAAGTGTTGTTGCGCTTTGCGAATAAAAGTTGCTCTATTTTAGTGGCGACAGATGTGGCGGCACGTGGTCTTGATATTAAAGATTTAGCAGCCGTTATTGTTTATGAACTCTCACCCGATCCTGAAATTCATGTGCATCGTATTGGTCGAACAGGTCGTGCAGGGCAAAAAGGGTTGGCGCTGAGTTTTTGTAGCACTGAAGAAGCGGCGCGTGCAAAAGCGATTGAGGCGTATCAAAATGTGACGTTCAAATGGGATAAATTCAACGCACTGAAAATCCCTAAAAATTCAACATTAAAACCTTCAATGGTCACGCTCGTGATTGATGGTGGTCGCAAAAGTAAAATCCGTGCAAGTGACATTTTAGGTGCATTAACCGGTGAAGCAGGATTGTCGGGTGATGAAGTCGGTAAAATTGATATCTTTGATGTGCGAACGTATGTCGCCATTAAACGCACCAGCGCGAATGTCGCGTTGATGAAATTGCAACAAGGTAAAATTAAAGGTCGTAAATTGCGTGTACGTGCGTTGACGTAATATATTTTTAAGTGGGACAAATACTGTCTTTTAGTTTTTGTCCCACGCCATACAATCAAAATAGTAAATTCAAGCCAACCAAAATAGTCACCATTTCATAACCGCGTTTAATCCATAAGTTCCCTTTTAGAACAGCAAGATGTGCCCCTAAATAGCCACCTACAAACGAGCCGATTAAAAGCATGGGAATCCATGCCCATTTGACTTCTGAAATTAGCGCTAATGTCACGCCGCCAACACCATTCCAAAATAAGCCAACAACAATAAGCGTATAGGCAACCGCACGTTTATAATCAAATCCAAACCATTTCACCAGTAAAATCGTGGCAAATAAGCCTGTTCCCGATGCAATCGAGCCGTTTAAAAAGCCAATGAAAAACAGCCATGCGCCACCGATAATCAGTCCGCGTTTGTCTTGATTTTTGGGCGCGTGAATTTGTCCAAGTTGGGATTGAAACATGGAATAAATTCCTAGCGACATCGTTAACATTCCGAGTATTTTTTTTGCTAACGTATCTGGCAATTCGATAGCAATAAATGAACCCAAAATTACAGCGGGCACGCCCACTATCAACATGAATAACGCAAATTGCTTTTGTACAAAATCTTCTTTGAGATAACGCACCGTGGCGCCAATCCCTAGCGCAACTGACGCGACTTTGTGCGTGGCGAGCGCGACACTAAAAGGCAGACCTAAAAATAGCAGTACCGGAAACTGAATCAGCCCCGCGCCACCACCGGCTAAGGCTGAAAAGGTATTGGCGATTAACGCGGCTACCAGAACAATGAATTGTTCAATCATGTTGGGCTAATGTGAGTTAAGCGGGTTCTTGATTAATCATGTGCGTGGCTAAATCTTGCAGCGCATTTTTGATGTTGGTTTCGAGCTCTGGAATCATCGGAATTTCAGCGAGTGCTTTATTCATGCACAGCATCCATTGATCTCTTTCAGATTCACCAATGCTGAACGGGAAATGCCGAGCGCGTAGCATAGGATGCCCGTATTCTTCCATAAATAAGTTAGGCCCTCCTAACCAGCCAGATAAAAATTTGAACAGTTTACTATTTGCCGAGCTTAAATCGGGCTGGTGCATATCGCGTATGCCTTTAGCTTCAGGCAAGGTGTCCATATAAAAATAGAAGCGATCAACGAGTAAACGGACGGCTTGCTCACCACCGATATGGCTGTATGGCGTTGGTTTTGTCATGATGTAATTTCGTGATAAAAAAATTGAAAATCTAACGCGTTTAGAAACGATTCGCAAATAAAATCGAAAAGAATGGTTAAAATGGTATTTGAATCAAACCACTTTTTTGTTAAATGATAAAATAGACGAAGATAGTTGCGTCGAATTTGCGCGTTTCACGATAGTTCATTTTTACTTTTAGATAACTTATGTCAATCAATCAGATTATTGCTCACGAATTAGCGGTAAAAATACACCAAATAGATGCCGCAGTGGCACTTTTAGATGAAGGTTCAACAGTACCTTTTATCTCGCGTTATCGCAAAGAAGTCACTGGCGGACTTGATGATACGCAACTGCGTTTGCTCGAAGAGCGTTTAGGGTATTTGCGTGAACTGGCGGCGCGACGCACGGTCATTTTAGACAGTATCGCTGCGCAGGAAAAATTAACCCCCGATTTAGAAGCAGCCATTCTCGCAGCGCAAACAAAAACATGGCTTGAAGATTTATATTTGCCGTTTAAACCCAAACGTCGCACCAAAGCGCAAATTGCTCGTGAAGCGGGTTTAGAGCCACTCATGCAGGCTATTTTAGATAATAGACAAGCTGTGCCTGAAACGTTAGCGAAAAATTATGTCAATGCAGAAAAAGGCATTGAAAACGTGGCGGAGGCATTAGAAGGCGCAAGGCAAATTTTAATGGAAACATTATCTGAAAATGCGCCACTGCTGGCGGATTGTCGTCAGCAAAT
>ERZ1034363.1792-NODE-1792-length-11411-cov-1.730545_pt1 | contig 11411 bp, 9 predicted proteins | sample MGYA00520616_ERZ1034363 | MGnify/ENA primary metagenome ERZ1034363 (study PRJEB33736, sample SAMEA104284506) | Azolla filiculoides | biome: Urban; feature: Water surface; material: Ditch water | place: Netherlands | collected 2015-10-28 | depth 0-0.1 m ...
CATTTTAACTCTAGTGAAGATAAAATGGGTGGAGATGGTGATAGATTTTTAGAAATCTGGAACTTAGTATTTATGCAATACGAAAGAACTGCTGATGGAAAACTAAATCCTCTTCCAAAACCATCTATTGATACAGGAATGGGACTTGAAAGAGTTATTGCTATTAAAGAAGGTGTTTTAAATAACTTTGATTCATCAAACTTCAAACCAATTATTGAAAAAATCGAAGAGTTAGCTAATAAAAAAGCAACAAAAGAAAATATTGGTTCATACAGAGTAATCGCAGACCATTTAAGAGCTACATCATTTATGTTATCTCAAGGTATTTTATTTGGAAATGAAGGAAGACCTTATGTATTAAGAAGAATTCTTAGACGTGCGGTTAGACATGGTTATCTTTTAGGATTTAGAAAACCATTTATGGCAAAACTTCTTGATACACTAATTAACATTATGGGTGGACACTATAGCGAGTTAGTAGAAAATAAAAACTTCGTAAAAGAGCAATTAACTTTAGAAGAAGATAGATTCTTTAAAACTATTGATTTAGGTATGTCTTTATTTAATGATGAATTATCAAATACAAAAGAGATTTTCTCTGGAGAAATTGCATTCAAATTATATGACACGTATGGATTCCCTTTAGACTTAACAGAAGATATGTTAAGAGATAAAGATTTAAAAGTTGATTTATCAAAATTTGACGAATTAATGAGCGCACAAAAAGCAAAAGCAAAAGCTGCGTGGAAAGGAAGTGGAGACGCTTCAAATGAAGGTGACTTCAAACAATTAATAGAAAAATATGGAATTAATGAATTTGTAGGTTACGACAATGTTACTTATAAATCTAAAATTCTTGCTCTATTAGATGAAAATTTTAAAGAAATTTCAACATTAAATAAAAATTCTAATGGTTGGATTATGTTAGATAAAACACCATTTTATGCTACAAGTGGTGGACAAGCTGGAGATATTGGAGCATTAGAAGATAATGAGCATATTGCAATTATTGAAGATACTCAAAAATTCCATGGTTTAAATCTTTCAAAAGTAAAAGTTACTAATTCAACTTTAAATCAAGGTGAAAGTGTTGATGCTGTTGTTGTAAATAGATATGAAATTGCAAAACATCATAGTGCTACTCACCTTTTACAAAGTGCATTAAAAATGGTTTTAGGAGATACTGTATCACAAGCTGGTTCTTTAAATGATACTTCAAGATTAAGATTTGACTTTACATATCCAAAAGCTATGACTACTTCTCAAATTGATGAAGTTGAAGATTTAGTTAACTCAATGATTGCAAGGGGAATTGCAGGAAATGTTGAAGAGTTACCAATTGATCAAGCTAAAAACAAAGGCGCAATTGCTATGTTTGGTGAAAAATATGGTGATATGGTTAGAGTTGTAAGCTTTAGTGATGTATCTGTTGAGTTTTGTGGTGGAACTCACGTAAAAAATACAGCTGATATTGGAAGTTTTTATATAGTTAAAGAATCAGGTGTAAGTGCAGGTGTAAGAAGAATAGAAGCTGTTTGTGGAGCTTCTGCAATTGCTTACACAAAAGAGATTATTAACTCTATGAATGAAATAAAAGCAGAAATTAAAAACAATGATGTAATTGCTGGAATTAAAAAATTAAAAGAGCAAATCAAAGACTTAAAAAAAGAAGTTGAAACAGCTCAAAGTCAAACATCAGCTCCAATTAGTGAAGAAGTTATTGGTGAGGTTAAAGTTGTAGTTGCTGTTGTTGAAAATGGTGATTTAAAGAAAATTGTTGATGATATGAAAAATGCAAATGAAAAACTTGCAATTTTATTACTTCAAGCAAAAGATGACAAAGTATTAATCGTAGCTGGTAGTAAAAATACAAATGTAAAAGCTGGTGAATGGATTAAAAATATCGCTCCAATCGTTGGTGGTGGAGGTGGTGGAAGACCTGATTTCGCCCAAGCTGGTGGAAAAGATGTAACAAAAGTTGAAGAAGCTAAGATTGCAGCTTTAGCTTATGCTAAAGAGAATTTATAAGAGATAATATTGATAGACTTGTTAAATAACTACTCTTCAATAATTTTATTTATTCATGTATTAAGTGCAGTAGTTTGGATAGGAGGAATGATTGCAATAAGATTTGCAGTTCATTACTCTATGCAAAATATTGAAGACCCAAAAATAAGATTAGAAAGAATTCTTGAAAATCTAAAAAGATTTTTCTATTTGGTAATTCCTTCGATCCTATTACTTCTCATTACAGCCATTATTATGGTTATAGGCTTAAAATTAAACGAAACATCTAATTATTATGTTGTTATGATAAAAGAGCTTATTTGGACTCTTATGACTCTTATTTTTATCATTATATATATAAGAAGAGAAATTGCACAAAATGCTTTTAATAATAAAGATTTTCAAAAAACAAAAAACAATCTAATACCTATTGCTAATTATTTAATACCTATTAATATTTTTTTAGGATTGATTGCAATATTCTTAGGAATAACACTTAGAGGTTTTTAACACTTTTTTGATAAAAAACAGTAAAAAATATCAATAATTTTAACAAATTTTGTAATTGTTATTTTAAAATTTTGCAATTTTTTGTTCAATATTATTTTTTAAGAAAGAACTACCAAGTAGTAGTATAGGCTTAGATAAAATATATAATTTTTTATAAATATAAGTCTTGTTTTTTATGGTTATATTCAAGTAATTCAAGGCAAAAACTTGACATATACACTATTTTTATATAAGATAAAAACTGAGAAACCATGATGTAAAAGGTATTTTGTATGAATGCGTACTTAAAAAACTTCTTACTATTTTTTACTATTGCTGTAATAATGAGTGGTTGTACATCTAAATTTGGCGATGATAATTCAGGTTTGTCTTATCGTTCAAAAGATGGTCAATATATATTCCAAAGTGCTTCTTTAGAGAATACTATACACCAAAAAGATTTAAGATTAAAAAAATACAAAGAACTTGCTAAATCGAAGAAAAAGTTTAGTTCTTTAGAAGATCAAGCTTTCTTAAATGATAGATTTGATTTAAATCTTAAACTATTTGACTTTTATAGTGAATGGGAAGGAGTTGAATATAAATTAGGCGGTGATTCTAAAAAAGGAATTGATTGCTCTGGTTTTATTCAAAAGGCTTTTAAAGAGAAATTTGACCTAAGTATGCCTAGAACAACTTTAGAACAGTCCGTAGTTGGAAAAGAGATTTCTAAAGATCAGTTAAAGGGTGGAGATTTAGTGTTTTTTAAAATAGGTGACATTAACCATGTTGGTGTTTACCTAGAAGATGGAATGTTTATTCATGCTTCAACTAAAATTGGTGTAACCATATCAGAATTAGATAGTTCTTATTTTAATAAAAACTATTGGAAAGCTCAAAGGGTTATAGAATAAATAATATAAAAGGAGAATTAGTGATAAAGAAGACTTTTATACTTTTACCAGTAATATTGCTATTAACAGCATGTAGCGACAAAAATGTTCAGTTACAATTGAAAGAAGATAAAAATAAAAATTTAACAGCTTCAACTCTTTCATATGATGATTATAAATCATCTTATGAATCACAAAACCAAAAATTAAAAAATAGACCTCATTCAAAATATGAGCCTAAAATAAGTAAAGATGAATACGAAAAGTTAAGTTTCAATAGTAATGAAATTAATGAAGCTGCAAGTTCTGATTTACTCTATAAAAAACAATCTTTTATGGATTTTTATAGTGATTGGAAAAATGTTAGATATAAAATGGGTGGAACTTCAAGACTAGGAATTGATTGTTCAGGATTTACTCAAAAAGTTTTTAAAGAAAAATTTGGAATAGAATTACCAAGAACAACACTTACTCAAGTAAATGTAGGTGTAGAAGTAAAAAAATCAGATTTAAAAATGGGTGATTTAGTTTTCTTTAAAACAAGTAGAATTAATAAACACGTTGGAATTTATATGGGAAATGGAGATTTTTTACACTCTTCAGTAAAAGGTATTCAATTTACAAAATTAGACAAGCCATTTTATAAAGACTCTTATTGGACAGCTAGAAGAATTATGAATTAATTCTTCTAATCTATCAAAAAAATAAATCACTACACACAAAATAAAGTAAATACGTAGATATATATTTGAAGTTAGCAGAAAGTATATGAACGATTCCACATATTTACATTATTTATAGAATTCTATATAAACAAAATGATAATCATATGATTTTTTATAAACCTAAGTATTTAGATAAAACAAACAGACAAATAGTACAAATCAAATACATCTTAAAAGCATAAAAAATATTTAATCTAAAAATCTCTTTTGCATCAAAATTATACCTTGCAACTATTGTTAAATTCAATCCAGAAAAAGGTGATGTAGAAACCGTTGTTGACCATGCCATCAAAAAAGTTAGTGCTAGAAGTGTATGATTTACACCACTTAAAAAATCTCCAATCATTGCAATTGTAATTATTGGATGAATTCCAATAAAAGCTAAAACAATAAATATCATAAGTAAGCATGAAGCTATCTGCCAATCAAAAACTTCAAATGGTAAACTCAAATTTAAAGCAATTAGAATTGAACTAATAGATATTCCAAACATACCTGCAACCAAAAATAGTCCCATTTCCACTTTCATTTTTGGTAATTCTTCAATTATGTGTGTTTGAAGTTTTGTAAAAAATTGTTTAAAACCTTTTTTGACTGGAAGTATAAATAGTGTCATTAATATTGAATATAGTGAAATCAAAACATTTACTTGAATTTTAGGAAAAAAATGATTTGTAAATAATACTAATAAAGCCAAAATAAATGGTAAATACAAACTTTCAAAAGATAGTGGATAACCTTCAAACTCTTTAATATTTAACTCTTTGTTTTTTATTACTTCATAATAGGTAATTAAAAATGCAAGAATTGCTAATACTAGACCATTTAATAAGATTATAGAAGTATTTAATTTTGGAGCATAGGTAATTGCAGCTGCGAATGCCACAAAAAAAGGTGACCAATAAGCATCACTTGCAAAGGCTCGTGTTAAAAGAACTACTTGCAAGTTTGTCAAAGGAGCTTTTTTATACATTTTGTCTGCTACAAGTATAAGTGAAGATAGATTTATCACTGATCCAAAAAGATGCACGCCTAAATAGGTCTTAATAAACGAGTTCTTTCCAATTGGAAGATTAGCTGACCTTTCCTTTTTAGGAGTTGCTATTAGCCTTAAAAAGCCCACACCAATAAGTAAAGTAAGTAAATATTGATTCACTGTAAATACTTTTATATAATCCACTTTAAAATGATTAATATATGAAAAGATAAAAGAGACTAAACTCAAAGCAAATAAAATTAAAATGATTTTCTTATTTTTTATTGAACTAAAAAGAATTAAAAACGAAATCCAAGCCAAAACTCCTGAGATAATCAAAAAATCATTATTAAAAAAATATGAATATAAAGTTGATAAAAAAGATAAGAATATAAATATACCTGATATTTTATGTAGAAATTGCATTAAGTTTTGACTCTTTTTTTTATGGTCTAAATTTTAAAAAGCAATTATATTCAAATTGTGTATAATCCAAATAAAAAAGGTTATATATTGATAAGACTTGGTTCAAATTCCCCAACACGGGCAATTATTCTAAAAAACTTTGGCATAGATTTCATCCAAAATGGTGGAGATTTTGATGAAGATTCAATTACAACTACAAATCCCAAATCATTTTGTTATGAAGCAACAGTTGGAAAATTTCAAGAGTTATATAAAAAATATGGTATTGAAGATATGCCTTTATTGGTTGCTGATAGTGTTGTTATGTGTGAGGGCAAACTCTTGCGAAAAGCAAAAGATTTAGATGATGCAATTGCTATGCTTGAACTTCAAAGTGGAAATAAAACTTCTGTTATTACTTGTATGATTTACAAATCAAAAGAAAAAGAGTTAGTTGATATTTCAATTACAACTTATGAGTTTAGTAAATTTGATAAAAAACATATGCAAGAGTATTTAGATTCAGGGGAGTGTTTTGGAAAAGCAGGAGCAATTATGGTTGAAGGCTTTTGTAAACCATATATAAAAAATGTTGTTGGATATGAAAGTTGTGCTATGGGATTGTGTGTTGAAAAGTTAATACCTTTTCTTTAGAATCTTTGTAGAGTTTTTTTAACTCTACTTGATTTTTAATACAAGTTGATGTGGTAAAAGCCCTAAACTCTCTTCTACTTGTTTTGTATCTCCATGCTCAATAAAAAAGTCATCATACTCAAATGATGTGATTTTTATATTTTGAATATTATCTTCATTTAAAACTTCTAAAATTGCACTACCTACTCCGCTTTGTTTTTGAGAGTCACTAAATACATACCAATCACTATATTTTTTTGATAATTCAATTAAAATATTCTTATCTATTGGTTTTACAAATCTTAAATCTAAAATTGTAATATCTTCATCATGTAAAGCTTCTGTTTCAATAGCACGATTTACACCTGCACCATATCCAATAAATAGCTTGTTTGAAGTTCCAGTTTTTAGTATTTCTGCTTTTCCTAAAATAAAAGGTGTAGAAGCAAACTCTAACTCTTTAAAAGCACCTCTTGGGTATCTAATAGCTGCAGGACTTGTAAGTGTATATGCAAACTCTAAACCTAACTCTAAAGTTTTATTATCCCTTGGAGCAAACAAAATCATATTAGGAATAAATCTTAAAAATGAAATATCAAAAACTCCTTGATGTGTTTCTCCATCATTTCCCACAAGTCCAGCTCTATCCATTGCAAATACAACTGGTAAATTCATCAAACAAACATCATGAACTATTTGATCAAATCCTCGCTGTAAAAATGTAGAATAAATAGTAATAAATGGTTTAAATCCCTCTTTTGCCATGGCAGCCATTGAAGTAATCGCATGTTGTTCAGCAATTGCCACATCCCAAAATCTATCTGGAAATTTCTCCATAAGTTTGTTTATTCCTGTACCACTAGGCATTGCAGCAGTTACTCCAACCACATTTTCATGTTTTGTTGCTAAATCATTTAATGCATCAGCAAAAACAGCAGTTGCTGATTTTGGTGCAGGTTTTTTTATAAACTCTCCATCTTCAACATTAAAAGGACCAACACCGTGCCAATGTTCATGTTGACCTTCGGCTATTTTGTAACCTTTTCCTTTTACTGTTCTTGCATGAACGATTACTGGTTTTCCCATACCCTTTGCAAGATTTAAAGTATCTATAATTTCAGCAATATCATGCCCATCAATTGGACCAATATAATCTATTCCCATCTCTTCAAATAAAATTCCAGGAGTAATTAGCTTCATAGCTTCTTCCATTTTTTTAGCTATATAAGTTGTACCTTCTGGCATATTTTTCTTGATAAATTTATCAACTTTTGTTTTAAATCCTTGATAATATTTACCAGCAAGAAGTTTTGAAAGATATTTTGAAATAGCTCCAATTGGTTTTGCAATACTCATTTCATTATCATTTAAAATAATTACAACTGGAAGTTTTATATCACCTAACTCATTTAAAGCTTCATAAACCATCCCAGCAGTCATTGAACCATCTCCAATCATAACAACAGGAACTCTATTTTCTTTCTTAAGAGATATTGCTTTAGCAGCTCCCACAGCTAATGAAATAGATGTTGAACTATGACCTGCAACAAAATAATCAGCTTTTGATTCATTTGGTTTTGTAAAACCGCTTAATCCACCAAATTGTCTAATTGTTTCAAACTCTTCCCACCGACCAGTTAAAAGTTTATGGGGATAACATTGGTGGGATACATCAAAAATAAAAGGATCACTAAAAGCATCAAATACATAATGCATTCCAATAGTTAGCTCAACTGCCCCAAGTGTAGATGAAAAATGTCCACCCTTCCTTGATACCACATCAATAATTCTATCTCTTATCTCTTGTGATAATGCCTCTAACTCTTTTACTGATTTATCTTTTATTTCCATTTGTTTTTGATACTTTATTTTAATTTTTCTAATACTTCGTCTAATTGTTCAAATACTTTTGTATTTTGCTCATTTCTTCCTATTGTAATTCTAATTGCATTTTGTCCATATCCAGTTAAATCTCTTACAATTACTCCTCTTTCAAGAAGTTTTTGAGCAACAACTTTTGACACAAATTTATCACCAAATTTAATTGTAATAAAATTTGTATAAGATGGAATATATTCAAATCCTCTTTCTTTTGCATAATCTTCATATCTTGTCATCTCTTCAAAGTTTTTAGCAATACACGAAGTAACAAACTCTTCATCTTTAAGCGCTTCAATAGCAGCTGCAAGTGTTAAAGTTGTGATATTAAAAGGAGCTCTTAATTTATAAAAAGCATTTATAATTTCAGGTTGAGCAATACCATATCCAACTCTCATTCCACCAAGTGCATAAGCTTTTGAAAAAGTTCCTAAATAAATAGCATTTGGGAAATTAGCAATTAAATCTTTTGGAACTATTCTTTTTTTCTCATCTTTAAATGCTGCATACTCTTGATAAGCTCCATCAACAACAACTAAAGTTTCTTTATCAACAGTTTCTAAAAAGGCATAAACATCATCTCTATCTAAGCATTCACCTAATGGATTATTTGGTAAACATAAAAATATTACATCTGCTCCATGTTCTTTATATAATTTTGAAAACTCTTCAAGATTGTGTTGATCAGATTGTGTTTTTATGATTTTTGAACCTGTTTGTTTTCCATAAATTTCATACATAGCAAAAGTTGTTTTTGCCATTAAAATTTTTGAATCTTTTTCACATTTTGCATGAACACAATACTCTAAAATTTGGTCACTTCCAGAACCAATAATCACATGCTTACTTGTAAGATCAAATTTTTTTGCTAAAGCTTCTTTTAACTCATACATAGAATCATCTGGATAAATAAACATATTTTGTGCTAATTCTTGGATTTTTGCCACAACTTTTGGACTAGTTCCATAAGGATTTTCATTTGAAGCTAGTTTTATAACATCATTTGGATTAATTCCAAACTCTCTAACAACTAATTCAATTGGTTTTCCAGCTTCATAAGTTGTAACATTTTCTAATACTTGATTAAATTGCATTTACATTTCCTATTTTTTTATTAAATATCATTTATTTCTTTTACATAAGAACCTAAAACTTTAACACTATTTTTGTGTTTTTCTATAACTTTTTTAACATTTTCATCATCTTTATGACCATCAAAATCTATAAAGAAAATTGAATTTCCCTCTACAATATGAGATTTTATTTTTGTTAAATTAATTCCAGCTTCATTAAAATCTGTTAAAAATTCAACTAAAGCCCCTTGTCTATCAGGGAATTTTACTAAAATTGAAGTTTTATCATTTCCACTTTGAGCATTTTCAAAATCACTTATTATAAAAAATCTAGTTTTGTTGTTATCTTTATCTTCAATATTCTCAAATAAAATTGGAAGATTATGTAATTTTGCTCCAACATGTGGACAAATTGCTGCACTTCCTTCTTCATTTGCTGCAATTTTTGCAGCTTTTGTAGTTGATTCAATTGGAATAAGTTCAACTTCATCAAGTCCCATATTTGTTAAAAACTTTCTACATTGCTCAAATGCAATATCTTTTGAATAAATTCTTTTTATATCTTTTATTTTATCACAAGTAGTTGCAAGAGTGTGATGAATATCTAAAATCACTTCTGCAATAATTTTTAAATTATAGTTACTTAAACAATTTATTGTATCTGTTACTATTCCATTTGATGAATTTTCTATTGGAACCACACCAAATTTAACTTTTTTTGTATCAACTTCTCTAAAAATTCCTTTTATAGAACCAACAGGAATATATGAACTCATTGCACCAAAACGGCTCTCTGCTGCTTGATGGGTAAAACTTCCCTCAGGTCCAAGATATGCTATATTTTCTGGAAGTTCAATATTTCTTGAAATTGCAAAAATCTCTAAGAACAGAGCTTCAATTGCACTTCTATTTAAAAGTCCTTTATTTTCATTATTAATTTTTTCAAGCCTATCAATAATTGATTTTTCTCTTTCAGGTCTATAAATTGCTCCACCGCTTTTTGCTTTTAAAGCTCCAACTTCATGAACAATTTTCATTCTTTGATTTATTAAATCAAGTAATGTATTATCAATATTATCAAGTTTGTTTCTAAGTTCTAATAATCCATCTTCGTTATTCATAAACAACCTTTTTATTTTATAAACTCTTCTTCTAAAGCAATAATATCTTCAAAAGTTTCTCTTCTTCTAATTAATCTATCATTACCATTTTCTATTGCAATCTCTGCAACTTTTCCTCTAGTATTATAGTTACTAGCCATCGTAAATCCATAAGCTCCAGCACTATAAATTGCAACTAAGTCATTATGCTCTGTTTTTGGTAACTGTACATTTTTAGCAAAGAAATCTCCACTTTCACAAACAGGTCCAACAAGATTACAATCACTAAACTCTTGGTTGTCATTTAATACTTCAATTCTATGATATGCGTTATACAATGATGGTCTAATTAAGTCATTCATAGCCCCATCAACAATAACAAATCTTTTATTTCCATTTACTTTTTCATATAAAACTTTTGTTACAAAAGTTCCAGCATTTCCAACCATAAATCTTCCTGGTTCACAAATAATTGTAATATCTAATCCAAACATATTTTCTAAAATAGATTGAGCATATTCATTTGTATCAATTAAAGTTTCATCTTTGTAAACAATACCAAGTCCTCCACCCACATCAACAAATGATAATTCAATTTTTATAGCTTTTAAATTTCTTACTAAATCTGTAATAATTTTTACAGACTCTTTTATCTCCCTAATAGCATCATAATCAACTTCAGACTTAAATTTTCCTGCACGAGTTCTTCCATGAACTGCTAAAAAATCCGCTCCACTGCCCTCAACAATTTTTGCTATCTCAATATGATTTTTTTTCTCAAAACCGAGTCTTATTTTTACACTTGTAAGGCTCTTATTGGATGTGTCTTTGATAGTTTTTATAATATCACCCATAAGAGGAAGATTTAAAAGAAGCGAACTCCCGCTTCCATGCCCCACTATCTTTGGTACAGGACAGCCGCAATTGAGGTCAATAACGTCTATACCCTCTTGCTCGTTGAGAATTTCAACTGCACGCTTGATAACATCAACTTCTGCGCCAGCAAGCTGCACAGAGTAAGGATCTTCGTTTGGGCTTTTTTCTATCATGGAGAGGGTTTTTGAAGAGCCATGAACTAAGGCATTGGAGCTAAGCATCTCACTTACGGTTAAATCTGCTCCAAATTTTTTAACTACACTTCGAAATGGCAAATCTGTATAACCCGCTAATGGGGCTAATACATAGATGGGGGCATCAAAAGAGAGTTTTGTTTTACTCATCTGATACTATAT
>ERZ1034363.1793-NODE-1793-length-11406-cov-2.548504_pt1 | contig 11406 bp, 11 predicted proteins | sample MGYA00520616_ERZ1034363 | MGnify/ENA primary metagenome ERZ1034363 (study PRJEB33736, sample SAMEA104284506) | Azolla filiculoides | biome: Urban; feature: Water surface; material: Ditch water | place: Netherlands | collected 2015-10-28 | depth 0-0.1 m ...
TGCTCTACATATGACTTGCCATCAGCTCGCGATTTAAGCTCATCTAGAATTGCACAGATTGTTTTAACAACATCAATATTGGCTTTTTCGTTCCAACCACCAATGTTGTAGGTCTCACCCAATTTGCCATTGGCTAAAACTTCGCGAATGGCAGAGCAATGATCGCCTACATAAAGCCAATCGCGAATTTGTTGCCCATCGCCATAAATAGGCAGAGGCTTATTATTCAGCGCATTGAGAATGACCAAGGGAATTAGTTTCTCGGGAAAGTGATAAGGGCCATAATTATTCGAACAATTAGTGGTCACCACTGGAAATCCTTAAGTATGGAACCACGCACGCACTAAATGATCAGAAGCTGCCTTGGATGCGGAATATGGGCTATTGGGCTCATAGGAATTGGTTTCAGTAAATGCGGGATCAGTGAGAGATAGGGAACCATAAACCTCATCAGTGGATACATGATGAAAGCGAAAGGCTTTTTTGGAAGACTCATCTAAACCATTCCAATACTCGCGTGCGCATTCGAGAAGATTAAAGGTGCCCACAATATTGGTTTGGACAAAATCAGCTGGCCCATGTATAGACCTATCGACATGTGATTCCGCAGCAAAATGAATAATATCAGTTGGATTATATTTCTCATACACACTCCGAAGGAAATCAATATCGCAAATATCTCCATGCTCAAAGCTATAATTTGGTGCATTTCTTGCCTCAAGCGAAATCTTTTCTATATTGCCAGCATAGGTAAGTGCATCAATATTAACAAATCGAATATGGGGAAATAAAAGCACATACTTCGAAAGAAAATTTGAACCAATAAAGCCAGCTCAGCCAGTGATAATAATTGTCTGCATATGATGAAAAATAATATCTTTAGGTCTGATTATAGAGAAAATATGAAAAAATCCAGTTCTATGAAATAAAATTCCCGTATGGAAGTACAACAATGAGGAAAATGAGGATTATATTCTCGTCTCATAATAGCAGGTAGAGAAGTCATCCCTCAAGGAGAGAATTCATGTCCAGTTATACAACCATGCGTCAGTAAATATACAGCGTAGTATAGAGATACATACTATTGAAATAGTTCTATACTATTATTTATAATTGTAAATTGAAAAAATAGAATGTTCTTGAATTTACCCTATTCTATCGTACACTTTAAAAAGAATACCAAACTCGTTTTTTGGACTTTTTATACAAATAGATACCAATCTGTCCGTTTTAATAATTTACTTTTATTATATGGCTCATCGTTTTATTCCTTTTCTCCTAGGAATTGTATTGATTAGTATTGCTGGATTTGGGTTTTTACGTGTACAAGCGGTAGTGAATGATGCATGATATGGATATTCATGATCCCTTTGTAATGGTATAGAACCATCATGATCTGGAGTAATACTTACTACTAATACACGAATGTGAGTTCGAGATAGAATATGGCGATATGTTGCCAATACTACTCGTTCGACAAATACTGATTTATGAGCGAGTTGTAAATGGACGTGTGCTCCTGGTTTTGTAAAAAGTATTAATACCTGTAAGGTAAACCGACTGAGGCCACCTATTCCACAAAATCTGAATTCAACACATACGAATACAGGATATATCTATACTTGAAGTAATAACGATTGATATTCAAATACATGATATATGTATACAGGAAGTAATAACGATTGATATAGTTATACATGAGGAAATACGAGTCAATGATACTGCTATACAGGAAGCAATAATGATTGATATAGTATGTATTCATGGAATGAATGACAATACTCTTCATGTATGGGAAGTTGTACAAGTGCAAGAAGATCACGTGTAGTAAATTGTAAGAGGAATGACGGAAGAATAGTTCCTGATGCTTTTTGTTCTTGAATTAAACCAGTTCAAAGTGTTTCTTGTACACTTGCTTCATGTCCAACGGCAGTCAATGGACAGTGTTGAGCTGCAAATGGAAATACATTTTCTACACGACCTACGGCTGGCTTATGTGTGAATGAAACAGCAAGGGTTGTATCAGGAAATGGTCCATGGAATTGGAGATGTTTTGGAAGAAATGGATGAGAAAGGGTATCTTGTAGTGCGATGAGAAATATCAATGCACCATCAGGAACAACAGCAGGAAATGGCAACTCGAATACGTATCAATCAAATAATTCAAATACTGGAATATCATGTGGTGGAACAGATCCAATCGGACTTGGTGTCATACGGAGCTCTTCAATAGTATGAGGTGTCCAGAATACATCTTGGACATATACACCAAATACTACAAATTCTACAAGTACTAATCTTGGTGCTGCATGTACTTGGACGTGTGCACCAAACTATATTAAAAATACCGCAGGAAATGGATGTATGCGATTAACGAATATTTCTAATCCAGTGACCGTCTGGACGGATAGTTCTCTTTCAGGAACGAAGATAGCATATAACTATTGAGAGACATTATATGGATATGTTGTATGATGAAATCCGAATAATACTTGGGCTTGTCTTGAGTCTCCAAATGCACCGAATAATTGTTCCACAACGGCATGATTTCGAAGATTAACCGCTCCAGTGAATGGGGTAGCTGATGGTTGGCAAAAAAACAATGCAACGGAACGAATAGAACTTCGTACATGACTTCTTATTTCAACTGGATTCCCAAGTTGAACATACCGATGATATGCTCGTACATGACAAAATGGTACCAATACAACGGTAGCTGAATTTAGACTTCTTACAGGAAGTTGATCTTCTACGGCGAATCAGTGAGGTTCAACTCCAAATGGAAATGGAGGATCTACTACAACAAGCCAATGAGGCGAAACACAAGTAACGTGTAGATGAACACTTCCAGCAAATACTATACCGACCTATTATAATGCAAATCCAACAGTAGCTGGACCATCAGCACCTTCAGCATCAAATGAAGTATGGGAATACAATAGAAATTCGTGTGGGTGGACTTGCCAGAGTGGATACTATCCAAATCAATGACTCACTGCCTGTACTACCACATATACCTGTATTGGTGATCCATCTGCTGGAGCTCCTATTACTACCAATTGAGCTACTTGGTATCCAAATAGCTGAGTTGCAAGGCCTTGTAATCTCACAGTACGTACAAGCACAAATTATTGAGTTTCACTCAAGCCAGGACAAATATTTCTTACCCCAGAGTACTATTATTTTTGAGCATTAACACATAACTGGATTGCTCAATATTCAGCTGAAGATTATACTAGATTTAATAGATCAGAACAGGACTTCAGAGAGCAAGGTCTCTGATTATCAAGAGCCTTTATGACTCGATACTGATATTCATCTATTGCATTCCCAATAACCTCCCCAGCTATACAGAGTCAATGGGATTCATTTCAAGCTGAATATAAAGCAAATTATCAAGGAACTTGGCTTGAATATCCAATATATGTAATGTATTAATACATTCATTTCAAAAATACATAATAAAAAATGGAGTACTTGTTACTCCATTTTTTATTATGTATGCTTTCTTAGGACTTCTTTTCCTAATACCTTTAATATTCCTGGAATATGAAGTGTTGCATTGGCCCTGAGTATATCTCAGTATATCTTATCTTGTGGAGCAATATCTTGCTTGATTCATCGTATAGAAACATTCTCTCGTACAAGAGAATTTATAGCATTCGCGATATCACGCGAATTCGTAAGTCCATACTGTTCTTTGACTATTTTCCAGAGCGTATCTCATTTTACTACCTTGTAATTCAGGTCGTTTGGTACTATTATTTCATCAGCCTCTGGTGCAACTGGAACTCTCAAAGGTGGTACATAGGTAAAGGCGGTATTATTGTCTGGACTATCAAATTGATGTATTCGTTCTGGAAAAGAACGTAAATGAAATTTGCCATTTTCTGCATATCAAAATGCTGTGGAAAATAATCCAGTTTCGAGTGGATAAAAATATACCCGATTATTGGATGGATCTTTTGAAATGGTAAATCCTTTCGAGAGGTCGTATTGACCACTTTGATCTTGAATTATATCAGTGTATGAGCATAGTTTTGCATCAGTATATTGACCAATTAAACCATTCAGTGCTTGAAATGTTGTAGTATCACGAACGGTTATACCATCATCCAATATTGACTTAAATGTCATCTTGAGCTGGTCAGAAACTGGCTCCTTTGCCTCCATAAGGTCACGAAGGACAAGTGATCTATCAGGAGCAACATCTTTTCCTTTGAGCGGGAGGGTATCTTGTGCCATAAATAATGAGTTAGCAAATTCCATATATAGTATATATACAATTATAATCTATTTTGTCAATATAATTAAAAAAGACCGGCACGAAGCCGGTCTAATGTTCCTTGGTGGAGCTTCAGCCTGTCTTTCGATTTTTCGGCAGTCCTTCTTTCCAAACGTCAAGAAGGGGCTTTCGCCGAAAAGTAAAAAATCCAGGTGAACCTTCAGCCCTTGCAGCATCGAGAGAATGAACCGTCGAAGTTTCAGGAGAAGGCGCGCTCGTCTCTTGGGTTGGAACCTCAGTATTGGCCGTAACTTCCTGACCCCCATCAGTACCTTCATGAATCGTCGAAACCGTATTTTGCTGTTCCGCAGATGCAGGAGTGCTTCCTGATTCAGCCTGTGGAGCTACTGAAGCTTCTGAGGCCGAGATTTTCGACTGTTCCGTCGCAAGAAGTGATGGATCAGAGGGCTTTCCAGGAGAAGGGGGAGGAACACCGACATCTTTGCTGATAGCGGTAATATGATTGCATGCCGCAGCAAAAGCTGCTTCATGAATCGCCCTCACCTGAGAACTGGCTGCATCAACTACATTGAGTACATGCTGCCTGAGTCCAGGCGGAAGCGTATCAGGAATTTGTTTATTCCAGTCAACATCACCGAGAAGCTTATTGAGATCATCCGTGTACATTTTCTTTCTCCTAAAAGATAAAATAACGAGAACAATGAGAGACAAAAGGATACCCACCAATAGAATAGTAGATATCATAATCAAGTATGTCTGATATGACATCCTATTTTCCTCCTTTCAAGGATTAGATATTAATACTTATATTTTGTATATTGTCAATATATTTTATTCAAATATTTCATTCTCCCCTTACGTAGAATAGTATAAAAAATCCCCTTCCCTTTCGGGTTGGGGATTTTTAGGAATCCTTCTTGTATTATTATACAAGACTTGTACTTTCTGTATTCATCTCGATGAATTCATGTTGATGATTCATATCCTCATCTCCATCATGTTCATGAGCGAAGAATTCTCCAACATTTCGATTGTTTTCGAAGTATTTGAGAGTAGGAATCAAACGTCCGATAATAACGTTTTCCTTGAGTCCATCCAGGTGATCAATCTTTCGAGAAACAGAAGCTTCCACAAGCACACGAACCGTTTCTTGGAACGATGCAGCTGAGAGCCATGATTCTGTAAAGAGTGAAATCTTGGTAAGACCAAGGAGGAGCTGAGTACCAATTGCCTCTTTTTCTCCAGTTTTTGCAAGCACACGATTTTCTTTCTTGAATCGGATAACATCAACGATATCACCAGGAAAGAAAGAAGAGTCACCGGCATTGGTAATTTTTACCTTTGAGAACATCTGACGAACGATAAGTTCGATATGTTTCGCATTTACCGTTTGTCCCTGTGAAGAGTAGATTTCCTTAATATCATTTACGATATAGAGTTGTGTCTTGAGTGGACCAGCAACATCCATGAGTGTATGAATATCAATATGTCCTTCTGTTAGTTTCATACCTGTCTTCACTGCATCCCCTTCTTTTACAAGAACATTTCGTCCATGAGGTACTTGGTAGGTAACAACTTCAGGGTTGAGATCTCGAACAGAGATAACACCATTATCAATCTTCATTACAATACCAGCCTTTGTTACTTGAATTTTCTGTCGAGTTTCTTTTGAACGAGCAACAATTTGTTTCTCTTCTACGGTATCACCCTTCTTGATAGTAGGGATCATAGTTTCATCAAGAAGATAGTACTCTCGAAGTTCAAGATTTGTAGCTTCAATAGTAACATCAAGGTATGCATTCATATGTTCTATGCTTGCAACCTTTCCATCGAATGGAGCAACTTGAGCAAGGTATTTTGGTACACGAGCTTCAAAGAGTTCTTCCACACGAGAGAGACCTGCCGTAATATCACCACCTGCTGACGCAACTCATCCCGAGTGGAACGTACGCATTGTCAACTGAGTACCTGGTTCACCGATAGACTGAGCAGCAATAATACCAACTGGAATACCAATATTTGCCATTCGGCTTGATGCAAGATCAAGACCATAACATTTTTGACATACTCCTTCTTCTGTTTCACAAGTGAGTACAGAACGTACACACACGATAGTAGCAGATGAGTCCATGATATCTTTTAATACTACCTTATCTACGAGTGTATTTGCTGGAGCAATAACAACTCCGTCTGCAGAAACTACATCCTTGGCAGTAAATTTACCATAAATCTTATTTTCAAAAGTATCACCGAAGAGTGTTTTTGCATTATTCCGATCAACTTCATCAAAATGAAGAGTTCCACAATCATTTTCACGTACGATAATATTTTGTGATGCATCAACGAGACGTCTCGTCAAGTATCCTGATTGGGCAGTCTTAAGAGCCGTATCAGCCTTTCCTTTACGTCATCCGTGTGTTGCAATAAAGTATTCAAGTGTAGAGAATCCTTCTTTGAGGTTGGATTTGATTGGAAGTTCGATAGTTTTACCAGTAGGCGATACTACGAGACCCTTCATACCACATAACTGAGTAACGTTTCACCAGTTACCTCGGGCTCCTGAATCCACGAGTGAGTAGATTGGATTGGAAGGTTTAAAGTATTTTTTCATCTCTTTTTCGATACGAATCTTCACTGCAGACCAAACTTGAAGTGATTGTACATATCTTTCTTCTTCTGTGATATACCCTTTCCAGAATGCTTTTTGGATTTCCTTGATTTTATCTTCCCCTTCTTTTACAAAGTCTTGTTTTTCATCTGGAATAATCATATCTGCCATGGAAACCGTCAACCCAGAGAGGGTTGCATACTTAAATCCAAGATTCTTGATAGCATCAGCAAGGTATGCTGTTTCTTCTCCTCCAAGTACATCAAAAGCACGAGAAAGGAGACGTTTTGCAGCACTCTTACCAATAGTTTCATTTACAAAGCGAAGATTTTCAGGAAGTACTTGATTGAATAGGTAACGTCCATAGGTAGTTTCGATAATTCCTTCTGGCGTACGGAGACGAATCGGAGTATGAAGTTTGATAACATCATTGTCATATGCCATCATCGCATCATCACCACTTGCATATGCATATTGGAATTCACCTTCGTCCATACGAGTGAGGTAGTAACATCCAAGAATCATATCCTGAGAAGGTGCAACGATTGGTTCTCCATTGGATGGATTCAGCATATTCTTAGAAGTAACCATGAGGTTAGCTGCTTCGTTTTGTGCTTCCATCGTAAGAGGAACGTGTACTGCCATCTGATCTCAGTCGAAATCGGCATTAAACGCAGTACAACAAAGTGGATGAAGACGAATAGCCTTACCATCAATCAATACTGGTCGGAATGCTTGAATACCAAGACGGTGAAGTGTTGGAGCACGATTGAGAAGTACATATTTTCATTCGATTACCTCATCCAGAACGTCCCAAACTTCTTTTCCGCGTTCTTCAATAATTTTTTCTGCTTGTTTTACATTGTATGCAATTTCACGAGCAATCAATCCACCAATAACGAATGGCTTGAAAAGTGTCAATGCCATAGATTTTGGAAGACCACACTCATTCATCTTAAGACCAGGACCAACGACGATAACACTACGTCCAGAGTAGTCAACACGCTTTCCGAGAAGGTTCTGACGGAAACGTCCTTGTTTCCCCTTTAGAACATCAGCCAGTGACTTGAGTTTTTTCTTGGTTGCAGTTGTATAACCTGGTCGGTTTGAACGAACATCACCATTTACCAACATATCAACCGCTTCTTGAAGCATACGCTTTTCATTCTTGAGGATAACCTCAGGAGCTCCAAGTTCAGAAAGCTTACGAAGACGATTGTTACGATTGATAACACGACGATAGAGATCATTGAGGTCACTTGATGCGTAACGTCCACCATCCAATTGAATCATCGGACGAAGATCAGGAGGGAGAATCTGAAGAGCATCAAGGATAAAGTTCTCAGGTCGTTGTCCACTCTTGAAAAGAGAAGATGCAAGCTTGAGTTTTTGAAGAATTTTCTTCTGTTTACTTTTTGGTGCTGTCTTGAGTTCAGTCTGATGTTCGGCAATAAAATCACGGAGATCGATACGTTCAAGAAGTGTCTTGATATGTTCAGCACCTGTTCCACCCTTAAATACGTGAGGAAACTTGTCATAGATTACTCGATAATCAAGTTCTCCAATAACCGCTGCTGGCTTCAATTGTTTCAAGATATCCTTGAGTTTGTTATACTCTGCATCGAGTTCATCGAGCTTACGAGTTAACATCGTTTCCATCTCATGGTATTCTTTCTTTGAAATCTTCTTCTCTTCAAGTTGAATCGTCAAAGTATTCATTTCTTCTTGTATCTGTTTTTGGAAAGTTACTTTTTGATTTTTGTAAGCAAGCTCAAGTTCTTTGGTTCCTTCAACTAGTTTATCTTCATATACTTCTGTAACAATATAAGAAGCGAAGTAGATAACCTGCTCGAGTTTCTTTACAGAAATATCAAGAAGAAGACCAATACGAGATGGAACACTCTTGAGGTACCAAATATGAGCTACTGGAGCAGCAAGCTCAATATGACCAGTACGTTGTCGTCGAACCTGACTTGTAGTCACTTCCACACCACAACGTTCACAGATAACACCCTTATAACGAATACGCTTATATTTTCCACAAGCACATTCATAGTTTTTACGTGGACCAAAAATCTGTTCACAGAAGAGTCCTCCACGTTCAGGACGTTGTGTACGATAGTTAATTGTTTCAGAAATCAATACTTCACCGTAAGAAAGTCCTCGAACTTGCTCACGAGAAGCAAGTCCAATAGAGATAGCCGCGAGGTTATCTAAGTTCTTTCCTTGTGTGACATCTCGTTTTCCTGCAAACCGATTAATCTGGGAGTAATCGGTGATTTTATCATTGAGAAAATTCTCAAGATCTTTACTCATTGGAAACATAGAAAAAAGTTGAAGTTATAAAATTGAAAAGCGAATTCAGTATGAATATTTTTTATTATTCTTCCGTTTCTTCAACCACTGGAACTGGTGTATCTTCATCTTTCTTTTCTTCGATAACTGGTATATCCACTTCGACATCATACTGTCATTCAAGTTTTTCAAGTTCTTCGAAACGTGCTTTCATATGATCCTCAAGTATAACAACTTCATCTTGAGAGAGGAGGTCGATATTCAGGTTGAGGGCTTGAAGCTCTCGGAGGAGTACATTGAATGATTCTGGAACATTTGGACGACGAACACGTTTTCCCTTTACGATTGCCTCGTAAAGCTGTGTACGACCATTGATATCATCTGATTTGATTGTAAGCATTTCTTGGAGGATGTTGGCAGCACCATATCCTTCCAAAGCCCACACTTCCATTTCCCCGAGACGCTGTCCTCAGTTCTGAGCCTTCCCTCCAAGTGGTTGTTGTGTAACCATAGAGTATGGACCTACCGAACGTGCATGGATTTTGTCTTCTACGAGGTGATGAAGCTTCAGCATATATTTTACTCCAACCATTGTTCTTTCTTTAAAACATTCACCAGTTTTCCCGTTGAAAAGTTGAACCTTTCCATCACGTGGGATACCAGCTGCTTCCATTAGGTCACCGATTTGTTCAGTAGTAATACCATTCAAAATCGGAGTTGCTATCTTAATACCAAGAGCACGGGCAGCACTTCCGAGATGAGTCTCAAGAATCTGTCCAATGTTCATACGAGAAATAACTCAGAGTGGATTGAGGATAATATCGACAGGAGTACCATCAGCCATAAATGGCATATCTTCTTGAGGTACAATACGAGATACGATACCCTTGTTTCCGTGTCGTCCAGCCATCTTATCACCAACCTCGATCTTACGAGTCTGAGCTACGTACACTTTAATCTGTTTAAATACACCAGTAGGAAGATTATCTCCATCTTCTCGACGAAGAATATGAACTCCAATTACCTTTCCTCCTGATCCAGAAGGCATAATAAGTGAAGAGTCCTTTACATCCTTTGACTTATCACCGAAGATAGCTCGAAGAAGACGTTCTTCAGGAGAAAGTTCGATTTCTCCCTTTGGAGTCACCTTACCAACGAGAATATCACCCGCATGAACCTGTGCTCCAATACGAACCACACCATCAATATCAAGATCTTTCAATTTTGCAGTTGAAACATTTGGAATATCGTTTGTTGTTTGTTCAGGGCCAAGTTTTGTTTCACGAACATCCATTACATATTCATTGATATGAATTGATGTATAGTAATCCCCTTGCATAAGACGCTCATTAATAATGATAGCATCTTCAAAGTTATATCCTTCCCATGGCATATAGGCTACAAGAAGATTACGACCCACTGCAAGTTCCCCATTATCAATTGATTGACCGTCGGCAAGAATTTTTCCTGCCTCAAATACATCTCCTGTTTGAACACGTGGCCATTGATGAATAATCATATCATGGTTTGAACGTTCAAACGTACGAAGTGGGTATGTTGCCTTTTTTCCATTCTTATAAAGAACAGAGATATGTTTTGCATCTACTCCGATAATTTCACCAGCATCTTCTGCCTTAATAACGTATCCAGAACCTTCTGCGATTACACGTTCCATACCAGTACCAACGACTGGAGCTTCAGAACGAATAAGTGGAACTGCTTGACGCATCATGTTCGTTCCCATTTCCGCACGAGTCGCATCATCATGTTCAATAAATGGAATCAATGTAGTTGTTTCACTCATGATCTGTTTTGGAGATATATCCATATGAGTTACCTCACGGATATATGCAATAGTAGCTTCTCCAGATTTACGAGCTGAAAGGCGGGTATCTAGAAAGTTTCCAAAATCATCATATTGTGAGTTTGCTTCCGCAATAACGAATTCACGTTCTTGGTAAGCATCAAAGTATTCATACCCATCCAATACAAATCCTCGAACTTCGATTGTTTCCGCTGCAATCTTCTTTTTCATCTCACCTGCCTGCTTTTCTGTAATATATTCCTTTTGGGAAACAATCAGTTTTCCATCGTCACCTTCAATATCATTGAGGGCAATACGATTGGTTGCAGCAGTTCCATCATTTGCAACGAAATGATTGATCTTTCGAAATGGAGTGGTAATAAATCCATACTTATCTACACGTGCATACGATGCAAAGTGAAGAACGAGACCGATATTTGGTCCTTCTGGAGT